>RCUT01000131.1_pt1 | contig 41009 bp, 52 predicted proteins | sample 2166171 | NCBI WGS metagenome assembly RCUT01 (sample SAMN09932757, study PRJNA488358) | compost metagenome | isolation source: compost soil in 4-hydroxybenzoic | place: Germany: Experimental Botanical Garden | reverse complement strand
GCGATCAGCTGGACTCGCTGAACGTCGGCGGCATGTTCGAGGCGTGGTTCTAAGTTAGTTTGATTACCTTGTGTCAGGACCGGAGTGGAGTAGTTGCTTACGGCTGAGTGACCTGCAGGGATGAGAATTCCTGTCGGTCACTGCCGCCTACCGGTAGAGGGATGAGACTTCCTGAGTAATGTGCGAGTTTGCATAAAACCTCAGGAAGTTCTGCCGCTGTGAGGGCTGTAAGGAAGGGGTAACCGCCTGAGCGATCGACTTTAATACGATGGTCGTTACACAAACTTACTGACAGGTTCTGCGATCATAGTTTTGAGGTGTCAAATCCATTTGTTGCAAGTTTCATATTCCCCTTTAATATTTCACTCCGTATATATTTACCCTTGTTATTAATTGGCGATTTTGTTTTTCAAATGTTGATTTACATCAACCCAGGAGCTTATTTTAAACAATGCTCTGACGGCATTGCCTTCTTCGATATAAATGATTGTTTATTCTGGATGGCGATAGTTTGTTTTCCTGCCGCCCCAGTGCAACTCATTATTAATAATTAGGCGAAAAATCCTGGTTATTTTATTGTTTTGGCTTGAGTGTATTTATCTTTGATCTTTTAATCATCATTATTCTATTATCGCCTCTAAGGAATCGAAACGTGAAAACGTGCATCGTGATAAGCAGAGGGATGATTAGATGACTGAAAGTTTCCAAAATGGGTTGCTTAATTCGCGCATTAATATAATGCTTTATTTTTCAACGTGCAGGACGATCAAGAAAATAGAGTTGCCACTGAGGTTAATAGTTGCGGCAGATTTAAGTAACGGTCAGTTGACTGCGGCATTATCAGTGTATGAAAAAGGCAATGTTAATAACAATAACTTCAACGCTATTCTTTCCGAATATTCCCCAAAAGGGAATCTTACCGTTAAGAATAGCCTTGCTGATGACGGTAGCGAAAACAACATCGGTCTGACATTTTGCACTTCCCGATGGAAGGCATGGGCGTCCGCCCATTACGGGGTCGCCGGATGCCGAAATCCAGGTCATAAGGCCAGGGGAAATTAGCGATGAAAATTTATCGTCCCCTTTGGGAGGACGGGGCCGCTCTGGCTCCCCAGCAGTTTCAGCAGCAGGCCCGCTGGAGTGCGCACGTTACCGATATAGTGGCCCGAATGGGAATCTCTCATCCCTGGGGAGTGATTGCCGCAGAATTTGATGATACCGCGCTGGCACTCTCACGCCTGAACGCTACCTGCCTGGTGGTGCGCTTTCAGGACGGTACCCTGGTTGATACAGGCCTGGCTGACAATCTTCCCCCGGTCTGTGATTTATCCTCTGCTGCCGGCAGTGAGGCTGTTGAGGTGGTTGCCGCCTTGCCGCTGCTGAGCGCCAGCGGCGGTAACCTGGATAACGGACAGGACAGTGAGCGGCCTCGTCGCTGGAAAGCCGAGCGCGTGGTGGTCCAGGAGCTCGCGGGGTACGAGAATGGGGAGCTCGCCATTTTGCGTAATGCGATGACCCTGCGTCTGTCCAGCCAGGAGAACACAGCATACCTGACCTGTCCGGTGGCTCGCCTGGTGCGTAATGCTCAGGGACTGTGGAGCCGTGACTTAGTCAAGATTGAGGCGGGAGGGATTGGGTACAGTACGCCGCACACATACACCCGTAATATCAAACGTACCCTTAAACTCCGATCCGGTTCCTCACCAGTGAGTCTTGCTGAAATGCCGCCTGAATCGACAGTGCTTTCACGCGGTGCCATGCAGTCCTGCTTCAGGGTTATGGATGCGTTAACGGAGGCTGAATATATGGAATTTGCCTATCAGCTCAGCACGCCACCTGGCGCGATAGTGTCTTCAACAAATTCTTCACTGACGCATGCGGTGAACACGAATTCAGAAGAGCCGGTAGCGCTCGATTATGTCTTCCAGATAAGGGCAGGGACACGATAATGGCTCAGGCGACGACGACAACATCTGACGATAAAGAAAAGCAGGAAAAAAAGGTCGAGGTGGAATTTTTTCATATCGACATGATCCCGGATGCTATGGATACCATGAAATGGCCTGTTGCTGCAAAATTAATGAGGCATTGGTTTAATATAAAACCTTCATTCTCATATACAGCACAATCTAAAAAAAGTGCTCAAAATGCTGATGCTACAACATTACTTGAGTCACAGATGAATTGTGACATAGTCAAAATGTCATGGGCCATTCAGTACGAACAGGTTAAAAAAGGTATAAACGAACTGTCTCACATGTGGAAAAGCGAGAAGGGAATTAAAAGGTTAAAGTACCAATTGGGTAAGAAAGGTTTCTTAGATAAAGAAGAAATTATTCTTGGTCATACTGACAATATCAGGGAGCTTGATGCGGATGCACAGGTTAATATCCTGGTGATCGGTAGTAAATTTGATACTGTGAATGAATGGTATGGTGCTATGGGTAACTCTACTTTGAAAGTTTGTGTCCGAGGCCAAACGAGTAAAAGTGGAGGGCAGGATATTTTTACCGTCGATAAGTTGGGTTTTTACCTTAAGGATACGTATGATTTTGTTGACGATGATGGAACGCCTGAACCACTTGGTATTTGGAGCAAAAATCGAATTTTAAATAAAAAAGAATCTGCAATATATATGTCTACCTATTTATCTGGTATTTGGGGTGTACTGGCTAGAGATTTTACGGGTTTCGTGCCTGTTTTCAACGCTGACTTCAGGAAGTGGCAGGCTAAACACAACGCTGGAGGGGATTTCATAGTGCTATCAGATGTCTTATGGCTGGAGCCATTACCTAAGGATAAGGTGGTTGTTTTATGATGAAGCGAGTGGCGCTGAAAGTGTTTGTTGTAGTATTAATGGTTGCTTGGTTAATTTTACCATCAACGATCATTCCTGCATCTTATTCTAAAGTATATGAGTTATATAGTCCTGATAAGAATTATAAGGTGATAATTTACCATGGTAAAATAATCTCTCCAATGTCACTTTACAAATATTTAAAGGATGAAGATTATTTTTTTATTGTTTACAGTAAGTCCGGGGACGTGATTTTCAAACCATCTCCATACTATGGTACTTCTAATATGGGTGCATATGATGGTATAGAATTCCAATACGGAGATGATCATTCTTTATTTTTTCCTGGACCGGAAGGCTATGATTCATACGAATTTAGCAAGTAGCTAATCCCAGCAAGGATTAAATTATGGGTAAAGTTATTTTAACTCTTAAGCCATTAATTGAAAATGGACATCAATCGTGCCCCGAAACAGACCTTTTTTGTGCGAAATGCTTTACGGAAATTTTGTCGGCGGCCTTGATCTTCACCAGGTCAGTGAAGAAAACCAGGTCATCTGTAAGCACATCCGTCTTAGTTCCACGCATTTTTTGAGGTTTCTGCTTTTTAGGCCATCATCCGGTACTCTTCCGGTGTCAGGTTATTCAGGGATTGGTGGGGACGCTCAAGGATTGAGCCGATAGTGGGACAACATGAGTACGTTTCATTTTCATTCTAGTTTTGGGAATTTCCCGGGTACGATTATCGAAGTCTATTTCACTCCATTCAGCCAGACACAACTCTACTTTTCACAAGCGTGTCAGTATGAGCTACCTGGTTGCGAGAAGAGTAATAAGACTTCCAAAGTAGCTGGATAACTTTTGCAAAAACTCAGGCCGCTCGGCGGCGGTAAGAAAGGGATAGTGCTGTTTCTCATGGCTTTGCAAAGCGCTACCAAGATCGGCTGCTGAGTTGTATTCAGCATGACCTGTAACAATCGCGTAGCGAAAACACTCACTACAACGCTAGCGTACTTTGCTTGCGAGCTCAGGCTCTCCCCCCGTTTTTCCATTCGTTGCAATACGGATAAAAGCCCCAGTGGCTTTATTTCATTCACCGGCTTAGAGCCTGGATAGGGGAAAACATTATTTTTAAAACTCGCTTGACGTAATCAGCATAACTCTTCGACCAGCCCGATACTTTTGCGTTGCACCATTCGAGAGCTATAGCTTCAAATGTGTTGGTAACCGAGAGCTTTTTTGGCTAGCTGGGCGGCTTTTTTGACCTTTCCGGGATCCTTATCGTTCGCCAATACCTTTCGTGCCTCATCTCGCTTAGTACGAGCTTCTGCAAGTGATATGTCGGGATAGATTCCAATGACAGCTTTTTCTCTTTCCCGGCATATCGATATTTTATGCGCCAGTACTTTGAACCCTTAGCGTTGACCATGAGATAGAGCCCTCTGCCATCTGAGAGCTTATAGGCAGTATCTCTGGGCTTTGCTGTCTCAACCTGACGAGCATTTAAGGATAGTTTGGAGGGCTCATTTTTCATTGAACAGGATAAGCCCCCACTAAGGCCACCAGGCGCTTATTGATTCACGTTGAAATGGGGAGACATCCGTTGACTTCGCGTAGCCAATGTAGAGGGTTTTTCATTGATTGTAAGGGGATTTTATCGAATTCGGTAGGTATCAGGAGAGGTCGAAATGGTGTCCCCTGCAGGAATCGAACCTGCAACTAGCCCTTAGGAGGGGCTCGTTATATCCATTTAACTAAGGGGACATAGAACTAACTGATTTTTAAGCGTTCATGTTGTGTTGCATGTTATCCTATCGTTCCCCGTACCATCAAGCATTTCATTCCTTTTATTTCCCATCCTTTCACATCCATTCACTTTGAAAATCACTTCGTTCACTTGCCATTGCGTACAGATTGAGTACAGAATGCTGAAATTCAGTGTGTACAGGATACAGTGCCGTGGCCCTCAGTGATACCAAACTTCGTAGCATCAATGCTAAGCCTTACAACGGCGTACCCGAAGTCACAGATGGTGACGGGCTGAGTGTACGCATAACTCCTACCGGAACGATTACATTTCAGTTTCGTTACCGCTGGAATGGTAAGCCTGTGCGTCTCTCTATAGGCCGATACCCTGCGATGTCTCTTAAAGAGGCTCGCGTAGTTGTCGGTGAGATGCGCGAATTGTACCTCAAGGGACTAAACCCCAAAAACTATTTTGCCAAAGAAGATGGAGAGCTCTCGCTCAAAGAGTGTCTGGATCAGTGGTGGAGCAAGTATGTTGAAACGCTGAAACCTAATACTCAGACGCTGTACAAGTCAGTTGTGTACAACACCATGTACACAGAATTCCCTGATGCTCCTGTAGTCAATATCCCTGTATCGGCATGGGTAAGGTTCTTCGATAAACAGGAGAAGAAGAACGGCAAAAAGGCCAGAGTCTTACTTCTGCAACTACGCTCCGTCATGAACTGGTGTATCAGCCGACAGCTGATCCCTTCATGCGAAGTCCTGAAGCTTAGCGTTAAGACTATCGGCAAGAAACCAGATGTTGGTAGCCGGGTCCTTACTTATACCGAGCTGGCTAAGATTTGGCTAGCTCTTGAAAACAGCAAAATCGTTACTTCTAACAAGGTGCTTCATCAGCTGCTTTTGCTTTGGGGAGCCAGGCTATCAGAGCTGCGCCTGGCTACCGCCAGCGAATTCAACATGGATGATCTTATCTGGACGACGCCAGGAGAACATTCCAAGATGGGTAACGTTATCCGTCGCCCGGTGTTCGATCAGGTGAAACCTTTTGTTGAAAGACTCCTCAATGCTGGAAACGATGTTCTGTTTCCCGGTCAGGAACTGGACAAGCCCATAGATCGCTCGTCAGCTAATCTCTATATGAAAAAATTAAGGGATAAAATTGATATACCGGAATGGCGAACCCACGACTTCAGGCGCTCGCTTGTGACGAATTTATCAGGGGAAGGGGTTATGCCCCATGTCACCGAAAAAATGTTGGGGCATGAACTAGGAGGAGTGATGGCGGTGTATAACAAACACGATTGGCTTGATGAGCAGAAAGTAGCATATCAATTATATGCAGATAAAATTTTATGGTACGTTAAGAAATTATGAATGTTAGATTATTTGAATTTTTGATGTGTTAATTTCTTAAACTTAATGAGGAAATGATATGAGCGGTGGAGTTGAGCTTGATATGGATGTCATGAAAGCACTAAGGTGGCTCGCAGAAACGACTACTGACCCTCAAGGATTTTCCGAGAGATTGGAAATCGCTCAGGATAATTATATTAAAGAAACATCAAAGAAGGTGAATTTCGGTGCTCCGTTTGATAAAAGTTGGTATGGCGATGATGTTGTCGCTGGTTTTTTTTCGCAAGCGAAGTCTTTAATTGATAATCGACGAGCCTTTGAAATATCTACCGCGTCACAAATCATTCCTTGGGTGAAGCAATTAGGTCAAAACGTAAACATTCTTAATGAAATATCAGGAGCTAAAGAGCGGGCTAAAAGAATGCTCGATAGCACCAGTGTTTATCCAGATACAGCATTGTTTGAATTAATACTTGCAGGGAATTATGCCGCAATGGGGTATGATGTTGAGTTTATTCCTGAACAAAAGGGAATTGCAAAAACCCCGGAATTTAAATGTAGTTTTGATGGCGGGGTGGAGTTTTTTGTTGAATGTAAAAGGCTCCAGAAAGGGTCATATGCAACTCAGGAAGAACATACACACTTTATCAGAGCCCATTTAACAGAACTTCGAATCCATTCTAAAAGGATGAGTGTCTGGATGGATGTGACCTATAAAAGTGAAGTCAAAGACACTCCTGATAATTATCTTGTGAATCATTTAAGTAACTATTACGGGAAAGATTACTCCTGGGATGATGATTTTGGTGTTGGATTTGTAAAAGCAGTAAATTTAAATTCGGCAAAATATGATGTGGAAGTTAACGGATCACTTTCGTTTCATACTAAACTAGCAAGGTTACTTAAAGGTGGTCCGCTTGGTGATGACTTTTATAATATCTTTGCGTCTGGTAGGCCTGATGAGCGTGACCAGCGGTTTATTTCAAAAATCAAATACGCGTCTTTGTTGACATGGCGGTGTATTAATGAAAAATCCCTGGAATGTCGTTCTCGGCATATTAAAAGCACATTGGCTGAAATAGAAAAGCAAATTTCAAACAATGGGCTTGGTGTTGGTCATGTTGCAATAGATGCTGATGTTCAAAAGAATGTTGCAGATAAGCGGCGTGAGAAAAATATTGAGGTTACGACATCATTCAAGCTTGAGTCAAAGCTTGTACGGTTAAATATTCATTACCTTGTCCAACGTATAGAAGAAAGTCATTCTTGGATGGTTGATGAAACTCTTGACTATTTATATACCGATAGGATTTTAGAGTATTTTATTCCAGCTGTTCAAATATTTCCTGAAGCCGATGCATTTAATAACGACTTGCCAGGCTGGCATCAATGATAAGTTGAGTGCAGCCCTGTTAATGGTTGCACTCACTTACCTATGAATGTTTATTTATTCCTCCTTCATCTATCCAACGGATAACTGCTTTTCTACTATAGCGAGTAGGATATGTTAGAACGGGTTGTGGAAAACCATGTTCTTTCCGTAATCTCCAAACGGCTGTTTTTTTCTTGCCCAACAGGTTAAAAACTTCCTGCTCTTCCATAAAATCATTTGTAGTCATAAAATACCTCAATAATTGATATTTACGCAGGAATCAAACGCTGCCAGATTGCAGAGACGTATTTAGCCTGGTGTTTGGCGTCAGCCAGCGCATTATGCATATCGCCGTCAAACGGAATATCGCGGCGCGGATTGATACTAATAGCACGTCCCAGTTCGACGATGGTTCTAACATCACGATCATTCCAGAATTTCCATAAGCAGGGTACAAACTCCCGCTCATAGCTGGCCCGAAGGATTACGTTGTCAAACGTAGCCCCATTACCCCAGACCTGAACTTTTGCTGGATCGGCGTTATCACGTATGAAGCAATTCAGATCGCTCAAGGCAGTAACAAGATTCATAGCCGCGTCTTTATCGCAAATGGCCATTCGTGCTTCTTCGCTTTGCTGCATCCACCAAATAATCGTTTCAGGGTCAGGAACAGCACCGCCATCTACTGCGCTTTTAAGGCTGACTACTCGATAAAATTCCTCTCCGAGTTCGCCAGTTGAGGGCTCAAAAAATACCGCACCGATGGAGACTACAGGGGCATTGGGTTTATTACCCATAGTTTCCAGGTCGATCATTAAATGGTTCACGTTAATTATTCTCCTGCGCTGTGGCTGCAAAATGCTCGACACCTTTAACCCAAATAGCTTTGATAGTCGTCCAGGTGACAGGTACTGTTATTTCAATTCTCCCGCTACCGTCACATGTTTCACATTCATCATCACCAAAGCATTCCGGGCAGTTTACGAACTTGGTTTCTGAAAACTCACCAGATAGCGCGCCCTTCGCGCCGTTCTCAGCAGTTAACCTCATCGGCACCATCACGTAACCATCCGGCGCTGGCTGCGCGTGGCGATAGAGCAGAATGACACGGCGAGGGTCAGCGTGCGGCGTGATGGGGTTAGCCTTGAACAGATAACCGCAACCACTTTTTTCAACATCACGCAGCTCTTCTTCGTCAGTCCATCCCACTGGCTCGCTGTCAGCCTTGCGACGTTCCTGTAGCTCCACCAAGGAGAGGCGCACCACCTGTTTACCTGCTGCGTTAATCCCTGCTGGGTGCTCCAGTGCGTCAATTACGCCCTGCAGGTCTTTGTCTTTCAGTGGCTTGCGGCGTTCCTGTAGCTCCACAGCTAACGCCCTGATTGCCTTCGCCGCACTCAGTTCGTCAACAGTCGCGAACCTGTCGCCAATCACCATGCATGCATCACCCAACAACTGAGCAATTTGCTCATCTGTTAACTGGTTATTGGTCATTTATTCAGCCCTCACGCTGTTAGCATGGCAATAATGCTCACCATTCGGGCGGGTAGACGTTACACCACAGCGCGGACATGGTTCAGGAAACGTTAGAACCAACTGCTCAACAACTGTGGAAACTTCCTGCTGTTCAGCGTCGGTAAGCTGGCGCTTAAGTTCAAACTCCAGCGAATCGACGATTAAGAAGGCGAAGCCCTCAATAGAACTGCGCATAGCATTAATGATCATTTCTTTGGTCAGGGCATCAGTCATGGCTGGCCTCCTTACCGCGGCTAACAGACAAGTTTTTATTCACGATGGCATCCATTAGACGTGATGCTGCAGCTTTCTGAGATGAAACATTCGCAATGACCGTTGGTCTGGTTTTCTCGCAGCTGGCGCAAATACCATCCCATGATGAAATGAGGAAGAAATCTTCACGTTCGGCAATGCCGGTATTCATTGCCAGGTCCTCAATCATCAGCGTGACCCCGCGAACTCCCCGGCCTTCGCTTAACCGCTGCACTGCGTAGCCGAAGGCATTAATCATCACTGCATGGAACTGGATGTATTCGCGTTTGTACTCCGCCTGGTTCGTACCTTGGCGAATATCATCTAAACCAGTCAGCATTAGCCACGCATTCCACAACCCTTCAAGATCATCCTTTGAGCAGGAACCTGAAAATTTTGCCGTGGCATCACTAAGGGCTTTGAAGCTCACCCACTTATCGCTTTTAGCGGGAACGGCGTTATGCTCAAAATCTGTTACTTCAGAAAAGACGTGGTGTGAACTGATAAAGCTGACCATCTCCTGCGCGTTCTTATCGCGCCCGTTATAGGCCATGTTGATAGCCGCAGATGGCTTCGAAACATTGTTGTTGATGTCCGAGAAAAACTGCTGCCGCGTCTTCAGTGAAAGCTTATGAGTCAGCATTAATGGCACGTGGATTGGTTCGCCAACGGTGCGGCAAAACTCTGCGATTCCAGCTGCTCGATGCTGTCCGTCAAAAAGTTTAATTTCTGCATCCATAGGGAAACGCACAACACCAACGTTGGTATTACCGAACTCCTGAAACTCAATCTCTGAGTTACAATTACCTACCAGTGGTGGGATAATGAATGGCTCTTTATTCTCATGAGCATTCAATAAGTATTCATAAAATTTCTTAGCTCTCGCTGGATTAATTTCACGCTGAGAACGTTCCAGGGTATCCCCGTAATTATCACTTGCCAGGACTCGTGCCAGGGTTCGTGCTGGCACTGTCATCATCAGGACAATTGCTCCACCCTGAACACCACGTGACGCCGGAAATTCAAAGAAATAATCGCCTATTTCGCTCATAACATCACCCATTCGTTAACCAGCCAGATACCCAATGCTGACAGAACGATGATTGCGATCAGCGCAATACCGTTCAGGATTATCGCCTTCCTGAGAGGGCGATTGCTGAGGGATTCTGAGTTCATTTACAAAGCTCCTCCCACTGTTTAATCAGCCTCAACCTTGCCGCATTAAAGCTGTTGGCATGATAGGTAACGCGAAGGATATGGCACCCTTTGGGGCACTTAAGCGCCCCATAACGCATAAATGGGCTATGACCATGCCAGGAGAATTGAGCTAAAGCCCCACAGGTAGGGCATTTGAGGATAGTTTCTGTCATGCGGCATCACTTTCTTCAGATGATGAGGCCTGATCATTGGGTTGCTCGTCATCCCCAGGTGCCGATGTTTCGTAGCGGAATTCCTGAAGAATCGACAGCACTTCGGCCTGCATCGCTGGTGGTACTTCAATGATTAATCCGCCGCTGGTGGTCTCTTTGCAGGATGAGATGATCTCCAGAAACTTCCGCGCCTTTCCTGCGTTGAATTGTGGCTTGGCAATGCTCTTTGTGACTTTCGTTTTCCCGGCTGCTTCTGCTTTTTTCATCAGCCTGGCAGCTTCCCGGTCTGCATAAACTCCATGTTCACGAGAGATACCAATCGCAATGGCATAGTTCATAGAGCCATCGCGAACCAGCTTTTTGATATACGGGGTGCATTCATGAAGCTGGAGATGTTGAAGGATATCTGACTCTGAACGCTTAACTTTTGCGGCAATCTCTGCCGGGCTCCATCCCTGATTCTGAAGGCGGTGATACGCTGCACCACGTTCAAGGGGAGTTAGTGCCAGCCCTTGCGAGCTAGTCACCATAAACGCGATCTTATCGGCTTCAGTACCAACAAAATCTTTGCACTCAAGGCGCACGATATCGTGTCCCATTGCGATTGCGGCGAGCGCACCGTGATAACGGTGGTGGCCGTCGATCACCTTTACACCACGCTCAGTAACTTCTACGGCCAGCGGCGGAATATATTCACCGGCAATAAACGCATCGCGGAACTCATCGACATGCGCCTGATTTAGTTCGCGAACGTTGTAACCTTCTTCCGCATAAATTGAGGCGATCGGGACGTTATAGGTTTTACGGGTAGTTAACCCAGATTCTTTATCGTTATAGAGCTGGCCTAAGCTGGGCATATGGTCACCTTTTTGAATTAGGGAGTGCTTCGCTATGCGCCCCACCTGGAGGCGCATAAAACAACACACGAGATAGATGGGTTAGATAGAGCCTTCGTAGATAGGCAGGTCTTCACCGAGTTGGTTTTCCATATCGGTTACGATCTCCTGGAAGGCGTGCTCAATGATTTTTTTCGGCTCGATCAGCTCATACCAGAGGACCAACTGACCGTCGCGCAGGCGGTAGCGAATTCGCGCATCAATCTGGTACGGTGCGCCATTATGGAAAGGCGCGATTGCCAGGCTGATTTTTTCCGGGATTTTGGTATTGCCTGAGCCGGATTTATCATCGCTGTACTGGAACTGACAGGTTCCGTCCTGCAGGCGCTTAACCGACTTGAACTCAACTTTCCTTGTCTCCTGGAAGGCGAGTACCATTTCCAGGAGATCGGTACCGGACGGGCCTTTATAGTTATCGCTAATCGGCGCGATGTTCTGGATGTTGTTTTCCAGAAACTCGGCGAAGTCGATCTGATTCATCTTGTTACCATCAGACCCCACCCATGCTTTCCAGTCATCAGAGAAAGGACAGTCATAAACTGCTTTGTGCATTCCCCAGTGTGGGTTATCGGCGTCCTGGTGGAAGTCCAGCACCGCGACGATCCGGGTTTTTGTCTTGTCGGCGAAAACAACAGAACGCGTATCACGGAATCGCTGGATATATGCGATTAGCGAACCGGGGGAAATCAGGTTTGTATTCTGGCGAATACGAGACGGGGCAATCTGGAGGCTTTCGAGCGATTTGATATCGAAGCCATCCGGGACGACGACAGACGGGATGTCGGTATTAGTTTTCAGCGTTGCAGCAACCAGATCGCGGATGTCGTGCACGGCAGAGCCTTCAATTTGAGACATTGAATAATTCCTTTATAGAGGTGTATTGAAAAAGAGGGTGGGATTATTGAGCCAGCTTAATAGGCGCAGCTTGCGGTGCTTGTTCGATAACTTTCAAATCCATCTGAACTTGCGCCGGGTCATCACGCAGCAGATCGCCATCAGCGGTAGAGAACATGATGGTATCGGCGCGGTCCAGTTCCGGGATAGTGCGGGTTACTTTTGGCGTGACCTTCATGGTGTTTTCGTCACGGGTATTCAGCATTGAACAGTTAAGGGTAAGAGTCACAGCTCCCTTTTTACCCGTTTCACGTACAGCCTTGATGACTTCGGCCAGCGCTTCGGTCAGTTCGGCATCAAGGGTGCCTTTGTTGATGTACGCCAGCTGCTGGCTAAACGGCGTGGTGTTTTTGGTTTCGGACATAATTATCTCCAGTTATCAGCAAGGATCGCCTTTCTGGGTAAGAAGCCTGTACAGCCAGCTCTGCCGCCAGAATCGAACGAATGATTTGGGGTTGCGAACAGCCTGCACACCACGAGGGACGCGCATCAGGTCGCCGTAGGGGAAATTAACGTTACGGAAGTTCATATAATTCACCGATTAATTAGGTATCCGGCAGGAGTTGAACCCGCGCTGGGTTGGGCAGCCCAGCCAACACCGGGAGCGGACACATAGAAGAAAAAGGGCGGTTATCCATCAGAACATTATCCTCTTCCTCCTGTTTGATTGGTGGAAGACTGGATAGCCGCCAAAAGAAGCTGTTATGCGATGTATTCGATAATTTCAGCGTCGTCTAAGTCCCAGTTACCGGAGCAGCGGCGTTCCCTGTCGAACCCGAATGCGCAAAGGTGGTAATCCCGGTAGGAGGAGGCGGCCGGGTCTATATCCACGTTAAACGGGTCACATTCGACGATATCGCCATTCGCCAGCCGGAAAACAACAGTTGGACGGACGACTCGCAGATGGAAGCGATGCGCTTCATCCCAGCCGATAGCCTCAATCACGGCATAACGCCATTCGTCGGCCTTATCAGCTGCTACTTCAGCGCTAGCGCAATTGTGGAAGGGGAAGTATTTAATTTCGGTATTACCGTTTAAAACTACTGCGTAGCATGAAGACATGCGCTTACCCTCACGTAATCGTTATTGAGTGGATTAGTAAAAGGCCCGAAGCCTTTGATTAATTCACTAACCCGTATTGCCGGCCTCCTGCCTCGCCACGGTACCGACGCATGGTTTAAAGTCGCGCCGTTCGACCATCTCCAGCGAACCCCGTTCGTAACGTTTACGGTTAGATACCTGTCCGCTGTCGATGGACTAAATCTAAATTAATTTAGTTTTTTGATCAAGGTGGAAATCAAAATAATTTTAGATTTCCATGAGGGAAGAGGAGGAGATAGGGTTAGCGGCGCATTTGACGACGGTGCTCAATAACTACACCGATGATTAAAATCTTCTCATTAAGTGAGTTTAAAGGCGCAAAGTCTGGGTTTAATGGTACCAACTCAAACACATCTTCACCGTCTTCATTTACGCCTCTGGAGCGATATTTTTTGAACGTGGCATACTCACCTCCGTTCTTGGCGATAACAAAATCGCCAGGGGAAGGGCAGAGTTCAGGATCGACAATCAGCGTATCCCCTTCCTTAAACTCTGGTTCCATCGATTTTCCACGAACCTTGAGCGCAAAAGTGCCTAAGGAGTGGTGACCCGTTGTTAGTACGTAATCCACAGCACCTTCTAAATTGCGCGCATCACTTTCAAGGGTCCACGACCCAGCCTGTACCCAGCTTATTACCGGTACTTGCATCCCTCCAACAGAGGACGGAGTGACGTTTGATTTTTGCTCTTTCCCGGTTAAAAGAAAATCTTCTGATACACCAAAATAACGGGCTAATTTTGTTAGTGATATACCCCCTGGGGTATTCTGGTTTTTTTCCCAATAACCCACAGTCACATCACTAACGCCCACTATTTTACCGAGCTGTTTTTGAGTTAGTTTCCTGTCCTTCCGTAGCGCCTGAAGCCGCGACCCAAAGGTGTTCACAAATCGTTCTCCAAAAAATTAAACCTAAATTATTTTAGTTTTTATTGACCAAAAAAGGTTTAGGTAATAGTATCTAAAAAAACTTAGGAGGAAGTATGACGACAACCGAACTGGAAACCTATTTTGGCTCCCCCATTGAGGCGTCAAAATTTTTTGGCCTCTCACCTGAGTCCTTCTACCAATGGCGTAAGCGTCCGGGTGGATTAATTCCCAAAGGCCGAGCTGCTGAAGCTGCTTACCGAACAAATGGGAAATTGGTATATCGCCCCGAGCTTTATGAGAAGACTAACAACAGAACTCTTGACGAGAAACCACAGAATCAAGGGGTTAACCGTGGGTAAAGAGCCGGAATGGAAAGTAGAGCGCCAGCCTGCTTGGCTGGTGGCCGCGATAAGAAGAACCATCGCGGATTTATCGGGTGGATATGACGAAGCCGCAGAAGTTCTCGGGGTATATAAATCCGATGACGTAACTCCGGCAACTGATCCATTACATAACCGGCTGCGGACCAACGGCGATCAAATCTTCCCGCTGGGTTGGGCGATGGTTTTACAAGCTGCTGGAGGCTCAAACCACATCGCGAATGCCGTGGCTCGTCATTCGAACGGGCTCTTTGTGCCACTCGCTGATGTGGAAGATATCGATAACGCTGATATCAACCAACGCCTGATGGAGTCCATTGAATGGATTGGCAGGCATTCGCAGTACATCCGCAAGGCTACTGCTGATGGCGTTATTGACGCTGCCGAACGTGCTCAGATTGAAGAAAACAGCTACCAGGTCCTCACCAAATGGCAGGAACACCTGACGCTTTTATTCCGGGTTTTCTGTGCTCCTGATGAGGTTGCACGCCCTCCAGACTAATCATTCCATTGCCCGGCCCACGGAAGTAACGCAGGAGGGCTTATGTACCAGGAAGAATTTACCTACGTGACTATGCCCACGGTTTTTGCACGTGAGGACGCCCCGTGGATTAAAGAGCAATTAGCAGCACTCCCGGCAGGTATGCGGGAAAAAATCGCGATGGCGTATGCGCAGGCGTACCAGGAGGCGTTCGACGCAGAACCGGTGTCATTCCGGCAGCAGAACGCAGCACGACGAACGGCAAACCGGCGATTGCGAGAGTTTTGCACGAGATATACCCCAGCAGTCAGGGGATATACCTCGCTCCCACCCAGGGTATGAATTTTTGATACCGGGTTGGGGGAAAGGGGGCGGTGTTGGGTTTTAGCCCGAAGGGCTGGAACAGCTTTACCAGAAGAGAACGATCTAACAGATAGATCACTGAATGGGGTTAAAACGCCAACTGGAAATCTGGACGTTTAGCCATCCAAAAGGAGCCAAAATGATTTATTCAGACGCTAACGAAAAATGGACCCCGGTTCCGGTTGAGCCATATTCCAAAGCCTACGAAGTCAGCAACCTCGGACGGGTCCGCAGTGTACCGCGCCTGGCTAATTCTGAATATTTTATTCGTCACATTCACGGCGGCTTTCTGAAAGGTCGCCAGCGCAAAGATGGGACCAAAACCGTTACGTTGTCGGTTCAACGTCAGCGCACAAAGTTTGTGATTGCCGATCTGGTAGTTATGGCCTTTGGGCAGGAGACTGCCAATGCTTAACATCCAGCCCCGCGAAAAACAGATCGTCGCGCTCAACATGCTGCGCAGCGCCTGGAAACAGAATAACTCCTTCATGCTCTACGCCCCTGTAGGTTTCGGCAAAACCGCAATAGCCGCGCTGATCACTGATGGCTTTGTCAGCCGTGAAATGCGCGTAATGTTTGTGGCTCCGTATACGGTCCTGCTGGACCAGACCGCAGCCCGATTCATGGAATACGGCCTTCCTGGCGAAGAAATCAGTTATGTCTGGCGCGATCACCCGTCGTACAACCCGACGGCACTTATTCAGATTGCCAGCGCAGATACGCTTATCCGCCGTGAATTTCCGGACAATATCGACCTGCTGATCGTTGATGAAGCCCACCTGAAGCGCAAAAAGCTGCTGGAAGTTATCGACAACCTGACCCGCAACACAGCAACGAAGGTGATCGGCCTTTCCGGTACTCCGTTCGCTAAATTTCTTGGAAATTACTATCAGCGCCTGATCAAGCCTACGACGATGAAAGAGCTGATCGGCATTGGCGCGCTGAGCAAATACGAGTTTTATGCGCCGTCCCATCCTGACCTGACAAACGTTAAAACGTCCTACGTTTCTGGTTATGGCAGCGACTACAACGAAGAACAGCTCGGCAAAATAATGAGCGAGGCCAAACTGGTCGGCGACATCGTGAAAAACTGGCTGGAGAACGGGCAGGACAGGCCAACAATCTGCTTCTGCGTCGATGTTGCTCATGCGAACTACGTCACGATGGAATTTTCCCGCGCCGGGGTGACCGTTGAAGTGATGACGGCCAGCACACCGCATGACGACCGCCAGCTGACGATCCGCCGATTTGAGCAGGGCATTACCAAAATAATCATCAATGTTGGTGTGCTGGTGGCCGGGTTCGATAGCGATGTGCGCTGCATCATATTTGCTCGCCCCACTAAAAGTGAAATGCGCTGGATTCAAACGCTCGGGCGAGGATTACGCGCCGCACCTGGAAAAGATCACTGCCTCATATTCGACCACAGCGGCACCGTCAACAAGCTGGGTTATCCCGATGATATTGAATATGACTACCTCCCGTCGTCATCTGACGGCATGGAAGAAGCCCCACAGCGCGTTGTTAAAACTGACGAGCCAGAGAAGTTGCCGAAAGAGTGCAGCCAGTGCCATTACGTCAAACCTGCCGGAATGTACATCTGCCCGAAATGTGGTTTTAAACCGCTGGCCGGGGAAGACGTTGAAACAGACAAATCCCGTGGGCTGACAAAGGTCAGCAAAGCGGAAGTTAAATACACCGCAGAGCAGAAGCAATCCTGGTTTTCTCAGATTCTTTTTTACCAGCGCACCCGCGCAGCGCAGGGACGTCCGGTCAGTGATGGCTGGTGTGCGCATACCTACAAGCAAAAATTCGGCGTATGGCCTAGAGGGTTACACCACACCCCGCAGCAGATCACACCTGAAGTCAGCAACTACATCAAATCAAAACAGATCGCCTTTGCGAAGGGCAAAAGCAAACAAGAAGGGGAAGCCGCATGAACACCAAACAAGCCGCTATTGGGCGCTGGTCTGACATTTTCGAATTTTACGGACTACCAGCCATCACCGGTAAGAACCACTTCAAAGGCGAGTGCCCTTTGTGCGGGCGTAAAGGTAAGTACCGTTGCGACAATAAAAACGGCACAGGCTCATACATTTGCGTTTGCGGTTCAGGCGACGGATGGGCGCTGCTTTCCGGCTTTACTGGAAAAGAGTTTAAGGTACTGGCCGCTGAGGTGGATCAGGTGATCGGCAACGAGTACACCTCAGACCGAACCAGAGTAAACCCGGCCCGCACATCACTGGCGCAACAGCGTGAAAAGGTCAGCCGTAAGTTTGCAAAGCTCACCCCGCTGCGCGGTACCGGCGCCGATAGCTACCTGAAGGCGAGAGGGATCAACTCTTTGCCCGCTGAGAGCATCAGATACTGCGACAAACAACCAGTAGACGGTAAGAACCTCCAGGCGATTTATGCACTGGCTACAGATGAGCGCGGCGAACTGTGCTATCTGCATCGCACACTGCTGGATGGGGATAAAAAGGCGCAAACAGGTGGCGCAGCCAAAAAGATGATGAAACTGCAGGAGGACAGCTACTTAGAGTTTGCAAAATCCGTGGCTATTCGCATGTTCCCTATATCCTCGACGCTGGGCATTGCTGAAGGGATAGAAACCGCTCTCGCCTGCCATCAGATCACGAAGTGCCACACCTGGGCGACGATGAACACTGCGTTCATGAAAAAATTCCGTGTTCCAGCCGGGGTAAAGAACCTCATCATTTTTGCAGACTCTGACGCTAACGGTGCCGGGCATGCTGCCGCTTTTGAATGCGCTGCAGCAAACCTTCACGCAAAGAACGATCTGGAAAGCGTATCTGTCCGCTGGCCTGCCCAGGGTGACTTTAACGACCTGCTTATCAATGGCTCAGAGGTTTTTGAATGGGTATTTCACCGGGGGATGAAACAGTGAAGAAGCCAGCACCGATGAAAGTAAAGACGTACAAACCGAAGAAGTGCGCCAGCTGCGGTGGAACATTCACCCCGAACAGGAATCTGCAAAAGGTCTGCGGCCCTCTCTGTGCCCTGGCCCACAACCGCGCGCTTAAAGCCAAAAAGGCAGAGGCCGAACGTAAGTCAAAACTGAAAATTCGCAAAAAAGCGCTGCTGACTCGCGGCGACTACATCAAGAAAGCCCAGACCGCCTTTAATGCTTTTATCCGCGAGCGCGATGAGGGTAAACCTTGCCCGTCCTGTGGGACTTATCACCCGCCGATGGTCTTTGGCGGTCAGTGGGATTGCGGTCACTACATGGGCAGAGGGGCCCGCCCTGAGCTGCGCTTTGAAGAAAAGAATGCCTACAGGCAGTGCAAAGCCTGTAACGGTGGGTCAGGTCGCTTCGCTGCTAAGAACGCGACTGTTCACGCCAGGTATCGTGAAACGCTGATTGAATGGTATGGGTTGTCGCTGGTGGAATGGCTGGAAGGCCCACACGAGGCGAAGCATTACTCAAAAGAAGACCTGGAAGAAATAGCGGCTAAATACCGCCGTAAAACCCGCGAACTGAAAAAGCAGAGGGCCGCATGAATTACGATCTTATCTACTGTGATCCGCCGTGGGAATACGGCAACAGAATCAGCAACGGTGCGGCCTGTAATCATTACAGCACAATGAACATGGATGACCTTAAACGGCTACCTGTCTGGTCTCTGGCGGCTGATAACGCTGTGCTGGCGATGTGGTACACCGGGACCCATAACCGTGAGGCTGTAGAACTGGCTGAATCATGGGGTTTCCGGGTCAGAACGATGAAAGGCTTTACCTGGGTAAAACTGAATCAGAACGCCGCTGACCGTTTCGATAAGGCACTCAGCGGCGGCGAGCTGGTGGACTTCAATGATCTGCTTGTGATGCTGGACCGTGAAACGCGCATGAACGGCGGGAATCATACCCGGAGCAATACAGAAGACGTCCTGATAGCCACCAGGGGGACCGGGTTAATCCGTGCCAGTGCTTCGGTAAAACAGGTCGTTCATACCTGTCTCGGTGAGCATAGCGCTAAACCGTGGGAAGTAAGGAACCGACTGGAGCAATTATACGGCGATGTGAAACGGATAGAACTATTCGCTCGGGAAGAATGGAAAGGATGGGACCGCTGGGGAAATGAATGCAACAACAGCGTCGAAATTATTACCGGACTGATTAAAGAGGTGAACCATGCAGCGTGATATTCAACTTGTACTCGAACGGTGGGGAACCTGGGCGACTAGTGAAGGAACTCAGGTTGACTGGTCTCCTATTGCTGCCGGGTTTAAGGGGCTTCTGGTTAATACGGGGAAGTCCCGCGAATCATGCTGTGACAATGACGGGATGATCGTTGATACGGCTGTAGGAATGCTCAGACGGGCAGGGAGAGAAGACGAATTAAATTTGGTGATGCTGCATTACATGTACAACGTTTCCAAATCGACTATTTCTCGCTGGGAAAAATGTTCCGAGGGGAAAATACGCAACAGGCTGATGATTGCCGAAACGTTTATTGATGCCTGCATCATTATGACGGGGGCAAGATTAGAAATGGATGACTGGACCCATAAAAGAGAAATAGAAAAAGTTGCTTAAAAGGCTATTCGTTACGAATTTTATATATTAATGTGTTAAGAGTGGTCACTGAGACACGAACTTAAAAGATTTAAAAACCTCGCTTTTGCGGGGTTTTTTTATAATTAAATAGATAGTTCTTGCTTGGTAAATAAACCAGAGTTATCTGTATGTCACGCCAAATAAATAGGGTAAAAGACATGCTAAACCAGCAAGATATGACGGAAACGGCAAAGGCTGTTTTAAATGAATTAAGCGATAAACCAGCCACTGCTGGAGAGATTGCACAGAATACCCACCTCAGCCGTGAACGCTGTCAACTCATACTTACACAGCTGGTAATGGCGGGGTTGTCTGAATATCAGTTCGGATGTTATAAGCGCCCCCAGTGATGAGGGATTTTTTGCTGTGGAAATGGGCGGCTGGTGGGTGTTGACGCACCCGGCCAGCCATCAGCTCATGCTTTCAGGTCACAAGCTAACCAAGGCCCACTGCTTTAGCGCAAAAGCAAAGTGAGCCTATCAGAGTTACGCTTACTGATCTATGAAAAATACTGTAAAAATAAACAGTGTTGAGTTGATCAACGCTGATAGCCTGCACCACATCGCCACTATCCCGGACAACTCCATTGATTTAATCGTTACGGACCCGCCGTACTTCAAGGTGAAGCCGAACGGTTGGGACAACCAATGGAAGGGGGATCAGGACTACTTATGCTGGCTTGATAATTGTCTGGCTGAGTACGCACGAGTTCTCAAACCAGCGGGAAGTATCTACCTTTTTTGTGGTCACCGTCTGGCCTCAGATATTGAGGTAATGATGCGGAGCCGGTTCAATATTCTGAACCATATCATTTGGGCCAAACCATCAGGCCGCTGGAACGGGTGCAACAAAGAAAGCCTACGCGCTTACTTCCCATCAACGGAACGGATTTTGTTTGCTGAGCATTATCTTGGGCCGTACACAGGGAAGGAAAACGATTATGAGAACAAAAGCGCCGAACTCAAACAGCATGTAATGACACCGCTGATTGAATACTTTCGCGAAGCGCGTAATGCGCTGGGTGTAACATCGAAAGAGATAGCAGAGGCGACCGGTAAAAAAAACATGGCCTCTCACTGGTTTGGGGTGAGCCAGTGGTCGTTACCGAATGAAGTGGATTATCAGAAGCTACAAACGTTATTCACACGCATAGCGATTGAAAAGCACCTTCAACAGAAGCTTGAACATCCACATCATCAACTGATGACTACCTACCAATCTTTAAACCGAAAATATTCAGAGTTGCTCGAAGAGTATAAGGCGCTACGGCGTTACTTTTCTGTGTCCGCAGCTGTTCCGTATACCGACGTATGGATGCATAAACCTGTTCAGTTTTATCCAGGTAAGCACCCATGTGAAAAACCCGCCGACATGCTTAAGCAAATTATCAGCGCCAGCAGTAAGCCTGGTGACATCGTAGCTGATTTCTTTATGGGTTCTGGCTCTACAGTAAAAGCAGCAATGGAACTGGGTCGCCGAGCTATTGGTGTTGAACTCGAAACTGAACGCTTCATACAGACGGTCAGCGAGATAGAAAAGATTAATAAAACATAAACGGTCACCACCTTCCCAACCGCTGTGGTGTCCACCCAATTCAGGCTTCGGGAATCACTACTTACCATCACTTTTACATAAGAGCCCGAAAGCCTGAACTTAATTCCCCTCGTTCTGAGAGGACCTACAGCAATAAGAGGGGACTTAATGTCTGATCCTTTAACTGGTACCGGCCTGATTTTTGGAGGCGGGTTAATTGGTTCCGTCGTGTATGGCGTTATCACTCATACCGATTTTGGTGTGGTGTTTGGTGCTTTCGGCGGAGCGGTGTTTTATGTGGCAACGACCGCAAACCTGACGCGGGGTAGGCAAATAGCTTACTTCATGACGTCGTTTATTGTCGGTGTCCTAGCCGCTGGACTTTTAGGCTCAAAATTTACTACCTGGACAGGCTATACAGACCGACCGCTAGACGCGCTTGGAGCGGTGGTGGCATCGGCTATCACAATCAAGGTCCTGACTTTCATTAACAGCCAGGACCTGAGTAGCTTGTTCGGATTACTTTCCCGATTAAGGGGAGGAGGTTCGAGTGGTAATAAATGACCCGGCTGCGCTGGTCAATGCGGTGATATGCGCCGTTATTGTCTGCGTATTGATGTTTTATCAACGTCGCGGTGCCAGGCATCGGCCTGGTATCTCCATTCTTGCTTACTTGATGGTGTTGATTTACGCGAGTATTCCTTTTCAATTTATCTTCGGTCTTTACGTTCAGTCCCACTGGCTGGTGGTGCTGGCAAACGTGATGATATGCGCCGCCGTGCTGTGGGCACGGGGTAACGTGGCGCGTCTGGTCGATACACTGAGGCACTAATGAATCAAACACAATTTCAGAAGGCGGCTGGTATCAGCGCCGGACTAGCCGCGCGCTGGTTTCCGCATATTACAGCTGCGATGAAAGAATTTGGCATCACTTCAACTATCGATCAGGCGATGTTCATTGCTCAATGCGGCCACGAAAGCACCGGATTTACTCAATTGGTAGAAAGCTTCAACTATAGCGTTATAGGTTTGTCTGGTTTTGTGAAAGCAAATCGCATCACGCAGGAACAGGCAAATACGCTCGGGCGCAAAACTTACGAAAAGGTTTTACCACTCGAACGTCAGCGAGCCATCGCAAATCTGGCCTACAGCAACCGATATGGCAACAAAGCTGCTGGTGATGGGTGGAAATATCGTGGGCGCGGAATCATCGGTATCACATTCCTTGATAACTACATGAAATGCGGTACTGCGCTGAAACTGGATTTAGTCAGCAATCCTGAGCAACTGGAGCAGGATATCAACGCAGCCCGCAGCGCAGCGTGGTTCTACACCTCAAACAGTTGCTTGAAATACCCCGGTGATTTAGTGCGCATTACTCAGATTATCAACGGTGGGCAAAACGGCATTGATGACCGTCGCGCCCGCTTCCTCAAAGCTAAATCAGTTCTGGTGTGAGGTCCTGATGGGGATTGAAATGATTATGGGTCTGGTCGCCGCCTTGCTGGCCCTTATCGCTGGTGCATTTGGGTTAGGACATTCACGCGGAACCAGTAAAGCAGAAGCTAAAGCTGAGCTGCGGCGCACAGAAGAGAACGCAGCTGCCAGCGTCGCAGCGGCAGAACGCAAAGCGGAAGTCACGAAAGAGGCCAGCGATGTACAGCAGACTGTTAGCCATATGCCTGATGACGATGTTGATCGGGAGCTGCGCGAAAGCTTTACCCGCAAAACCTGAAGTTATCGACACCGCCTGCAACTGGGTGCGGATCATCTATCTGACCGACCACGATATCGACGTGCTGGACAAGCAGACCAAGCGCGATATTCTGGCGCATAACAAATCAGTGTTGGTGAACTGTCCTAACCTTAGCCCAACTAAGGGATAATTTAGGCTGTATACCTTCTACAGGATAAACCAATTGTAATTGTTTCTTAATCCGATTAAGCCAGGTTAGGATTGGGCTCTCCACTCAAAAGGGAAAGTGAAAATGAAGAAGCTGATTATTGCATTGGGTTTGGTTTTACTGGCTGGATGCGCCACTGTGGGTAAAGATTTTCCTGAGCAGAGTGTATCTTCTCTACAGAAAGGGGTCACATCAGAACAGACCGTTTTAGCTACTTTTGGTAAGCCTGCATATATAACCACTGATTCCGATGGAAATAAAATATATACGTGGACATACGCACACGCTACAGCGTTTGGTGCTGCAAAAGGTAAGGCTCTGGTTATCAAAATTAATAAAGAAGGACTGATGGACTCTTATACTACCAGCGCAACTCAATAAATAATTCTGAACCATGCATAGCCTCGCTTCTGCGAGGCTTTTTTATATCTTAAAGAGAGGTATTAACCCATGAGCTTTAAACATGAACTTGGTCAGGTGGTAAATGTCACCATCAGTGAAGAAGAAGGGCATATCAAAGCACGTGCTGAGTATACGAATGGTCCCAATCAGTACCTTATTCACTATCGTGCAGCAGATGGGCGAGCGGTAGATGCATGGTTTGAAGAAGGGGAGTTGTCCCCATCTTAACTATGGGCGTAAGCATTACAGGAGCCATTCGCTGATTGGTTCCGATAATGCTCCCCACATCGCACAGAGGTAATACATGGCAGAAATCACCGCAGAAGAACAAATTCGGCTCAACTTGCTCTCCACCCTGAACTACGACACAGCAGCCGCTGCTAAGGCGATTGCATTCGTCCAGGATAGCCAGTTGAAGTATCTGATCTTTATCCAGCAATACAGCCGCGTGACGACTGAATCCGAAGTGGTCGCCAAAACTATCAAAGCTATTCAGGAAGCGACCGAAGCGCTAGCGCTGTTTAATACCGAACAGGCCAGCTGACGGCATTACAAAAGCCCTTCATATAGCGAGAGGGGCTTTGATAATGCGAACGAATGTCAACTTCGTCTACGTGCGGTGAATTGCTGGTTTTGACGACTAAGCGTCCACATGTGGTTGGAAATGGCTGAAATATTGATAATGAGATTTATTATCATTTAAGGGTCCTCCCGGCGGGGTGACCTGCCACGGGGCGGCGTGCTCGCGGAAAACGGCTAGTTTTCATATTTCATAGTCATCATCATCATGCGCGCAGGTTATTGATTTTCCAGACGTAGGATTTTCAATGATGTCGAATCGTACAAAAAGTGCTCACCATCATGGACCAGGAAATCGCTGCTTTAAAACTTAACATCAACCAGCTCGCTGGCATCACTGGCGTTCACCGTCAGACGGTTGCCGCCAGGCTGAAAAACGTTGTTCCGGCACCAGGCAGTAATAGCAAACTCAAGCTCTATCTCGTCACTGATATTTTGAGTGAGCTGATGATTCCGACGGTCTCAACGGCAAGTGTCGAAGAGATGGAGCCCTCAGACAGGCTCGCGCACTGGAAGGCTGAGAATGAGCGACTGAAATTTGAGGTTGATACAAAGCAGCTTATTCCTGCCGAAGACGTTGCCAGAGAATATTCACTGATGGCGAAAGCCGTTGTCATGGTGCTTGAAACACTCCCGGACATTCTTGAACGCGACTGCGCACTTACGCCGGTTGCGGTGTCACGCGTGCAAAGCGTGATTGATGACCTGCGCGATCAGGTCGCACAAAAAGTAATGGACGCCGAACCAGAGGAGGATGAGCCAGAGGAGGACTGATGGCAAAACGGGCATCAGCCAGGGGGCTTCGCCGCGATGTCTCCGGTATTTTACGTGCCCCCCGTCGTATGCAAGTGGCCGATGCGGTCAGTGCATATATGCGTGTGCCAATGGGGGCAGGTAACTCCGTTCCATGGGACCCAAATTTGGCCCCTTACATTATCGAACCGATGAACTGCCTGGCCTCCAGGGAATACGATGCCGTAGTGTTTGTCGGGCCTGCCCGAACCGGGAAAACAATCGGCCTTATTGATGGCTGGATTGTCTATAACATCGTTTGTGATCCGGCTGACATGCTGGTTATTCAGGTATCCGAAGAGAAAGCACGTGAGCACTCGAAGAAGCGACTCGACCGCACTTTCCGGTGCAGCCCGGAAGTAAAATCCCGGCTTAGCCCGCGCCGTAATGACAACAACGTCCACGATCGTACATTTCGCGCCGGGAACTACCTCAAACTTGGCTGGCCATCAGTAAATATCATGTCGTCGTCAGACTATAAAAGTGTGGCGCTGACGGATTATGACCGCTTCCCTGAGGATATTGATGGGGAGGGAGATGCCTTTTCCCTGGGTTCAAAGCGTACCACTACCTTTATGTCCAGCGGGATGACACTGGTAGAGAGTTCGCCAGGCAGGGACATCCGCGATACAAAATGGCGTCCATCTTCGGCGCATGAAGCACCGCCGACGACAGGGATTCTGTCTCTTTTCAACCGTGGTGATCGCCGTCGACTTTATTGGCCGTGTCCGCATTGTGGTGAGTATTTTCAACCAGAAGTCGCCAACATGACAGGGTACCGCGAATCTCCAGATCCTGTACTGGCAAGTGAATCTGCCTGTCTGCAGTGCCCCGCATGTAAAAGTAAGATCACGCCGGAGATGAAACGCGACCTTAACATTCGCTCTGTGTGGTTGCGCGATGGGGAAAAGATCGACTGTGGCGGAAACAGATATGGTGAGCCGCGCCGCTCGCGTATCGCATCGTTCTGGATGGAAGGTCCGGCAGCTGCTTACCAGACCTGGGCGCAGATGATGTACAAATTCCTGACTGCTGAGCAGGAGTATGAAGCTACCCAGAGTGAGGAAACGCTTAAAACAGTCGTAAACACTGACTTTGGGCGACCATATCTGCCCCGAGCCAATCTCGAACAGCGCAAGAGCGAACTGCTTGAGCAACGCGCCGAAGATGTGCCAAAACGTACAGTGCCTGATGGTGTTGAATTTATCATGGCGACTGTCGATGTGCAGGGCGGCAAGTCCCGACGTTTCGTTGTGCAGGTTACGGGATATGGTGCGCAGGGCGAACGTTGGGTAGTTGACCGCTACAACATCCGGCAGTCATTACGGGCTAGTGAGCACGGAGAGTGCTATCCCATTGACCCCGCCAGTTACCCGGAAGACTGGGATTTACTCCTGTCTGATGTGTTCGAAAAGTCCTGGTCTCTAGCGGGCGACCCGACAAAACGCATGCGCCTGATGGCAATGGCGGTCGATTCCGGCGGTGAGGATGGTGTCACCGATAACGCCTATAAGTTCTGGCGTAAATGTCGACGGGATGGACTGGGTAAAAAGATTTTCCTCTTTAAGGGCGACAGTGTCCGACGCTCAAAACTGATTACCCGCACATTTCCTGATAACACTGACAGATCAACTCGCCGGGCAAAAGCTGCTGGCGATGTGCCGCTTTACCTTCTTCAGACCGATGCACTGAAAGACCAGGTTAATAACGCCCTGTGGCGTGAATCACCCGGCCCGAACTATGTGCATTTCCCTAAATGGCTCGGCAGCTGGTTCTACGATGAGCTGACCTATGAGGAGCGATCACCTGATGGAAAATGGAGCAAGCCGGGCCGAGGTCCGAACGAAGCATTCGACCTGCTCGTTTATGCCGATGCGTTGGTCATATTGCACGGGTACGAAAAGATTAAGTGGGCGGATGCGCCTGAATGGGCGAAGCGGACAACGTGGATCGAAGAAAGCACGTCGGAAACTGGCGAAATGTCATCCACGTTACCACCAAAAACGACCCATAGCAGGAAAAAACGGAAGGCAAATAAGCCCGACGTTGAAAACAATCCCTGGACCACATCATCAGGAGGCTGGGTGTGAAACAAACCGATATTGAATCCATTATCCAGCGTTATACCGAAGCGGAAATATCGGTGCTGGATGGGAAGTCTATAACGTTCAACGGGCAGCAAATGACGCTGGAGAACCTGTCCGAAATCCGTAAAGGGCGTCAGGAATGGGAGCGCCGTCTTGCTTCCCTGCTGGCTCAGCGTCACGGGCGACCCGGTTATAAACTCGCGAGGTTTCCATGAGCATTTTAGATGATGCGATTGGCGTCTTTTCCCCTGGATGGAAAGCCGCGCGTTTACGTTCCAGAGCGATGATTCAGGCATATGAAGCTGTTAAGCACACCCGAACACACAAGGCGCGTAGGGAAAACCGTTCCGCTAACCAGCTAAGCCAGATGGGTGCTGTATCCCTCCGTGAGCAAGCGCGATGGCTGGATAATAATCACGATCTCGTTATCGGCGTGTTCGATAAGCTTGAAGAACGGGTGGTGGGTGCAAAAGGAATTATTGTTGAGCCCCACCCGGTACTGAATAACGGAAAAATAGCGAAGAAACTGGCTGAACAAATCAGAACGAAGTGGGCTGAATGGTCGGTCAGCCCTGAAGTCACGGGGCAGTTTACCCGCCCGATGCTTGAGCGTTTGATGCTCAGGAGCTGGCTCAGGGACGGAGAAATTTTCGCTCAGATGGTGAATGGCTCAGCGCAGGGACTTGATCCGGTGGCTGGCGTACCTTTCTGGCTTGAAGCGCTTGAGGCCGATTTTGTGCCGATGACCAACGATGAGTCTGCGCAACTATGCCAGGGGGTTTATGTAGATAACTGGGGGCGCCCGAAAAAGTACCTGGTCTATAAAAGTCTACCTGTTACTGGCCGTCAACTGGATACGAAAGATGTTGATGCCGGGAATATGCTTCATCTCAAATTTACCCGCCGTCTTCATCAGACCCGAGGTACATCTCTCCTGTCTGGTGTACTCATGCGCCTCAGTGCGCTGAAAGAATACGAGGATGCGGAGCTAACGGCAGCACGCATTGCAGCTGCACTGGGTATGTACATTAAAAAAGGGGACGGGCAAAGCCTTGATGGTGACGCCAGTAAAGACAATCGCGACGTAATAATTGAGCCTGGCATTATTTATGATGATTTGCTGCCCGGTGAAGACATCGGGATGATCAAGTCCGACAGACCAAACCCTAACCTTGAACCATTCCGAAATGGACAATTGCGCGCTGTCGCTGCCGGTGCTCGTCTCAGCTTCTCCAGTACATCCAGAAACTACGATGGAACATACAGTGCCCAGCGTCAGGAGTTGGTTGAATCAACAGATGGTTATCTGATCCTTCAGGACTGGTTCATCGGCGCAATCACTCGGCCAATGTACCGGAACTGGTTAAAAATGGCGGTAGCTTCTGGCGAAATTCAGCTACCACGTGGGCTGGATATGTCGTCGCTTTACACTGCAGTTTATTCCGGTCCGGTCATGCCGTGGATCGACCCAGTTAAAGAGGCTAATGCTTGGAAGGCGCAAATCCGGGGTGGCGCTGCGACGGAATCTGACTGGGTGCGTGCCAGCGGGCGCAACCCGGATGACGTGAAACGGCGCCGTAAGGCTGAAGTCGATGATAACCGCGAACTTGGACTGGTGTATGACACCGATCCTGCTAACGATAAAGGAGGCACCAGTGCCGAAGTCAAAGAATCGGGCGCCCCGACGTCCGAAAGCCAGCGCAAAAAGTAATTCTTGGTTCCGTATGCAGGCCAGCGCCGACAACGAAGCGGAAATATACATTTACGACGAGATCGGCTATTGGGGGGTAACGGCTCGCCAGTTTGTGAACGATCTGAAGGCACTGGGTGATGTAACTCATATTAACCTTCATATCAATTCACCTGGTGGTGATGTCTTTGATGGCATCGCCATTTTTAATGCCCTTAAACACCACGGAGCTGCAATTACCGTTCATATCGACGGCGTGGCGGCTTCTATGGCATCCGTCATCGCAATGGTGGGTAACCCGGTCATCATGCCGGAAAACACCATGATGATGATCCACAAGCCCTGGGGCTTTGCTGGTGGCGATGCTAACGATATGCGTGACTATGCCGAATTGCTGGACAAGGTTGAGTCCGTGTTGATCCCCGCTTATGCAGCGAAAACCGGCAAGTCCAGCGATGAAATCGCGGCGATGCTTGAAGATGAAACCTGGATGGACGGTAGTGAATGCGTCGAGTTGGGTTTTGCCGACCAGGTCACACCATCCCTTCAGGCTATGGCCTGTATCCAGTCAAAACGTATTGAGGACTTCGAAAAGATGCCAAACAACATTCGTAATATGGTTACACCTCCGCGCAACTCTAACCAGCGCGATCCACAGCAACCTGTTAATCAGCCTCAGGCACAACACGTTGCCACTCAGCCGAACAGCGCTGACGAAAACACCATCCGCGCTCAGGTTATTGCTGAGCAGAAAGAACGTGTTAACGGTATTAACAATCTCTTCGCGATGTTTGGTGGCAAACATTCCGAACTGCAGGCGCAGTGTGTAGCTGATATTGATTGCACTGTCGATCAGGCTAAAGACAAACTGCTGGCGCTGCTGGGTAAAGATGCTTCTCCATCGGCGAAAACCACACCAGCACATATCCATGCAGGTAACGGCAATTTTGTCGCCGATGGTATTCGCCAGGCATTGATGGCGCGTGCCGGATTTGAAGGTCAGGAACGTGACAATGTTTACAACGGCATGACCCTGCGTGAATATGCCCGAATGGCACTGACTGAGCGGGGAATTGGTGTATCCAGCTATAACCCGATGCAGATGGTTGGGCTGGCGCTGACGCACAGCACCTCTGATTTTGGCAACATCTTGCTTGATGTCGCCAACAAAGCGATTTTGCAGGGCTGGGACGAAGCTGCAGAAACCTTTGAGCTGTGGACAAAGAAAGGCCAGTTATCAGACTTTAAGACAGCGCATCGTGTGGGGATGGGCGGATTCCCGTCTTTGCGGCAGGTTCGCGAAGGTGCTGAATATAAGTATGTGACAACCGGCGATAAAGGCGAAACCATCGCGCTCGCCACCTACGGGGAAATTTTTGCCATCACCCGCCAGGCAATCATCAACGATGATCTGAACCAGCTCACTGATGTTCCGATGAAAATGGGCCGCGCCGCTAAGGCGACTATCGGTGACCTGGTTTACGCCATCCTGACCAAAAACCCAAAACTCTCTGATGGAAAGACGTTATTCCACGCAGACCACAAGAACCTGTCCACTGGTGCTATTTCCGTCAGCAGCCTGGACGATGCGCGTAAATTGATGCGCCTGCAGAAAGAGGGTGAGCGCTCTCTGAATATCCGCCCGGCATTTATGCTGGTGCCGGTCGCGCTGGAGACACTGGCTAACCAGACGATTAAATCAGCTAGCGTAAAAGGGGCGGATATCAACGCCGGGATTATTAACCCGATCCAGAATTTTGCAGATGTGATTGCAGAGGCCCGTCTTGACGAATCTGACGCAAAAGCCTGGTATCTGATGGCTGCAAAAGGGACGGACACCATCGAAGTGGCGTATCTGAATGGTGTTGATACTCCTTACATTGATCAGCAGGAAGGGTTTACCACTGACGGTATCGCTACAAAAGTTCGTATCGATGCTGGTGTGGCACCACTTGATTATCGCGGTCTGGCTAAATCCAGCGGCCAGTAATCATTACAGTTCTGAAAATCGACGCCCGTAAGGGCTTTTTTATACCTGAAATCAGCCCTACGGGGCTGACAGGAGACGTTATGGCTAAAAATTATGTGCAAAACGGCATGACCATCCCACTTAAAAACTCTGGTGTAGACGAGATTCTCAGCGGCACACCGGTCGCTTTGGGCGGGATCGTTGCGGTTGCAATTACCGATATTCAGCCGGGTGATGTAGGTGACGGATTCGCTGAAGGTGTCTTCCTTTTACCTAAGCTGCCAGCTGATGCCGTGACCGCCGGGGAAAAGGTATATCTCAAAGCTGGAAATGTTCAGTTGGATGACACCGATGCGGTATTAGCCGGGACTGCCTGGGAAGATGCTGCTGCAGGCGTTACCGTCCTGGAAGTCAAAATCAATGGCTAATGCCTTTGACAAGATGACTGAAAGAATGGATGCGCTGACGGAGAAAAGGTTGGGCAGAACGGTGACTATTAACGGCAATGAACATATTGCCGTTGAAAGTCATCTATTGCCTGAACTGGGGCCGGTCGCGGGTGATGGGATTAACCTGGTCGTCTTCAGTGTTGGCTATCAGCCGGCGCGAGGAGATGAGGTTATTTATAAAAGTCAGGTTTACGCCGTCACCCGTTGGCTTCTCTTTAATGGCAAGCCGCAGATCTGGATTGAGGAGGTCATAGGTGACGATTAAAGGCCTGGAAGAGCTCAAACAGAACCTGAGCAATATCAGTAAAAATGCCATTCCTCGCGCGACATCTCAGTCTATTAACCGGGTGGCCGGACGGGCGATCAGCCGCAGCTCTACGCGGGTGGCAAAAGAAACTAAGGTTAAGCGCAAACTGGTTATGCAGCGTGCAAGACTTAAACGGGCAAGCCCTAAAAAGCCAACGGCAACCATCCGGGTAAATCGCGGTAATTTGCCAGCGATAAAGCTGGGGCCAGTACGGGTTCAGCTTTCGCGGCGTAAACGGGATAGCGGCAGTTCGGGAAGCGTTCTGAAGATCGGAAATTTCAGCTTTCCAGGTGCTTTTGTGCAACAGCTTAACAATGGTCGCTGGCACGTTCTTCGGCGAACCAGCAAATCTCGTTACCCGGTAGAAGTGGTGAAAGTGCCGCTGGCCACACCTCTGACAACGGCATTCAGAGAAGAACTGCCCAAACTGATGGAATCGGATATGCCAAAAGAAATGATGGCTGCCATCAAAAATCAGATAAGGCTGGTGACGAAATGATTCATCCACAAATCAGAAAAGCAGTGCTGGATAAACTCAAGTCAATGAATGCCGGGAAAGTCTTCTGGTATGACGGGCGTCCCGCCTTTCTCGCGCCGGAAGAGTTGCCAGCAGTTGCTGTTTATCTGACCGATGCGAGGGCGACCGGCAGCAGCATTGACGAGGAAGAGTGGGAAGCAGTCCTTCACATTGAAGTTTTCCTTAAAGCAGCTGCGACTGACAGTGAGCTGGATAAATGGATGGAAAACCGCATCTATCCGGCTATGGCTGACGTTCCAGAACTTACCAGTATTGTCGAAACCATCAGCGTTGTCGGCTACGAATATCAACGTGACGATGAAGCCACCACATGGGGCTCCGCTGATCTCCAGTATTCCCTGACTTATATTATGTGAGGAGCTTATGCCAACACCAACACCGACTACACCGACCAAAGGGGCCGGAACGACTTTTTGGATTTATACCGGAACAGGTGATCCCTACGATGATCCGCTAAGTGACGTTGGCTGGACTCGGACGGCACAAATTAAGGAAATTACGCCTGGTGAACTGACTGCTGAGTCATACGACGATTCATATATCGATGATGATGCGCCAGACTGGGATTCCACGGCCCAGGGTGTTAAGTCAGCCGGGCAATCGAGCGTTACTCTTGCATGGAAACCAGGTGAATCTGGTCAGCAGGATCTTGTTGACTGGTTTATGAGTGGTGACGAAAAAGCCTACAAGATTAAATATCCAAATGGTGCAGTAGATATTTTTACCGGCTGGATAAATAGTCTTGGTAAAACAATTGCGCGAAATGAAGTAATTACCCGTAGTGCGCAAATTACCAATAAAGGCAAACCATCCCTGGCTGAAGATAACGCTTCTACTACTCCTTAATGTATCTCGATAGCGGTGTCACGGCACCGCGCCGGAGCTAATTAATGAACTACCTCAAGAAAGATACTTTAAATCCTGAAGGCGAAAATATCACCCTGTTTGAATTATCTGCTTACAGCCGAATGAAATATATTGAGTTCATGGTTGAAGAAAGAAAATCATTACCTACGGAAGGATTATCGCCTGATGAGAATTTTAAAATGGCGACTTTGCTGACTACGCGAGATCAGGCAATGATTGTCGCTTTATCTTTAAGTGAAGCGGATAGCGAGGAACGCGACGGTAAAGATATTTACCCGGATATAATGCGGAAATATCCGCCGGGGTTATTGGGCAGCGCTGCATTACTTGTGCGTATTCTTTCAGGGATGATCCCCCCAGTTAATAATCCACATGAGGAAACTGAAGAAGAGGAAGTGCCGGATTTGGAAAAGTCCTGACCCGCTCACGTCGCTTTGCTATGCGATTAGCCAGGGAGTTTGGACGGCCAGACTGGCGCGCAATGCTTTCGGAAATGTCTTCCTCAGAATGGTTTGAATGGATTGAGTACTACCAGGATCATTGTTTTAGTGACGACCTTCTGGATTCTCATTTCGCCAACCTTAGTTATCTCGCAGTCAGTCTCTTCACAGATCCGGATAAATACGGTATTTCCGCCCTCGATTTTAGTTTGCTTGCAGCAGGCAGGGAAGAAAGCGAAGAGGTTTCCGACGAGCAACTTATGTCAATAGCCGAGAGCATTCCCGGAGGAGTTCGCTATGTCCCAGCCAGTGGGTGACCTGGTCGTTAAAATCGATGGTGATAGCGCAAAATTTGATGAGGAAGTCGCTCATCTTAATAAACAGTTGAGCGGGTTAGGTAGGGCGGCAAACGACAGTTCAGCACAGGTTACAGCAGCGTTTTCACGGCAAGAGCGAGCCGCTAAGCGTGCAGGCATCTCGATTGGACAGTATAAAAACGCGATGCGCATGCTGCCAGCGCAGTTCACGGATGTCGCTACCCAGCTTGCAGGTGGCCAGAGCCCTTGGTTAATTATGTTGCAGCAAGGGGGCCAGGTGAAGGATTCATTTGGCGGCCTGCTTCCTACATTTCGAGCGTTACTTGGCACAGTGACACCACTTGCTCTTGGGATAACAGCTCTGACTGCTGCCGGTGCCGGTCTTGGGTATATCTACTACAACGGGTCCTCCGCTCTTTCAGACTTCAATAAAACGCTGACCTTATCGGGCAACACGGCTGGCCTGACTACCGACAGAATGCTGGTACTGGCAAGGTCGGGACAGCAAGCAGGCCTTACTTTTGATCAAACAAGTGATTCTCTGACTGCATTGATTAATGCTGGCGTGGGGGCGGGTGCGCGTTTTGATGAACTAAGCCAGTCAGTTGCAAAATTTTCTACGGCATCTGGTATCCCCGTTGAAAAGGTTGCGGAAGCTTTCGGGAAACTCACCAATGATCCGACGTCCGGCCTGATTGCGATGGCGCAACAGTTTCATAACGTGACAGCCGAGCAGATTGATTACGTTGCTCAGTTACAACGTTCAGGAGATGAAGCAGCTGCACTCCAGGCGGCTAATGATGCAGCGACGAAGGGATTTAACACCCAGACTCAGAGCCTGATCGATAACATGGGTACGATTGAGCGCTCTGCTGATTCGTTGAAACGCGCGTTTAAATCCATGTGGGACGCTGCACTCGATCTCGGGCGGCCAGATACCGCGGGTGAGATGGTCAGCAAGGCAGAGGCTGCTTTTAAACGGGCTGATGAAATATGGAATCTCAGGAAAAATGACCGCTATGTAAATGATGAAGCCAGAGCCCGATTCTGGAATGACAGGGAGTCGGCCCGTCTGGCCCTTGATATGGCGCAGCAACAGGCTGGTATTGCTAAAGCCAGCGTAGCTGCGGCAGAAAAGGAAGCGGAGGCAGAATCTGATAAACAGAAATATGCCGCTCAGGCACAGGCCAATTATGCTAAATCGCAGACTGCGCTTGAAAAATATACTGCCCGACAGAATGAATTAAATAAAGCGTTGAAAGAAGGGCATATTCTCCAGGCTGATTACGCAATTAACATGGCGGCAGCTAAAAAAGAATATGAGTCTTCCTTAAAGAAAACACCTAAACCAAAAGGTATCAAAGTATCAGCAGGCGACCGATCTTCTGACCAGACGAATGCTGAAACTATGCAGTTAATGACCCAACTTAAATTGCTGCAACAGCACACAGGTCTTAACGATACCATCAGCCAACAGCGTAAAAATTTATGGTCACTTCAGTCAAAATTTTCAGTTCTCGAAGAAGCCTCAAAAACCCGTACGCTGAGCAAAGATGAACAATCTTTGCTAGCCAGCAAGGATAAGGTTCTGGCGCAGGCTGAAGTCAATGCAAAACTGGGTGATCAGATTGTCGCCCAGGAGAGACTGAATAAGCTTCAGGACAATTCACTGAAGTACGTTACCCAGATGCAGGAAAAAACCGCTGCTCTGACGGATAGTACTGGGCTGAGTGACAGGGATAGTCAGCGAAACCTTGAAAGAGCACAGCTGCGCCAGGGGTGGCAAAATCAGGGAGGAAGTCTTGGGGATGAGGGTTATAAAAAGGAACTGGAAGCTCTGGAAGAATACTACGCTGCTCAGGATGAAATGCGTGGCAACTGGTTGGCTGGTGTTGAGTCATCCTGGCAAAACTATGCGGATATGGCTGTTAACTATAACCAGATCGCGGCAGATACAACAAATACTGCGCTCAGTGGAGTGACTAGTAATCTTCAACAGGGATTGTATGACCTTGCCACTCAGTCTGAAGATGCAGGCGATGCTCTGAGTAACATGGTTGAAGGCTTTGGCAAGACTGTAATTCAGACGCTGACCCAACTGGCGGCGCAGTGGCTAGTCTATCAGGGGGTTCAGCTCATGGTAGGTAAAACCACGCAGGCAACTGCTATTGCTCCGATGATAGCTAATGCTCAGGCAACAGCGCTTCAGGCTCAACTTGCGGCCTATGCCTCTACAGCCGCTATCCCAATTGTCGGGCCAGCTTTGGCGCCTGCTGCCCTGGCTGCCGCTGCAGGTGTTACTGCTCCACTCGTGGCGGCTATCTCAGCCTCCGCGCTTGCTGGCATGGCACACGATGGTATCGACAAAATTCCGGAAACGGGTACCTGGTTGTTGAAAAAAGGGGAGCGTGTAACAACGGCAGGTACGTCAGCAAAACTTGATTCCACCCTTGAGCAAGTGAGGCAACAAAGGTCCATTTCCGGAAATCCATTACATGTTGAGTTCAATAACACGTACACAGGGAAACCCGATGATGCAACTCTCCTTGCCTTTGACCAAAGAATGCGCGCATCTGAAAAAAGGCTAAAACAGTATTTTACAACTCAGGTAGTTAATCCCACTGAGGATTACGGTCGTTCGCTTAAAACAACTTATCGGGGGAGGCGTATTAAATAATGACCGATATTTATTATCCTCATGATTATATCCCCGGTCCCACGTATGATAATTATGGATTTGAACCAACCGATCCTATGATTCGCACCGATAGGGTGGGAGGTCTTGCCAGGCAGCGTAGAAAATATACATCAGTACCGACTGAAAATACGGTTGTCTGGCAATTTAAAACTGATGCTCAAGCTCAGGCGTTTGAAGCATGGTACAGGGATGTCTTAACTGATGGTGTTGCATGGTTTTACATGAAATGCAAAACCCCGGTTGGCCTGAAATTTTTTAAATGTCGATTTAATGGTGTTTATAAGGGGCCTTCTTTCATTAAACCGGGTTTGTGGCGCTATTCCGCAACTGTAGAGTTGAGAGAGCGTCCACTCGCTCCAGTTGGTTGGGGTCAATATCCGGAGTGGATTGTTGGGAGTTCGTTACTCGATATCGCCCTGAACAAGGAGTGGCCGAAACATGACAGCGATTAACCGCCTTTATGCGTCCTCCGGGCCGGAGGTCATCATTGGAACGTTACAGGTCGATATTGGCGGAACGACGCATTACCTCTGCGAGGGATATGAGGACATTACTGCAGTAACCGAAGGGGGCTCGACCGTAACGTTTAAAGCCTGCGCCATCGTCCTTTCTCTTCCCGCCAGAAACGAGGATGGCACGCAGGACCTTAAATTTATGCTGTGCAATATCGATGGCGTTGTTTCCACGGCTATACGCAAGACGATTGATGCCATTTCCAGTGCCAGCATTACGTTCAGAAAGTACATCTCCACTGACCTGACCGCACCGGCTGAGCCACCGTACATCATGCCGGTTAAAGGTGGGTCCTGGACACCGCTGACGGTGAACGTCACTGCCGGGTTTAAAAACATGCTTGATTATGCCTGGCCCCGTGACCGCTACACGCTGACGTATTTCCAGGGTCTTCGTTACTCCCGATAGGTTCCCTATGCTCAACATTGATAAATACCTGACTGTCCGCTGGCAGATGGGCGGCCGCGTCTTTCCTGTTCTCGACTGTTACGGCATCGTGCATGAAGTGCGCAGTGATCTGGGGCTTCCTGAATGGCCTGCTTTTGAAGGTGTGATAAAGGAAGGCGATGAAATGCACATCGCCTGCAGTAACTTCCGTCAAAAGGTAGTGCGCTGTGAACCCTGCCCAGGTGCGGTTGCCGCCTGCTATATGGGTGGGGTAATCGGTCATCTCGGCGTAGTGGTTGAACTGAGCGGCCTGCTGTATGTGATGGAATGCAATCCCCGCCGTAACGTGACGATCCTTCCCCTGGCGCGTTTCGAACGCCAGTATCTGAAAGTGGAGTATTACCAGTGACTATTCGCCTTTACCCGTCGCGTCTGCCTGGCGAGCCGCTGGAGACGCATGAGCACAGCGATACCACCATCCATGACTGGATGCTGCAGCATGTCGATAATTACCGTAATGAGATGGTGCAGCGTGTTGCTTTCGAGGTTAACGGTAAACCGGTCCCGTCGGCAGAATGGCCGTTGTGTTTTATCGGCGCTGAGAGTGATGTAAAAGTTTATCCGATCCCTGGTGAAGGGGTGACGGCGACGACCATCGCCGCCTGGGCGGCAGCGGCTATTGCTGCGGCTTCGGCTGTTTATGTGCTGATCACCATGTCCAACATGGATAAGGGCGGCTACTCATCCTCAAATGGCCTCGGGCTGGATTTAAACCCGGCTAAAGCGAACCAGGCGAAACTGGGTGATCCTATCCGCGAAGTTTTTGGTCGCTGTCGTATTTATCCTGATTATGTTGTGCAACCTGTGACCCGATTCAATCCTGACGATCCCACGCGAATGACGGTTGAGATGATGATCTGCCTAGGGAAAGGAAACTTTGCCTTTACGAACGGCGATAAGCGGGTTGGAGCAACGCCGGTTTCTGCACTGGGAGATTCATACAGCGACACCGTTTATCCTCCTGGTGCGGATGTATCGGGTGATAGGCGTAGTGAAAACTGGTGGAACTCGACGGAAGTTGGCGGAACGACCAGCGGCAGCGGCCTTGATATGGCCCAGACATCGCCAGACTCGACGGATATCAACGCCGACAACATGACGGTTTCTGGTGCGTCGGTGACGTTTAACGGGCTGGATGATGGCAACGATGATGACGATGACGGCAATGCACTGCCTGAGTCGTGGGTTGAAGGTGCCATTGTCACAATCGTTGCCCCGATGAATTTTCTCGTTTCAACATCGTCAGGCTACAGCGTTCTGGCCAGTAACTCCCTGGATGAAATTATCCCGTATCCTGGCATGTCGGTTACCCTGGAAATTAACGGCACTGAATATGAACTGGTTATTGCAACGTACACGGCAAAACAGGACGCGATACCGGGAGCGGGGGGGAATGCTGCCAGCCTGAGAGCGAATGCCTCTCCAACTACATATGATTACTCCGGTACCGGCCAGACCTTTACGATCACCTGGCAGGGAGTCGTATACACCATTTCCCTCGTGGCAGATTATGTGAATATGCCTGGCCTGCTGGCGGTGATAAACGAGGGGCTGACCGGTTCTGGATTGCTGGCTCAGGATGGTGGCGGTGTTGTGCTGATAGCTGAGGCTTCGAGCCCCTGGCTCGGAGGAAACATTACCTCATCATCGTTGCCGGTGGCTGTATTTGGCGATGGTCCTGTATTCACATCCGGCACCGCGTCAAGCGGCGGCAGTCCGGCAATCACTGCTAATGTCACTTTGGCGTATGGCAGTGCAACCGGAGTGGCATTCTCCGGTATACCGGAGGGGACACAACGGCTGTCGCTGGCTCATCGCGGCAATGAGTACCGTATTGCGGATGCAGACGGCACGACCGCAACGGTTCAGCGACTGGTTGGCGGCATCATCGATCCCACCTGGCTGGGTTTTTCTCCGCGTACCATGATTGATTACCAGGCCACCGGTATCAACGATAACGATACCTGGATGGGACCGTTTCTGGTTTGCCCCGAAAATGAAGTGGTCGATGCCTTTGAGGTAAACGTTTCATTCCCCAGCGGCCTTTGCGGGTTTGACAGTAAAGGCAAAAAGCGTATTCGTCACACCGGGATCGATGTGCAATACCGGGCATACGGTATCGGGGGCGGATGGCAAACACTGTCCTTCCCATATGCTGAAAAAAACGTGAATGCGCTGGGATTTACGCATCGTGTCACACTGCCCACGCCAGCACTGGTTGAGGTACGCATGCGGCGGCAGAATGAGCAGGGCAGTAATAATGCCCGAGACTCGATGTACTGGCAGGCGCTACGCGGTCGGTTACTGGTTCGGCCATCATCCTATGCTGGCGTAACCCTCATGGGGGTTACGGTTGAAACGGGTGGCAAACTGGCAGCGCAGTCAGATCGTCGTGTAAACGTTGTGGCCACTCGGATTTATGATACCGGCGTTCCCCGTAGCATTTCTGGTGCGCTGTATCACGTCGGGCGTTCTCTGGACATGGAAATGGACACCGTGGCGATTGATGCCCTGGAACAGGCCTACTGGACACCAAACGCTGAAACATTCGATTTTGCTACGGGTGACAGTATTTCTGCACTGGAGATGCTGCAAAAAATCGCCGCAGCCGGGAAGAGTTATTTTCTGTTGAATACCCAGTCTGTTGCGTCAGTTGGTCGTGAAGGCGTCAAACCCTGGACCGGGGCGATTACTCCTCACGAGATGGTGTCCGAGCTGCAGACCGATTTCAGTACGGTGACTGACGATGATTACGATGGCGTAGACGTTACCTATATCAACAGCACGACGTGGGCAGAAGAAACGGTGCAATGTCGTACGCCTGGCAACCCGACGCCGGTGAAGATTGAGGCATACCGGGCTGATGGTGTTGGTAATCCTGATCACGCGTATCAGATCGGTATGCGCAGGCTGATGAAATACCAGTTGCAGCGCATGGCGCATAAAACAACGACGGAGTTGGATGCGCTCTGCTACAACGTTGGGGATCGTATCGTGCTGACTGACGATATCCCCGGCAGTAACACCGTTTCGTGTTTGATTGAGTCGATGACTAATGCTGGTGGGGTGACAACATTCGAGGTATCGGAGCCGCTGGACTGGACATTCACAAACCCGCGTATTTATTTGCGTTATCAGGATGGAACCGCGTCACGGCTATTTGAGGCGTCACCGACGGGTGACAATTATCAGGTATCCGTACCGTATCAGGCTGAATTTGCCGATATCCTGATGGATGATCCGATCATCGAACCGCCCCGGTTAATTTTCTGCAGCTCAGAGAGTGACTTCTACGACGCCATTGTGTCCGAGGTTGTGCCGCAAGATGACGGAACGTGCGAGGTAACCGCCCGGCAATACCGCGCTGAATTTTACGATTACGACAACGCCACATACCCCGGCAACGTCGCTTAAACCCCTTTCTTAATCCCTATTAACTTCTTTTCGCTTAAACCCTCGTTTAGGCGAAGCCTCTTTTTGGAGCAAAATACATGGCCTTTAATCC
>RCUT01000130.1_pt1 | contig 41065 bp, 52 predicted proteins | sample 2166171 | NCBI WGS metagenome assembly RCUT01 (sample SAMN09932757, study PRJNA488358) | compost metagenome | isolation source: compost soil in 4-hydroxybenzoic | place: Germany: Experimental Botanical Garden | reverse complement strand
TCATTCCCCAAATATCTGTAATCCATTCATGAAGCCCCCACTTCACGATAATGAATGATCCACCTGCTAAACTTGATACGACTGTACAAATGACTCCTACGGCCCATTCTTGAGGTGAGCGTGGCATTCGCGTCATCAATACAACTGCTGCAACTAATGCGACCGCTAAAGTCACCATAATTGCTGCACCATAAAATTTTAATATTGCTGTTAAACCGCTAGTGGAAACTGGTTCCATTTATATCTCCAGAAATAAAAAACCGCCTGAAAGCGGTAGTTGTTCGTTGTCCAATCCATCATTGGAGCGACCATAAATAAAAAAAGCACCCGGAATGGATGCTCAATGTTCTTTCAAAGTATTAAAGGGTTTGTAAAATTTTCCCTCCATTAATCAATTTAGTTGTCAGTGGTGCAACTCCGACAATTGCGGTACCGCCTGCACCTGGTTGACCTTCAGTCGTGCCATGATATCGCCAGTTCCAAGTTCCATCATTTGTAGACTTGGTACCACGCTGGCCCCATCCACCACCATCACCCGACAACGGTGATCCATAACGGTCGTTTTGAGTACGATATCCTTTACCAGGTATCTCAGCTTCAGCATCAGTAACTTTTACAACCATCAAATAACCGCCTTCAAGATACCAACGCCAGTCCTGAGTATCATTGTAAATTGGCTGTCCTGTCATAACCCGACCAAAAGGTGCACCAGCTCCACCCGGAATACCTTGGACTCCATAACCCAATTCTGTGTAAATGCCACTCGGTGCAGCACCACCACCAGAACCGCCACGGGCCAAGGTACCGCCATCAATGATCAGGTTCAATTTACTGTGCCGGTTTATTAGCCCCGGTGCACCTTGAAACCCATCACGACGTGTTCTGGTAAAGGTATAATTCGAATCACCAGATAATCCTCCAAATGCCAGATGAGGCAAACCACCATCCCCTCCACGCCCCACAACTGAGCCTTTAATCGTTAGATTAACTACAAGTTCTGGTGGAAATATTCCAGTATCAATTGCTGGTAATTCAGGTGCCGCTGGAATAATGAATTCTTTAGTTTCTGAATTATAAGTATGCTTGTAAACCATTCTGGTTTCAGGTCTCAGTGAGCTCGAACTCGAAACCAAAGCGCCAGCTTCAACGATAAAGCTAATTTCTCCAGTCGTTGGTAAATCACCTCTTTGCATTTGATATAACCGCGCAAGATTAATATCTAGCTGGTCATAACGGATGTAAATCGGTGAATCATCAACTGGCACATCAATAAAGTCTTTATCGTTAAGGTAATACCGCACATCGTAATTCACTGCAGTAACTGTATTTGAGAACTTATCAACCGGATCTTTGGTTGCCACCAGATAAGGCAATGAACCTCTTGTATCGTCGTTAACAACCGTATAGATCGTATTAACAAAATCATCTGAACTTAGTTTGAGTGCATCGTTTGGCAAACGGCCTAAGACCACCTTATTCTTAGCAGATCCAGCAGTAATGGGAATTAGATCAACGGTACCATCACCTATTTGCAAATAAATCACATAGCTTTTACCAGCAATAAAATCAACATCATGGCTCAATGTAAGAATTAAGCCATCTTGCTGCATTACATCACCGCTTTGATGAATTCCATTGCGATAATCAGCAACAGCTATACGATCACGTAAAACTAGTAATTCAGATTCTGGTGCTGCATCAAAGGTAATTGACTTACGCTGAAAGCGGAGCTTGTTCCATAGCCGGTACGCATTAAAGTGAGCTTGCCACTTGTTACGCACACCTACCGATTTCACTTCTTTTGGGTTCTTCGCTCCTTTATCCGGCAAGTAGATATTGATGCGACTATCATCGGTCGGATCCGTATATTCATAGATGAGCCCATCATAATCATCTATTACACCGAAAGTCAGATCATGCTTATAACTATCCGGGATGATATTCCTGAAGTTAAACAGCAACACCGAGTTATCTGTTGGTTGTTCGAAGTAGATTTTGAGCTTATTGTTTTGCCGATATGCTGTACAAAAGACGCATCACAAAGATTGGTGACCAGCTCTTCAAAAGAAAGATTAGTGTCATCAATGGTTGTACAGAACTCGGCTGCTAATGGAGTACCGAAGTAATCGACAATATCATTATAAGTACGGTAGATATTTTCAATATCAATTTCGTCGGTTGTACGGCGGCCAATCTTGTCATCCAGTGCCATTGAGACCAGTGCATCCGCAAAGCTTGATGTTGGAAATAGCTCTGTTGTCATTTCTCCATTTTTATAGGTTGGCAGCATTCGCTGAAGATCGAAATTGATCTTGCGGGATTTTACTGACAATGCTCCAGTCGTTGCATAAGTACGTGCACGGAAAACCGTTTCATGCTCATACGTTGTGCTTTGCAATGGATATGCACCGTATAGTGCTTGCCACTTCACATCATCAACAACAGTTGTAACTCCAGGAGTTGGAGTTAAACGGCGAGCACGTACACTGCAGCGGCCCTGAAATGTGACCATATCCAGCGTTGCCCCAACCGTTTGCCGTGACTTAGCCGAACCCTTGAGAATGATCTGCTTTAGCATTGGATTACCAATTGCAGCACCCGATTCATTGACTGGAGTAACTTCAACCTCAATTGTCACATTTACAGCTGCCTGATTACCCCCGGAAGAAACGGTATAAAGTCCATTTGTAGCAACGAAATTGCAAAGTACTCGACTACGTTCAATATTGTCTAAAATAAATGGACCAATCCATTTCTCACCGATGGATGCAAGCTTTGGAGATGCAGCAGCTGATTGCTGATTAGATAGCTCTTTTAGCTTTAACCAATTTGGATTAACCGTAACAGGATTTGATAATGTCATGCGATCATCGGCAACGGATAGGACGCTGTAAGTACCGTTTAAATCATAGCTTTGACCGTTATATGTGAATACAGCATTAGTGATTTCAACGCGATCATTGCTGACAAATTTAGTTGTTAAATCTGTATTGTTTGCTGCAGCTCGAAGGATCTCATTTGGATATGCAAAAAGAAGGTAATTGGTCCCTTCTAAAGTCTGTGTATCAGCTGGTCGTAATACTTGACCATTAACTGAAGTTTGATGCTGAACAGTTAAAGGGGGTGTTGTAATTTCTGTACCAATCGAAAAATAAGGTTCTCCCGCTACGATATCTACCCCTGGTCGAAAGACCTCTACTGATGCTCCAGCAATATCTACAATGTTAGTTTCACCATCATAAGCGCCTTTAATGTGATATTGGCCACGGCCTATGCACCCGACCATATGCTCAACTTCAATATTGTTTTCATAAACCTTGTAAGGCACGGCTATAGAGTCAGGCGTATCCCAAGCAGCACCGTAAATATCTGCAATACGACCATTCACCCGGATCTTATTTTCACGATTTGAAAGTTCATTATTGGCAGATGAAGATTGATTAATATTCTGAGTCGTCTGCGCCATCGAAGGCGTAGGCATTAAAAACGCGATCGCTATACTAATTACAATTGAAACGATAGCAGCAACCCATTTGGGGTTTTCAATAACAATGAAAGTACCAGGTAAGAAATCAAGCTGCTTTAAGTCAAATGCATTTTTAGGTGTTACTTCATTAGCAAAAGAGATTTCAGCATGATCCATATTACTAGGTGTATAAAAAATACGGATATGCTCAGGCATATGTTCATATTTTGAAGTTAGCCATTGCCCAATAGTTTGAGAATATTCAATCGACTTCTCTTCAGATAATGCATCTTGCTTATAAATAACCTTAATCATAATAACTTACTCGACTAAACCCCATTCCCATTACGACCTCTTCAGGTAAGTAAGTGACTCCGCTTTCCATGAGATGCAGAATCTTTTGCCCACGAAAAAGCCCCACATGCGGGGGCTTATTTCTTTGTCTTGGGTGGAAGGCGACTATGCATCCCTCCTTAGGCATGGGCAGAGGATTCAATAGTTTTAAACGTGATGTTAGGAAGGTAATTTTCCCTTTTGGTTGCATAAACAGTTCAAGTGCCTCACCTCGATCTACTCCATATAGATCAATTGCAGCTTCATGAACAAAATGGACACAGTTGTAATGCTCTTCGTCGTACTGCTTATCAAGCAAATGGTCGTGACTTTTCATACTGCTCCCTTAAGCCCACTAAAGCGATCAAGTGAGAAAATATCCCCTGTTTTATTTGTGTTGAGTCGTGGTGATTCTGCTTTAAATGTCACTGCTTTATGATTCATAGCAACACTGGCAAGCTGGAGACCAAGCAAATAAAACATTGGGGAATTGAGGTTGTCTGAACTATAAAGTCTATAATTTACGGTTGGTTTAACGTTCGGATATTGCCCTTCAATTACCCTCTCGAATTCATCTGGCAATACATCACCCAATCCTGAAACGGAGACTGTCAACGTCTGGTCCAGATCACCCAACATTCCGGATCTTTGAATTGAAACAGGCAAATATTCATAAAAGACCTGACCAGTGCCAACCTTATGCTGCACATAGACACCTCGATCATCATTACGAACAAGTCGATATGTGTTTAGAAATGATGGGTGTGTTAACTCAATACATTCCAGTTGATAGATATCGACTTTACGAGTGAGAAAGAACTTGGCGTATTCATTATCCATTAGACCTCCCAATCTTTTATCAATGCTGCATCAGCTGTAAGGTTCGGCTGGTTTTGAATCACTTCAATCTGAGCGGTTACCCGATAAAGGTTGCCATTCACTTCATTGGTCTTGAACGAGTTGGGTATAAAATTGCATTGGTATTGCTGGCGCGTGCCCTGGTCAATAACGAGATCCGCATAGAATGGCGCAGGCTTGTTTTGGTAAAGTCGCCAAAAAGCCATGAATTTATTAAAATCCGTTTTACTTAAATTCCAGTTCACATCAACTATGTGGCTATTACGTTTTACATCGATGTAATAACGTCCTCGGCCTCCATCCATCTGCTGGCGTTTCACATCATCACCCGGTGTTACGCCATAGCCGCTGGTCTGAGGATTTAGCTTTAACTTGTACATAACTTTCCTTTAGGTAATAAAAAACCACCTCAAAAGGTGGTTGTTAAATATTAAAACCTTAGCTGCTGTAACCTTACCTAACTCAATTTATATGAGCTATATTTAGTTTAAATTTCACAACTCCAAGTCAAATCAACCAAATAACTTTTCAAAAAAACTTCGTTTCTCTGGTGAATAGTCATATTTCTTTACCCATCGATTAGTCCAGCCCCGTTGCCTAGGGAATCTGAATAAATGACTATTATTCAGCAGCTCATGAGCCTCATCTCGTGATTCAAAAAGAGGGGTAGCCAAGTCATGTTTTTGTTCTGCCTGAATCCAAGCAACAGGAATTGTTACGATACCTTTGGGATCTCTATTAATAATCACCCACTCACCTGACTCTAAGTTATCCTCTCCTAAATCTAATAACTCGTGACAATAAAAAACATCTTCAGATTTAATTTTTGCATATATTGAAATTGGACCAAAATAAGCCCCTTCACCGAACGAATTTAATATATCCATTTCTATTTGGATGGAATCTTGTCCAACATATTCCGCAGCTAATTTCAAATCAAAAAGAAGTTGGGCATGATTTCTAAGTGGACCAGAATAAAAACCTGAGGGATAATCTTCTTTAAAGCGTATACGTCTAATTACTTGGACCTCATCTAGTTCTTTTTCTTGAAGTTTTAATTGTGTATGGGAATAAATAGTACGTACTTTTTCTATAATCTCATTAATCTCATCAGAAGTTAAATCATTAAACTCTTTGAGATTAGTTCTTGGAAAAGAAGGCTCTGACCAAATGCGGTCAATATGATTTGGTAATCTTCTAAAGCTTAAGGCTTGTTCCGTAAAAAAAGTTAAAAAAGCATATCCAACGCCCTTTCCCCAACTGAACCCTCTAAGATCATTATCACCGTAACCTAAGCATTTCTTCAAAAATTGGTTTTTTACTTTATATTGATCCTCCTTCTTAAAATATTTTGATTGAAAAGTTACATGAAAATTATTCATCATATGCTCTTTAAGCTACTGTTATTAGGGATAATTTATCATAATATAAATACAAATTATGTTTAGATAATCAGCTAATATTATCTTTATAATTTTGTATCTAATAAATTAATCAAACCACCTCGAAAGGTGGTTTGATTAATTATCGATTACGTCTTGCGGTCGTATTTTCAGTCAAAGAGCGGCTTATTAGAGAGTTTGGATTTTTAATATCCTCACTTACTAATCTTGGTACCGCTTTTGGAAGTTGCTTATCAAGTTCTTCCCTTACTATGATCCGGACAGTTTTCTCATCCAGTTGTTCAGCTTCAACTGTTGCCCCATTGACCTGATTCACAACTTCAATTTTGAAATTGATCGTCGGAGATGATGGCTCAAAAGAAGGCATAAACTCAGCTTGAGGACGACCAGACTGCCCTAAGGTAAAGTCCTGCACATCTTCAAGATTTGAACGATCCTGCACTAAACCATTTGAAGAGAAGTAAACTTTACCGTCATGGAATAGATCTGAATTCGCAGAGGTAATTGGATTGGCAGCACTAGCATTACCTTTATAGATAATCTGATCATCTTGATAAGACTGATTAAAGATGTTCGAGATATCTCTACTCTGGTTAAATGCTCGTGAACTTTGATTAGCCCGATTCATGATATTTTCAAAAGAAGTGTTATTTTGAGCATAGTCAGAAATAAATGATTTTGGACTTGTGGCCCGTCTCATTTGTTCAACTTTCTCAACTCCTCCCCATTTTTTAATATCATCCTGAGACCAGACAATCTCGCCCTTGTGCACAGCTCCAGCAATATCATACTTCTTACCTTTCCCTGTATAACCACCATCAGCAAAGCCTTTGGAAGGATCCAGAAGAATAGGACTTGAATTACCACGTTCTCTGAAGATCGAAACTTCCTTCAGCAATTCTTTCTGAGCATTCTGAACCGTGCTGTTTGAAACAGAACTATTTAGAATCTTCGAGTTAGAAAAATTAGAGATATTTGAAATAGACTGATTGTCATTAAAAGCTTTTGAGCTTAGGAATGAACGATTAAAGACATTTTCTGCAAAAGTGTTGTTAGTGGCATGGTTATTAATAAATGCTTCAGGGCCTGAGCTCTTACGCATATTCTCAACCAAACCAACACCACCCCAGCGTTTAATATCTTCTTGGGACCAGACCACCTCGCCTTTATGGACAATACCTGCAGGTTCGTATTTACCACCAGATCCGGTGAAACCACCATCAGCAAAGCCTTGATCTTTAATTGCCCGGATATTCGCAATAATGCTGGCACCCTGTGCAACCGCCCCAGCAATTAAAGGTAAGTTATAAGGAAAACCAACTTTTGCAGCTGCTGCAATATTTTGCTGAATGGCAATACCAGCAGCAGCAATTGCATATGCTTTATCCGCAGCAAACATGAGCTTGTAGGCTTTAGATTGCTCACCAAACATAGAGCCAAACATCGATGTGACAGAACCCATCATTTGCCCACCAAGGGCAATTTGAGTGTTCAATCGATCTTGTTGATATTTATCTTCAATGTCTTTGGCGTTCTGAGCATATTCACTACCAATTTGATTGCGTTGCTCTTGAGCAGCTTGAATGATTGCAGTCTTCTGGTTTTCGTAATCCTGTAGCTGAATTAATCCAGCTTCCATCTGTGCATTCAAACCATCTAAACCACTTTGCTCACTAAGATCAGTTGCGGCATATTGACTATCAGCTAGGTCATTGGCAGCACCTAAACGGCTGAACCGTTCCTGATCCTGTCTATAGAATTCACTAGAGCCATTCATATCCGCCTGAATACCGCCCCAGTTCTGAACAGCGTTATTAACTTTGTCGCGTGTCTCTTTGTCCTGATTGGCTTTAGAGAACGCGATTAACTTTTGCCGCTCTTCAATAGAAAGTTTTGTATTCTGAAGAATCTCCTCTCTTTCAAGTCTATATCGTTCCTGCATGGCTTGAGTTTCAGAAAGCAGAGATAACCGAGCTTGAAATGATCGTTGCTCTTGAGCCAATTTCATAAGCGCGCTTTCTTGCTGATATTGCTGTTCTAGCAATTCCACAGCCTGCTTTTGTTCTGATTTACTTAATTCAATATCATGAGCCACGTTAAACTTTTTGCGATCAAAATTTTCTTTAAGTAATTCAGCCTCGGTTTTCTGGAACTCCTTATAGTCCTCTAGTTTGCTTCTAGTAGCTTGTTTGGCAATCGCAATATCATTATCAGCACGGCGTTGTAATTCAGCCTTGATTTCAGCAGTACGTTCTGGCGTAAAGCCTGCTTTATCTACATCCTCTAGTCTAACCGTTAAGTTATTCTGGATCCGCTGCACTTCACTAGCCACTTCATTCTCAAGTGAACGCTGAGCATCTAACTGACGATCAAGTTGTGATTGGATATCACCTGATGCCTTATCACTCCCTTTACTTGCTCCGCTCTTAACCTTGCTTTGCATACTTGGTGACTGATGAAGAAGTTTAAGTGTTACACCATCTTCAAAGATCACTTCACTGACATAACCACCACCCTTGCTGTCATACCGAGTCTTAATGTCTTTAACAGCAACATTAGTTGTGATCGGTGTACCTTCAGGCATTGAGAAATCAATACCCTTATGAAATGAAGAAGCCCCTTTAGTAGGGGCTTGTCGTGGACCATAATTTGAACTGATCTTGTAGGATGACAATGGTTTACCACCCGCCTGCAATCTGGCCAGATGCTCATTAGAGACTTTCTGGCCAGACATTGAACCACCATAGCGAACATCAAGATGAGGACCTGTACCAATCCCTGATTTACCTGATACACCTACTAGACGTTTCGATAGTTTTTGCTGTTTAGATAGCTCATTCGTAGTTTCTTTTAATGCTTTATTCTTGGCATCAATTACCTTCTTGTTTTGTTCCTCTATTGAAAGAGTCTGCAAACCAATCTGATATAACTCATTAGAAACTTCTACTCCGCTTTTCCGCGCCCAGCTTGCAGTTTCTACCATTTGCTTCACTTGCTCAGGTGAGTAGCCCTTGGCAAGTAAACCTTTGGTAACTAATGCTTCAAATTTACGATCTGCCAGTGAATCGGCATATTGCTTTTGCGCATTTTTTGCTGCTAATGCCGCTCTCTCATTTTCATTTAATGACTTGGTGTTTTTATCAACGCCAACAATAGCATTTTCCGCCTTATTGCCTGCAAGAGTAACTTCGATACCAAATAAGCTATATGTTTGCTTGGTCTTAGCAGCAGTTTCAGCTGCTTCATCATAGGCATTCACTTGTTTAAGCAATGCATTCATTAAATCAGCAGGAATTTTCTGATTCTTTAATTGCTCAATCGCTTCAGTATAAGAAATGGTCCCAAGGCGAGCTTTATTTGAAATTTCAGCAACTTTGGCATTGCCCACCACATAGTTCTGGATATTGATCAATGCCGACCCGACCGCCAGCTCTTGCTGCTCTAAAGCCTTATTTTGATCTTCAATTGTCGCTGCTAAATCACCTAATTTTTCCTTACGTTGTTCATCATTTAGGGCTTTAATTTCTTCCTTAGTCAACTTTGCAGCTTCGGCTTGCTCTTTTAGCTTTGCAGTGGCTTCAGCAGATTTACTTGAGAAATACATATAAGTCGCAGCCAAAGCAGTCACGCCTAATGTGATTGCCCCAATTGGACCACCTATTAATCCCCATGCTCCGCTCAATAAACCTGCCATTGAAGCGCTTTTACCTTGAGCTAACGTAACAGCCTTCGTTGCGTTCTCAACATTTTTGGCTGCAAGTACATATCTGGCACTGGTCGCACTTGCTCCAAATTTAGCTTGAGTTTCGGCATTTGTTGCTCTTACATTCGCCAAATGTGCCTCAGCTTCAGCCAATGCAGCTTTTGCGCTTTCGATCGCCTTTTGCTTTTGCAATTGTGATGCAGCATTGTCAGCAACTAAGGACCCTATTTTGGTATTTAAAGCTGATACTTGTGTTGCGATTGCTTTGGTTAGTAATACTGTACCACCCAGAATAGCTACATAAGAGATTGATTCTAAATTCTCAGCTAAAACCTTAATTGAACCAGATAATACTTGAGCCGCTCCGCTTCCTTGGCTAGCTTCTCCAACAAATTTAGTAATCTCATTATTAAGAAGAGTTAATGACTGGCTGATCGTAATATCAGTTCTACCAAATAATGCATCTACATCAGACTCTACATTTCTAAGAGCTTTTACAATTTCTTGCGATGTAATTTTTCCTTCAGCAGCAACTGTACGTAACTCACTACAGTAATTCCCATACCCTGAGCAATAGCTTTTGCTAAAGCCGGTGTTTGTTCCATGACAGAGTTCAATTCCTCACCACGTAAGGTACCACTCGCTAAGGCCTGCCCGAATTGAACTAAAGCAGCATCTGCCGCAGAAGCACTCGCGCCACTAATCGCCACAGCTTTTGAAACAGTTTCAGTTAAACGCGCTGTATCATCCATTGTTAGATTTAAAGATTTAGCATTATCACTAAATCGTTGATAAACCTGTAAAACAGAATCCCATGCTGAATAGGTATTTTGAGCTATCCTGAATGTATCTTCAGTCGCCTTATTTAACTCCATCTGGTCTTTAGTAACTAGCTTTAAACGGTTTTGTAGTCCTGTATAAGCATCTATTTGACCAATTGCAGCATTGACCGTAGCCAAGCCTGCCATATATCCAGCTAAAGCTTTAATTGAGGTACCGAATGAGTTAGCTGCTTTATCCTGTTTATCCAGCTCATTGGTTGTAGCTTTAATTTCTTGCGCAAATTTATGATTTTGTTGAGTTGCTTGCTTAGTCACTTCAACCGTTTTTTGAACTGACGTATTGGAATTATTAACTGTGGTATTAAAGTTTTGAACAATGTTATTGGTAACAGAAAGTTGTTTCCCCATATCTTTCGATGATTTAGATGCCAATTCACCTCGATCAGTAAATTTAGACAATTCTTCAGCTAAAGCTTTGATATTGCGTTCAGCATTTTGCGAATCAATAACAATGACCAAACGAGATTCTTGTGCCATTTTTACTTTCCTCTAGGCAATAAAAAACCCACTCAAGTAGTGGGTTCTGTTTAAGTTAAATATAATTACCAATCTAAGGCATTAAATTAATTTGGCCTTTCTATAAGTGTTGAGCCTCAGACAAGCCTTTATATAAAAAAAGTATTCTAAGCTGCTTTCTCTACTTGCGTTAATTTATATATCCAAACTCTTTTTGGGGGTCCCCATCATAGGTAAAAGTCAATTTTTAATCTTTTTCACTGTTACTATAGATTGCAATCACTGTAAATTCACCATCGTCTTCTTGAACACAGTTCACAAATAAAGCACCGTCATCTTCAAATTCAGCAACTACATTATCTTTCTCTTCAGCTGGTACATTATTTAGAGTAACGATTTTAGTCATAAGTTTTTCTCCTGTACAAATTGAGCTCTTTCTTTTTCATACTTACCATTCAAAAATACTGGTATTTTTATCGTTGAGAGGTTGTTTTTATTCAACCACTCTAATAATTCACTTCTCTTTTGCGGATCTGATTTTTTTCCTCCACCATACAACCAATTTTTAATTTTTTTAGAATTATCATCAGCACCATAATCATATCTAGCTAACTCAAAATTATCTTCAGCAACTGAACTATTGATAGCTGTTTCTTTAGCAATGTTTTGCAATGCTGAATCTATTGTTCCAGCTTCTCTATACATTTCTAGGTCCCGATCTAGATCCTTTAGAGTGTAATTATTATCTTTGTCATTTAATCCTTTCCATAAAATCTCAGCACGCATTGTCCTTTGAGCATCCATCTGACTAATTATGAAATCTATGCTTTTCTCACCTAAAAAATATTTTTCTGATGAAGAATTTAATCCTGCTACTAATCCTGCAGCAGCACTCAATCCAGTCTTAGTGCTCGCTGGATTATATAGCGTAGACGCTGTGGTCAAAATTTGAGTTGTAGCATTGGAAAAAAATGATCTTTTCCTATTATCTTTTATTTTTTCCTTAAATTGAATATAAGAAATATCAATCAATTTAATCTTTGCTGTTGCAAGTTTATCTAAATATTCTCTTCTGGCATTTTCATCGTCTAAAGCTGATAAATTTGCAATATGGTCAGCATATATATATGGTTCAAGTGAGGCTCGCTCTTTAGCTCGACTCCAAGGTTCAGGAGGATACAAGGTTGAGGTTGCACAACCTCCTGTTGTTAAAATCAAGCAAATAACAAAACTTTTTTTAAGCTTTTTCATGCAATTTCCTTTTTTCTTATTGTTTATTTAATTAACTCCCTGCCGATCTTATAGTCAATTGAAATCTGATGATTATTTAGTCTTTTTTTCTATGATTTAGAATTACTTAAAGATGATTAGCTATTGTTAAAAAAACCACCCGAAGGTGGCTTATTTATTCGTATTAGTTATTCCAACTTGGTCAACTATGAAATCTGCCATATCCTGTGTTGTCATACCTTTAATGAAAAACAAATATACAATAATTAGAAATGCAACACCTAGCATCCATGAAGCATATTTACTCATCAGAATCCTTTAATATAAATTTTCAAGTTTAGAAAACAAATTATTAAAGGCTTAAGTGACAAAAATCAACCACAATTAACTACAAAAGCTTTTTTATAAAAGCTAATCACAGCTTCAAAATCTCTTAATAGAGTTTCCTCTGTATATACTTTTGGAGAAAGCTTGAGTAGAGCTGGCATGTACTGTTTTTTGTACACATCAGGATAGGTGTTGCACAATATCTCCCGCTTCCGTTGAAGTGGCACATTCTGATTATTTAGATCATCCAGCATCTTTCCTATTTCTTTATCTGCACTCATGAATTGAGCCTCAACAGAGGGCCGAAGTGTCCTATCTTCAACTTGTTTAGTGCAGCTAACTAAAACTGCTAAAGAAATAGATAACCCCAATTTATATAAAATTTTTATTAACATGTCTTCCCCAATAATTAAAAGAAAGCTTCCAAAGAAAATTATCTACAAAATAATATATTCAAAAAGTATAAAATCAACAAAACTGAAAATTATTTAATTTAAAAAGCCCTAAAGGGCTTTTTAAATTAAATAATTAGTGATCAACTTTTAATTCTCTATTAGCGTTGGATTTCAATTTTTATATTCTCTAAATCTTTTAAACTAACAGGACCTTTAGCTTCAAGTTTGCTAACTTCATTCATAAGAATATTAAGTTTTTCATTCGTTAGCTCTTCTTGAGGTATTTCTACCATCACAGGGTTACTTAATGTAATAGTTTGTGATTCATCAATACTAAGAGTTTCAACTTCTGAACAATATAAACAAGCTTTATTTTTTACTTTATAAGTAGGGGTATTTATTTTACTAATAACTGGATATTCTAACTCCCATTTAGGTCCAAACCTATAAACTGCAGCATACATTGTATAAGCTTTTGATGGATTAACACCCTCCTCAATCATTGCTTCAAAAAATACTCTATGAGTATCTTGCCAAGTTCTTTTTTTATAATCACAAGCTTGATCATGAATTACTGCAGATTTTATATATCCACCTCCATAAGGATCTCCTACTATTGACCAAAGTGACCTAGGTATTGAAGCTCCATCAGTTTTATAACCTTTATTTGTTGTCCACTTATAGCCAGCTTTATCCACATAAGAGAAATCTTCCATCACTTCATAATAATGCTTTTCTCTAGGCTCTAGTACCAATTTTCCATCAAAACCAGTTGCCGAAACATTCATTGCAAGTAAAGAAAAGGATATTAAAAAGTATTTAATCTGATCGTTTTTCATAATAAATGTTCTCATTTAATTATTATACTTTTAATAAACTCCTAACCAATACATTCGTCAACCTAAATCCGACCGACATTTATACATTTTTACTATGATTTAGAATAACTTAACTATCATTATGGATTGTTAAAATAACCAAACCGTAGAATGGTTATTTACTAGATTTAGACTTAATTTTCTTTTGGACTTCTTCAATAAATAAATTGTCTAAAGCAAAAATGCAGTCATTAAAGATATGAGCATCAACAGGCAAATCATTATGCTCAGCATATACATTGATTGCCTGCTGATCTAAGCACAACGGCACACTTTGCTCATATCGTCTAGATCTGATAATCGTGCTAAAAGCCGCAAGAATTGAGTCAGCCGCATAAGAATATTCCGGTGGATCTGGAATGTGTCCACCTAAGAACTTAATTTGTTCGATTTCGTGCGGCGTTTTCGACGCATACGTTTTCTGGTATTTGTAGAGCTCGATGACTTTCCCAGTATTGTCGCCTTGTCCTTATCAGCTTCCTCCTGAATCTTTTGCGCCTGCTCTTTAATAAATGACCAGATAACAATACCTATATCACCTAGATTAAGAAGCTTTGACGCATTTTCAGGTGTATACGGTTTTTCAGTTTCAACTGTTTTACCTTCTACCACTTCAGCGAAAACAACACCCTTCCAGTCTTCAATTAAATGCGCTCCAGCTGCATCTAATAAAAGCTCATGATAGAGCTTGCTGTTTTCATCTCTTACCATTACATCATAACCTTTTGACGTGATTTGATTGCCTGCCTTTTCTAATGCCACCTGAAAGGGTTTATAACCAATACCACGAATTTTAAACTCTGCTTGTCCACCTGCAGATTCAAACGTACACCATTTAGATACTTCCGAACTTCGAACAATTCCGACTTTTAAAGCCATACCTACCTCTAGAATTTAGTAAATAAAAAGCCCATGGAAATCCATAGGCTTTGTTAATTAATAAGTTGAATTACACAAGAGCTCGCACGATCGTTGGCGCTGTACGTACTTGAGCAAAGTTAATATCTACAGTGATGATGTCATCGCCTCCACCATCCGGGTGATTGGCTTCCATAACTTCTAGCTGCGGGAAGTTGAAAGAGTATTTACTGCCTTTACTATCTTTGATGTCGAAAGTGAGAGTGAACACATCACGGGTTTTAATGGCATCGATCCAGCCTGCTGCTGTGGCAGAGAACATGAATGAAGCATTCGCTTCGATATCCATCATCTTCTCTAAATAGAACTCTGGCGTGTATTTTCCTGAACCAATACAGCGAATCGCTTCAAGGTTGTTATTAATAGAAATCGTCAAAGATTGAAGACATGCTTTACCTTGAATCGACTGGCCATTCATAAGTAGGTTTTCTACGTTTGGCATGCTAACCAATGGACGGCTTGAAGCAGCTACTGGATTAACAACTGGGTTTACTTGCTGACGGGTAAATGAATTACCAACCAAGCCAAAGTTACCAGTAATCTTTCCTGTGGTCTGAATGGTGATTTCACCCGTATTGACTTGCACTCCACGATAAATAAAGACCTGACCGATATCTTCAAAGACTTTGACTAAAGTTAGTGATTTACGTACGGTTCCACCAAAACTTAAAGAGCTTCCCGCCCAATTATTAAATGCAAGAGCACTTAAGAATAAGTCGAATGTCCCTACCGATAATTCAAACTCTAACTGACCTGCCACTTCAGCTTCCGTAACTACACCGCCCTGACGAAAGCGAGAGTTAACAACTTCACTACTCTCTTCAGTAGAGACGTTTTCTGATAAGCCATCTGTTACACGGCGAACTGCGTACCAGATAGGATTTGCTGGAGTGGTTCCCAGTACTGCTTCTTCACAAGCATATAATCGAATTTTTGAACCTGAACTCATTTATGGTTCTCCAAAATTTAGGTATAAAAAAACCTGCTTCATCAGCAGGTCGTTATAAAAAATGGGCGTAAAAAAACCCGCTATACTAGCGAGTTGTTAATGTGTTTTGTCTGTATCTGAGATTTCCGGTAGTTCCACACCATTCAGTGCTGCAGTTACTGCCACAGATAAATTGGTCGGCTGAAACTCTACTGGTGTTTCACTTAGTGGTTCTTCAAATTCAGGCTCAGGTTCTTCATATAAACGAATATCGATCCAGCGCCCCTCAGGAATATCAAGAGGATTACTTAGGTCAGCAACGACTGCTGCAAGCTCAATATCGAACTTACGTTTATAAGTCTTAATTGAAATATCACCGTTCTCTAGAGTTTCATAAACTACAGCAACAACAGTATTACCATTGGCATCTTTGGGAACTTCTACATACCAGCCTTCTTGAGCAAAACCAAGTGAGCCCTTAATGAGGTAATTGCCGACTCCCAACAATTCAAACGTTATTGGCTGCTTTTCCGCCTCCGTGTTCAATTCGATATGATCATTAAATAACTTAACAATTGGTGAAGCTGATTTAATGAATCCGTTACCATCTACAGTCGTGTTTTTCTGAGTCCACATTTTATAAAGTGAGTATGCTCCTGAATTAACATTGGAGTGTCTTACCCGATAATAAATTTCATGACTACTTGGCGCGGCTAAAATCTGTGCATGTACTCCACCACCTCTGGTCATCGTCAAACCACAACAATATGGAGGAATTGTCTCTGAAGCAGTAGTATTAGACCAAGCAAAACCATTGCCTGCTGGGTAATCTGTTGCATCTGTCTCTGTTAACACATAAGAACTAGAACCAGCAGCCATAACACCACCAAGGCCGAATGCTCCAACCTCCATGATGTTGCCGGCACTTGTCCCAACAGTTCGAGATGCAGGATTACTTGCAGGAATATTCTGAATTTGAGAAAAATTTGGAGTTAAGTTTGGAATACCTGAGGCAAAAGGCAGCATGAATTGCCGTTTACCTTGCGCTGAGTTATATGGGAAAGGCCGGTGATCCCAACTGAACTTAAATAGAAGATTTGCCATTACGCAGTTACCCCATCAATTACTTGGAAAGTCAAAGTTTCAGTATGTTGAGTTGTGCCACTCACCACTGCTTTAATATCCATTTGAACTAAGCCCAAAGGCCAAGCCGCTGTACTTGTTCCTGACTTCACATTCAGCCAACCTTTTTGAGTGCTCTGACTTAATGCAGCACAAGTTAATGTACCCACAGCGGCGCCTTCCAAAGTCTTGACCTGTGAAGTGAATGTATACCCTGTTAGATCAATCGCACGGCGAACATCATCAGGTGGATATTGCAAAGCATCATCCATATCTACTAGCTGCAAATTCAAGTTGAATGTGTCACCACGCTTAAAGACAAAATTGCTCATAAGTGATTCCTATAAACATAAAAAAACCACCGATGAGGTGGTAGTGAGTAAAACGAAAAACCGCCCTAAGGCAGTCTAGTAATTCTTAAATTTAAGGTTTGTAATCCAGATCTACACTTACGCCTGTTACGACATTGTGTTTTGATTCCCCTTTGTTATGCACATTAGCCAATCGAATATTCACATCTGAAACACATAGCTTGTTTTCACTTTGCCATTTGATCAGCTCTATAGACATAACCTTTTCTAAATGACACTCCAGCTCTTGTCGTTTAAATTCGATTTCTTCTAAAGTCAGCATGCAAGACATATCAATTCACCTTATAACCAATCGTCACATTATACTGAATGAAGTCAGCATCTTGCCCGATAAAAATTGATTGTCCTTGTAAACATTCAAGATGATCAGTGGTGAAATATTCAAAATGCTGAAGTAAAGAATCGCTTAGCTCAGTTAAACCTTTCACACCACTGTGATGACGTGCAAAGCACTGGACCATGATATTACCGGTACGGCGCGTACATGGTTTATCAGCAACTCCTGCCACAAAACTCGGTCCACCTGCAATCGTTAAGCGGCACCACAAGCCTTCCTTAGGTACGATAAAGCCTGGTGCATTTGAATACTGGATTCTGTCCTGATTAATACCAGTGAAGCTTTCCATGCGGTCGATAATAGCTTGTCTGGTCTGCTCTAAAGTCATTGCCATCTTAACTACCGTATTTTTGAGAAATATAAGTAAACGTGGTGTTGTAAATACCTTGTGGTGCTTGATCAGACCAACCATTTTCTAAGCGTTCAGCATAAGGTTGGTTATTCTGAATATAGACTAAATTACCCAGCTTAAACTTAACGGCTTGAATAGCTGCATCTTGCACTGCATTTGTTTCAGGACTACGTACACCATAATCACCAGATCCAATAGAAACAATGTGAGAAGCACGATAAGCGCCAGTATCAACGGGACTTGAAACGACCAAAGACTGAACAGTATCCATGGTAATTTTCTTTACCTTTTCCTCTGCTGTTTTAGTCACTTCAAAACTAAAATCAGTTGGCTTTTTCCCCTTCCATCCCATCATTTACCTCGCTTTCTTCATACATTTTAAAAAGGTCTTGAGCGATCGATTGAATTGAATATGCTTCAAATTCAGAGCTTGGCTCTTTTTCTCCCATGAGTTTCTTAACCTTCTGCCAAACATGAACAGCTTCATGTAAAAGCAAGCCATAGATCTCAATCAATTTTCTTTCTGAAGTATCGCCAAGTTGGACAACTGCATAAGCACCATCAGAATAGAAATCAACTTGCGCCGCTGCGCCTTCTACGGATAAGAACGGATCAACCTTATTCATATCCTCAAATAGAAGATCCATATGGATTTGGTTTCGAGCTAAAGTGTATTGAACATGTTGGAATGGTGAGATATGCCATATAGGAACGTAATCTGTGCTAACCATGGTCTAACCTATCAACTTAGCAAAGGCGTTTCAGATGCCTCTCTGCCATCAAATGCGTTATGAATAAAAATGCCATCCACATATTCGGGATGGCATTCGCAGTGAAAAAATGAATGAGGTTTTAAATCATCATCAGGTACAACCTGAACGCCGTCGTAAACCTCATGTGCAGTCCACGTCATATTTACTCCAATAAAAAAACCACCATAAGGTGGCTTATAAAATCAAACTAGCAAAGGTTCAATTAAATAAAACTTCTTGCTAAATAAAATTGCTTTTTTTTGTGCTTTAATTCCATTTTCGTTCATGGAATGAAATTTGACATCTTTAGCTTTTTGATCAAGGCCCGTGTAGTTAATATCTATGTAATCTTCCGAAGCAATATTTATATAGTTCCACCAATCAAGGAAAATATTACGCATAGTGTAGGCAAGATTTTTAAATTCTTGCGCCTCCTCGTCTACATTATTTATTCTAGATAATTTTGATATTAAATCTTTAAGTAAAATTGAAATTTTTTCTCCATCTGACTTGTTCAATACCATGTCATTCGCATATTCATTATAACCTTTTGTAGTTATAAAGTGAATTTCTCTAAAAATTTCAATAACTTCACCACTAAGCTTTTCATTATTTATTCTTGCGTGTGTTTCACGCCAATCATTAAATACAACTAACGCTGCAATAGGGGCTAAAAATGCTGCTGCCAAAGTTAAGGCATCTTTTAGAACATCGTAGGCATCAGATAAGTTAAATTTGTAATGTGAAATTGGATAAGAACTTTTAAGAAAAAAAGAAATTATTAGAAAAACTCCTATACCTATAATTGTCCAAATCCAGATCTTTTTTATTTTTACTTTTAAATCATCTTTAACCATATATCCCCCTATTTTAGAAGGATATTAGATCAAGTATTTAAACCTTCCTCAACTGGCATTTCCAAATAGTAGCAGCTGGATCTTGTTGTATATGTATTACACGGAAGGAACCTAAGGCTGTTATCCACTCATCGTCAATTTTCGGTACCATGCTCACTTCATTTTGAAGTACGGTGGCTTTCTTATCCGTGGCCAGTACTCCAAGCGTTTGTATTTCATATTGACTGTATGAGCCAAAAAGTACACCTCGGCCAGAATAGTTTTCTTTAACTTCAACATGAGTTTCAGTCTTAGGATCCCAATTTGTTTTAGAAACCCGCTCACATGTAAAAGAGTGAACGGTGTCCTCCAGATCTTCATTAAATGCTTCGGCAATATCAGCCTGAAGCTCATCTCTTAAGCCCATTATTTATGCCCTGTAAAGTGGAATGCCGAAGCCATTAAAACTTGCATTTGGATCTTTCAAATCAAGCGAATCAATATAATCAATTGCTATCTGTTCAAAGCTAGAAATCGCTTCAGTACCTTCTTGATACTCTTTTTCAGACTCTACTGAATCAGCTTTAACTTTCTTTCGTTTAAGCAACTGCTCTTTGCCGCTATAAATTGCCTTAGCAAGAATGCCTTTAATGATTTCACAAGCGGCATCTTTAAGAAGTGAATCTATAGGATCTGGCACAAATCCAATTCGTTTTTTCATCCAAACATTTGCAAGTTGAACCAGACGAGCTTTATCACTGTCTGGTGCAAAATCGCTGCCCAAAATTGAATTTGCGTCATCTACAGTAATAAAGCTCATTTCATTATTCCTTTGGGATCAACTTAAGTAGTTCTGGTTTTGTTGCAGATGGTTTGTAGCCAATGTCTTTACTTGCCAAATATTCTTTTAATTGATCGTTAGACCAATTTTCAAAATCATTTGTCGCCGTTTCGGTTGCTGGATTATCTGCCGCCTTTCCAGCTTCCAATTCAGAAATACGCGCTTGCATAGCAGAAACATTATTTTTAAAAGCATCAAATTCTGTTTGAATACTTACTACCTTTCCTTCAGCCGCTTTAGTAGCATTGTCTGCTTGGAGTACAGCATCTTTTAAACGTGAGTTTTCAGAAAGTAATTCCGAACTATCACCATTACCTTGTTCTAAGATTTCGATTTTCTGTTTAAGTTGCACGTTTTCCTCAACAACCTTTTCGCACTCAGCTTTTGCTTGATCAATAACTTCTTGCAGCTCAGGGGTAATTCCAACCGCTACACTTACATTGGCCAAAGTTGTTTTTGCAGGTTCTTCCAATTTGCGAACTTCAACTGGAATATCCAAAGCTTCATAGTCATTTTGGATTTTTGGATAGTCACCATAAATGATTACTTCTTCAGCACTACGATTTGGATATTCATAATAGTCAGGGTTTGCAATAGTCCCGACTTCTAAAGCTGCTGCTGCGGCAATACGTGTATAGATTAATTTCATGATGCTTTTCTCTTATTAATAAAAAAGAGGGCTTAATAGCCCTCTGATAAATGAGATTTTTAAGAATTAACCAGTAGTTGCACCAGACAAATCAAGCAATGTACCAGCAGTCATTTTGTTGCTGGTTGCATGTTTCTTCCAGTTAGCACTTGACCCAAGCAAAGTAAGATCTGGATTCTCACCTTTCGTTGTATCCCAGCTATAACCAAGAATGTCTAGGTTAAATGTACCTTCGGTACGCATACCAATAGCAAAGTTTTCTTCATCATTGATGTCGTATGCTCGGAAGCCCGGTACTTGGGACTCTGTTACAGTCACCGCTCCGTACTGCAAGCCAAATGCATCGTTATCGCCTACGGCGTCAGTAACAAGTACAGGTTTACCTAAAGTACCTGGTAAACCGCCATAAATAACGATTTCAGATTCACCATAAATCTGCTTGGTGATTGCATCATCTACGATATCGAAATAGGTATCTGAGTTCATCACCCACAAACCGATACGACCAAACTTGTCACCAAATTTACGCATCCCCCGGGTTAATGCTTTTCGACCGTCTACTGCGATACTGCCTTTTGCCACCATATCAGGATTGCTTGTAATCGCTGCTTTTAATGAAGCCAAGCTGTACTGTAAACGCCCTGCAACTAAAGCATCTGCCAGATCATAGCCAAGAATCATTGCAAACTCTTCAGGTGTACGAGCACGGCGCTTAAAAGCTTCTTCAGTAGATGCATAAGGACCGTATTTAAACGGAATTTTCACACCGACAGATTCTCCAGCGCCAATTTTTTCATGGTTAACTTTAGCGTTTGAGTTCACATCACGGTGCTTAATGCTGCCCCCAACACGATAAAATGATTCTTTATTAAAATCACCTTCAATGATTTCATTTTTATAAAGAATCGCTCCAGCTGATGCCTCGTTAAAGACATTCAAATTGTCTTGCAAACGCTCTAAATAAGCAGTTTGTGCCAATTGGTTGTAGATGATCATGTCTGAATTAACTGTTGTAGTCATAACGACTTATCTCCAAAATATTAATGATTAGTTCGGTAGTTTTAGGAAGGACTCTTGGCCATGTTCTTTGATGTAATCTGCTCTTTGAGATACTGACATCTCGCTGCGCTTCATACCTGCAGGTGCTCCACCTTTGCCCCCGCTTTGGAAACCACCGCCATTTCCTTTACCACCTTTAAGGATTAAATCTTTATGCTGGTATCCACCAACCAAGGACTCTAAAGCTTCATCAACATTTGCAAGTTCACCAGGGCGGACACGGGAATAAATCTTTTCGCCTTTTTGGTCGTAGGCAACCACTTTGCCTTCTTCGATTTTGAAGTGCTGACCAAATGTTGCTTGAACCATATCTACTGGTACTGCAATGTTGTCTTGAATGTACTTAGAACGAGCAAAACCACCGCCAATAAGCTCACCATGCAATTGTGCTTCTAGAGCATCACGCTGCTGAACAATAGGAGCATATTTTTCTTCAACTGCCTTGATAGCTTCAGCTTTCACCTTCTCGACTTCACCAGCATCCACCAGCTTTTTATCGTCAAGGTTTTGCATTGTCTGAATTGCTTTCTTAGCTGCTGCAGGATCTTCGATTCCTTCAAAAGCTTTTAGGACTTTTTCTGCCGCTTCTTTCGCTTCACGGTTCGTTTCTGCTTCATTGTTTAAACGTGCAATAGTTGCTACAGAGTGAGCGGCATCATGTGGCATCTCTTTACCATCATCATGAACATAGATAGGCTTATCACCCTCTATTTCCGCATATACCTTACCGTCGATCGTTACTGTTTTAAGTTTCATTGGTCATCCAACCTATATTTTCAAAATGGGCATCCACCCGGTTTCGCCGTCTGCATCCACTTTCGGCAGGCATAAAAAAAGCCCTATATGGAATAGGGCTTTAATTTAATTAAAATTTAATATTGCTTTCTTTTTAATTCTCTATCTGGCTTTTGATACATCTTTCTTTTAAAAAAAACTAAAAAGGATGAATTATAGACAGAAATTAATCCATATATTAGAAATACAAGTAAGATATGTTCATATCCAACTTCGAAAAAATAGATAAATGTGAAAGCAATCAAAATACCACCGGAAACTCTAAATAATGATGTAAATGTATCTAGAAGTCCCTCAGACACTCCCATTAAGGTACCTTTAAATGCAAAATTAAAATAACGATAAAAAATCCAAAAAACTACACCAATTAGAAAATTAATAATAGTTGCAATTATAGCTGTTAAACCAAACTGGTCATTTAATGAATTTACTAATTTATCAACACCTTGCACTCCTTCCAAAATGTACGTAGTCACCATAATGACTATATAAATAATCAAAATAATTATAAATTCCGAAATAATTATTTCTTTAAGCAATTTATTATTTCTGGATATTTCTTCAAGATTTTTCATTATATAAAGCACTAAACAATTAAATAAATTTTAAAATATATAAACATCTCATTTAAAGCAAGATTCATATATTAGTTTATTTTTTCGTCTAGAATCTTTAACTCATCTAAAGTGTAGAATCTCCCCTCTGGATCATAAAATTTATCAAAATCAAACTTCCCTTCCTTATAAAGCTTGTAGCGCTTTGGCCCTAGCCACTCTTTTTGGAAGAAATCATCTGTTTTCTTAAAGAACTCTTTGAATGTGGTGTTTGCATCCAATTGCCCAATTAATTGGCTGCGCTCATCTTTCGGGATGTCCTTTACTTTGCGCTCATCCATTACAAATGGACGATCCCCTGGAAGTCTCCCATCTTTCTCAACTGGTACCAAAATACTGCGGCAATGAGGATGCAACGGCGGTACACGTTTAGCGGGGTCGTTTATTTCCCAAATTGAACCATCAAGCGAAGCACACAACTTAGAAGTTCTTCCATCTAGAACACTAACAAATCGTACATATTCAAAGCCTAATTGATTAAAGCTATTTAGATAGGCTTGATTGGCTACATGACTACGCACAGTCCTAACAATACGATCAATATCAGTCTTGGTACCATTTAAGATCCCATCCTCATAATTGAGCCGCTTGGTACCGCGAATACGCTGAACAATTTGTTGATTCGTTTTTCCAGTACTGATTCCATCCCGAATAGCATATTCAACTTTTTGGCGGGCACTTTCTGCAATTCTTGATAAAAGATCATCAATAAGAGCACCGCCTGTAAGTGGAACCTTTTTAGCCGCAGAATAAAGCTTTTCTCCATCAGGTTTATTTATCTTTGTGCCGAATAACTTTGCCATATAGCTAGCTTCATAAACGGCCATTGCAGTAGCTGAAACTGCGAAAGCTTCCGGCAAGCTTGTATTTACACTACTAAACCATTGAGAAATTAAATCTCTTATTTCCTTAAGATTTGAAGTTGTGTACTTCCCTCCTGCTAAAGCAATCTTTTCCGAATCACTTAGTTCATCCAATAGGTCACGAAGCACTGAAAGCATTGCGTTCGTATCATCATTGAATAAACCTAATAATTCATTTACTGATTGCGAAGAAGTACGATAAAGATAAGCCTGGTGTTGAGTGAGTACCTCCAAAAGATTTTTATTATCTTTAGCCATATCACCCTACCTATAGATTCACTGTTCCGTCTTTTTCGCCTTCAATGTTGTCCAGCTCTTCTTTATACTTTTGTTTTGGGAACATTCCAGTTTGGTTATATTCCCACCAAGATTTAAATGAAGAACGGCCTTGTAAAGCTGCCTCATATAATTGTCGAGCTAATTCAGCTTGATACCCTTGTTTATTAAATTCCTGACTAATTTCGAACATCAGTTCATCTTTAGTCAGAACATCAACATTAGGTGTTACAAACTTTGCTGCCCATCTTAAAGCCATAGAAATGGCTTCATTCATATTCACAACACATAATGAAAGAACTGAATGCTGCACGGCGTCATCACTGTTTGATTCTGTAGCTGTCTTTTTAGCTGCCGAACCCTTTTCAATCAAACGAGCACCCATTTCTTTCATCTGATCCCATTTATCCTTCATAGCTTCCCGAGCTAAGGTATTTGGATCTGCTTGTACAATCCCCAAATCACCATTTTCAGGTAAAGGTAAAAGAACTTTTGCACCGATATAAATGCCACGCTTTTTGGCCTCGTCGTACCAAGCCCAATTGACTCCCTTTGCATAAAACTGTGGTTGACCCATATAAAAAACGGACTCTTGAAAGTCCGCGCTGTCTCGGTAATGAGCCAAATTAAGATTAGCTATTGGAAGCAATGGAGGCTTTTTAATCTCTTCGGAGTTATCAATAGCTCCTACAAAGGTGAAAGGAATATATGACCAAGTATCACCGTTATAATCAGTTGGTGACTTCTTTTCTCCCCCCGCCCAAGAACCTTTATCCCCTTTGGTGTAAACCTGAACTGTATAGATGAAATTCCCTTCACTATCAGGTTCTAACCGAAGAACACGGTACTGTTCTATCTCTGTTTTACTAAAGCCATCATTACCACGTTCCGAAGTAAATTCACGGATGACCACCAAGCAAAGCTTTTTCTGGTTATCGATCATCATTGAATCCCAATTGATCACATCAATGGCATTCAATAAGTGAATCATCGGATACGCTTTTTGCTGTTTAAACTCTGCAAGATTTCGTGCTGGGGTAACTGCTGGGTAGTCAACATATAGGGCGCATCTGTAATGCTTTCATAAATGACGAATCCCAGTTTGAGCCAATTGATAAGCACTTAAGCCTGCGCCGTTAGCATTACGCTCTAAATGAGCGAGCTGGGATGGAAACTTAAAGCTTGGATCTGTAGCAAATGCAGCACCCACTAAACTGTTTGACGTTGTACCTGTAACTTCATAAAACACAGCGCGTATCAAATAAGCTAAGTAAGCACTTTTGTTTGCTGGCGTTTTATCATGCGCATTTGGCTTTGGTAAATACTTTTCACCTTTAGCCTTTACTGCATCCTCACCCTCACAAACATCATCCAGTTTTTGCCAGTATGGCAAGTTTTTAACATATTCTGGATGTTTAAAAGTAACGTCACTCATCGAGCAAATCCCATATCAGCAAAGAAGGCTTCAAAACCTCCATTCAATTCATTAAATGCATCCGAACCAGCATCAACCTGGTCGTCATGCGTTCCATTCGGAAAATTTCGAAGCTCTTCAATAAAGTCTTTATTCCAATCACCTCTCAGCATTCTGACGTTACCCACGTTAACTTGAGCCGCAAAAGGTTGTGCACGCGTGAGTTTGTCACCTGAAACAGGTTTAGCTTTGACGTCATATCCTGCAAGAAGTTTTACGAATGAACTGGCTTGTGATTTACCAGCTTGTCCAGGATCTTGAGGAATCCTTACCGATACGCCCATACCATCTAACTCTGTGACTTGTTTTAAGCGTTTATTGACATTGTCTGGACCAAGTTGCCCTTTGGTTACATCGACAATATAAGTAAAGCCATCTGCACCTAAAGCTTCTCTCACACCTGCTGTAAAGTCGCCTTCATTCTCAGTTGCACCAAAGTCCCAAGCTCTTACTTGCTTCACTATGTCAGCAGGTAAAGCATCAACAATTTCAATATTGTCAGGCTTAAAAAAACCGCCAGCTGGCGGTGAAGGCATTTGACGGTATTGCCCGGCAAAAACATACGGCGCAGCTTTCTCCATTTGCTGCAACTTTTGAATATTATGTTTAGCTGGCCATAAAGCAGAACCATCCTCTTGAATGGCTGAGAGACAAAGATGCTCCCAAACTTCACCATTACCACCAGCAACAAGCACACCATCTTTTCTATCACCTAACAACCAACCCGCCAAATCATCTTCATGCAATCGCTGCATAATGACAATAATTGGCGTTTCTGGTGAGTTTGTACGTGACTCGAGTGTATTTTGGAACCAGTCAATTACACCTTCACGGATAGTTTTTGATTTGGCTTCATCGGCCTTATGTGGGTCATCAATGATGATGCAACCACCAAAGCCTTCACGCATTTTTCCTGCACCGAAACCGGTAATAGTACCGCCTGTACCAGTCGCATAGCAGACACCACCTGCAGCTGTACGCCAGAAATCCTTAGCTTTACTATCATCACGCAATTTAAGATCAGGAAATACTTTTTTGTAAGCCTCTTCTTGAACCATGTTGCGAGTCTGAAATGCGTTATTTGCAGCAAGCATTGCCGAATAACTGATATGAATAAACTCTGAATCAGGATTCTTTCCAAAACACCAAGCCATAAAATTAATTACGGCAATTTCAGTTTTTGAATATCGAGGTGGGACGTTAATAATTAACCGCTTTGTTTCACCACGATAGACCTTCATCAAAGCTTCACAGATTTCTAAGTGATGCCAGTTCTGCATCCATTTGTAGTTGCGGCGCTCCTTAAACATGTACCTTGTGAAGAAATATAAATCTTCTTGCGCCTCGATCCGGATGGCTTTATCCCGAGCCGCATCAGTACTCATCTAAGACCTCCCTCCGCGCTTTTAAATACTCTTCCATTGGAACAGGCACATCTGAATTAACCGTTTGAACCGGTCCGCCATCTTTGCCTGTTATTTCTTTGCGATTGGTGAAAAGTCCACCAACCTCTTTAGCTGCCTGCTCTAATAAGCTTGGCACAATGACTGGGTTTTCCTTAAATTGTTCCAAGTCAATGAATCGCTGTAAGCGCTTGAGGCGATATGCAATGTTTGCAATTGGAATACCACTAAGATTGTCGTTCATCTCCTTGCGGACTCTATAGAACTCATTTTTAAATTCTTCGCTTAAGTCCTGCCCCGTCTTCTTTGTCGGGTCATATGCTTCGCACTGCTGTTTAGTGACGGTAATACCAAATTCTTCTTGGACGCCCTTTACTGTTTCGGTGGGGGTCTCATAGGTAGCAAGTGACCGTACTATATAGAGTTTTACTCGTTTATTTAGCCTCGCCATTTATCTCTATCCGTCCAAGTACGTCCAAGTAGAGTGGCAAAAAAATTTAAACCACTCTTAAATAACAAGTGCCACAAGCATAATGAACATCAGCTCGAGACATCTCAGGTCTTGTTTTAGCAGCCTCAACCATTCTTTTGACATCCTCACTTGCACCATATCGGCGTACAACGCCTGTAAACTCTTCAACATCATGGCCTTGTATTGCTAACTTTGGCATACCTGTTTCTCGGTTATATGCTGGAGTTCCCCATTCGTCTTTCTTATGTGCAATGTGGTAAAGCTCATGCTCAACCAACGCACAAAAGTTCACGTCACTAGCAATCCGTGAATAAGAAGCATCAAAAGTAATGAGATATTCAGGAATATCATTAAACCACTGGATGAATTGTTCTTCTTGTCGTTCTTTCTTCCATCCCCCAGCATTGATCATGACTTTTTCAGTAGTACCAATAACTTGACGACCTTGCTTTTTAAAACCAGATCTAGCCCACATCACAGTAATATCGGGATATCTAAATGACCGTAAATGCAAGTGGTCAGGGTTAAATAATTTAGATTTTGGATCTAGAAAAACCTTTCTTATCCATTCCCACATTTCTGGCGCCGGCACAAAATTAGATGTACCCGTTTCAAATATCCATTCCGGAGGCATTGGACGTACGGGAACATGAAAGCCGATTTCATTTTTCATAAATTAAGTCCCATAAAAAAACCACCTCAAAGGTGGTATTTAAATATTAAAACTATTACAGCAACTTCTTGTAATTCTGCTTACCACACTCGTAAGGAGTACCAGTTAATTGTTTAGCTATATCAAGATAAGACTGATTTTCTTTATCGAATTCCAGATTCATTTGTTCACGAGTGGTTTTCTCTTTTGCTAATTCTTGAGATTGTTCAAAATTATCATTATAGAATTTTTTAATCTGCTCATTTGCATTAGCCAGATCACAAACTGAACTTGTAAGTTCCAACTGCTCTTTAAAGTTAAGTTGTCTTTCTTCTGAAAGTATTCCTAATGTTTGAAATTTATTGATAGCCTCTTCACGAGCATTAAATAGATCATTGGCCTCTGTTAAAAACTCTAATTTAGATTTTGGATACGCCTGAGATGAAACAAGTCCCAAAAGCAATAAACTAATTATTAAATGCAGTTTCATATTCATCAACATTTTAGAAGGTAACTTTGTTGAGAAATTATATATCTAAAGATAAAAAGTAGTTTAAATAAAAGATGAGCCCCGCCAATAATCGATATTTAGCAGGGCTATTGATATCTCATTGATTTCAGGAAGAGATCAACTACTACTTAAAAACAGACTCTTATGTAAAAAGAGGTGTACCTTGTTTAATACGTTTTCTAAATTCAGCAAGCATTTCAGTTTGAGAAATATCGATTGCCCAATATGGTCTAAGCTGAAAGTGAGGTTTATCAACAAAACTAGTCCACTTACCTCCCCATTCCAGCCCTAGTTCCAAACCTAAGGCTCCTATTGCATTATATTTTGAAGAATCTGTTAAATATTTTTTTCCTTCAAATATTCCTATGTCAAATGCAGTACCAAAATTATGATTCGAGTATCCGCCTTTAGCGTTTGTTACTGGACTTCTGTGTGGTTCTACAGTTCTGCCAATATTATATAAAGCATCTTGTTCAGCATATGATCTGAATGCACTTATAACTTTGATTGTAATACCGAGCTTAGCAGCATTTTGCACCAATGCTCGAGCATAGGGTTGAACTTCTGGTAATAAAGTAATGATATTTTCCTCACTACGATCATCAACTTTATCAATTGAAAAATCTTTGGGAACTGTTCCAATAATATTACTATATATTGCAGTCCATGTTTCCGGTCCAGCACGACCATCTATATCCACACCCAATTTCTTTTGAACAGCGATAATCATTTCTTCTATTTTCATTTTCTTCACCATTTTATTTTTTGTTATAGCAATTAATATAATATTAAAAGAATATGTTTTTTTAAATGACTCTCCGACATATAAACATCAAAAATAATTAATTTTATACATGACTTTTTAATAAAATTTAAAAATACTCACATCAATCTTAAGTAGGTCTAACAATTTACACGAAGAGCTGAGATATTAACTTAATTATCTATATTTAACTTTTATATCATTAATTAAGTCATCTGATTATTAAAAAGTAAATAAGTCAATAAAAAAGCCCATCAAATGATGAGCTTTTAAAATTAACCACATCCGTGGTATCAAAATAAATTGCAATTGCAAACGTATTTCAATAAGAATCAATAAATCACTTATGTGATAACTAGTGAATTACTATAACTTCGCCCACTGTATCACAAATATGCCATATAGCGTTTAAACGGTCAAGCTATACATATTCAAACACTACTATTGCAGAATAAATTATTTTTCTTCCATCAAAAACCGTTGAATGACTAATATGTTGAATCTTATATTCAATACTTGGATGACTATTCTCACCTCTCCTATGCCATTGATTAATACTATCAATTAAAGCTGTATGAGAATCTTCTTGAAAGCCAATTGTATCTTGACCTGATTTCGCCATTTACTGCTCCATTTTTAGAAAGTTATATTTCCCCATAAGGTAAAATCTAGCACAACTTACCATGATATTCACCTGACTTTTAGACTGATTAGTAATAGTAGCTACTGCGCTTAAAGATCGGTTCTCAACTTTGTGCTTTACTAAACACATCACCGCAAACTTAGTCATATAATCAGCTTTATCCGACTTAAAGACACCTTTCAACAATGATTGAATGTTATGAGCCTCACAATCATCGATCTCACAAGAGATGTAAGATTTGCCTTTTGGAAGTTCTTTATCCGCTTCACGCATTAACCAGTAAATTTGATTGATATGAAGTCCATCAGGTAAATCACCACCTTTCATTCGGGCAGTTTCGCACCAAGCCCCAAATTGTTCCAACCAACCATCAATAGTGTATTTAGACCAATCCATAGTTCTCATAACATGCTTCTTATCGATCATTAGTACGATTTCCCCCAACCATTTTCTCTATCTGCTGAACCGCTAAACCTGACTTCACTTGCTCTGTACTGAACCTTAAAACTGTAAAACCCATCATTGCCGCCGAGTTATATTTCTCCATATCCCCGATGTAACCTTTGCCTCTTGTGTGACGTCCACCGCTCCAGATACCACCTTCCACCTCTACCAAAATCTTTGTTCCCGTAATCAGAAAATCAGCTCTCCATTTGCGTTTAGGGTGGAATTTATATTCCTGCTCAAAACTGATCTTGCATGCTCTTAAGTGTGTTGCCAGCACCGTCTCGCCTTCACTTGGCTGTCTAGTACCTTGCTTTGCTGAACGGCGCTTCTTTGTCTTCACTGGAAATAATTCACGGTATTCAGCAAGGCTCATTGAACTCATTCTTTGACTGCCTCCAGCACTACAACGCCACAGATGACGCCGGTTACGATTGATATGAGCATTGCCGATGCCAAAATTTGGAATTTATTCATGCCTTTTTCTTAATTATTTTTGATAATCTTTCTTGCTGTAATTCGTAATAAGCAGGATTCAATTCACACCCTAAATACTGACGATCATGCATAAGTGCTACAGCTGCTGTTGTTCCGGATCCCATAAACGGATCTAATACAATGTCATTAACTCGAGATCCTGCTAAAACGCATGGATCAATTAAATCCATTGGGAATGTTGCGAAATGAGCACCCTTGTATGGTTTGGTAGAGACCTGCCAAACACTGCGTTTATTGCGAGTAAGTAAGTCATACTCACTTTCCAACCTTTCTGATCTGTGAGTTCCGTATGCTTGATTTGGAATAACAGCAGCTCTTTTGCTGTTATGTCTTATAAAGCTATCGCGTGAAGATCTCGAGTAAACAGCTTTCATTGGACCGTTATGTTTCATCACAGCGCGAGTACTGCCATGTTGTTGGTCAAGATTTTGGGAAAGTCTTTTAATTGAACTTTCAGCAACTGGTTCTTTAATTGCTACGTGGTCAAAGTAATATCTACGTGACTTACTGAATAAGAAAATATACTCATGTGCTTTGGTACAACGGTCTGTAATGCTTTCAGGCATCGGATTCGGTTTATGCCAAATAATATCTTGCCGCAAATACCAACCATCGGCTTGTAATGCAAATGCAACTTTCCAAGGGATTCCAATTAAATCCTTAGGCTTTAAATTTGATTGAGCTACATTTTGCTTTGGAAGTACCAATCCTTTAGTTTTCGAATTCTTTCCATCGTTTAAACCTGTGCGAGTCATACCCCGGCCAGAACCCGCATAACTATCACCAAGGTTTAACCAAAGTGTGCCATCTTCATGCAGCAGCTCTCGCACCAAACGAAATACCTCAACCATATTTTGGACGTATTCATCTACAGTACTTTCTAAGCCAAATTGCCCATCTACACCGTAATCACGTAAACCAAAATATGGTGGTGAAGTTACGCATGTTTGAGCTTTTAACCCATCCTCAATCATTTGATTCATCAAAGTACGGCAATCACCAAATAAGATTTTATTCATGCTGCCCCTTGCAATGAGCCTTTGAACCCGACTTGCTTGAGATACGACTCCCATTGTTTGGCCTGAACTGGATCGCTAAGTTTTACGGCGATACGTGCAGCTAGTTGTTCATAGCTCTCGTTACCTTCAGCGTATTTACTTGCGAATTCAGGAAGTACAGAAAGTTTTTGAGCGAATGAAAAAATCTGTTTTGAACTGAGGGTATTTGACTCCCCCTGCGGGACTCGAACGTGTGTTCCAGTGTGTTGGTTCTTCACATTTTCACGTACTTGGTATTTGCCACATGCGTTGATTAACCAATCTGCAAAGTGGTAATGCATGAGTTCATCACAAAGATTCTTTTCAGCGTTGTAGAGTTCAAATGCTCTTAACTCTCTATCGAACCAAGTCGCGTTTTTGATCTGCTCGTAAGTTTCCTGATCAGTTGCCAAACGAATTTCTTCACCAAGTTTTTTCAAACTCAACCATGTTTTTTTATTTTTAGATTCTTCTGATAGATTCTTTAAAAGATTCCGTGTCCCAACGTTGGGACCCTTTACCGGAATTGTTGGGACTCTTTCATGGAATTGTTGGAACTGTTCCACTGTTGGGACTGTTCCAACGTTGGTACTCTTTCCATCTAAATTTCCACCTTCTAATAGTCCCATTGTTGGGACTGTATCTTCACGACCAACTACACCATTCAAGCGGTAAACGACCACCTGTTTTGTCTGACCTTTGCGCTCTCCAGTATCAGTAATTAATCCATCATCGGAGAGTTCAGCAAGAATCTTCATCACAGTTTTTCTGTCAATTTTGCAGTCCGCGGCTAAGCGTTTAGCACTTGGATAACAGGTATGATCCTCACTTGCGCGATCAGCCATAGATAGCAAAACAACTAGTTTCAAAGCGGGTAATGAGCCGCCTTTCTTAGTCGGGATAGGAACTTTCCAAGCCCAATTAGTGGCATCTAGACTCATACTCGATCTCCCATTTGCCCACAGTGAGAGCAAGACTCAAAATCATAGGGGTTGTATTGCCAAACGATCTTTCCACAGCTTGGACAGTTAAACCGTGATTGCGGTTCTTTTACTCTACGTTTTGCTTTCTTTAGATGTGCAGGCATCTTTAGGCCTGCACCCTGTGTCATTGTGCGAGAGTTATATTTGCTGAAATCAAAGGTTCGTCTTTTTGCTTTATCAGCCAAGTGATAAGGAATGGCAATATATCGTTGGCCTAGCTCACTAATTTCTTCTAGAGAAAAATAAGAAGCCATTTCAAAATTCGTGGAGGTTTCAAATGACCTTTTATTCAGCCAGAAAACGTCATTTCCATCGAATTGCTTTTTTACAAAAACTGCATATCCAATAGTTCCATCTATGATCTGTGTTTGATTAGGTATGTATTGATGGTCAACCTTCCATATAGCTAACTCATCAACATGGTCTGCAGATATTGGGCAGTCATATTCACGGGCATGATCAAAATGGTATTGGGCCTCTTCCAATGTGCAAACATGCGCTTGATCAATATCAGTGTGGTAGCCGCGAAACTCATGACGCTGGAAGCTAACATTTGAACCAACGTTGTCGCGGAAACATGCAAGGTAAAATCTATTCTTCATGACATCTCCGCCCGTGCTAATTCTTCTGCACTCAATCGACGTTTTAATTGGTTTTCTGCAACAGTGGCATGACGTATATACCTCACTCCAGATGTCCAAACCTTTCCGTCGATGTCAGTCATAGAGACATGATCTCCAAGAAAGTCACTTTTTATTTCTATGATGCAGAAAATACTATCGCTACCAAGCGGCCCCATAATGTGGTTTTGAACAACCACCATGTCACCCACTACAAATTCTTCTGAGTTGAGTTCGATTGGTTGTTCTGATAAATTATTTGTGTTCATTTGATTCACCTCAATTGAATGCCTAGAAGCCTGATCCACGAAATCAGGCTTTTTTCATTTCTAAAATTTGTGATTCTGGGTTTACCTCAACTTTCCTACGTATTCCCAAACGCTCCCTCTTGTGCCTATTTTTATCTGCTCTTTCAAGCATTAAGCTAACTTCATGATATTCACCCATTAGGGCTTTTTCTAAGAGGACTACTGCTTGATATGCATATTCATTTCCACGGACATCCGCGATCAATCTCAAGCGCTCCATCATGTCTGGAAGCATCTTCAATCTAAGATCTTCTTTTTCAAGGCTCATGTTTATGTCCTTAGCTAGCTACAACTTTGCTTTTCAAGGGTTCATTCCCTTTAGCTAAATCACGAATTTGATATTCGCGCGCTAATGGAATTTTTTCTTCAGGCCACTGGCTAATAGCTTGTGTACTAATACTTAATTTGTAGGCTAACTCAGTAACACTGCACTCCAACAAGACCAACGCTTCTGTTTTGGTCATACATCCCACCAATAAAAGTAACTTTACTTACCTTTATTTAAACACATAAAACTTACCTTATCAAATGGTAAGATTTCTTACGAACGGAACTGGCAAAAAACTATGGAAACTTTAGGTACTCGTTTAAAAAATCTGAGAAAGTCAAAAAAACTAACTCAACAACAAATTGCCGATGCGATTGGAGTTTCCAAAACATCAGTAATTTATTGGGAAAAAGATGAGAATCTACCTAAGCACGATAGTTTGATGGCTTTAGCCCAAATTTTAGGGATTACTTCTGATTACCTCTTACATGGTAAAAATAGTGATTCTTTAAATATGAACGTTACTTCTCCGTTCCCAATAGCTGGTCGTTTAGTACCAGTTATTTCTTGGGTACAAGCAGGAACATGGACTACTGCAAGCTCTGTTCCAGTAGATACTCAATTTAAAGAATGGTTACCACCAAACCCTAAATGTGGCAAAAATGGTTATGGTTTAATAGTATTTGGAGAATCTATGTCTCCAGACTTTAGACCTGGTGACAAAATATATGTTAATCCTGATTTTCAAATAAATGACTTGAAAACAGGTGACTTAGTTATTGTAGCTTGCAATGATGATACAGAAGCAACATTCAAAAAATTGATTGTTGAAAGTAATGGTATGTATTTAGAACCATTAAATCCCAAATGGCATGAGAAAATTATGGAGTTAAGAGAAGGATGTAAACTAGTTGGTAAAGTTGTTGGGTTATATAGAGATGTTTAAAAATAAACAAATTAATAGAGTAGTTAAAAAATGAGTGAAGAGAAATTCAGTGAATTAGAAGATAAGGATAGACCTATTTGGGTTAAACTGGATAACTTATATCTTGACCCTCTTAATCCTAGATTACCTACCAATATCAAGAGAAATCAGCATGATATGCTAGATTATCTTGCTAAATATACCTCTATTGAAGACTTAATGAACGCTATTGCCGAGAATAATTATTTCTCTGGCGAACCACTGATAGCATTTGAAGAGGATGGTAAGTATTTTGTTGTAGAGGGTAATCGTAGATTAACTGCTCTTAAATTAATAAATAACCCGAATGAAGTATCAAGTCCAAGCTCTAGAAGTATAGAAATATCTGAAAATGCAAGGTATCAACCACAAAATATTCCTGTAGTAGTTGTTGAATCTCGCGAAGCAGCCATACCATATTTAGGCTATCGACATATTACAGGCGTTAAACAATGGGAACCATTGGCTAAGGCAAGATACATAAAGAGTGTTTTTGATAAATTAACTAATCCTGAAGACGATACTATTGATCGCTTAAAAGAAGTAGCTAATATCATTGGAAGTCGACGAGACCATATCCGTCGGAACTTAGAGGCTTTATCTGTTTATGAAATAATTGAAAAAAATGAATTTTTTGGAATTCAAAATTTAAATGAGTCGAGTATTAAATTTTCTGTATTATCCACAGCACTTGCAGATGAAAGATTTAGTGATTTCATTGGATTAGATGAAGAACCTGATTCAACCAACTTAAATACTGAACACATTAAAGAGTTAACAGAGTGGATATATAAGAAAGATAATGATGGAAAAACTAGATTAGGAGAATCTCGCAACTTAAGAAGTTTGGCAGCAGTTATTTCTAGTCCTAAAGCGATCGAAGCTTTCCGGAGAGGAGCAACACTACAATCCTCTTATAGATTAACTAATTTCATTGGTGAAGACTTCATAACTTATTTATATGAGTCGGAAAATACTATTATGGAAGCTGCCTCTTTGGTAGCAAATGTAGAATATTCAGAAGATGCCTATGAGATTATTAAAAGAATCAGTCAGAATGTAAAATTAATTGGCAAAACCTTAAAATCCAAGCAAATGGATGATGAAGATGACTTTTAAAATTGGTGAAATAGCTAAGACAAATTCTTATCTTTTTGCCGATGTAATTGAAATCCTTGTTGCTATTAATTATTTTGAGAAAGATACAGTTTCTAAAAATGATATTGAGGATACTATTGGTAGGGGTGTTATTTCTGCAGAAGAATTGGATGACGAAGAACTTTTGGAGTATGAAGATGGTTCCTCAAAACATAATAGACAAGAAAAGTACATAGATGACGCTTGGTTTATGTTAACTCATAGATCTTATGTATTTGGTCACTCCTACCCATTTATTATAGAAGATGAAGCTTTAAAATTATGTAAGAAACTTTCTTCTTCACAATACATATATATATTTATATTATTTTGTTCAAGGTTAAAATCCTTTACGACAAAAGGTATTCATCAGAAATGGGCACGTTATTTTACTAAACTCTGTAAATACGCAACTTATGGCTTAGCCCCCAAGAATGCAATGATTAAGATTTTTGATGCAAACTCTGAAGATCGAAGAGATTATTACACTACAAATCTTAAAGAAGCACTTCAGATTTTAGGTAATGATATGGGAGTACATGTTTTTCAAGAACATTTAGAACGTGAATCTACTTCTGGTGATTTTGGAATTGACATAGTTGCAATATTTAAATTTGAAGATTCTCTAAAAACTGGCAACTTTGTTATTTTTGGTCAATGTGGCGCACAAGGTGAGAATTGGCATACTAAAAACTTTGAATGCCATCCCGATAGATTTAGACAAATCTTTCCTACTTTTACATCGATCATCCCTATAATTTACACACCAGCAGATTTTCGCACCGCAGATGGGGAATGGTTTTCACAAAATAAAGCCATTGGAGGTACTGTTTTAGACCGGAGAAGAATCATGAAATTATTAAAAAATTCACATATGATTTCTACTGTAATACGAGATGAATCCTTGCAAACATTTATAACAGAGTATAAAGCTCTCATCCATTAAACAATTAAATCTTTGAGAGCTTTAGCAATAACTTCAAATAATGGTGGAGGAACAGCATTTCCAACCACTTTATATTTATTTTCAAGAGAAGTTTCGCTCTCTCTTGGAAATATTAAGTCACCAAAACCCTGAATACGCGCAGCTTCTTTATATGTGAAACGACGAGCTGGAGCATCCGAAACAAACTCCCAGTGATCAGCTTTAATCTTAACCATATCGGGACTAATAGGATGAAGTAACATATGCCTTGCACTACTTACCATTGTTCGTGATGTCTCGTCCCAATTTCGTTTTCTATTACGAGACATATAATACCAATGGAACCCATAATCGTAATATTGATTTTTTTCTGGCCACAAAGGTAATCCCTCTAAGGCTTCTCTAATCGTCTTTTTAGGTATTAACTCCGTACCATGCGTAATTTCAGGAAAGGAAAATTTTAATTTTAAATCCTTTCGGGTACCAACAATAAAAATTCTTTTTCTTTCTTGAGCTACTCCATAATCTGCAGCATTCAAAACTTTGAATATGACATCGTATTTAGCTTCTGTAAAAACTTTAATTTGGTCTTGTAGAAGATGCTTAAAGGTTGCACTAGTCATTCCTGAAACATTTTCTACTATAAATGCTTTTGGTTTAATTAAAGTCAAAGCTCTAGCAAATTCTAAATATAAATAATTTAATTTATTATCAGCTTGACGTTTGCCACCTTGACTAAAACCTTGACAAGGATAACAACCAGCCAGTACATCAGCTGCAGGAAAACTCATCACTGTTTCTATGTTTTGAAGAAGGTAATCTGTCTCAGGGTGATTTGCCTCGTAGACCTCTTTTGCATAAGGCAAAATATCATTAGCCATGACAATATCAAAGCCAGCTTTAATCAAGCCTGCATCCGAACCGCCACAACCAGAAAATAATGATACAGCTTTCATCCTACCTCTTTTAACCATAGCAGAAGTATGTCGAGAACATACTTTTCAGATATCGAATAGTAACTGAAGCTCTCCTAAATCGCTACTGCTTGGTAACGAATTTATGATCAAACACACGCTTGCTTAAAATTAAATTAAACTTACTAGTAAATTCATAAAAGTAAAAAAAACTTCTTAAAACCTCTAAAAAACCAGATATATTTTAGTTTTACTTAAAAATGATCAAATAAATAATACTCTTTATAATTTTTTAACAACTTTAAATCTACGACATTTTATGTCGTATAAAAATAAACCCAAATAGTAATTTTAATTACCTATTGACTTAAAAAGTAAGATAACTTACCTTTATCTCATAGACAATAAAAAGCCCCGGAACTTTGGACGGCAACGGGGCTTTGCATTACGCGAGGTAAGTATGAAACAAAACCCTATTCCTAGTCAAACCACTTCACGCTTATATCAACACCCAACTGTTGAAGAACAGCGCCCTTCTCGTTTCGCCACCATTAAAGTGAATGTAATCGACTTCATTAAGTTTATTGCCCTTTCATTCGTTCTTTGGGTGATTGCTGTAGCCGCTGCATCTTGGATGATGGGAGGCTAATCATGAATGCTCAATTCAAACCACATCCAGACGGCATAAAAGCCTATATCGGTCATGACCGCTTAACAGGTCTCTACTCTGTACGTATCGGCTGGACTGTTTATGCAGCTAATGCAAATGGCAGTGTGCTGTACACCGTAAAAGGTGAAGTGAAGACACCTTTAAATATTGAAGATTTTAAGGCGAAGCGCCCTAAGGTTTATACAGCCTTAATGAATGAGATTAGCTTCCAACGTAAAAAAGCATTAGCAGTTGCGCTAGAACTTAGCAATATCCCTTCGTATGACCGCAAAGCTTATAAGAACAAGCGCGGCTTTACGAGTTCAAAATAAGGATAAGAAAAATGAATGCAGCAATTAATCCAGCAGTTTTAAACAATGAAAGTGCTAACCACTTTGAACAGTTAGCAGCGATTAGCGTATCTGGACATATTGAAAAGAAAAACAACATGTCATATCTGTCTTGGGCTTGGGCCGTGGACAAACTAATGCGCATAGATCCACAAGCAAACTGGGCTTTCCGTGATCCGATGACTTTTCCGGATGGATCAATGATGGTCCATTGTGATGTCACCGTATTCGGTAAAACCATGTACATGTTCCTGCCAGTAATGGACTATCGGAATAAAGCAATTGTTAAACCGAATGCATTTGATATCAATAAGGCCATGATGCGTTGTCTGGTTAAAGGGATTGCCGTACACGGTTTAGGTTTATATATCTATGCTGGTGAAGACTTACCTGAGGAAGAAAAGACTCAGCAAAAGACAGCTCAGTCTCAACAGCAGCAAACACCACAAAACCAACAGCAACCGCCGAACGCAGCCCAACAACTTACGGCTGAATTCCAGCAAGCGCTGCAAGCCATTCAACATACACAGAATGAAGCAGATCTGGCCACGATTTATAAACGCTTCAAAGGTACGAGCTTTGAAAGCCAGATTGTGAAGGCATGCAAGGCAAAAAAGGACATGGAGGGATGGAGCGCCTAAGTACCTATATCTTTAGGTATGTTGCCAAACTACATGGCAACGGCACTCTAAGGGGACGCATTGAAGCGACCTCTGCCCTCCACGCCAAGCAACGTGTCATGCAGAGCAATGAGCTGATTAAAGATGCTCATATCTCTTTACTCAAGAATCAGGCTTCAGCGCGTAAACAGGCTTTTGAAGCCATGGAGGAATTCATATGAGCTTCCGTTATTCATCCTCAGCCCGAACCCTGATTGTATTCGGCAACCTGATGAATCATTACTACGACAATGTGAACCCGTCTCAAATCGACAACTTAGTGGATGAGGCGAAATTTAAAGAAGTGACTTGGAGAAAGTAAAACAATTTTAGAGCTGCGATGTTCTACATGAGTGACTGTATTGCTGACCCTCTGCGGTCACTCTTGAGAACATTGCAGTATTTAGGGGTAATTAGATAGGTAAAGGTATGGGAAATATATAGTCGTTGTTGAAGCAGAAAAACCACCTCAGGTATTCATTCATGAAATCATTCCTAATGTTGGAAAAGTCATTGAAATGAAAGCTGAGGAAATACCGAACCGTGTTACTGCAGCATGGTTAATGGATCGCTATAGCCTGTCTCGTAAATTGATTATTGATGAGCTTCGTCCATTCAATAAAGGGACTGATGGCAAGCATCTTTACGATCCAAATGAAGTTATTCCTATCCTTGAAAACCTGAATATTCAAAGGCAGCAACGGCAGTCAAGAAGGAAGAATTAAGACGGAGGTACACTTCCCTAACAAATTAATTTTTTTGGGATGATGCCCCTCGATTAATATCA
>RCUT01000129.1_pt1 | contig 41138 bp, 36 predicted proteins | sample 2166171 | NCBI WGS metagenome assembly RCUT01 (sample SAMN09932757, study PRJNA488358) | compost metagenome | isolation source: compost soil in 4-hydroxybenzoic | place: Germany: Experimental Botanical Garden | reverse complement strand
GTCGCGGCCGTGGTGGCCAGGGCGTGATCGCCATGGGTACCAAGGGGCGCAACGGCCTGCTGATCGGCGCCATCCAGGTGCAGGAAGGCGAAGAGATCATGCTGATCTCCGACCAGGGCACGCTGGTGCGTACCCGCGTTGGCGAAGTGTCCAGCCTGGGCCGTAACACCCAGGGCGTGACCTTGATCAAGCTGGCTACCGACGAGACGCTGGTGGGCCTGGAGCGTATCCAGGAGCCTTCCGAGGACGAACTCGATGATGTGATCGAGACGGACGAAGAGGGCGTCGAGGCTGAAGCGCCAGACAACGAAGAAGCTGCTGGTGCCGAAGAGGCCCCGCAGGAGTAAGCAAGCGTAAAACCCGAACGGGGCGACCAAGGTCGCCCCGTTTGACTGATCAGGCCAGGTATCACTTGCTTTTTGTGGGAGCGGCCTTGTGTCGCGAAAGGGGCGCGAAGCGGCCCCAGGATTTCAGCGGCACTGCAAAATTGCTGGGGCTGCTGCGCAGCCCTTTCGCGACACAAGGCCGCTCCCACAGGGGCCGCGTGTGGCATGCAACAATGAATTTGTACCATTTGGCAGAGCGAGAGTGGATGTGAGCAAACGAGCCTTTAACTTCTGCGCAGGCCCTGCCGCGCTTCCTGACGCTGTTCTGCAGCGCGCCCAGGCCGAGATGCTGGATTGGCGTGGCAAGGGCTTGTCGGTGATGGAAATGAGCCATCGCAGCGACGATTACGTGGCCATCGCCGAAAAGGCCGAGCAGGACCTGCGTGACCTGCTGTCCGTCCCCTCCAACTACAAGGTGCTGTTCCTGCAGGGCGGCGCCAGCCAGCAGTTCGCCGAAATCCCGCTGAACCTGCTGCCGGAAAACGGCACCGCCGACTACATCGAGACCGGCATCTGGTCGAAAAAGGCCATCGAGGAAGGGCGCCGCTTCGGCAACGTCAACGTCGCCGCCAGCGCCAAGCCTTACGACTACCTGGCCATCCCGGGCCAGAACGAGTGGAAGCTGACCAAGAACGCCGCCTACGTGCACTATGCGTCCAACGAGACCATCGGTGGCCTGCAGTTCGACTGGGTGCCGGAAACCGGTGACGTACCGCTGGTGGTCGACATGTCGTCCGACATCCTCTCGCGCCCGATCGACGTGTCGCAGTACGGCCTGATCTACGCCGGCGCGCAGAAGAACATCGGCCCGAGCGGCCTGGTGGTGGTGATCGTGCGCGAAGACCTGCTGGGCCGCGCCCGCAGCAGCTGCCCGACCATGCTCGACTACAAGGTCTCGGCCGACAACGGCTCGATGTACAACACCCCGGCCACCTACTCCTGGTACCTCTCGGGCCTGGTGTTCGAATGGCTGAAAGAGCAGGGTGGCGTCGATGCCATGGAACAGCGCAACCGCGCCAAGAAAGACCGCCTGTACGGTTTCATCGACAGCAGCGAGTTCTACACCAACCCGATCAGCCACAACGCCCGTTCGTGGATGAACGTGCCGTTCCGCCTGGCTGACGAGCGCCTGGACAAGGCCTTCCTCGCCGGCGCCGATGCCCGTGGCCTGCTCAACCTCAAGGGCCACCGTTCGGTAGGCGGCATGCGCGCCTCCATCTACAACGCCCTGGGTCTTGAAGCAGTCGAAGCCCTGGTGGCCTACATGACCGAATTCGAGAAGGAGCACGGCTGATGTCCGAGCACGAACTGAAGGCGCTGCGCGTTCGCATCGACAGCCTCGACGAGAAGATCCTCGAGCTGATCAGCGAGCGCGCCCGTTGCGCCCAGGAAGTGGCCAAGGTCAAGACCGCCTCGCTGGCGGAAGGCGAGAAGCCGGTGTTCTACCGCCCCGAGCGTGAAGCCGCCGTGCTCAAGCGCGTGATGGAGCGCAACAAGGGCCCGCTGGACAACGAAGAGATGGCGCGGCTGTTCCGCGAAATCATGTCGTCGTGCCTGGCCCTGGAAGAGCCGCTGAAAATCGCCTACCTCGGCCCTGAAGGCACCTTCACCCAGGCAGCGGCCATGAAGCACTTCGGCCACGCGGTGATCAGCCGGCCGATGGCGGCCATCGACGAAGTGTTCCGCGAAGTGGCGGCCGGCGCCGTCAACTTCGGCGTGGTGCCGGTGGAAAACTCCACCGAAGGCGCGGTCAGCCACACCCTGGACAGCTTCCTCGAGCACGACATGGTGATTTGCGGCGAGGTCGAGCTGCGCATCCACCACCACCTGCTGGTGGGCGAGAACACCAAGACCGACAGCATCACCCGCATCTACTCCCACGCCCAGTCGCTGGCCCAGTGCCGCAAGTGGCTGGACGCGCACTACCCGAACGTGGAACGCGTGGCCGTGTCGAGCAATGCCGAGGCGGCCAAACGGGTCAAGGGCGAGTGGAATTCGGCGGCGATCGCCGGCGACATGGCGGCCAACCTGTACGGTTTGACTCGCCTGGCCGAAAAGATCGAAGACCGCCCGGACAACTCCACGCGCTTCCTGATGATCGGCAACCAGGAAGTGCCGCCGACCGGCGACGACAAGACCTCGATCATCGTTTCGATGAGCAACAAGCCGGGTGCCTTGCACGAGCTGCTGGTACCGTTCCACCAGAACGGCATCGACCTGACTCGCATCGAGACCCGCCCGTCGCGCAGCGGCAAGTGGACCTACGTGTTCTTCATCGACTTCGTCGGCCACCACCGCGACCCGCTGATCAAGGCGGTGCTCGAGCAGATCAGCCAGGAGGCTGTGGCGCTGAAGGTGCTGGGTTCGTATCCGAAGGCGGTGCTTTGATTTGAGATGGTTGGGGTCGCTTCGCGCCCCATCGCGACACAAGGCCGCTCCTACAGGTATTGTGCAGACCTCGAAACTGTACTGGCCCCTGTAGGAGCGGCCTTGTGTCGCGATGGGCTGCAAGGCAGCCCCAATGGCCCTCACAGGCTGTCTAGATTTCTGAACAGGGTTCGCACCAGTGGTAAAAGCAGTAACAACCAAACCCGCGCCAATCATCAACCGCCTGGTCGTGGTCGGCCTCGGCCTGATCGGTGGCTCGTTCGCCAAGGGCCTGCGTGAAAGCGGCCTGTGCCGCGAAGTGGTCGGTGTCGACCTGGATGCCCCCTCGCGCAAGCAGGCCGTGGCCCTGGGCGTGGTCGACCGCTGCGAAGAAGACCTTGCCGCCGCCTGTGTCGGTGCCGATGTCATCCAGTTGGCCGTGCCGATCCTGGCCATGGAAAAGGTACTGGCCCGTCTGGCCAGGCTCGACCTTGGCAATGCCGTCATCACCGACGTCGGTAGCGCCAAGGGCAATGTCGTGCGTGAGGCGCGTGCCGTCTTTGGGGAACGCCTGCCGCGCTTCGTCCCCGGCCACCCCATCGCCGGCTCCGAGCAGAGCGGGGTAGAAGCCTCCAACGCCACCCTGTTCCGTCGGCACAAGGTCATCCTCACGCCGCTGGCCGAAACCGACCCGGCCGCCCTGGCCCTGGTCGACCGCCTGTGGCGCGAGCTGGGCGCCGATGTGGAGCACATGTCGGTCGAACGCCACGACGAAGTGCTTGCCGCCACCAGCCACCTGCCGCACCTGCTGGCCTTCGGCCTGGTCGATTCACTGGCCAAGCGCAATGAAAACCTCGAGATCTTCCGGTACGCTGCGGGAGGCTTCCGCGATTTCACGAGAATCGCCGGCAGCGACCCGACCATGTGGCACGACATCTTTCTCGCCAACCGCGACGCTGTCCTGCGCACGCTTGATACATATCGCAGCGATCTCGACGCCTTGCGCGACGCGATCGCTGAAGGGGACGGGCACCAGCTGCTGGGTGTATTCACCCGCGCACGGGTTGCCCGCGAGCATTTCAGTAAAATCCTGGCCCGCCGGGCCTATGTGGACGCTATGAACGCCAACGATCTGATTTTCCTGGCCCAACCGGGTGGCCGCCTGTCCGGGCGAATCCGCGTACCGGGCGACAAGTCGATTTCCCACCGCTCGATCATGCTCGGCTCGCTGGCCGAAGGCACCACCGAGGTCGAAGGCTTCCTCGAGGGTGAGGACGCGCTGGCGACCCTGCAGGCATTCCGTGACATGGGTGTGGTCATCGAAGGCCCCAACCACGGTCGCGTGACCATTCACGGCGTCGGCCTGCACGGCCTCAAGCCGCCACCCGGGCCGCTTTACGTGGGCAACTCGGGTACCTCGATGCGCCTGCTGTCGGGCCTGCTGGCCGGCCAGCCGTTCGACGTGACCATGACCGGCGACGCTTCGCTGTCCAAGCGCCCGATGAACCGTGTGGCCAACCCGCTGCGCGAAATGGGTGCCGTGGTCGAGACCGGCCCTGAGGGCCGTCCGCCGCTGACCATCCGCGGTGGTCACAAGCTCAAGGCGCTGACCTACACGCTGCCGATGGCCAGTGCCCAGGTCAAATCCTGCCTGCTGCTGGCCGGCCTGTACGCCGAAGGCAAGACCACCGTCACCGAGCCTGCGCCAACCCGTGACCACACCGAGCGCATGCTGCGTGGCTTCGGCTACAGCGTCGACAGCAACGGCCCGGTGGCCTCGCTGCAGTCCGGCGGCAAGCTCACTGCCACCCGTATCGAAGTGCCGGCCGACATTTCCTCGGCGGCGTTCTTCCTGGTGGCGGCGTCCATCGCCGAAGGCTCCGAACTGGTGCTGGAGCACGTTGGCATCAACCCGACCCGTACCGGCGTGATCGACATCCTGCGCCTGATGGGCGGCGACATCACCCTGGAAAACCAGCGTGAAGTCGGCGGCGAGCCGGTGGCCGACCTGCGTGTTCGTGGTGCCAAGCTGAAGGGTATCGACATCCCTGAAGAGCTGGTGCCACTGGCCATCGACGAGTTCCCGGTGTTGTTCGTCGCCGCTGCCTGCGCCGAAGGGCGTACCGTGCTGCGTGGCGCCGAAGAGCTGCGGGTGAAGGAATCCGACCGTATCCAGGTCATGGCCGACGGCCTGATCACCCTGGGCATCAAGTGCGAGCCGACCCCGGACGGCATCATCATCGACGGCGGCCAGTTGGGCGGCGGCGAAGTGCATGGCCACGGTGACCACCGTATCGCCATGGCCTTCAGCGTTGCCTCGCTGCGCGCCAGCGCACCGATCCGCATCCACGATTGCGCCAACGTCGCCACCTCGTTCCCCAACTTCCTGGCGCTGTGCGCCGAAGTGGGCATCCGCGTGGCGGAAGAGGGCAAGTCGTGAGTGCCCTGGCGCCGGTCATCACCATCGACGGACCAAGCGGTTCGGGCAAGGGTACGGTCGCCGGGCTGCTGGCCCGCGAGCTGGGCTGGAGGTTGCTGGACTCTGGCGCGCTGTACCGTTTGCTGGCGTTCAACGCCAGCAACCACGGCGTCGACCTGACCAACGAAGAGCTGCTGACCAAGCTTGCCGCCCATCTGGATGTGCAGTTCATCGCCGCCGAGCCCGGTAAGCTGCAACAGATCATCCTTGAGGGTGAGGACGTCAGCAACGTCATCCGTACCGAAACCGTCGGTGCCGGTGCATCGATGGTGGCCTCGCTGCCGGCAGTGCGTGATGCGCTGCTGGTTCGTCAGCGTGAGTTCCGCGAAGTGCCGGGGCTGATTGCTGACGGTCGCGACATGGGTACCGTGGTGTTCCCGGATGCGCCATTGAAGGTCTTCCTCACCGCCAGCGCGGAGGAGCGCGCACGTCGCCGCTACCTGCAGTTGAAGGGCAAGGGTGAAGATGTTAGTCTGTCGAGTCTGCTAGATGAGATTCGTGCGCGTGATGAGCGCGACACCCAACGTGCAGTGGCCCCGCTGAAGCCAGCGGTCGATGCCATTCAGTTGGACTCTACCGAGTTGTCCATCGAGCAGGTGTTGCAACGTATCAGGAGTGAGATCGCGCTGCGCGACCTTCTCTGATAGCCAGGAAAGCAGGCAGGGGCACCAGTCAACGTCCTGCCGGCTTTCCTTTACTTAAAACAAACCCACATTGTCTGGAATGTGGCTATGGGCGTCTGTTTCGCCCGAATCTACAGGAATTAAAATGAGCGAAAGCTTTGCAGAACTCTTTGAAGAAAGCCTGAAAACCCTCAATCTTCAGCCGGGTGCCATCATCACCGGTATCGTTGTCGACATCGACGGCGACTGGGTTACCGTACACGCTGGCCTGAAGTCCGAGGGCGTCATCCCGCTCGAGCAGTTCTACAACGAAGCTGGCGAGCTGACCATCAAGGTCGGTGACGAAGTTCACGTTGCGCTGGACGCGGTCGAAGACGGCTTTGGCGAAACCAAGCTGTCCCGTGAAAAAGCCAAGCGCGCTGAATGCTGGATTGTTCTGGAAGCAGCCTTCGCAGCCGAAGAAGTGGTCAAGGGCGTTATCAACGGTAAGGTTAAAGGCGGCTTCACTGTCGACGTTAACGGCATCCGTGCGTTCCTGCCGGGCTCCCTGGTTGATGTCCGCCCTGTGCGCGACACCACCCACCTGGAAGGCAAAGAGCTGGAATTCAAGGTCATCAAGCTGGACCAGAAGCGCAACAACGTTGTCGTTTCCCGTCGCAGCGTGCTGGAAGCCGAGAACAGCGCCGAGCGCGAAGCCCTGCTGGAAACCCTGCAGGAAGGCCAGCAAGTCAAAGGTATCGTCAAGAACCTCACCGACTACGGCGCATTCGTGGACCTGGGCGGTATCGACGGCCTGCTGCACATCACCGACATGGCCTGGAAGCGCATCAAGCATCCTTCCGAAATCGTTAACGTTGGCGACGAAGTCGACGTACGCGTTCTGAAGTTCGACCGTGAGCGCAACCGCGTTTCGCTGGGTCTGAAGCAGATGGGCGAAGATCCGTGGGTAGCTATCACTGCCCGTTACCCAGAAGGTACTCGCGTACAGGCTCGCGTTACCAACCTGACCGACTACGGCTGCTTCGCTGAGCTGGAAGAAGGCGTTGAAGGTCTGGTACACGTTTCCGAAATGGACTGGACCAACAAGAACATCCACCCGTCGAAAGTCGTTCAGGTTGGCGACGAAGTGGAAGTCATGGTTCTGGACATCGACGAAGAGCGTCGTCGTATCTCCCTGGGCATCAAGCAGTGCAAGTCCAACCCATGGGAAGACTTCTCCGGCCAGTTCAACAAGGGTGACAAGATCACCGGTACCATCAAGTCGATCACCGACTTCGGTATCTTCATCGGCCTGGACGGCGGCATCGACGGCCTGGTTCACCTGTCCGACATCTCCTGGAACGAAACCGGCGAAGAAGCCGTACGTCGTTTCAAGAAGGGCGACGAGCTGGAAACCGTCATCCTGTCGGTCGACCCAGAGCGCGAGCGCATCTCCCTGGGCATCAAGCAGCTGGAAGACGATCCGTTCTCCAACTTCGTTGCTGTCAATGACAAGGGCGCTATCGTCAAGGGCATCGTGAAAGAAGTTGACGCCAAAGGCGCCATCGTCACCCTGGCCGACGACATCGAAGCCACTCTGAAAGCTTCCGAAATCAGCCGTGACCGCGTTGAAGACGCGCGTAACGTCCTGAAGGAAGGCGAAGAGATCGAAGCCAAGATCATCAGCGTTGACCGCAAGTCCCGCGTTATCAGCCTGTCCATCAAGTCGAAGGACGATGCTGAAGAGCGCGAAGCCATCCAGAGCCTGAAAAACGCTCCGGAAGCGGCTGCCGACACCACCATGGCTGCGCTGCTGCGCGAAGCAATGGCCAAGCAGAACTGAGTTCTGTTTGATCGGTAAAAAAAGGCGACCTTCGGGTCGCCTTTTTTTTATGCTGAAAGAAGGCCATGTCGGGGGATTGTGCGATGTTGATGTTTGGCGACGTCATGGAAGGTCGCGGGCGCGATAACAATTTCCTGATCATCAGGCTGCTGGCGGCAACTGCCGTAGTGGTGGGGCATTCCTTTGCGCTCTCCTATCTGGAGTGCCTGAGTTGCACCGACCCTGGGCTGCTGCTGGGCATGCCGGTGCCCGTTCATAGCCTGGGCGTGGAAGTATTCTTCATGGTCAGCGGTTTCCTGATCGCGGCCAGTGGTGAAAAAAATAGCACCCGGGATTTCTACCTGGCCCGCGCATTGCGGATCTTGCCTGGCTTGCTTGTGTGCCTGCTGCTCATGGCCTTTGTGCTAGGGCCTGTCATTACCTCGCTGCCGCTTGGTGAGTATCTTTCCCAGCGTCAGGTTTACAGGTACGTCTATAGCCCATTGCTGGTTTTCAAGGATGCCCAGTTCCTCTTGCCTGGGGTGAGCTTTACCCCGCGCCCCTATGGGGCTTCGGTCAATGGCAGCCTGTGGACCATCCCACTGGAAATGCGCATGTACGTGGTGCTGTGGCTACTGGTGCTGGTGGCCAAGGTTTGCCGGTGGCCGATGACAGGTTTGACGCTTGCCGCGTTGGTGATTGCACTGGGCTTGCACACCTTGCATCCAGCCTTTGCGGAGTACCCGTTCAAGCTGGTGGTGTGCTTCCTGGCAGGGGCGGTGTTCTATTCGTACCGGGCGGTGATCCCGTATACCGGCTGGCTGTTGTTTGCCCTTGTTGCGTTGTTCTTGTTGGCCAAGGGTGGGCGCCTTGAGGTTTTTGCGTTTGCCGTTCTGACGATGTACGGCACGTTGTACGTAGCTTATTGCCCGCAGTTGAAGCTTCCTTCGTTTGTGGAGGATTACTCGTACGGCATCTACCTGTATGCATTTCCGATCCAGCAAGTGTTGGCGTGGGCGATGCCATGGGCTGGGCCTTACTGGCTGATGTTGGCGGCCGTGCCGGCGTCCTGGTTGGCGGGGTATGTGTCGTGGGGGCTGGTAGAGAAGCCTGCCTTGGCGATGCGCAAACGCTTTTCCCGAGCGGGCTCCCGGCAGCAATTGGCATAGGTGTCTGGCCTCCAATAGCTGGTGTGCCCACTTTCACCCAGAAGGTGGTGCAGCCTTCAAGACATGTGCGGCCTCAGTGGGATAACGTTGTGCCAACTCCCCAGAAACTGGCGCGATCCCCTGTGGGAGCGGGCATGCCCGCGAAGCAGGCGACGCGATGGATGGCACCGACTATGCCGGTGTTCGCGGGCGCGCCCGCTCCCACATGGGCTGTGCTGGCCTCAAGGCAGGTGATGTCCATGCGGGGGGGGGGGCAGTGGTCTGGCTCATGTTCCCAGTACTTGCACGATCCCCTTGTGAAGCGGCCCTGTGTCGCGAAAAGCCTGCTCTCAACAGGCCGGTACTTGGCTTCGAAGCAGGCAGCATCTCTGCAGGGCCGGCGACCCAAGCCTGATTTCCAAAAGCCTGCACGATCCCTGTGGGAGCTGGCTTGCCGGCGATGAGGCCGGGCCTGCCAGGCGCCGCCAGCTAGACCATTCCTGTAAAACTTCAATCTTGAATTTTTTTATTAAGTCAAGAACCACCCTGTTCAAATCCCTCCCAGCGTGCTACAAACTGGTTAAGCAATGATCTAGCTGCTTGATAACGAAGGGAAAAATATGACGAAGTCGGAGCTGATCGAACGTATTGTCACCCATCAGGGGCTGCTCTCGTCCAAGGATGTGGAGCTGGCCATCAAGACCATGCTTGAGCAGATGTCACAATGCCTGGCTACCGGCGATCGCATCGAGATCCGCGGTTTTGGCAGCTTCTCGCTGCACTATCGCGCCCCTCGCGTAGGCCGTAACCCGAAGACCGGCCAGTCGGTCAGCCTCGAAGGCAAGTTCGTGCCGCACTTCAAGCCCGGCAAAGAGTTGCGCGACCGGGTCAATGAAGAAGAGCATGAGGCCCACACCTGATTCCACAAGGAGTAATCTGATGCGTAACCTCAAGCGCGCCCTGGCGGCGGTGTTCGTGCTGCTGTTGGCGGCTGTGGTGCTGTTCTTCGTGCTGGAGAACCAGCAAACCGTCTCGTTGGTCCTGTTCGGTTGGGCTGCCCCGGGCATGCCGGTCGCCGTGCTGGTTCTGGCCGCCCTGGTCATTGGCCTGGCAGTCGGTCCGCTGCTGGGTGCCTACGGCGTGCAGCGCAGCAAGCGCAAGATCAAGGCTTCTGCTCGCCAGGCAGCATTGAGCGGTAACTAAGGGCATTTCCTACATCCGTTTGGGAAAGTCTCACCTATGCCTGCGCCGGCCGTCATGGAGTAATAACGCACTTCATTTTCGGCCCAGGCGAGTGTGCGCAGTATGGAATATCCCGTCCTTTCCCATCATGGTGGCACCCGCGGCGTCACTGGCTCCTGCCATCAACTGCACCTCGACCCGTCCACCAGCCTGCTGATCGACTGCGGCCTGGAGCAGGGCGCCGAGGCCGCGCCAGGCGCAGCATCGGCACCACTCGGTTTCGGCGTGCAGGGCATCCAGGCCCTGGTCATCACCCATGTGCATCTCGACCACGTTGGCCGCATCCCGGCACTGCTGGCTGCCGGCTACCGTGGCCCCATCCTGTGCAGCGAGCCGTCCGCCCGGCTGCTGCCACTGGTGCTGGAAGACGCCTACAAGCTGAGCATCAGCAGCGAGCCCGCCCAAGTGGCAAGGTACCTGGAGTTCATTCGCGACCTGATCGTGCCCCTGCCTTTCGAGCAGTGGCACACCCTGGTCGAGCAACCAGGGCTCACCTGTCGCATTCGCCTGCAACGCGCCGGGCATCTGCTGGGTTCGGCCTATGTCGAATGCGATGTGCAGCACGCGCAAGCCAGCACCCGCTACGTGTTCTCCGGCGACCTCGGCGTCTGTGGCAACCCCTTGCTGCGCCCAGTGCAACCCCCGGAACGGGCCGATGTACTGGTACTGGAAAGCACCTACGGCGACCGCCTGCACCCGCCTGCAGGCGACCGTCATCAGCGACTGGAAGCGGCCATCGACCGCGCCCTGGCTGACCAGGGCACACTGCTCATTCCGGCGTTCAGCCTCGGCCGCACCCAGGAGTTGCTGTACGAACTCGAAAACATTCTTCATCGCAAGGCCTTGCTGAACAAAGCCGGCCCGGCCCCCGATGGCGACCCGCTCGACTGGTCGCAATTGCCCATCATCCTCGACTCGCCCCTGGCCCAGCGCATTACCGGTGTATACCGGGAGCTGCACGACTACTGGAATGCCGAAGCCCGGGCGCGCCTTGCCGAAGGGCGCGACCCGTTGGGTTTCAGTCAGCTGATCAGCGTGGACACCCACGCCCGCCACCAGCAGGTGGTCAATTACCTGAAGAGCACCGGGCGGCCGGCGATCGTGATTGCCGGCAATGGCATGTGCTCGGGTGGGCGCATCGTCAATTACCTGAAGGCCATGCTGGGGGATCCGCGACATGAGGTGATGTTTGTCGGTTACCAGGCCAAGGGTACGCCGGGCGCGGTGATACAGGCGAGTGAAGGGGCAGAAGGGTTTGTGCAGATTGATCTGGATGGGCAGATGTATGAGATCCGGGCGAAGGTGATGACACTGGGTGGCTACTCGGGGCATGCGGATCAGGCGCAGCTGGTGGCGTTCGCGCACGGCTGTAATGCTCGGCGGATCGTATTAGTGCATGGGGAGGGGAGGGCGAAGCAGGTGCTGGCACGAGTCTTAAAGGAAACGTTAGCGCAAGTAGGAAATGAGATGAGCGTCACAGTTGCGGAATGACCGTTGAGCGGCGCGCGTGGTGTCCAGTCGAAAAGCGAGGAACTTCTGAGCGAAGGTTCTCTCTACTACTGATTGATGAAAAGTGACTGGGCGTGGCGAGCCTGTTGGCAAAATGCCGCTACGCTTGAGTCGATGGGGCCTAGAACCGCTTTCCGTGAGGGCGGGAGTGAGCCTCGGAGATGACGCAATCAGACGGACCAAAGGAAAAAATTAATGCGCAGTGAAAATGAGCGCCTACGTAGTGATGAAATTGACTTGTTTGATTTGATCGAGGTGTTTTGGCAGGATCGTATAATCGTCGTGGCCGTAGGTTTTTTTTTCACAATTGTCGCAGCAGTATACGCATTTGTTTCAACGCCTGTTTATGAGTCCAAGGTTATAGTACAACCGCCATCACAGAATGACATCGCACAATTGAATTACGGTCGAGGTGGCGATACTGGCTTGGCAATGATTACTGTGAAAGACGCTTATGATATATATGTCCGAAATTTACAGTCCGAGTCTCTTCGTCGAGAATTTTTTCGTAAAGTTTATCTCCCTAGCCTATCTGAAGCAGAGCGCAAAGGGTCTCAAGATGAATTGTATGGTAGCTTTCAACAAGTGTTGTCGATAGGTAGTGCTTCTAAAGATAATACTGGTCGGTACTTTGTTAAGGCGAGATTGTCAGACCCTGAGAGGGCGGCAGAATGGGTGGTGCAGTATATCGAGATGGCTGGTGTCAGGTCCTCGACTGAGACCATAAAGGATGCCAAGGCTGATGCTACTGTTAAAGCTAATAATCTTGAGCAGCAAATTACGGCTGCACGAGAAAGTGCACGGAAGCAACGTGAAGATCGGATCGTCCAACTGACTGAGGCGCTCAAGATTGCGCACGCCACAGGTATCAAGGAACCCCCTATCATTTCTAGTAACTTGTCAGATGAAGTTTCTGCAGGCATGGGGGGGAGCTTAACGTATATGCGTGGCTCAAAGGCATTAGAGGCCGAAATTGCTAACCTCCAAAATCGTACTTCCGATGATCCCTTTGTGAATGATCTTCGGCAGCGGCAGGAAGCATTGAGTTTCTATCGGCATCTACAGGTGGACCCTGGTGTCGTGCAGGTGTATAGGCAGGATGGTGCTGTGGAGTCACCAGACAAGCCTGTAAAGCCTCATAAGCCAGTGATCATAGCGTTAGGTTTGGCCGGGGGAGTGGCCTTTGGGATGCTGGTAGCGTTTGCGCGTTACTACCGGAGGGGGCGGATCCTGAAGGCTTCACACATCCAATGATATATGAGGTGAGTGACTACTAGCGAGGAGGCGGAGGAGGTGGCATAATGCTGCCCCTTTTGTCCGCCTAAAATAGGGATGTTCAGGCGGTTGCCTTGGCAGGTGCCTGGCAGTCGCGGCGCTCCTGTTTCGCAGGCCTCTACCGGTAGACAGGCACCTCTGTGACGATCATCGCCTCCCCCTCCCCAGCGTCGAACCACGCCGAAGTGGATCTCTTATCAGTTCTTCGTTCGTTAGTACGACAAAAATATTTGATTATGGCAGGAGCGCTGCTAGGTACGTTGATAGCAGGGGGTTACGCATTCAGTGTGCCTAGCGAATATAAGGTTAGTACTGTATTAACGACAGTTGCACTGAACGATTTCGACGAGTTGAATCGTAGCAAAATCTATAATCTGACGCCGAAGTCTGCTCTTCAAAGAGTCGCCGCTTCACTCGATTCATACGATACACGGCTGGGCTATTTCCGCTCAAATCCTGAACTGCAAGCTGCGTTTGAGCGAGAGGGGCGCACACTAGAGCAGGCCTTTGAGGAATTTAACTCAAAAAGTTTGAAGGTTGTTCAGCCGGATCCTAAAAAAATCGATAGGGTGGCAAATTATATTGGTGTGGATCTGCGTTATTTGGCCGGTTTGGATGGCAAAGCGGTATTGAATGGGTTGGTTCAATACGCAATAAATAGCGAACGTCAAATTTTAGCTAAAGACCTAGAAGTAATTGTGGCTAATAGAATCAGGGAAGTGGATGCGAAACTTGACGCGGCGCGAATCGACTACCAGGCGAACAAGGACGGGAAAATTGCAAAATTGCTTGAGGGCGATGCTGTCAAGCGAGCTATATTAACTGACGAATTACGAGCTCTACGCCTTCAGCTAAAGTTGCAAAGAGATAATCGAATTGCAGAGTTGAGTGAGGCTATCACTATTGCGCGATCACTTGGGCTTAAGAGACCTTCTACGCCAGCAGCCATGGGGCAGGCAGGTGTAGAGTCGTCCGGAAATATTATCCGAACTGAAATTATTAATCAGCGTATACCTTCATACTTTCTTGGAACTGATGCGCTGGAGGCCGAGCGGCAAGCCCTTCTCAAGCGGACATCAGACGATTTCGCTAATCCTCGGGTCGCTGAGATTCGAAAAGAGCTAGCGATGCTGGAGACAAACCGAAAGATACAGATGTTGAATTCGCGAAAGAATGAGGAGTTGTTCCTTGAGGGTATCGAAGCGCTGCGTGCTGAGCGTGCGCGCTTAACAGCTTTCAATGTGAATACCGATAATCTCCGGATGGTAACCGTTGATCGATATCCAGTAGATCCGCTTAGTGCCGTATTCCCAAATAAGCCGTTGATTTTGATGCTAGGAGCCCTGATAGGCATCACCCTCGGCATATTTATTGCGCTGGTTAAGTTGTTGGCGAGCCCTCTGCGCCAGGTTTACGAAGTTGATCTTAACTCGATTCCTCAGTTGCCAGAAGCGCGAGTGAACACTTCGCTAGCAGGCCAGTAGCGCTCAACGCTTGCAGGAGAGGAGCTTCCGATAGGGGCTCTTCTATTTGCAAACGAAGATGAGTAGTATTAGAACGTACTTACGCAGGATTTAGAGAGCCTGTCGTGGGGCGAAAATAGCGCTAGAGCCGCGCTTCACTCCTTTTGGCAGCCTGAGGTCCCGTCGGCGAAAATTGGTTTGATATAGGAAGATTCTGAGCGTCCAACATAGTATGGATTCGAATGACGGAATGTCCTTTGCAATACTCATTAGATGAAGGAAGCGGGCAGTGAAGATCAACCAGATTAAAGAGGTTGGCGAAAGGGGCAGAAGTGGTTTTCTGTGGCTGTTGTTAGGGACCATGGGGCAGAACGTCCTGCAGCTTCTTTCAATTTTGGTTCTTGCCAGAGTGCTTAGGCCGGAGGATTTTGGTGTTGTCGGTGTTGGTGCAAGCATAATCGCGTTTCTGAGAATTTTTTCAGAAGTTGGAGTTGGTCCTGCGTTAGTTCAGAAAGAGCACTTGGAATCGGGCGATGTAAAGACAGCGGTAACGCTGTCTGTAATGCTGGGCAGTATACTAGCAGTATTGCTGTATCTAACGTCTGGTACGATAGCATTGTTTTTTGATGCCGGCGGGCTCGATGGAGTGCTGAAAAGCTTGGCTTTCATGCTTCCACTCGTAGGGTATTCCGTAGTTGGACAATCTTTACTGCAGAGAAATTTTGAATTCAAGAAACTGTCAGTTATTACATTCGTAAGTTATTTTTTTGCTTACGGGGTTGTCTCTATTGTTATGGCGCTTAATGGCTACGGTGTGTGGTCTCTAGTTGGAGCATATTGGGTTCAGGCTGTTTTGTTTACCTGTCTGATACTTGGGGTGTGTAGAGAGTCACATAAAATTGGCTTCGACAAAGCTAGGGCTTTGGCGATGATGAATTATGGAGTTGGTTACTCGATTGCTCGATTGTGCAATTATGCAGCGGGTCAAGGTGATAACTTAGTGATCGGAAAAATCTTGGGCGTAGGTGCCGTAGGTTTGTATGGGCGGGCTTATCAAATAATGTCCATGCCGGCTATTTTGTTTGGCAGTGTCATAGATAAAGTGTTTTTTCCGATGATGGCTAACATGCGAGGCGATACCGAGAGATTGACTCGCTTTTACTTATCATCGATTTATTTTTCGCTACTGATTTTTGTTTTCTTTAGTGGTTATATCTATTCATTTTCCCGGGAAATTGTATTTATTCTGTTCGGGAGTGGTTGGGGTGAAGTGGTTACGCTTATACAAATCATGGCGGCCGGGTTATATTTTCGGATTGGATATAAATTTAGTGATTGTTTGACAATGGCGATAGGTAAAGTTTACTCGCGCGCTGGAGTCCAGTTTGTATATGCAGTTGCAGTTGTTGGTTTCGTATCCATGGGAAGTCTCTGGGGCTTGCCTGGTGCAGCTGTAGGTGTAGTGGTGGCTGTTCTATTAAATTACATTATGATGACATTGCTTGTCTGGCGAATACTCCGTTTTGGATTGATGGGGTTGTTAATGCGTCATGTAAAGATTGGTGTGTTTTTCATGATTTCTTTCGAAGCATTTTCTTTGCTCAACCGACAGCTTGTGTTGAGTAATGCTGCGCTAGATTTTGTTGTGTCTTCGGCTTTGTATGTTGCGGTGCCTCTGGTTTTAATGGCCGCATGTTATAAGTTATTCGTCGATGAATTGTCGATTGCTAGGTTTGTGATTTTCAGGCGCATTGAGTCCAAAGAGAAAAAGCAAAAGTCAGGTGTTGAATGAATAACCTTATTGGGAAAATGTTGGTTTTTATTTTTACGCTTTTGATGCTTGCGCTTGTATGGCTAAGTTCTTCTATTGTTTGGAGTGTCGTATATATATATATATATGCCCTGGTGGTCGTAGGGATAAATTGCAAAAATGGTGCCGCGGATCCTAGAGTGTTTCCACTGGCTTTCATGGCTATATACTTTACTTTTTTTCCGTTGCGCGCCCTCTTTTTTGGTTCGGGTAATTTGCCGTTCGATGAGGGGGTTCTACTTGAAAGCTTGCGGTTACAATCGTTAGCGATGGCTACGTTTGTGGTGGTCTCGAATGTAATAGTATTTGAGTCGCGACAGCGACAGCCTTTTTCGTTTTTTGATGCGGGATTTGCTAATATTTCATCTGAGCGTATCCTGTTTATATTTGCGTTGCCGTTCGTACTAGTCCCGATGTTATTGATTATTAAATCTGGAGCGGGCTCTAAGCGTGAAATCCTTGATAACTTATCTGCAGTAAAGATTTTAAGTGATCTTGCATTGCTTGTAGTGACTGTCCTGGTTTTTTTACGTGCAGCTCGAATCGGGAGGGCGTTTTGCTTTGATTTATTTATTATTGGGTATTTAGGGCTTTGTCTGTTTTATGTGCTGTTGACGGGCGAGCGTGACATTTTGTTTAAGGTTCTATTTGGTTTTTTGATTATATATTTTGACCAGCGCCGAAGTTTTGGTTTCTTTAAAATGGTCGTCATCTTCTCCGCTCTGGTTCTTGTGGTTCCGATATCACAGTATTTCAAAGGGGTTTTACTCAGTGGTGAAGTAGCATTTGATCGTGATGGGTGGGATCTGATTTTGTATAGCGAATTCATGTCAGCTTCGCGCAATTTCTACTCGTTGCTATTTTTTGGTGTGGACCAGGATATTTCATTTTTGCTTAGTGATATATCTCGCGCATTTGTTCCAACGATGATTACTGGTGAAACGGATGTGCAGAGCTCGGTGGCTTGGTTCGAGCGAGTCTTCCGCGCGGAAAATGGGTTTTCCGGCACCTCTGGCTGGGGTTTTACGATCGTTGGATTCGGTTACATAGTTGGCGGAATATTTGGGATTGTAGCGATTATGGTGTTCTATGCTAGTTTGCTGGGCTCGCTATACAACCTGCGTTGGCGCTCTATTTACTGGTACGCTTTTTATATTCTTGCACTAGCAGCTTTTGTTTATGTTATTCGAGCTGATTTGGCAAACCTACTATCGCTGCTTTTCAAGATTTCGGGATTGGCAATGATGCTGGTTTATTTGGCGCACTTGATGATGCGAAGAAAAATAGCATCCTAGCTTATGAAGGAGTTAGCATGAACGGGCGAGTGTTCTTCGAAAAGTTTTCGGGCGTAACTAATTTTATTTCTACTATTTTGTCCAGGCTGCCGTCGCCACTGACTAGTATAATGTTGGATCTTGTATCTCCGTTTACTGGGAAGATTTCGGTTTTAATTCGGTATTGCCTTATTGCCAAAAGGCTAGAAGGGTGTGGGAAAAATTTATATATTGGGCGCGGGGTGGCTCTGAAAAGTCTTGGAAAAATTGTAGTGGGAGACAACGTGTCTATCCATGAGAGTTGTTACATAGATGCGGTTGGTGGTTTGCGGATTGGTAGCAATGTATCGATTGCACATCAAACTTCTATATTGACTTTCAATCACACTTGGACGGATCGTAATCTTCCTATCAAATATAATCCGATTGAATTGTCCCAGGTCGAGATTGATGATGATGTCTGGATCGGCTGCGGTGTAAGAGTGATGCCGGGTATCGTAATTGGTAAGAGGGCAGTGGTTGCCGCAGGTTCCGTTGTCACGCGTGATGTGCCACCAGATACAGTAGTAGCTGGCGTCCCTGCAAAAGTCATAAAGAGACTTGTATGAAAAAGATCCTCTTCATCCACGATCATTACTTTAAACGGAAGGCTGATAAATATTACTCTGGCGGTGGTTTGCCGGCAAGTGTATGGCGGCGCTATCTGGCTATTTTTCCAAGCCTGGTGGTGGTGGGGCGAGATGGAGGGGAGCTCGGCGGAGATAATGAAAGGTATACAATTTCATCAGCTCCAGGTGTTGAATTCGTTTTGTTACCCAATGTATCTAACGCCAAAAGTTTACTCTTCGGCAATGCAGGTGTTCAGCGTGTGTGTCGTGACCTAGTGGCAGAGTCGGATGGTTTGATCGCGCGTATGCCAAGTCGACTTGCTCAGCTATTCATCTCTGAGGCGATTAAGCAAAACAAGCCTTATGCAGTGGAGGTGGTCGGTTGTGCTTGGGGGGGGCTATGGGATTATGGTAACTGGAAGGGTAAGTTGTATGCGCCAATCTCAGCGTTGAATGCTCGCAAAGTAATTAGAAAGGCAGATTTCGCTTTATATGTTACTAAGAGCTTTCTTCAAAAGCGGTATCCGAGTGATGGTGTGGTTACATTTTGCTCTAACGTCGATATCCCAGAGGTGCCAAGGTCGGTCTTGGAGGCTCGTCTGGCCAAAAACGGGGTGCCGAATAGGAAAATCACGTTTGGTTTAATAGGAAATTACTCTTCAAAGTATAAAGGTATTGATATTGCCATCAGGGCTCTAGCAGATTTTGAGAAAAAAGGAATCGACTGGCAGTTTGAAGTGGTGGGCGCGGGTGACGCGTCGATGTATCATGACCTGGCTCAAAAACTTGGAGTGGTAGAGAAGGTTAAGTTTCTCGGTACGAAGCCCGCAGGCTCAGCGATTTACGAGTGGCTCGATGGTGTCGATATCTATCTGCAGCCAAGCTACCAAGAAGGATTACCCAGAGCATTAGTAGAAGCAATGAGTCGGGGCTGCCCCAGCATAGGAACAGCGATCGCGGGAATCCCAGAGCTACTGAATGAATCTGAGATGATTTCCCCCGGGGACTGGCGATCGCTATCTGGAAAAATTCACAACTTGGCCAGCGATAGTGACTTTATGAATGATTTGTCGCGTAGAAACTTTGATATGGCTAAGAATTATTATCGAGAAGTGCTGGACGATCGCCGAACGAGGTTTTGGGCCGCTTTTGCTTCCTTCCTTGACGGAAAATCCTGACCGCTGGCAGCCCGAAGTCATTGCGTATCGATGAAAATGATGACAGGGCAAGTCAGTCAAGGATGGGGCTATGGCGCATGGGTTCTCTAGGGTAAACTACCCGAAGACCAGAGGTGGAGTGAGTTTTCTGATCTATAGGGTGCAGGATGCCGCATTCGCGCCGAGATGCAACTGTATAGGTTAGAAGCCTCATTGCAAATCACATACATTAATAGGTTAGGTTAGGATAAAAGATGCTTTCGCTGAATGAGATAAAGCTGGCTGTAATTGGCCTGGGATATGTTGGTCTGCCCTTGGCTGTAGAGTTTGGCAAAACTCGAGATGTGATCGGTTTCGATATTAATCAGGGGCGTATCGATGCCCTGAGGCAAGGGCACGATTCTACATTGGAAGTAAGTGATGCTGAACTCAAGCAGTCAACCGGCTTAACCTATACCGCTAATAGCAGTGATTTGCAAGCATGTAACGTATATATTGTCACCGTTCCTACTCCAATCGACGAATATAAACAACCGGACCTGACTCCCTTAATCAAAGCGTCAGAAACCATCGGCAAAGTTCTTAAGCAGGGCGATGTTGTCATCTATGAGTCCACTGTCTACCCGGGCGCTACCGAGGAAGACTGTGTGCCCGTGCTCGAGAAGTTTTCTGGATTGAAGTTTAATAAGGATTTCTTCGCGGGCTATAGCCCGGAGCGAATCAATCCGGGTGACAAAGAACATCGTGTTACTACGATTAAAAAAGTGACTTCCGGCTCGAATAAAGATAGTGCTGATCTGATCGACTCTCTATATCGTACAATCATTACGGCCGGCACTTTCAAAGCTGCTAGCATTAAAGTGGCGGAAGCGGCTAAGGTAATTGAGAATACACAGCGCGATCTTAACATTGCGCTCATCAATGAGCTTGCTTTAATCTTCAATAAGATGGGTATTGATACTGAGTCTGTGCTCGAAGCTGCTGGAACAAAGTGGAACTTCCTTCCTTTCCGCCCGGGGCTGGTCGGCGGCCACTGTATTGGGGTGGATCCTTATTATCTAACTCACAAAGCTCAAAGCATTGGTTATCATCCAGAAATAATTCTTGCAGGTCGTCGGCTTAATGATAGCATGGGGGCTTATGTTGTCTCCCAGTTGGTCAAGTTGATGGTCAAGCGCCGTATCCATGTTGACGGTGCGCGTGTGTTGATTATGGGGCTTACATTTAAAGAGAATTGCCCCGATCTCCGGAATACCAAAGTTGTAGATATTGTTAAAGAGCTGCAAGAATATAACATTGTTGTTGATGTTTATGATCCGTGGGTAAGTGTTGTTGAGGCCGAGCACGAATATGGTATTACTCCAACGCAGGAACCCGCGCATGGTCAATATGATGCTGTAATACTGACTGTGGCTCATCAACAATTCAAGGATCTCGGCGTCGAAAAGATTCGATCTTTCGGAAAGGCAGAACATGTTCTCTATGATTTAAAATATCTGCTGCCTGCGGAGCAATCAGATCTTCGCCTCTGATTTAATCAATATTTTTTGCGGATGTCTGCAGGGCAGGTTTTCAAATGACGGTCTATAAAAAACTTTTGCAACAATTGCAAGTTGAGCCAAAAGCTTGGCTCGTCACGGGTGTTGCAGGCTTTATTGGCTCCAACCTATTGGAGATGCTTCTTAAGCATAATCAGAGGGTTGTCGGGCTTGATAACTTTGCTACTGGGCATAAAAAAAATCTCGATGAAGTTAAGTCCGTCGTCACCGCTGAGCAGTGGGCGGGCTTCGAATTAATTACGGGCGATATTCGCAATTTATCCGACTGCCAAAAAGCTTGTGGTGGAGTCGACTACGTCTTACACCAAGCTGCTCTAGGCTCAGTTCCACGCTCCATTGCGGATCCCATCGCTACTAATGATGCTAATATCGTTGGCTTTTTAAACATGCTGGTTGCTGCTCGTGATGCAAAGGTCAAAAGCTTTGTATATGCTGCCAGCAGTTCGACATATGGTGATCACCCTGGCTTGCCTAAAGTTGAAAACATAATAGGTAAGCCGCTATCGCCGTATGCTGTTACTAAATATGTTAATGAGTTGTATGCCGAGGTCTTCGCCAGTACTTATGGTTTTCGTACCATAGGTTTACGATATTTTAATGTGTTCGGTCAGCGCCAAGACCCTGCCGGCGCATATGCGGCAGTTATCCCAAAGTGGACTGCAGCTATGATAGCGGGCGAAGACGTTTATATAAATGGCGATGGTAAGACAAGCCGTGACTTCTGCTTTATTGAGAATGCGGTGCAGGCAAATTTGCTTTCGGCTACAATGCACGATAGTGAAGCTACTAATCAGGTCTATAATGTTGCGGTTAGTGGTCGGACTGATTTGAATGCATTGTTTAACTCTTTGAAAGTGACGCTTGCTCAACTCGGTATCGTGTATTCTAAGGCTCCCGTCTATCGAGATTTTCGCGCGGGCGATGTCCGTCACTCACAAGCAGATATTGGAAAGGCTCAAAGATTGCTTGGCTATCATCCGGAATTCGATATTGATAGCGGCATTAGAAAAGCTATGCCTTGGTACGTAGCTAGCTTGAGCAAGTGATCAGTCCTGGCTCCTCGCTGTCTCCGACGGCGAGGAAGTACTTGTTAGGGCTATCGACTGTCTTCCTTAAACTGCATTTGTATTTGAGGGTGTGCTGGTGAATATTTACCATTTTCGGATAGGCTTTTTATGAAGCCCGTTCTATTGATCGTTGGTAACGACGCAAAATACTTTCTTTCTCATCGTTTGCCAGTGGCGGAAGCCGCGAGAGACGAGGGCTATCAAGTTCACGTCGCAACGCCTGCGGGACCTTATGTAGATGAAATTCATCGCAGACAATTTCTGCATCATAATCTCTCTTTTTCTAGAAGTGGAACCAATCCAATCCACGAACTCAAAGCGCTATTTGGCTTGGTCGGTTTATTCTGGCGCATAAGGCCAGACATTGTTCATCTTGTGACAATTAAGCCCGTTTTATATGGCGGAATAGCCGCTCGGCTTTCGCCAGTGAAGGGGGTGTTGGCTGCGGTGCCCGGACTGGGCTTTATTTTTATGGCGCCAGGTTATAAAGTCCGCTTCTTGCGTAAGATTGTCACTTGGATGTATCGAATAGCGCTGGGTAAGAGAAATCTCGTTGCCGTCTTTCAGAATCCAGATGATCAGCAAGCATTAATTGAACTGGGTGCGATTACTTCTGCTCGCAGTGCTAGGATTCGTGGCTCTGGGGTGAATTTGGCTGAGTTTCACTATCGTCCTGAGCCAGACGGCGTGCGCGTTGTGACTTTCGCAGCACGATTGTTACGCGACAAAGGAGTTCTGGAGTTCGTCCAGGCTGCCAGGCTTCTATTGAAGCGCGGAGTTACTGCGCGTTTTCAGTTGGTTGGGGATGTTGATGCCGGTAATCCTACTAGTGTAAGTGCCGATGAACTCAATGAATGGATCCGCGAAGGGGTAGTCGAATGGTCTGGATACAGTTCTGCTATGTCAGATGTCCTGGCTTTATCGAACCTTGTCGTGTTGCCTTCATATCGTGAAGGCTTGCCAAAAATATTAATCGAAGCTGCAGCAAGTGGTCGAGCTGTTATTACAACTGACGTGCCAGGCTGTCGAGATGCGATTGAGCCCAATGTGACCGGTCTCTTGGTGCCTGTCAAAACGGTTGATAAATTGGCTGATGCGATCCAGCAACTCTTAGAAGACGAGAGCTGTCGTACGGCAATGGGTCGAGCTGGCCGTGCAATGGCAGAGCGCGCCTTTTCTATAGATAGTGTTGTTGAGAAGCACTTGGAGATATACGAGACGTTAAGGCATAATGCTTGATTGCGAAGGGCCTGCATCATCGGCGTGTTGTTATGGAAGTAGCGGAAAATGGAGGGCAGTTTGAAAATTTTAGTGACTGGCGCTAACGGTTTCGTCGGGAGTGAACTGTTCTTGCACCTGCTTAGCTTAGGCCATGATTGCGTTGGTGTTGCTAGGGTAGCTAAAAAGTTAACTGATAATGTGTCCACCGTTGCGATGGGAGACATCGCAGCGCCTGTTAATTGGGGCGAAAAGCTGAGTGGAGTAGATTGCGTTATTCACCTCGCAGGAAGAGCGCATCAGTTGAGCGACAAAGCCGAAAACCCCGAGCTTGAATACGAGCGAATAAATCACGATGCTACAATGGCTTTAGTTCGCCAGGCAGTCGCAGCTGGGGTGAAGCGATTTGTTTACGCTAGTAGTATTGGTGTACACGGTCAAGAGTCTGGGGTAGGTGCATTTACAGAGCAATCACCATTTTCGCCGAACACCCATTACGCCAAGTCCAAGCTTAAAGCTGAGATGGACATTCAGCAGTACCTAGAAAACCAAAAGATGGAATGGGTGATTGTACGCCCGCCTCTAGTTTACTCCGGGCGAGCCCCAGGCAATTTCAGATTGCTGCTTAAGCTCGTCAGTAAGCGTCTTCCCCTACCTTTCGCCGGTGTCGATAATCAGAGGTCGATGGTCGCACTTGAGAATTTAATTGATTTCTTGACATTCTGCGCAGAACATCCCGACGCGGCTGGGCAGGCATTCGTCATTAGTGATGGTGATGACTTCACAATTGGTGAGATAGTTTCACTGCTTGCGGTTGGAATGGGCACCAAGAGCGTTCTGTTTCCCGTTCCATCGAGTATTCTCCGAATTGGGGCGACCCTTATTGGTCGAAAAAATACGTATACTCAATTGTATGATTCCCTCAAAGTTGACTCATCCAAAGCTAGATCCCTAGGTTGGCATCCGGTGATAGGAGGTCGTTCGGCTTTAATTAAAGCCGGGCATGATTTCGTTTCCCATTCATCTGAATCCGGTGTTTAATTAATGAGTATCCAGTTTTTCTTTGTGCTGTTGGCGCTGGCGTGGGTTCTTACTTGGGTGCTACGTGCTTATGCACTATCTCGTAAAATAATTGATGTTCCTAATGAGCGAAGCTCCCATACTACACCAACGCCTAGAGGCGGTGGTGTTGCGATTGTAATAACCTTTTTAATTGCTGTTTTATGGCTGTCTGGGTTCCATGGCCTTGACTTTTGGCTGTTTGCTGCGATTTTCGGTGGAGGGGCTGCTATAGCAGCGTTAGGCTTCTTGGATGACCATGGGCATATTCATGCTAAATGGCGTCTGCTATGCCATTTCTTTATTGCTGGATGGGTTGTTGCATGCTTGGGTGGCTTTCCACCAGTTGTAGTATTCGAGTACGAATTAGATCTTGGTTGGGCGGGGAGCATTTTTGCTCTGTTGTATCTTGCATGGCTAACTAATCTTTACAACTTCATGGATGGGATAGATGGCATCGCCAGTGTTGAGGCGATTACTTGCTGTCTCGGTGCGTGCGGCATTTACTATTTTGTGCAGATGCCCGAGCTGATGGTATTGCCTTTGGTTCTTGCTGCAGCAGTCATAGGTTTTTTAATTTGGAATTTTCCTCCTGCTCGGATTTTTATGGGTGACGCTGGGAGCGGGTTTCTAGGGCTGATGCTTGGAGCCATTTCCATTCACGCGGCACTCTCATCCTTTAATCTTTTTTATTCTTGGTTAATCCTCCTCGGGGTATTTATCGTCGATGCCACTCTGACCCTGGCACGTCGCTTGTTTAGAGGAGAGAAGGTTTACGAGGCTCATCGGAGTCACGCTTATCAGTTCGCTGCTAGGCGCTTTGGAAAGCATGCACCGGTGACGTTAGGGGTTTTAGTCATTAATGTGGTATGGCTAATGCCTTTTGCCTATATGGCAGCTATTTCAGCTTTGGACGGCGTAGTTGCGGTGTCAATCGCGTATGCCCCGTTGGTTTGGCTGGCCATTAGGTATGGAGCAGGGACGGCTGAAGCCCGCTGATTAGCGTACACTGGTACAACAAGATCAGCGCGCGTGATTAGCGTTACGGCTGGCTCGAGGATGAGAGGTTTATAAGTTAAGTGATGAACATTCTGAGAAAAAGATTAGTTGCGCTCCCACGCCGTTATAAGCGGGCTCTCCAGGTTATCGTCGACCTAATCCTGGTATGGCTTGCTCTCTGGTGTGCTTTTGTCGTCCGACTAGGCTACGACGAGATGGCTAATCCTTTGGTTGGGCATCTGTGGTTATTTGCATCTGCTTCCGTTGTGGCGATTCCGATTTTTATTCGTTTTGGCATGTATCGCGCAGTTATGCGCTTTTTTGGTAACGATGCCCTGATAGCCATTTTTAAGGCGGTAAGCCTTTCTGCGTTGGTTCTCGCGTTAGTCGTTTACTGGTATAGCGACCACAAAACTGTTGTGCCTCGCTCAATAATCTTCAATTACTGGTGGCTGAGTTTAGTTTTTATTGGTGGCCTGCGCTTGTTGATGCGGCAGTATTTTTTAGGAGATTGGTATGCTGCGAAGCAGCATGTTCCATTTACCAGTCGTGATAACGGTTTGCCTCGGGTTGCAATTTATGGTGCCGGCGCTGCCGGCAATCAGCTGCTGGCTGCTTTAAGAATGGGTAGAGTCTTACGGCCTGTAGCCTTCATTGATGATGACTCGACTATTTCGAATAGTACTATTTCAGGTCTTCAAGTATTCAGCGGTACAGACATTCAGCGAGTGATCGATGTTACGGGCGCAGAAGAGGTGTTACTCGCGATTCCGTCTGCAAGCCGTGCTAGACGTCGGGAAGTGCTCAGCGCACTAGAGCCGTTTCCTGTTCATGTGCGTAGTGTGCCGAGTGTGATTGACCTCGCAAGTGGGCGAGTCAAAGTCGATGATATCCAAGAAGTCGATATCGCTGATTTGTTAGGGCGTGATTCAGTACCGGCGCAAACTGATCTTCTTTCGCGCTGTATCGTTGGCCAGACTGTACTGGTAACCGGTGCAGGTGGGTCAATTGGTTCTGAGCTTTGCAGGCAGATTTTGTCTCTAAAGCCGAAGGCGCTGCTATTGTTCGACCATAGTGAATTCAATCTTTATGCTATTCACTCTGAGCTAGATACTCGGATTGATCGCGAAGCGTTGCCAGTCAGGTTGATTCCTTTTTTAGGTTCAATCCGCAACCAGCATCATCTATTTGAAACGATGTCTATGTGGCATGTGGATACCGTATATCACGCGGCTGCTTATAAGCATGTTCCAATTGTTGAGCATAATATTTCCGAAGGCGTAATAAATAATATTCTGGGTACTTTGTTTACTGCTCAAGCAGCATTGCAGGCGAATGTATCTAATTTCGTTTTGGTATCGACAGATAAAGCTGTTCGCCCTACCAACGTAATGGGTAGTACCAAACGCATTGCGGAAATGGTTTTGCAAGCCCTTAGTCATGAAATTGCCCCTGTTATGTTTGGTGATGCGGGGAACGTTTCGCATGTTAATAAAACACGCTTCACCATGGTGCGTTTCGGGAACGTTTTGGGCTCCTCAGGTTCGGTAATTCCACTATTTCACAAGCAGATTAAAGCGGGTGGACCTCTTACAGTTACGCATCCCAAAATAACGCGTTACTTTATGACTATTCCTGAAGCAGCTCAGCTTGTTATCCAGGCTGGCTCTATGGGGTTGGGGGGGGATGTGTATGTATTGGACATGGGGGAGCCTGTCCGTATCGCAGCTCTCGCGGAAAAAATGATTCATCTTTCCGGTTTGACTGTGCGCTCTGAAAAGCACCCTCACGGTGATATTGCAATAGAGTACACAGGATTGCGGCCAGGTGAGAAGTTATATGAAGAATTGCTGATTGGCGATAATGTTCAGCCAACACTCCATCCTATGATTATGTCCGCTAGTGAGGATTACATCATTTGGGATGATTTGAAAGAACACTTGGTGACGCTAATGGCAGCAGTCAAGCTAGAAGATTTTGCCCGTGTTCGACAGGTTCTTCGAGAGCTGGTCGTTGGCTATAGTCCAGACGGAGAGATTGTAGACTGGGTGCATCAGCGGCGTAGACAAGACATTTAAATAACACTAACTAGTTGCCGAATAGCTAAGAGATTACTTGATGCCCATTTCGCACTCTACAGATCGGCAACGCATTAGTGAGATTGACTTTTATCGATTCTTAGCCGCTCTCTCAGTGATTTTTTTTCATTACGCGTTTCGTGGGGCTGCTGCCGACAATAAAACGATATTTTCGTATGCCGAGTACATGCCCTTCGCTAAGTATGGATATCTCGGAGTTGAGCTTTTCTTCATGATAAGCGGCTTTGTAATTTTGCTCACGGCATCGAGGGCTTCCGTAATAGAGTTTATTCGCTCAAGGGCAATTAGGCTTTATCCGGCTTTTTGGGTGTGTTCGACTATTACATTTATTTTTACTTTGCTCCTGGGTGGGGAGCGTTTCAGTGCAACCATAGGTCAATATTTAACTGGGCTCACTTTATTGGGGGACTTCCTTGGTGTTAGGCCTATCGATGGAGTTTATTGGTCAATATTCGTAGAGATAAGATTTTATCTGCTGATTTGCGTGCTTCTTGTATTTAGGCAGATGCACCGTGTAGAAGGGTTTTTGTTGGGTTGGCTTTTGTTGAGTGTCGTGCTGTTCAATAGGCATGATGATATGTTGCGTCGAGTGTTTATTCCCGATTACGCAGCTTTCTTTATAGCAGGGGCGGTTTTTTGGCAGGTGCGGCAATTTGGTTTTTCTATGCTTCGTTTGGGTTTGTTGTTTGGTTCTTATGCGTTTTCTTTATACACTTCGCTGTCTGTTCTCGGAAAGTATAGTGCCCATTATTCTGTGGAGTTCAATGGGGTAGTCGTAGCATTGGTGCTTACCACGTTCTATCTACTGATGGCGTTGACCGCTACTAATAAGATGGGTTTTATTGCTCGGCGTAATTGGATTGCGCTCGGTTTGTTAACCTACCCGCTCTATTTGCTTCATCAAAATGTTGGCTATATGATTTTTAATGCACTCTACCCAATGGGCAGTCCGCATGCCCTTTTCTGGGGTGTCGTTATATTGATGTTGTGCTCTTCCTATGCCATCAGCAGGTACTTGGAGAAGCCTCTTGCTTTGCTTTTGCGAAATATTGGCAAACAGAAACCTGCTGCCGCTTGAAATAGTTGATAGGCCTATCTCCAGTCATTGCCCGGCAGTTTTAGAGTTTCGCAAGGCTTCTCAGGGGTAGAGTTGTTTTCATTCTCAAGTCTAAGTAATTGATGGCCTCGTTTCAGCTCCATTGTTCACCGCAGAAACGCTTTACCGGTCAGATTGGCATCTCGTCAGCTTACAAATTGGGGCTTTCTGTCACAGGTACGACATCAAGTTGGCCAACGTCCGTACCGACTATCGACGTCGAAAAAGTAACTGAATACCTCCCAAGATCACTAAGGTCCCGGCCAAAATCAACAGCTATCCCTTCAGCGTTCCACCTATAAATCTCAGCCTCATAAGAAGCCCCGGACTTCAACTTTACCCAGTGAGTCCCGCTAGTCACCGGCTGCCCCAGCTTGTCAGTCAACATCTCTTTAACCAGATACAAATTGTTGGCATTACCCGTCAAAACCAACTGACTAACAGCCCCATCATCCACCGTTGCAAACACTTTATACCCCGGCGAAATAGGCAGATACGGCAACCCCCGCACCTCAAACCGTCCCGCTTTCTCGGTCGCAACCCGGCAAGGCTCGCTAGGGCGTAGATTACCCGCCGCACACTCCGGCACCTCAGTCATGAAGTCCCCTTGCAGATCAACCCCCAGGAACGCGCTAGGCGTCATAACCCGGTCAGCAAGCTGCGTGGACTGTGCCCAGACAGGCGCGGAAGCAAACAAGGCCGCAACAGCGACCGAAGGAACAATAGAAGGCATGGACAATCCCTGTGAGCCCGGACGGCTTTTCTTGAGAAGGGATCGTATTCTGCCCCGTCGCCAATAACAGAACAACAGTCAAAAGCGTGAACGGCGTCTTACCGCAACACTCCTGCAGCTTTCCCGTCTAGAATTGCGCCCAGTTACCTTTACCCGACACTTACTCGAGAAGCGTTCAACCCTATGACAATCCTGGTAACCGGCGGCGCCGGCTTCATCGGTGCGAATTTCGTGCTGGATTGGTTAAGCCAGTCAGGCGAAACCATCGTCAACCTGGACAAACTGACCTACGCCGGCAACCTGCGTAGCCTGGCTAGCCTGGAAGGTAATCCGCAACATGTCTTCGTGCATGGGGATATCGGCGATGGGCCGTTGGTGCAACGGCTGTTGGCCGAGCACCGCCCGCGCGCCGTGCTCAATTTCGCCGCCGAGTCGCATGTCGACCGTTCCATTCACGGCCCCCAGGCATTCGTTGAAACCAATGTGGTGGGTACCTTCCAGTTGCTGGAAGCAGTGCGGAGCTACTGGCAGGGCCTGGATGAGGCAGAGCGGGCGGCGTTCCGCTTCCTGCATGTTTCCACCGACGAGGTTTATGGCTCGTTGAAAGCTGGTGAACCTGCGTTCACCGAAACCCACCAATACCAGCCAAACAGCCCGTACTCGGCCAGCAAGGCGGCCAGTGACCACTTGGTGCGTTCCTATCACCATACCTATGGCCTGCCGGTGCTCACCACCAACTGCTCCAACAACTACGGGCCGCTGCATTTCCCCGAGAAGCTGATCCCGCTGATGATCGTCAATGCCTTGGCTGGCAAGCCGCTGCCCGTGTATGGCGATGGGCAGCAGATTCGTGACTGGCTATACGTCAAAGACCACTGCAGCGCCATCCGCCGTGTGCTGGAAGCAGGGCAGGTGGGTGAGGTGTACAACGTCGGCGGCTGGAACGAAATGCCCAACCTCGATATCGTCCACCGTGTATGTGCGCTGCTCGATGAGCTTCGCCCGCGGGCTGACGGGCAGCCTTATGCCAGCCAGATCAGCTTCGTCACCGACCGCCCAGGCCACGACCGCCGTTATGCAATCGATGCCCGCAAGCTCGAGCGCGAGCTTGGCTGGAAGCCTGCCGAAACCTTCGAAACCGGCATTCGCAAGACGGTTACCTGGTATCTGGCTAACCAGGACTGGGTCAAAGGCGTAATGGACGGCAGTTATCGTGACTGGGTCGCACAGCAATATGGGGCTAACAAAGTTTGAAAATCTTGCTGTTGGGGAAGAACGGACAGGTAGGTTGGGAGTTGCAGCGTGCCCTCGCGCCATTGGGGGAGGTGATTGCGCTTGGCCGCCAGGGCGACGGTAGCTTGTGTGGTGATTTGAGTGACCTCGAAGGCCTGGCGGCTACAGTGCGCTCGCTAGCCCCGGATGTGATCGTCAACGCTGCGGCCTATACGGCAGTGGACAAAGCCGAGAGCGAGCCAGAGCTGGCAGCCCGAATCAATGCCGAAGCGCCGGGCGTTCTGGCACGTGAGGCCGCCAAGCTGGGAGCATGGCTGATTCACTACTCTACAGACTACGTGTTCGATGGCAGTGGCCAGGCGCCGTGGCAAGAGGGTGCCCCTACCGGTCCGTTGTCTGTCTATGGCCGTACCAAGCTCGATGGTGAGCTGGCCATTCAGGCCAGCGGTGCCTCTGCCGTGGTGCTGCGTACCAGCTGGGTGTATGCTGCGCGCGGCCACAATTTTGCCAAGACCATGCTGCGTCTGGCGGCAGAGCGCGATGCGCTCAACGTGGTGGCAGACCAGTTTGGTGCCCCCACCGGCGCAGACCTGATCGCCGATGTTACCGCGCATATCCTGCACCGAATATTCAGCGTGCAGGACGCGCGCCATTTGGCAGGCATCTACCACCTCGCTGCAGCCGGCGAAACCAGCTGGCACGGGTATGCCCAGTTCGTATTGGCGCATGCCAACCGCAGTGGCATTGCCTTGAAGGTTGCAGCTGAGCAGGTAGGCGCAATAAGTACCGAAGCTTACCCGGTGCCGGCGCCACGCCCGCGAAATTCTCGTCTGGCATTGGCTAAACTCGAAGAGGCATTCAATCTCAAGATGCCGCTTTGGCAACAAGGTGTGCAACGCATGCTGGACGAAATCCGGCGCTAGGAATTTTTATGGCACGCAAAGGACTCATTCTGGCGGGCGGCTCTGGTACTCGCCTGCACCCCGCCACGCTGTCGGTATCGAAGCAACTGTTGCCGGTGTACGACAAACCGATGATCTACTACCCGCTCAGTACGCTGCTGCTGGCCGGTATTCGTGACATCCTGATCATCTCGACGCCACAGGACACCCCACGCTTCGAGCAATTGCTGGGTGATGGTAGCCGTTGGGGCATCAACCTTTCGTATGCCGTGCAAGCTAGCCCGGATGGGTTGGCCCAGGCGTTCACGATCGGGGCAGGCTTCATTGGCAACGCCGCGTCTGCCTTGGTGCTGGGTGACAACATTTTCTATGGTCACGACTTCCAGGCGCTGCTACAGAGCGCTGACCAGCGGCAGACGGGGGCGTCCGTCTTTGCATATCACGTCCAGGACCCGGAGCGTTATGGGGTCGCGGAGTTCGATGGCAGCGGTCGCGTGTTGTCGATTGAAGAAAAGCCGAAGGTCCCCAAGTCCAACTATGCGGTCACCGGCCTTTATTTCTACGACAACCAGGTCGTCGACCTGGCCAGGCAGCTGAAGCCGTCGGCACGTGGCGAACTGGAAATTACCGACCTCAACAACTTGTACCTCCAGCAGCAGCAACTGCAGGTCGAGATCATGGGGCGTGGTTATGCGTGGCTGGATACCGGTACCCACGACAGCTTGCTGGATGCCAGCCAATACATTGCCACCATGGAGCGGCGCCAGGGCCTCAAGGTCGCTTGCCCTGAAGAGATTTGCTACCGCGCGGGCTGGATCAATGCTGAACAGCTTGAGTGCCTTGCCCAGCCGTTGCTGAAGAACGGTTACGGGCAATACCTGAAGAACCTGCTTGAAGTGAAGGTATTTTGATGCACGCTATTTCATTGGCCATCCCTGAAGTCTTCCTGTTTACCCCAAAGGTTTTCGGTGATGAGCGTGGCTTTTTCTACGAGAGTTTCAATGCGCGCGTGTTCAATGAAGTGACTGGCCTGCAGCCAGACTTCGTTCAGGACAACCATTCCCGCTCGGTGAAGGGCGTGCTGCGCGGGTTGCATTACCAGTTGCCGCCCCATGCCCAAGGCAAGCTGGTGCGTGTGGTACAGGGTGAAGTGTTCGATGTGGCGGTGGATATCCGCCGTAGCTCGCCCACCTTTGGCAAATGGGTTGGTGCGGTGTTGTCGTCGCAAAACCATAACCAGTTGTGGATTCCGCCGGGTTTCGCCCACGGCTTCGTGACGTTGAGCGAGACTGCCGAGTTTGTCTACAAGACCACCGACTTCTACTCGGCCCAGAGCGAACGTTGCATTGCCTGGGATGATCAGCAAATTGCCATCGACTGGCCGATAGACTTCGAGCCCATGCTGTCTGCCAAGGACCAGCTCGGCAAGGCGCTGGAGCAGGCCGACCTGTTCGACTGACGTTAGCTGCGGGGAAGGGGAGCAGCCTTGTGTTTTTGAAGTAAGAGTTTGCGCTGATGGTGGGGTGTTTACCTGAACAGGCGCCAACAGGCTGTGAGGTCTAACTCGGGCATGGCGGTTCGTGCTTTGGCCAAGATGGGGCGTGGTGAACGTGCATTGCTCCTGCGGCCTGCGTATGATGGCGAGCTGCCATGAAACGCTTGCCAAGCGCAGCGGCCCACAGCCGTTGCTTTTTGGTGTGCGCGGCGCTGCTGCAATTGGTGACTCCGGTTGTGGCAGAAATCCGCAGCTGAGCCGGGAAAAGAACTTGTTTCAGAAAAGGGCGATTTCCATCAGCTGCAGCATTTTTATAACTATATTCGCATAGGACATGTGATGAAGAACCCCGTTTGCCTGAGGACGCTAGATGTCGATTGATGTATCAATAGAGTCCCCGGTTCAACGTTTTGGAAGTCTGGTCAATAACTACCTGTTGCCATTGGGCTGGTTTTTCATCCTTACAGGGATGTTCTGGGCCTGGGACCGTACTACCTACCACAAGCTTTTCTACATTTCTCTTGCCCTTCCTACGCTTGGGATGTTGATCGCGCAGCGTAAATGGTTCAAACCTCTCGTTTGTAACCCACTGTTCGTGGCTTTCCTGGCTTTCAGTGCCTACACCCTGTTGAGCATTGCCTGGTCCGACACGGAAAACTCCGTTGGCAGCTTGCTCAAACGGCCACTGTACATCGCAATGTTGCTGTTCGCTGCCGGCATCATCAGCCTGCGCTCTCCTGGGCAGCTGGAGCAATGCACGCGTCTGGCAGCTATTTTCGCTGCAATTTCGGCAGGCGTTTCAGTGGCTTACTTCCTTTACCTGAACCCGTCTTTTGCGGGTAGGCGTTTGGTAGGTTACGGCGCGCTGTACAACCCTTTACTCACCGCCCATGTGTTTGGCGCATTTGCTGCGTTCTGGTTGGCCTCCTGGTTCCAGGCCCGTAGCGCGCTAAGCCCACTGCCGCTTGTGTGCCTGGCGATCTTGGGGCTGGCGGTTCTCGCAACCGGTTCACGCACGCCATTGATTGGCCTGGCGGCTGCTTTGGGTTGGCTCCTGGTGGTTGGCGACCGTAGGCGTGGGTTCATGGCCGTTGCAGTGATTGTGCTTGTGCTGATTGGCGTTGCACTGGTGTATCCCGAGGCCGTGACTCAGCGTGGCGTATCTTTCCGTCCTGCCATCTGGATGGAATCACTGCGCCAGATCAGTGAACATCCATGGTTAGGGCATGGTTTCGACTCACCCATGACTGTGATTATTCCGGGGCTTGGAAGAGCACTTGCCGATCCGCATAACATCGAGTTAGGTGTGCTATACGCCGGTGGTATCGTAGGTTTGGCCCTGTGGATGGCAATTTACGGGGTGGCCATGTACTTCTGCTGGGCTTACCGCAAACACCCCGGTGTTACCCTTGCGGCAACCTGGCTGATCTTTGGCTTCGCCTCGGGCCTGACTGAAGGCAGTGCCTTCATGTCACGCCCGAAGGAGCATTGGTTCCTGATCTGGATCCCGATGGCCCTGGTCTATGGCCAGTCACTGGTCCACTGGAAGCGTAGCCGCGCGGCTTAAGACCAGGCCATCCGCCACATACCGCGCAGGGTCTTCTTGTTCCAGTACCTGAGCGGGATTTCTGAAAGGACTTCCCGGCTCAGTGCCTTGTCGCGGTTGGCGTACTTCAGCACCATGGAGTTACGGAACTTCATGCACACCTGCTCGTACTGCGGGTGGTCGCTGAACACGGCAAAGGTGCGCAGCACGTTATCCACCATGAAGCGGCCGTTCTTGAAGGTGTTGGTAGGGTGGTCACGGTACTGCGCCAGCACCTCGCCCAGCACGTCGATGAAGTAACCGGCACGTGCGATCGACAGTTCGATATACACGTCTTCCAGGCGGATATCGGCATTGAAGCCGCCCACTTTTTCCAGCGCCTCGCGGCGCAGCATCAATGTGGCTGCCATGGGGCCAGGCTTGCGGTCGAGGAACAGGTCGTCGAAATCCAGGCGACGGAAGGGCAGGTTACGGTTGCGCTGCTCGCGGGCACCCATCACCTTGCCATCCTGGTCGATGGTTTCAATGTTGGCCGAGCAGATACCCACTTCAGGCTTGCCGTTCATGTATTCCACCTGGGTGGCGATACGGTGCGGCAGCATGATGTCGTCGGAGCCGAAAGGCACGATCAGGTCGCCCTTGGCGCGTGCGATCGCGTCGTTGAGCGTGCGTGCCAGGCCTTGGTTGGCCTGGCAGCGCAGGTCGAAGCCATACTGCTCCTGAAGGCGCTTGAGCACTGCAGGGCTGTCGTCCTTGGAGCCGTCATCGATCACCAGAAGCTCGATGTTCTTGTAGGTCTGGTTGATGACGCTGGTGATGCTTGCTTCGATGTAGCGCGCGTGGTTGTACGACGCGATGATCACTGTCACCAACGGAGTGTCAGTGACGGCGTGACTCTCAGAACTCATGTGAAATCCCTAGCTTTGATCCGTTTGTATGAAGCTTCTGTGCAGGCTGCCTGCTTGCTCTTTTCTAAAGTGATGGCAATTCAGTGTCTTGGGCAGGTAGTTCCCATTCTAAAGGAAGGGGCATCTTGGGGATACGGTAGGCACGGCGCAGGTTGCCTACCCATCTACATCAGGCCGAACCGACCCAGGCGAACCGTGTAGCAATGGTGCTTACCAACGACTTTCGAGTACGCCACGGGTGAAGATCTCGCGGCGCTTCAGGCGCCCGATTTCCTCATGCTTGGCAAGCGCGTATACCCGGTTGAAGGCAGCACGTTGCACATCAGGGAAGTACTCGGCCAGTGCGCATTCAACCGCAGCATCGTAGTCCGCTTCGGTTATGTAGCGGTAGATTTCCCGGTAGTAGAAAAAGCCGAACTGAAAACCCAGGGTTTCGCTGAAGAAATTGCCCGGCTCGGAGAAGCTGTTTTCCAGGTCGATGGCCTGCGCTTTGCCTTGTTGCGGGAGCATCACGTTGGCGGCCCACAGGTCCATGTGGGTGACCCCCCGGCAGTGCAGGGCATGCAACAGTTCGAAGGCGGCCTCGATTACCTGGTGCACCGATTCGGGCGCCCTGCGGATTCTTGCCAACCCGTCTTCGTGGCCACTGAGCAATTCGGTGATAAGGAAAAAGTCCTGCATCAGGCCGAACCTGGAGCGGCTGTAACCGTAGCCGACCAGCCTTGGCACCCGTGCACCGCGGCGGCCGGCTTCGCGCGTATTGATCAGTTCCTCGAGAGACCAGTCGTACATGCCGTTGCGCTTGGGCCTCCCGCGTTGCATGCGCAGTTTCTTTTTCAGCGAGTCGAGTTTTTCGCGCTTGGTGAACAACTGGCTCTGCACGCAGGCGAGCGGTGCGCTGACCCGTTTGGCGCTGGCGCTTTGCGCGATCAGCTGTTCGAAGGCTTGTCGGGTTTGAGGGGCAATGGGGCCCTGAAGGTGCAGGGTGGTGTCGCGATACCGCAGGGTGTGGGGGTATTCGTCTTGCCAGATCTGTGTGTCGCCAACCACGCTTCGTCCTTGCAGTGTCAAAAAGCCATATTTCAATGGATCCAATGTTACAGAATTTTCACATTATTCCTACAATTTATTGACGTTCGTTAACTTGATCGTATGGTATAGGGCCGCACCGGCGGCCTCTATTGCTCAAGCCTTGGGCGCCTTCTGCGCATCCTGTGCAACGGCAAAATCAGCAAGCGCCTGCACTATCCGCCCACACGCCTTACCATCCCCATAGGGGTTATGCGCCACGCTCATCTCCCGGTAAGCCCCCTCATCCGTCAACAACCTGGCCAGCTCACCGGCAATGGAATCCACCTCCGTACCCACCAGCTTCACAGTCCCCGCTGCCACGGCCTCTGGCCGCTCCGTGGTATCGCGCATCACCAGCACCGGCTTACCCAGTGCCGGTGCTTCCTCCTGAATGCCCCCCGAGTCGGTCAAAATTACATACGCACGGCTCATCAGGTAAACGAACGGCAGGTAATCCAGTGGTTCGATCAGGTAGATATTCCCCACATCCGCCAGCAGCCGGTTGACCGGTTCGCGCACGTTGGGGTTGAGGTGCACCGGGTAAAGCACATCCACCTCGGGGAACTGGCGCGCCATCTGTACCAAAGCCTGGCAGATGCGTTCGAAGCCACCGCCAAAGTTCTCGCGGCGGTGGCCTGTTACCAGCACCATGCGGCGGTTGGCAGCCAGGTAATCGAACTGGCGTTCGAACTGGGCCCTCAGCACTGGGCTCTCCAGTTTGTGCACCACTTCCAGCAGGGCGTCGATCACGGTGTTGCCGGTGGTGAAAATGCTCGCCGGGTCGGTGCCTTCCCTTAGCAGGTTGTCACGCGAGGTGGCGGTGGGGGCGAAGTGCAGGGCGGCCAGGGTGCCGGTCAGGCGCCGGTTGCCTTCCTCTGGCCAGGGGGAATACAGGTTGTTGGTGCGCAGGCCGGCTTCTACGTGGGCGATGGGGATTTGCTGGTAATAGGCCGCCAGGCTGGTGGCAAACGTGGTCGCGGTGTCGCCATGCACCAGCACCACATCGGGCTTGAATTCGGCCAGTACCGGCTGGATACCCTGCAAAATCCCGGTGGTCACGCCGGTCAGGTCCTGGCCGGGTTTCATGATGTTCAAGTCGTAATCAGGGGTGATACCGAACAGTTCCAGTACCTGGTCGAGCATTTGCCGGTGCTGGCCGGTGACGCACACGCGGGACTCGAAGCGGGCGTCCTGGGCGAGTTGCAGGGCAAGCGGGGCCATCTTGATGGCTTCTGGACGGGTGCCAAATACGGTGAGGGTCTTGAGGGGCACGGCGGTGATCCTCTTGCTGGACGGGGCAGTACGGGCGGGCCGAATGGGCTGGGCAGGCGCGCGAAGGCTGGCCTGATGGACGGGCTGGGTGCGAGGGCAAGCGGCGGATGAATGGGGGCATGCAGCTTGGGTCCTTCAAGCAAACGGCTGTCCATTGCTCAAAAAATCTAGCAGTTGGTTCATGTGATGCCAGTTGGCAGGGGTGTGTTTGTCGGCTGGAGGGTGCGGTGGTTTGTGATCAGGCCCTGTTCACCGGGGGTTGTAGGAATGTGGGCAGGTTTTGCTGTGAATGCGGCATCGGACAAACGGGGATTCGGCTACAGGCCATAAGGGATGGCGCCAATGCTCTAGGGCCGGGGTGGTTGAGGGGGAAAGGCCACTGTTTCTGGGTTGGCGAAGTTGGCTTGGTGATTGATCGATTTGGTAACCATTCGCCGATGATGGTGGCTGTTTCGGTGTGGGGTTTGCCGCTAGGTTTGATGGCGCGGCCGAAGGAAAGCGGCTGCTGGAAAATGACCAACCCAGGAGTATTCACCATGCGTAACAACGTTCTGTCGTACTTGCTGCTGCCGCTGTTCGCCAGCCTGTCCTTTTCCCTTAGTGCTGCCCCAGCCAGCACCACGGCGGTGGCCGAGCCGGTGCCGGTGGTAACCCAGCAGCAGGCCCAGCAGCCGCAGCGGCTGGACCTGAACACGGCTGATGCGCTTACTTTGCAGAAGGAGCTGAACGGGATAGGGAAGGCCAAGGCTGAGGCCATAGTGGCCTACCGGGAGGCCAATGGGCCGTTTGCTTCGGTGGATGAACTGCTGGAGATCAAGGGGATTGGTAATGCGTTGCTGGAGCGTAACCGGGACAAGGTGATGGTGGAATAAGGGGGAGGGGCTGGGGTTTGTGTCCTGGCCCTGACCTGTAGGAGCGGCCTTGCGTCGCGAATGGGCTGCAAGGCAGCCCCAGCTATGCCTGCTGTGCCGCTGAAACCCGGGGCCGCTTTGCGGCCCTTTCGCGACGCAAGGCCGCTCCTACAGGGACCGTATCAGCCGGTCAGATCGTGCCAGCGACCGGCGGGCGTGCTAGCGGTCCTGCGCATCCTTGGCATCCGCTTCGGCATTGCGCTCATGCACTTTGCGCAGCTGTTCTTCGGTCAGTGGCAGTTTCTTTGCCGTATCGCGCAGCAGCATCAGCCCGCCGACGATCGAGCCGAGGGCTATGATGAGTATCAGCCAGGCATACCAGGGCATTGTCGTTCTCCTTTGCTGGTGATGGGCAGCGCTTATACAAATGTTGAGCAATTGCCCGTTCCGTTGGTTCAATTATAGGAGCCAGCCACTGTCGGGCCAATTCCGTGACCCGTGGGCCCCAAAGCCTGTGCCACTTCGTTTACAATGCGCGCCGTTTTCGACTTGCCAAGAGACCCTGCCCATGTCCGCCTGCCAGACGCCCCTGATCGTCGCCCTGGATTTCCCTACCCGTGAGGCCGCCCTGAAGCTGGCTGACCAGCTTGACCCTGCGCTGTGCCGGGTGAAGGTTGGCAAGGAGCTGTTCACCAGCAGCGCTTCGGGCATTGTCGAAACCCTGTGTGACAAGGGCTTCGAAGTGTTCCTGGACCTCAAGTTCCACGACATTCCCAACACCACCGCCATGGCGGTAAAGGCCGCCGCCGAGATGGGCGTGTGGATGGTCAACGTGCATTGCTCCGGTGGCCTGCGCATGATGGCGGCCTGCCGTGAAGAGCTGGCCAAGCGCAGCGGCCCGCAGCCGTTGCTGATTGGCGTGACCGTGCTGACCAGCATGGAGCGTGAAGACCTGGCCGGCATTGGCCTGGATATCGACCCCCAAGAGCAAGTGCTGCGTTTGGCGGCGTTGGCGGAAAAAGCGGGTATGGACGGTTTGGTGTGCTCGGCGCTTGAGGCCCCGGCACTGAAGGCGGCGCACCCGTCGTTGCAGCTGGTGACCCCGGGCATTCGCCCGGCAGGCAGTGCGCAGGATGACCAGCGCCGTATCCTCACCCCGCGCCAGGCACTGGATGCAGGTTCGGACTACCTGGTGATCGGCCGCCCGATCAGCCAGGCCGCCGACCCGGCTCAAGCGCTGGCAGCGGTAGTCGCTGAAATACGCGGCTGAACCTGACCAATGAAAAAGGGCTGCGGATGCAGCCCTTTTTCATTTTTGTTGTGCTATCAGCCCTGAGCTGTCGACCAGTCGATCCAGCCGAACTGCCAGGTAGCCAGGATCAATAAACCGAAGGCGATGCGATACCAGGCAAACGTCGCGTAGCTGTGGTTGGCGATGAACTTGAGCAGCGCACGCACGGCGATCATGGCGAAGATGAACGAGGTCACGAAGCCGATGGCGAACACCGGCAGGTCGCCGGGCTGGAACAGCTCACGGTACTTGTAACCCGAATACACTGCTGCGCCGACCATGGTCGGCATCGCCAGAAAGAACGAGAACTCGGTGGCCGCCTTGCGCGACAGGCCGAACAGCAGGCCGCCGATGATGGTGGACCCGGAACGCGACGTGCCCGGGATCATTGCCAGGCACTGGACGAAGCCGATCTTCAGGGCATGGCTCCAGCGCATGTCATCGACGTGGTCGACTGCCACGCGGTGGGTACGGCGTTCGGCCCAGAGCATGATTATCCCGCCAACCACCAAGGCCGTTGCCACGGTGATCGGGTTGAACAGGTAGTGGTGAATCAGGTCGGCGAACAGCACGCCCAGCACCACCGCTGGCAGGAACGCCAACAGCAGGTTGCCGGTGAAGCGCCGCGCCGTGGGCTGACTGGTCAGGCCGAACACCACTTCCAGGATCTTGCCGCGAAACTCCCACACTACCGCCAGGATCGCCGCCAGCTGGATGATGATGTTGAACGCTATCGCGCGTTCACCGCCGAAATCTATCAAATCGGCAACGATGATCTGGTGTCCGGTACTGGAGATCGGTAGAAACTCCGTGAGCCCTTCAACCACTCCCAGGATGATTGCCTGGAAGGCAGTCCATAAATCCATTGATCCCCCCGTTGGAGCCGTGCTGCTTGCACGGCCCATGCTCTTGATTTACCTATGATTGCCGGTTGAGGCGGCGAAGATGTTGGTGCGCGCCGGATGCTACCAGAGCGACGGTGCGAAGACTTGTGTGGGGTTGTAACGGTGTGGAAGCGTCTGCTGTGCCGGCCGCTCCCACAAGGGGCTGCGTTGCCCTGTCAGTGCAGCTTGTTCTTGGCCAGTTCGATGTCGTTCATCAGGGCCTTGGCCATGGCCAGCAGGTAATCGGCGGAGCCCAGCAGCTTGTGGTCATCCTCCATGTCGCCTTCGCGCACAAGGTGCTTGATGTAGCCCAGCAGGACTGACACGTGCTCGTAGGCATCATCGATCGGTATGCCGGGTTGTACGCGGAGCAGGTCCAGGGTGGGGTTGCCGGCTTCGAGGAAGGTTTCCAGGCCTGCGGTTAGGATGGGGGAGGGGGTGTACTTTTTCATGGTAGTAGCTCCTGACAAGTGGAACTGCCACGCGGATCTTTCTCACGGACCTGGGCGGCAGTCGTACACGGGGTGAGAAACCGAGGGAGCTTCAAAGCTCGGCCAGACCGAGGTCTGCCCGCGTACGACCGCCATGACAGGCAAGCCAGCTAACTCGCAACAGGTTCTCACACCCGGTCACCAACATGGCGACCCGGTGAACTTAACCCTGAGGGATTTCCCCGACAATTCAGCTGCTTCCGACCGCTGCGTAGGATAGTT
>RCUT01000126.1_pt1 | contig 41518 bp, 36 predicted proteins | sample 2166171 | NCBI WGS metagenome assembly RCUT01 (sample SAMN09932757, study PRJNA488358) | compost metagenome | isolation source: compost soil in 4-hydroxybenzoic | place: Germany: Experimental Botanical Garden | reverse complement strand
TGGCGTGCTGGCTGCCGGCGCCGGCGCCGCTGGCGATGGTCAACGGTACCACGCCGAGGATGAACGCCAGCGAGGTCATGATGATCGGGCGCAGACGCATGCGGCACGCCTCGATCGCCGCGTCGTACAGGCTGCGGCCTTGCTCGTGCAGTTCCTTGGCGAATTCGACGATCAGGATGGCGTTTTTCGCCGCCAGGCCGATGGTGGTCAACAGGCCGACCAGGAAGTACACGTCGTTGGACAACCCGCGCAGGCTGGTGGCGATCAGGGCACCGATGATACCCAGCGGTACTACCAGTACCACGGCGATCGGGATCGACCAGCTTTCGTACAGGGCTGCCAGGCACAGGAACACGAACAGTACCGAGAGGGCGAACAGTGCCGGCATCTGCGAACCGGAGAGTTTTTCCTCGTAGGACATGCCGGTCCAGGAGAAGCCGATGCCGCTTGGCAGTTCGCCAGCAATGCGCTCGACCTCGGCCATGGCTTCACCGGTGCTGTAGCCCGGGGCCGGAGCACCGAGGATTTCCATTGCCTCGACGCCGTTGTAACGCGACAGCTTCGGCGAACCGTAGGTCCATTCGCCCTTGGCGAAGGAGGAGAACGGCACCATCTCGCCGGCGCCGTTGCGCACGTACCACTTCTGCAGGTCTTCCGGGCTCATCCGCGCGTTCGGCTCGCCCTGGATGTACACCTTCTTGACCCGGCCACGGTCGATGAAGTCGTTGACGTAGCTGGCACCCAGGGCAATCGACAGGGTGTTGTTGATGTCGGCGATGGTCACGCCCAGGGCGCTGGCACGCTCGTCATCAATGGTCAGCTGGTACTGCGGCTCGTCGTTCAGGCCGTTCGGGCGCACGGCGCTGAGGATCTTGCTCTGCGCGGCCTTGGCCAGGAACTGGTTGCGCGCTTCCATCAGCTTGGCATGGCCGACACCGCCGCGGTCCTGCAGGAACACGTCGAAGCCGGTGGCGTTACCCAGTTCGAGCACCGCAGGCGGGGCAAAGGCGAACACCATCGCATCGCGGAAGGTGAAGAAGTGCTGCTGGGCGCGCTGGGCAAGGGCGAACACGCTGTTTTCCTTGGAGCGCTCATCCCACGGCTTGAGCATGATGAACGCCATACCCGAGCTCTGGCCACGGCCGGCGAAGTTGAAGCCGTTGACGGTGAACACCGAAGCCACGGTGTCGGCCTCTTCGCTGAGCAGGTACTCACGCATCTGGTCGACCACCACCTGGGTGCGCTCGGCACTGGAGCCGGCCGGGGTCTGTACCTGGGCGAACAATACGCCCTGGTCTTCTTCCGGCAGGAACGCGGTAGGGATGCGGGCGAACAGCCAGATCATGCCGACCACGATCAGCGCGTAGGCCAGCAGGAACGGTGCCTTGTTGCGCAGGATGGTGCCCACGCTGCGCTCGTAGCCGTTTACGCTGCGGTCGAAGTTGCGGTTGAACCAGCCAAAGAAGCCGCGCTTGGCCACATGGTGCTCGCCCTTCTTCAGCGGCTTGAGCATGGTGGCGCACAGGGCCGGGGTGAAGATGAGCGCCACCAGCACCGACAGGCCCATGGCCGAGACGATGGTGATGGAGAACTGCCGGTAGATCACACCCGTGGAGCCGCCGAAGAACGCCATGGGCAGCAGTACCGCCGACAGCACCAGGGCGATACCCACCAGGGCACCCTGGATCTGCTCCATCGAGCGCTTGGTCGCTTCCTTGGGCGGCAAGCCTTCCTCGGACATCACCCGCTCGACGTTCTCCACCACGACGATGGCGTCGTCCACCAGCAAGCCGATGGCCAGGACCATGGCGAACATGGTCAGGGTGTTGATGCTGAAGCCGGCAGCGGCAAGGATGCCGAAGGTACCCAGCAACACAACCGGTACGGTCATGGTGGTGATGATGGTGGCGCGGAAGTTCTGCAGGAACAGGTACATCACCAGGAACACCAGGACCACGGCTTCGATCAGGGTGTGGATAACGCCACTGATCGATTCGGTGACCACCGGGGTGGTGTCATACGGGAATACCGCTTTCACCCCAGGCGGGAAGAACGGTTCCAGGTCGGCGATGGTCTGGCGCAGGGCCTTGGCGGTGTCCAGGGCGTTGGCACCGGTGGCCAGTTTTACTGCCAGGCCGGAGGCCGGCTTGCCGTTGAACTGGGCGCTGACGGCATAGTTTTCACCACCCAGGCCAACCTGGGCGACATCACCCAGACGCACCTGCGAACCGTCGCTGTTGACCTTGAGCAGGATCTTCTCGAACTGCTCGGCAGTCTGCAGGCGGGTCTTGCCGATGATGGTGGCGTTCAGCTGGGTACCCGGCATGGCCGGCAGGCCGCCGAGCTGGCCGGAGGACACCTGGACGTTCTGCGCGGCCACGGCGGTCTTGACGTCGACCGGGGTCAGCTGGAACTTGTTCAGCTTGGCCGGATCGAGCCAGATACGCATGGCGTACTGCGCACCGAACACCTGGAAGTCACCCACACCTGCGGTGCGCGAGATCGGGTCCTGCATGTTGGAGACGATGTAGTTGGCCAGGTCGTCCTTGGTCATGCTGCCGTCTTCGGACACCAGGCCGATCACCAGCAGGAAGTTCTTCACTGCCTTGGTGACGCGGATACCTTGCTGCTGCACTTCCTGCGGCAGCAGCGGGGTGGCCAGGTTCAGCTTGTTCTGCACCTGCACCTGCGCGGTGTCTGGGTTGGTGCCCTGCTCGAAGGTGGCGGTAATGGTCATGCTGCCGTCGGAGTTACTTTCCGACGACACATAACGCAGGTTGTCGATACCGTTGAGCTGCTGCTCGATCACCTGTACCACGGTGTCCTGCACGGTTTGCGCCGAGGCGCCCGGGTAGGTCACGGCGATGGCGATGGCCGGCGGCGCGATGCTGGGGTACTGGTTGATCGGCAGCTTCAGGATCGACAAGGCCCCGACCAGCATGATCACCAAGGCGATCACCCAGGCGAAGATCGGGCGATCGATAAAGAACTTCGACATGGTTTACTCCGCTTTGGCGTCTGCTTTCGCCGCGTTGGCCTGATCAGGGCCGGCCGGCTTCTTGACGTTGGTGGCTTCGCTGACCTTGACCTCGACGCCCGGGCGCACGTACTGCAGCCCTTCGGTGATCAGGCGGTCGCCAGGGTTCAGGCCTTCCTCGATCAGCCAGTCGCTGCCCAGGGTACGGTTGGCCTTGAGCTGGCGCAGTTCGACCTTGTTCTCCTGGTTGACCACCAGCGCGGTCGGCGCGCCTTTCAGGTCGCGGGTCACGCCCTGTTGCGGGGCCAGGATGGCGTTGGCGTTGACCCCGGCCTTGAGCCGCGCATGCACGAACATGCCTGGCAGCAGGGTGTGATCGGGGTTGGGGAACAGGGCGCGCAGGGTGACCGAGCCGGTGGTCTCGTCGACCGCCACTTCGGAGAATTCCAGGCGGCCTTCCTGCTTGAACAGGCTGCCGTCTTCCAGCACCAGCTGAACCGAGGCGGCGTTGTTGCCAGCCTTCTGCAACTGGCCGCTTTCCAGGTCACGGCGCAGCTTGAGCAGCTCGGCGGTGGACTGGGTGACGTCGACGTAGATCGGGTCGAGTTGCTGGATGGTGGCCATGGCGTTGGCCTGGCCATTGCTCACCAGTGCACCTTCGGTGAACGAAGAACGGCCGATACGGCCGCTGATCGGTGCTAGGACCTTGGTGTAGCGCAGGTCGATCTGCGCGCTTTTGAGCGAAGCCTCGGCCTGCAATCGTTTGGCATTGGCGTCGTCGTATTCCTGCTTGGAGACAGCCTGTTCGTCGATCAGCTGCTTGTAGCGCTCGGCCAGCGAGCGGGTGGCCTGCAGGTTGGCCTGGGCATTGGCCAGGGTGGCTTCGTACACGGCAGGGTCGATCTGGTACAGCTGCTGGCCTTCCTTGACCTCACTGCCTTCCTTGAACAGGCGCTTGAGGATGATGCCGTTGACCTGCGGGCGCACTTCGGCGACGCGGTAGGCACTGGTACGCCCCGGCAATTCCGAGGTCAGGGTGAAGGCTTGGGGCTGGATGGTCACGACGCCGACCTGAGGAGCCTGCGCCGCTGGCGCTGCTTCTTCTTTCTTACAGCCACTGAGCAGGGTTGCCAGGGCGACGGCGGAAACCAGAGCGGTAACGGCTGGCTTGAATTGCATGAGGATCCTCGGGTCGCTGGAGCTGGGAGACGCTCAAGAGTAATGGAAGAGTCTTGATCTGGAAAAATTGCTATCCGGTGGATAAATAGCTTGCTAAGGAATATACTTACATTCATGGTTGTTTGTAAATACCGCTGGGTTGTACTCGGGTACTGCCACAGCCCTTGATTAGCTCATCCGCGAGGCACCCTGCAGAGGTGCAACCGGAGCGATCCCCGCACGCGCTGCGCGTTCGGGCCAGATGAGGTTGTACTGCCATGGTCCGTCGAACCAAAGAAGAAGCCCAGGAAACCCGCGCCCAGATCATCGAGGCGGCGGAAAAGGCCTTCTACAAGCGCGGGGTTGCGCGAACCACCCTGGCCGACATCGCCGAACTGGCGGGTGTGACGCGGGGGGCGATCTACTGGCACTTCAACAACAAGGCCGAGTTGGTGCAGGCGCTGCTCGACAGCCTGCATGAAACCCATGACCACCTGGCGCGGGCGAGCGAAAGCGAGGACGAGGTGGACCCGCTTGGCTGCATGCGCAAGCTGTTGCTGCAAGTGTTCAACGAGCTGGTGCTCGATGCCCGAACCCGGCGTATCAATGAAATTCTGCATCACAAGTGCGAGTTCACCGATGACATGTGTGAAATTCGCCAGCAGCGCCAGGGTGCGGTGCTGGATTGCCACAAGGGCATCACCCTGGCGTTGGCCAATGCCGTGCGCCGGGGCCAGTTGCCAGGCGAGCTGGATGTCGAGCGCGCGGCGGTGGCCATGTTTGCCTATGTCGATGGCCTGATCGGGCGCTGGCTATTGCTGCCTGACAGTGTCGATCTGTTGGGTGATGTCGAAAAATGGGTCGACACCGGGCTGGATATGCTGCGCTTGAGCCCGGCTCTGCGCAAATGACACTTTGTTAAGGATTGTGAGGGAGTGTTACCCCTTTGTGTTAAGGGGGGATTAATGCTTCCGGATGACCTTGAACAAATCACCGATCCTGTGGGAGCGGCCTTGTGTCGCGATAGGGCTGCGCAGCAGCCCCGGCAATTTGTGCATCACTGCTGAAATCCTGGGGCCGCTTCGCGGCCCTTTCGCGACACAAGGCCGCTCCCACAGAGATCGCGTAGCTTCTAGCGTCCGCGCAGTTGCCGGTCGGGCAATGCAAACGCTGCAAACAGTCCCAGCACGGCTACCCCGGCACTCCCCATCAACAGTTGCCGGAACGTCTCGAGCAACCGCCCTTGTGTCACCAGGTCCACTTCACTGGCCTTCAGGCTCCCCAGCAACGGATTACCCAGCGACTCGAACCCGCCCTGGTGCAGCAGCGCCAGCAGCAGGCTGGACATGCACGCCACGCCCATGGCTCCGCCCAGCGAGCGGAACAGGTTGGTGGTGCTGGTGGCCACGCCGATGTCCTTGCTGTCCACCGCGCTTTGCGTGCCTACCAGCGAGGTCGGGAACTGCAGCCCGCAAGCGATGCCGGTCAGCAGCATGAACAGTGCACTGAGCAAGGCCGATTGCGGCGGGGTCAGCGCCATGGCGAAAATGGCCAGCGGCATCAGCAGCGCGCCGGTGAGGATCTGCGGCTTGTAGCGCCCGGTCAGGCTGGTCATGCGCCCGCCAGTGAAAGCACCCATGGGCAGCCCCATGGCCAGCGGCAGCAGGTGCAGGGCGGCGCTGTCGGCACCGGCGCCGGTGATGCCCTGGTAGCGCAACGGCATGAGCATGGTCAGGGAAATCGACTGGAAACTGGCGAAGAAGATCACGCCCCAGCACAGCACCGCCACGCGGTTGCCGAACAGGCCGAGTGGCAGCAGTGGTTCCCGGCAGCGGCGTTCATGGGCGATGAACAGCACCAGGCCCAGCGCGGCGCAGGCGAACAGGGCCAGCACGGCCGGGTCGGCCCAGGCGTGGCCCTGGCCGACCAGGGTAATGCCCAGCAACAGGCTACCCAGGCCGAGAATCAGCAACACGGCGCCCAGGTAGTCCACCTGCGCCTCGCGGCGCTGCGCCGGCATGCCGCCGAGGGCGCGGCGGATCGCCCACAGTGCAACCAGCCCCAGCGGCAGGTTGATCCAGAACACCCAGCGCCATGACAGGTACTCGGTCAGCCAGCCGCCCAGCACCGGCCCGGCGACGCTGGCCACCGCGTACATGCTGCTGAAATAGCCCTGGTAGCGGCCGCGCTCTCGCGGGGGCACGAAGTCGCCGATGATCGCCTGGCTCACCGAGACCATGCCACCGGCGCCAATGCCCTGCAGTACCCGGGCCAGCACCAGTTGCTGCATGTCCTGGGCCAGGGCGCAGGCGATCGAGGCCAGGGTGAACAGGCTGATGCCGGTCAGGATCATCCGCCGCCGCCCGTACAGGTCGCCCAGCTTGCCGTAGATCGGCACGGCCACGGTCATCGCCACCATGTAGCCGGAGATGACCCAGGCCAGCAGGCCGACATCGTTGAACTGGGCCGAGATCGCCGGCAGCGAGACGGCGACGATGGTCTGGTCCAGTGCGCCGAGGAAGATGGCCAGCATCAGGGCGGTGAGCACGTTGCGCAGGGTGGTGGGGGGCAGGGCGGCGGTCACGGGGATACCTTGTATGACGGTGGCGGCCTTCTTCGCGGGTAAACCCGCTCCCACAGGTCCGGTGTCGCTCCTGAGGACGGCGCGGTCCCTGTGGGAGCGGGTTTACCCGCGAAGAGGCCAGCATGAAGTCCCCGGATTGTAACCTGAGTTAGGTAGCTTCCTATGTACTATCTGCATCCCCTATGCAAGATCGGCATTGGCGCATTCATCCAGTGCTGCATGGCTGCGTGATATCGTTGGTATGCCACAGAGGCTGAAAACCGGGGGCTTGCACCAGCTTGGTGCAACATTATGCCGCAGGTTTTCGCGCCGCTGTCTCCCACACCTTTTATTCCTCTGCCTGCATGTCGAGCATGACCGCCCAGATGGCGACGGTTGGAACAGGTCAGGTAGACCCGATTACAGGGGTCGGTAGTTACCGTTCAAATTTCAACTTATTTGCGGAGTGATCATGCCCAAGGCTTCCCATCAAGATCTGCGTTTTGCCTTCCGCGAGCTGCTCGCTTCAGGTTCCTGTTATCACACCGCATCGGTGTTCGACCCGATGTCGGCACGCATTGCCGCAGACCTGGGCTTCGAGGTCGGCATCCTCGGTGGTTCGGTCGCTTCGTTGCAGGTACTGGCTGCACCGGACTTCGCCCTGATCACCCTCAGCGAGTTCGTCGAGCAGGCCACCCGTATTGGTCGCGTGGCGCAACTGCCGGTGCTGGCTGACGCCGACCACGGCTATGGCAACGCGCTGAATGTCATGCGCACGGTCATCGAACTGGAGCGCGCCGGCGTGGCTGCGCTGACCATCGAGGACACCCTGCTGCCTGCCCAGTTCGGGCGCAAGTCCACCGACCTGATCCCGGTCGAGGAAGGCGTTGGCAAGATTCGTGCGGCGCTGGAGGCTCGGGTCGATTCGTCGTTGTCGATCATTGCCAGGACCAACGCTGGCGTGCTCACCACCGAAGAAATCATCGTGCGTACCCAGAGCTATCAGAAGGCCGGAGCCGACGGTATCTGCATGGTTGGGGTGAAGGACTTCGAGCAACTCGAGCAGATTGCCGAGCACCTGACGGTGCCGCTGATGCTGGTGACCTACGGCAACCCGAGCCTGCGCGACGACGAGCGCCTGGCACGTCTGGGCGTGCGCATCGTGGTCGATGGTCACGCCGCCTACTTTGCCGCGATCAAGGCCACCTACGATTGCCTGCGGCTGCAGCGCGGCCAGCAGAACAAGTCGGAAAACCTCAGCGCCACCGAACTCTCGCACACCTACACCCAGCCCGAGGACTACATCCGCTGGGCCAAGGAATACATGAGCGTCGAGGAGTGACAACGCCATCCCTGTAGGAGCGGCCTTGTGTCGCGAAAGGGCTGCGTAGCAGCCCCGACAATATTTGATGTGGCCAAGACCTGGGACCGCTGCGCGGTCCTTTCGCGACGCAAGGCCGCTCCCACATGAGCTTTACAAATCCCGATCCCACTCCGGTTCGTCCTTGAACCGCTGCACCAGAAAATCCAGCATGCTGCGCAAGGTCGCCGGCATGTGCTTGCGTGAGGTGTACACCGCATTCAGGTTCAGCTCGCGTGGGCTGGCTTCGGGCAGCAGGCGCACCAGTTCACCCCGGCGCAAGGCCTCCGCGGCCTGGTAGGTCGGCAGCATGGCGATACCTGCGCCGGCCAGCGCCGCCTTCTGCAGTGTCATCGCCTCGTTGGCACTGATGTTCCCCGCCACCGGCACGGCGACCTGCTGGCCGGCCACCTCGAAATGCCAGAGGCTGTGGCCGAAGTAGGCATGGGTCAGGCAATTGTGCCGGCTCAGTTCCTCGACCCGTTGCGGCGTGCCGTGCTCGCGCAGGTAGGCCGGTGCCGCACACACTGCCGAGCGGCACACACTCAGGCGCCGGGCGATCAGGTTGGGGTCCAGGTCATTGCTGGTGCGGATGGCCAGGTCGATGCGCTCGTCCACCAGGTTGACCGTGCGATCGAGCATCTGCAGTTCCACCTTCACCCCGGGGTAGCGCCGGACGTAGGCGGCCACGGCATCCACCAGCTGGGCCTGGCCGAACGAGGTGCTGACGCTGATGCGCAGCGCGCCCTTGGGCGCGTCATCCGGCTGCTGCACCGCGGCCTGCAGGTCGCCGGCCAGTTCCAGCAGTTGCCGGCAGCGGGGCAGGGTTTCCTGGCCGGCGGCGGTGAGGCTGAGCTTGCGTGTGGTGCGCTGCATCAGCCGTGCGCCAACCCAGTCTTCCAGCTCTGCCAGGTAGCGCGACACCACCGGCCGGGACAGTTGCAGATGATCCGCCGCCGCCGACTGGCTGCCCAGGTCGACGACGGTGACGAAAACGCGCATGGCGTTGAGACGGTCCATGATTTGCCCGATTTCAGAAACAAACTATGTTCGAGCATCGCATTTTTTGTCACGGATTGGGCAACTAAGCTGTTGGGCATTGTTCATCTGACGGGCGTTTGCGATGTCTCTTTTCACTCCCTTGCGTGGCCTGCTGCTGGCCTGTGTGACCCTGGCCGGCCCGGCGCTGGCTGCCGACCCCTTGCGGCTGGAGGTTTACAACCCCGGGCATGAGGCGATCTTCCCGGTCAGTTCGGTGATCGTCAGCGGCGAGCACGACGCCATCCTCGTCGATGCCCAGTTCGGCAAGGCCCAGGCCGAGCAACTGGTGCAGCGCCTGCGGGCGGGCGGCAAGCAGCTGATCAGCATCTACATCAGCCATGGCGACCCGGACTACTACTTCGGCCTGGATACCCTGACCCAGGCCTTCCCCGAGGCCAAGGTGCTGGCGTCGGCCGCCACGGTTGCCCATATCCGCCAGACCATGGATGCCAAGCTGGCCTACTGGGGCCCGCAGATGGGCGCGGACAAGCCGGCGCGACTGGTGCTGCCGCAGGTGCTCGAAGGCAACCGCCTGACGCTGGAAGGGCAGGCGCTCGAGGTGGTCGGCCTGGACGGCCCGCAACCTGACCGCAGTTTTGTGTGGATCCCGTCGATCAAGGCGGTGGTCGGTGGCGTGGTGGTGTCGGAGAAGATTCATGTATGGATGGCCGACACGCAAACGGCCAAGTCCCACGCCGACTGGCTCGGCACCCTGGCGCACATCGAAGCGCTGGCGCCGCGCACGGTCATCCCCGGGCATTACCTGGAAGACAGCAGCCGATCGCTGCAGGCCGTGCGTTTCACGGCGAACTACATTCGTGATTTCGATGCCGAGACCGCCAAGGCGAAAGACGCCGGTGCGTTGATCGCGGCGATGAAGCAACGTTACCCGGGGCTGGCCGATGAAAGCTCGCTGGAGCTGGGGGCCAAGGTCGCCAAGGGCGAGATGAAGTGGTAATTCCGTTCAACTGATGGAGAGTATCCCATGAGCAAGATTGCAATCATCGGTGCCACTGGCCGCGCTGGCAGCCAGTTGCTGGAAGAGGCCCTGCGCCGTGGCCACAGTGTGCTGGCCATCGCCCGCGACCCGTCGCGGTTGCAGGGGCGGGACGGGGTGACCGTCAAGGCGCTGGATGCCAAGGACAGCGCGGCCCTGCAAGCGGCGGTCGCGGGTGTGGATGCGGTGCTGAGTGCGGCGCATTTCTCTACCATCGAGCCACACGCCATCATCGAGCCGGTCAAGCGGGCCGGGGTCAGGCGCCTGCTGGTGGTGGGTGGGGCCGGTAGCCTGTTGCTGCCGTCGGGGCATCGGGTGATCGACAGCCCGGACTTCCCCGAGGCATACAAGGCCGAGGCCACTGCCGGGGTGCGTTTTCTGGAAGCGTTGCAACGGGAGCCGAACCTGGACTGGACCTTCCTGTCGCCGTCGGCGGAGTTTGTTGAAGGTGAGCGCAGCGGGCATTACAAGCTGGGCAAGGATCATCTGTTGATCGGCGCGGATGGCAAGAGCTGGATCACCTTCGCCGATTACGCGATTGCCATGCTCGACGAACTGGAAAAGCCGCAACATTCGCGGCAGCGGTTCACGGTCGGGTACTGAGTCGCCTGCTTCGCGGGCACGCCCGCTCCCACAGGTAAAGCACAGGTCTTGGAATCTGTGCTGTACCTGTGGGAGCGGGCGTGCCCGCGAAGAGGCCCTCACTGGCTGGCCTGGTGTTCCAGCCAATCCAGCAACTCCCCCAAACCCGCCGGCAAGCTCTTGGCCTGGCTCACCAGGTAATACCCCTTGCCGGTCATCACTTTCAGCGCAAACGGCATGCACAACCGCCCCCCGCGCAAGTCATCGCCGATCAGCGACCAGTCGCCGATGGCCACGCCGGTGCCCTGCGAGGCCATGGCCATCGCCATGTCCAGTGTCTCGAAATGCTGCTTCGGCCCTAGAGTGCCCAGCGTCACCCCGGCTGCCTGCAGCCATAACCGCCAGTCATGCTCATCCCGCGACGGGTGCAGCAGCATGTGTAGCGCCAGGTCCTCGACCTGCTGCAACGGTACCGGCCCTTGGCGCAATGACGGCGCGCACACCGGCGTCAGCTGCTCATCGAACAGCTTGCGCACGCGCAGCCCATGGTTCGGCGCCTCACCATAGACCACCGCCGCATCGAAACCCTCGCGGCGAAAGTCCACTCCATGTTGCACCGTGGTGGTCAGCTCTACAGGTACATCCGGGCGTAGCGCCTGCCATTCCATCAGGCGTGGCAGCAGCCAGCGCATCACGCAGGTCGGTGCCTTGAGCTGCAAGGTAGTGCTGCGCCCACCCACCTCGCGCACCCCCTGTTCGATCAGCGCGAACACCTGCTGCACCCTTGGCAGCCAGTCCTGGCCTTCACGGGTCAGGCTCAACCCACGGGCCTGGCGCTGGAACAAGGCATAACCCAGATGCTCCTCGAGGGCCGCGATCTGCCGGCTGACGGCGCCCTGGGTGATATGCAACTGCTGCCCGGCACGGGTGAAATTGCAGTGCTGGGCGGTGACCAGGAAGGTATGCAGGGCGGGCAGGGGCGGGAGGCGTTTCATTGTGCTGAGCCATGATTACAGGACATGGTTAGTATGTGTTTTTTTGCATTGTGGCGATAGCCGTGGCTGGGTCCAATAAGGGCATAACCCAACCAAGATTCATGGTGAAACCCGATGGCAACCTGCGGCGAAGTACTGGTAAAACTCCTTGAAGGCCATGGCGTTGACCATGTCTTCGGCATTCCTGGTGTACATACCGTGGAGCTCTACCGCGGCCTGGCGGGCTCGTCCATCCGCCATGTCACCCCGCGCCACGAGCAGGGTGCCGGGTTCATGGCCGACGGCTATGCGCGGACCCGCGGCAAACCGGGGGTGTGCTTCATCATCACCGGCCCGGGCATGACCAACATCACCACCGCCATGGGCCAGGCCTATGCCGACTCGATCCCGATGCTGGTGATTTCCAGCGTGCAGGCCCGCGACCAGCTGGGCGGTGGCCGCGGCAAGCTGCACGAGTTGCCCAACCAGGCAGCGCTGGTGTCGGGTGTGGCGGCGTTTTCCCACACCCTGATGAGTGCCGATGACCTGCCGCAGGTGCTGGCCCGGGCATTCGCCGTGTTCGAAGGCGCCCGCCCGCGCCCGGTGCATATCGAGATCCCGCTCGACGTGCTGGTCGAACCGGCCGATCACCTGCTACCGGGGCGCGTGGTGCGCAGCAGCCGGGCGGGGGCAGCGCCGCATGCAGTGGCGCAGATGGCCGAGCGCCTGGCCAATGCACGGCGACCATTGATCCTGGCCGGGGGCGGCGCATTGGCCGCGGGCGCTGCGCTGGCGCGCCTGGCCGAACACCTGCAGGCGCCGGTGGCGCTGACCATCAATGCCAAGGGGCTGCTGCCGGCCAGCCACCCGCTGCAGATTGGCTCGACCCAGTCACTGCCAGCCACGCGGGCGCTGGTGGCCGAGGCCGATGTGGTGCTGGCGATCGGCACCGAACTGGCCGAAACCGACTATGACGTCACCTTCAAAGGTGGTTTCGAGATCCCGGGCAGCCTGTTGCGCATCGACATCGACCCGGACCAGACCGTGCGCAATTACCTGCCGGCGCTGTCGCTGGTGGCCGATGCCGAACTGGCCGCCGAGGCGCTGCTCGGTGCCTTGCAGGCGCTGCCGCAACCCGTGCGTGAGAGCACGTGGGGCGAGGCCCGGGTGGCCAAGTTGCGCCAGGCACTGGCGGCGGGTTGGGACCAGCCGACCCTGAGCCAGACGCGTTTGCTGAATGCAATTCTCGAGCGCCTGCCCAATGCCATTCTGGTGGGCGATTCGACCCAACCGGTGTACACCGGCAACCTGACCCTGGACATGGACCAGCCACGCCGTTGGTTCAATGCCTCGACCGGCTACGGCACCTTGGGTTATGCATTGCCGGCGGCCATGGGCGCCTGGCTGGGCAGCGCGGAGCAGGTCGGTGAGCGTGCGCCTGCGGTGTGCCTGATTGGTGATGGCGGTTTGCAGTTCACCTTGCCGGAGCTGGCCAGCGCGGTGGAAGCGCAGGTGCCGCTGATCGTGCTGCTGTGGAACAACCAGGGGTACGAGGAAATCAAGAAGTACATGGTCAACCGGGCGATCGAGCCAGTCGGGGTGGATATCCATACGCCAGACTTCATCGGTGTGGCGCGGGCCCTGGGCGCGGCGGCGGAGCAGGTGGCAGATGTGGCGCAGCTGCAGGTGGCGTTGGGGCAGGCAGTGGAGCGCAAGGGGCCGACCTTGATCCAGGTTGACCAGAATCAGTGGCAGGGGGCTGTGTTGGGTTGAAGTGAAGCTATTGTCTGTACCGGCCCTTTCGCGGGTGAACCCGCTCCCACAGGTACTGCACAGTTTTCAGTATCTGTGCAAAACCTGTGGGAGCGGGTTTACCCGCGAAGAGGCCGGCACAGGCAAAGCCAAACTCAGCCAGCAGTCGCCCGCAACCTGGCCACATCACGAATCGGCGGCGCGCCATACAGCCGGCTGTATTCACGGCTGAACTGTGACGGGCTTTCATACCCCACCCGGTAGGCCGCCACCGCTGCCTCGAGCCCGTCATTCAGCATCAAGCGCCGCGCCTCCTGCAGGCGCAGTTGCTTCTGGTACTGCAACGGGCTCATTGACGTCACGGCCTTGAACCGGTGGTGCAAGGTCGAGGTGCTGAGGTTGACCTCCCGCGCCAGGTCCTCGATGCGCAAAGGCAGCTGGTAGTTCTGGTTGAGCCAGGTGATGGCCTGGCAAACCCGGTGGGTCTGGCTGTTGGCCAAGGCGATTTCGTACAACCGATAGCCCTGCGGCCCGCGCAGCAGGCGGTACAGAATCTCCCGACGGAACAGCGGCGCCAGCATCGCGATGTCGCGAGGGGTGTCCAGCAGGCGTATCAGCCGCAGCAAGGCGTCGAGCAACGCGGCATCGGTTCTTTCCACATACAAGCCACGACCGGAAGGCCGGTTGGGCACCAGCATCGGCCCGCTTTCGGCGATCAGCTGGCTGATTTCGGCCGGGTCCAGGTCCATGCGCAGGCCAAGGCTCGGGTGCTCGGGGCTGGCGTCGAGCTTTACGCCGCTAAGCGGCAAGGTTACCGAGACCACCATGTAGTGCAGCGGGTCGTAGGCGTACTGCTCGTCACCGAGGAACAGGCTTTTGCTGCCCTGGGCGAGGATGCACAGCGCGGGTTGCGCCAGGGTCGGTACTGAGCGCACGTTTTCGGTGTAGCGCACCAGGTACAGGTCATCGATGGCCGATGCCGGGCCGTGAGGCTCCCCGGCGTGGCGGCGGATCAGCTCGGCCAGCTCCTGGCGTTGCAGTTCCAGGCTCGGGTCGATGGACGTGGCGGTGGTCATGATGGCTTTCCTCTGCTGACCGACGCAGCATAGGTTTGGGCAATGGCGGGCGCTAGTCAAAAGCTGCACGCCGATTGCCTGATCCTGCCGCGCTGCAGGATCAGGCAATCGGCGAGCAGTAATGGCCTAACGCGTCGCGCGGGTGAGGGCCTAACCTTGGCAGCCTGGCTTTTCCGTCCGCCTGCTTCAAGGAGATTGTGCAATGACCCCGACACAACCGGTCACCCACCTTGCTTTCATCCGTGCCAGCAGCGGGCGCTCGGCGGAGCTGGGCGCGCGCCTGCGTGACCTGCTCGAGCCCTCGCTGCGGGCACCGGGTTGCCTGAGTTTCACGGTGCAGCGTTCGCAGGCTGATGCCGACTTGTGGTTGCTCAGTGGCAGCTGGCGGGACCAGCAGGCGATGAGTGGCTACTTTGCTTCGCCAACGCTGGAAGTGTTTGGTGAGTTGGTGCAGGAACAGGTGGTCAGCAGCCTGGATCTGCATACCTTTGATTGATCTGTCGCCTGTACCGACCCTATCGCCGGCAAGCCAGCTCCCACAGGGGCATCACAGGTCTTGAGGGCGATGCAGTACCTGTGGGAACTGGCTTGCCGGCGATAGGGCCGGTGCAGGCAAATAGGGTAAAATGCCGGCCCCCGATCAACGAAGCGGATAGCAACATGGCACGTAGGGAATTCCCGCATTTCGAAGCGGTTTCGGCGATGGTCCCGGTGGAAGGTGGCGGCTACAACGCGGCCATCGCGGTCAAGGCCCTGGGCATGGGCGGTGCGCCGCGCTTTCACAAGATTCTCGACGGCCAGGTGTTCAAGGGCGCCGTGGCCGCCGACGAAGCGGCCACGGCCGAGCTGCAACGCCTGCAGGGCGTCAGCGAAGAGGGTGAGCTGATCTGGTGATCAGGCCGGCGGGCGGGCCATCTTGAACAGGTTGCCCAGCTCGAAATAGTCTGCCGGGCCACCGCCACGCAGGATCGGCTCGGCGGCAGCGGTATCGTAGATGCCGTTCTTCAACAGGTGCTCGGCAATGTGCACCCCCACCACTTCACCCAGGATCAGCCAGCTGGGCACCAGTTCCTGGTCGGCCCGCTTGAGCTGGACTATCTGGCTGACCTTGCACTCGAAAGCCACCGGGGTTTCGCCGACACGCGGCACGTTGACGATGCTCGACGGCTTGGCGGTGAGGCCGCTCAATTCAAATTCGTTTATCTCGGCGGCAACCGGTGCGCAGCTCTTGTTCATCTGCTCGGCCAACGGGCGGGTTGCCAGGTTCCAGACGAATTCGCCGGTCTGCTCGATGTTGTTCAGGCTGTCTTTGCGCCCGACGCTGCAGAAACCGATGATCGGCGGGATGTAGTTGAAGGCGTTGAAAAAGCTGTAGGGCGCCAGGTTCAGGCGGCCTTCGCGGTCCTGTGAGGAGATCCAGCCGATAGGGCGGGGGCCGACGATGGCGTTGAACGGGTCGTGGGGCAGGCCGTGGCCTTTGGCGGGTTCGTAGTAATACATCTGTGCTGGGCTTGCTGGCCCTACCTCCTGGTGGACAAGGCGCCTAGTGTGCCAAGCCTGTGCCCGCCTGCAAATGATCAAGCCCGGCCGAAGCCGGGCTGGGTGCTCGCATCAGGGATCAGCTGATGCGGTGGGCGTTGGTGCGATCGAAGCCATCTTCGGCGAAACGTTGGCCGCCAGTGCGGTCGAAGCCGTCTTCAGCGAAGCGCTGGCCACCGGTGCGGTCGAAGCCGTCTTCGGCGAAGCGCTGGCCACCGGTGCGGTCGAAGCCGTCTTCGGCGAAGCGTTGACCACCAGTGCGGTCGAAGCCGTCTTCGGCGAAACGCTGGCCGCCAGTGCGGTCGAAGCCATCTTCAGCGTAGGCAGCGGATTGGCTCTGGGTCGCTGCGAAGGTGTGGGCGTTGGTGCGGTTGAAGCCATCTTCGGCGAAGGCGCCAGCAGCGAAAACCGAGAGGGCCAGGGTGAGGATCAGTTTGTTTTTCATGGTCGTTGCTCCAGGGGTTCTTGAGGTTGTTTTGTTCTATGGGTTTAATCCTACGCCGATTAACTTGATTAAAAAGCGCAAATAATAGCGCTTAAAAATCGAATAATTCGATATTGGTTGGCGTGCATCTTGTGGCTCGGGCAGCGGTTCTGGCTCAGGTTGTGTCCGCCCATGCGCCGACGTTCTGCCAGCCATTGCAGCTTGAGGGGGTGGAATTAATGGGGCGTTAAGGATGAAAAATCTGTCATTGAAGGCTGTTCAACGCATTTTTCATACATCACCAACCGATTTTTCAAATGCTGCTCAGCACCATCGCCGCACCTCAAACCGGAGCGGCACAACAATGAACAAACTTCCGCAAATCACCTTGGCCTTCTGGGTCATGAAGATCTGCGCTACCACCCTTGGCGAAACGGCGGGTGATTTGCTGTCGATGACCCTGAACATCGGCTATGCCCTCAGCTCGCTGCTGCTGATCAGCGTGTTCCTGCTGACCTTGCTCGGCCAGCTGTACTCGCGCCGCTACCACCCGATGCTGTACTGGCTGGTGATCCTCTCCACCAGCACCGCCGGCACCACCATGTCCGACTTCATGGACCGCACCCTGGGTTTGGGCTACGCCGCAGGTTCGGCAATCCTCATCGGCATCCTGCTGCTGACCTTCCTGGTATGGCGCCTGAGCGGCAACCCGCTGGATGTCACCCGCATCAAGAACCGCACGGGCGAATTGTTCTACTGGGTGGCGATCCTGTTTTCCAACACCCTCGGCACCGCGCTGGGCGATTACCTGGCCGATGACTCGGGGCTCGGTTTTGCCGGTGGCGCACTGTTGATCGGCAGTGCCATCGCCTTGGTAGTGGTGGCCCGCTACTGGACACGCATCCCTGGCGTGGTGTTGTTCTGGGTTGCGTTCGTGCTTACCCGCCCGTTCGGCGCCACCTTGGGCGACTTCCTCACCAAGCCCCACGAGAAGGGCGGCCTGGACTTCGGCACGGTCGGCTCTTCGGCGGTGCTGGGCGGGGTGTTGCTGGTACTGGTGCTGATGGCCACCTGGTACCAGCGCCGTGAGCCGCGTCAGGCGTTGGAGATGTCCTGAGCCTGCTTTCCGATACCAGTGAGCCGATTAATTGGGCTATTCGGCTCACATTGTGAGCCGAATAGGATTTCTAATCGGCTCATCAGAAGGCTTCGGAGGTATGGCTTGATGTTTGCGCTGTTGCTCGTCCGCGCGGTGCGTCTCGCATGCGCTGGAGCCCTCAAACCGTACACCTGGATTGCATGACGCATTCGCATGTATGAAAAAAGGCGCCCCGAAAACGGGGCGCCCTTCTTCATTACCGCAAGCTCACACTCACTCAGTGGTAATCCGCGAGTGCTGCTTGGTGTCCTTCATGGTCGCGTAAACCAGCAGCGAGCAGGCGATGCAGGCGGTGACGTACCAGTAGAAGCCACTTTCCATGCCGGCGCTCTTGAACCACAGGGCCACGTACTCGGCGGTGCCGCCGAAGATCGACACGGTCAGGGCGTACGGCAGGCCCACGCCCAGGGCGCGGATTTCGGTGGGGAACAGCTCGGCTTTGACCACGGCGTTGATCGAGGTGTAGCCGCTGACGATGATCAGCGCCGCCATGATCAGGAAGAACGCGCCCCACCAGGTCTGGATGGTGTGCAGGGTGCTGAGGATCGGTACGGTGAACAGGGTGCCGAGTACACCGAAGGCGATCAGGATCGGGCGTCGACCGATCTTGTCGGACAGGCCACCGATCACCGGCTGCAGGCACATGAACAGGAACAGCGTGGCGGCCGAGATGGTGGTCGAGTCGCTGATGCTCATGCCCACGGTGTTGACCAGGTACTTCTGCATGTAGGTGGTGTAGGTGTAGAAGGCCAGGGTGCCGCCCATGGTCAGGCCGACCACGGTCATCAGCTCCTTGGGGTGGCGCAGCAGGGTGCGCATCAGGCTTTCCTTGGCCTTTTCCTTCTTGGTGAAGGAGGCGGTTTCTTCCATGCCGCGACGCAGGTACAGGGCCACCACGGCGCACAGCGCACCGATCACGAACGGTACGCGCCAGCCCCAGGCATACAGCTGCTCGGTGGTCAGGGTCTGTTGCAGGACGATCAGTACCGCCAGGGCGATGAGCTGGCCGGAGATCAGGGTCACGTACTGGAAGCTGGAGAAGAAGCCACGGCGGTCCTTGCTGGCCATTTCGCTGAGGTAGGTGGCCGAGGTGCCGTATTCACCACCCACCGACAAGCCCTGCAGCAGGCGTGCGATGACCAGCAGGATTGGCGCGGCGACGCCGATGGTTTCGTAGCCCGGGGTCAGGGCGATGACCAGCGAGCCGGCGCACATCAGCAGCACCGAGGCCATCAATGCGGCCTTGCGGCCTTTGCGGTCGGCGTACAGGCCCATCAGCCAGCCACCGATCGGGCGCATGAGGAAGCCCACGGCGAAGATCGCGGCGGTATTGAGCAGTTGTGCGGTGGAGTCGCCGGCCGGGAAGAAGGCCTTGGCGAAGTACAGCGAGAATGCGGCGTAGACGTACCAGTCGTACCATTCGACCATGTTGCCGATGGACCCGCTGAAGATCGACTTCAGGCGGCTGGCGGTGGTTTTTTCTGTGGCAGGCGCGGTGGCCGCCCCGGCTGGCAGGGAGGTGGCATTATCCATCAGGGATACCTTCTCGTTGTTTTTGTGGAGCGCGCCGTGGCGCAGCTTGCCAAGGCAATTGCAGAAGGTGTGCCAAATGGGTGCATTGGGCTTCAAATGGGGGCGCTGCGCGCCCCTTCGCGGGCACGCCCGCTCCCACGGGGACCGCGTGACGTCTGACTCTTCGCGTTTCCCTGTGGGAGCGGGCGTGCCCGCGAAGGGCTGCAACGCAGCCCCAAAAGAATCCTGCTAATGAGCGGTTATTTGCTTAGTGACCGAGCGCGATAGGCGGATTTCCGCTCATTCTCTCCCAATGAAGTCCTCGCGCACCAACCCATGCCGCTGCATCTTTTCGTTCAGCGTGCGCCGCGGCAGCTGCAACGTTTCCATCACTGCATTGATCGCGCCCCCATGCTGGCGTAGCGCCGCGCGCAGGCACTGCGCCTCGAACGCCTCCATCTGCTCGCTCAACGACTGCCCGGCAGGCGCCACCTCGATGTTCGGCGAGCCCAGCCCCAATGCATGGCGTTCCGCCGCGTTGGCCAGTTCACGCACGTTGCCCGGCCAGTCATGCGACAGCAGCTGCGCCAGTTGCGCGCCCGACAGTGGCGGGGCTGCGCGGCCAAGCTTTTCGCCGGCGGCACGGGCAAAGTGCTCGAACAGCAGTGGAATGTCCTCACGCCGTTCACGCAATGGCGCCAGGCGCAGCTCGGCCACGTTCAGGCGATAGGCAAGGTCTTCACGGAAGCGCCCGGCGCGGGCTTCTTCGAGCAGGTCGGGCTTGGTCGCGGCAATGATGCGCAGGTCGACGCTGATGCTCTGGTTGGCCCCCAGGCGCTCCAGCTTCTGTTCCTGGATCACCCGCAGCAGCTTGGCCTGTTGGGCCAGTGGCATGCTTTCGATTTCGTCGAGGAACACCGTGCCACCGTTGGCGTATTCCAGCTTGCCGATGCGCTTGCCCTGGGCGCCGGTGAAGGCGCCGCTTTCATGGCCGAACAGCTCGGCCTCGAACAGCGACTCGGGGATGGCTGCACAGTTGAGGGCGACGAACGGCTTGCCGGCGCGCGGGCCAAAATCGTGCAGGCAGCGGGCCACGCGCTCCTTGCCACTGCCGGTTTCGCCGCGGATCAGTACATTGACCGGCAGGCTGGCCAGGTCCAGCACTTGCCGGCGCAGCTGTTGCAGGCCTTGGGACATGCCAAGCAGCGTGCCTTCCAGGCGTGACTTGAGGTCGGCCTGCTCGTGCAGCCGGCGGTTTTCCAGCACCAGCTGGCGCTTTTCCAGGGCCCGGCGCAGGCTGCCCAGCAGGTGCTGCGGGGTAAAGGGTTTTTCCAGGAAGTCGTAGGCCCCGCTGCGCATGGCTTCCACTGCCATGGGCACATCGCCGTGGCCGGTCAGCAGGATCACCGGCAAGTCGGGGTCGTCCGCCTGCAGGCGTTCGAGCAATTGCAGGCCATCCATGCCCGGCATGCGCACATCGCTGATGATCACCCCGGGAAAGTGCCGCGGCAGGTGTGCCAGGCATTCTTCGGCGCGGGCGAACAGTTGCACGCTGAAGCCGGACAGGCTCAGCCATTGCTCGACCGCGGTGCGGATACTGGCTTCATCATCGACGACGATCACTGAATTCAACATACAGGCTCCAGGTCACGGGGCAGGGTAAGGCTCAGGCGCGCGCCGCCAGGCAGGTTTTCGGCCTGCAGCTGGCCACCGGCCTCGTGGACGATACCGTAGGAAATGGCCAGGCCCAGCCCCAGGCCTTCGCCCACCGGCTTGGTGGTGAAGAACGGGTCGAAGACCTTGGCCAGGTCGGCTTCGGCAATGCCGCCACCCGAATCCAGCACGCTCAGGCGCCACAGCTCGCCGTCGGGCTCGATGCGGATCTCCAGGCGTTTGTAGCGCTTGTCGGCCATGGCGTCGAGGGCATTGCGCAGCAGGTTGATCAGCACCTGCTCCAGGCGAATGGCATCGCCGCGCACCCAGGCCGGGCGCGCCAAGTACAGGGCTACTTCCACTTCTTCGCTGCGAATGCGCGCTTCCAGCAGGTGCAGGGCCTGGTCGACCACGGTGGCCAGGTCGAGGCGCTCGCGCAGGCCGACCGGGCTGTTGCGGGCGAAGGTTTTCAGGTGGCTGGTGAGCGCGGCCATGCGTGTGAGCATCTGCTCCAACGGCTCCAGTGCCAGGCGTGCTTCGTCATGTCGGCCATGGTCGAGCAGCAGGCGCAGGGTTTCCAGCTGCATGCGCTGGGTGGTCAGCGGCTGGTTGATTTCATGGGCCATGGCTGCCGACATCTGCCCCAGCGCGGCCAGCTTGGCCGATTGCACCAGCCCCTCCTGGGCGGTGCGCAGCTCACGGGTGCGCTCCTCGACCTGGCGCTTGAGCTCCTCCCGGCTGCGCTGGCGCAAGCGGGCCAGGCGCAGGCGCTGGCTGACGAACAGCGCAGCGAACACCAGGCTCAGCCACACGGCGGCGGCGCCGAGGGCGGCATTGCGACCGTCGGCGGCCACCTGCGGCTTGCGCAGCAGATGCAAGGTCCAGTTTTCACCTTCCAGCGGCAGGCTTTCCCACAGGTACTCGGCGCTGCCCTCCGGGCCTTGCACGCGGCTGAGGGTGCTGTTGTCGGCAAAGCGGGTCAGCACCTGGTGCTGCAGCGGCACCAGCGGTTGCTTGTCGTACTGACGGGTTTCGGCCAGTTCGGCGCGGTCGGCACCACTGAGTGGCTGCAGTTCGCGGTAGCGCCAGCCGTCCTGGTTGGCGATGAAGGTGATGCCGCGGGCATCGCTGACCAGCAGGATGTCGCTGCCCTGGCGCCACTCGCGCTCCAGCTCGGGGAACTCCAGCTTCACCACCATGGCGCCGAGGAAGCGGCCATGCTCGTCGTTCACCGCGCTGGCGAGGAAGTAGCCCGGCACGCCACTGGTCACGCCCACGGCGTAGAAGCGGCCACTGCCCTGGCTGCGGGTCTGCTTGAAGTAGGGGCGGAAACCGTAGTTGGAGCCCACGTAGCTGCTGGGCAAACGCCAGTTGCTGGCGGCGATGGCCAGGCCGGTGCGGTCGAGCAGTTCGAGGGTGGAGGAGTTGGCGGCGCCATTGATGCGTTCGAGCTTGCGGTTCAGGGCGTCCTGCACCGGTTCGCTGACCGGGCCGCGCAGGGCGGCGATCAGTTCCGGGTCCAGCGCCAGCACGGCGGGCAGGGCGCGGTAGCGGTCGATCAGCGTGTGCAGGGCATTGGCATACAAGCCCAACTGCTGGCTGGCACGCTGGGCGTCGGCTTCCATGGCCTGGCGCTTGGCCTGGTGCATGGCCCAGCCGGCGCTGAGGGCGGTGCCCAGCACGATCAGCAGGGTGATCAGCCCCAGACGCAGGGCGCGAACGGAAAAGGGCATGGGGCGGATCCGGATGAATGGGATATCAGGGCCGGCCTCTTCGCGGGTAAACCCGCTCCCACAGGTATCGCGCAGGCCATCTGCTTGCGGAGTACCTGTGGGAGCGGGTTTACCCGCGAAGGGGCCGGTACAGGCAAACCTGTCAGTTACAGCAGTTCAAAGCTCTGCTGCTGCACCGCCTGGGAATCCAGCCCGACCTGGACATTGAATTCCCCTGGCTCGGCAACCCGCTGCAGTTGGCCATTGTAGAACTTCAGGTCTTCTTCGCTGATGCGGAAGCTCAACGTGCGCGATTCGCCAGGCTTGAGCATCAGCTTCTGGAAGTTCTTCAGTTCCTTCACGGGGCGGCTCATCGATGCCGATACATCCTGCAGGTACAGCTGCACCACGGTCTCGCCTGCCACCTTACCAGTGTTCTTCACCGTCACCTTGGCTTCCAGCGTGTCGCCACGCTTGAGGTCCTTGTTCGACAGCTTCAGCCCCGACAGCTCGAAGCTGCTGTAGCTCAGGCCATAGCCGAACGGGTACAGCGGGCCATTGGGCTCCTCGAAGTACTGCGAGGTGTAGTTGCCCGGCTTGCCCGGCGTGAAGGGCCGGCCAATACGGGTGTGGTTGTAGTACATCGGGATCTGCCCGACCGAGCGCGGGAAGGTGATGGCCAGCTTGCCGGACGGGTTGTAATCGCCGAACAGCACGTCGGCAATCGCGTTACCGCCTTCGGTACCGGCGAACCAGGTTTCCAGAATGGCGTCGGCCTGCTCGCGTTCCCAGGCAATCGACAGTGGGCGGCCGTTCATCAGCACCAGCACCAGCGGCTTGCCGGTGGCCTTCAGGGCCTTGATCAGCTCGCGCTGGCTGGCCGGGATTTCCAGGGTGGTACGGCTCGACGACTCGTGGGACATGCCGCGGGATTCACCGACCACTGCCACCACCACATCGGACTGCTTCGCCGCCTTCACCGCCTCGTCGATCAGCACCGCAGGCGGGCGCGGGTCGTCGACGATTTCCGGGGCATCGAAGTTGAGGAAGTTCAGGTAATCGAACATCGCCTTGTCGCCGGTGACGTTGGAACCTTTGGCGTAGACCAGCTTGGCCTTGCCCTCCACGGCGCGGCGCAAGCCTTCGCGCACGGTCACCGAGTGCACTGGTTTGCCGTCGGCAGCCCAGCTGCCCATCATGTCGATCGGGGCATCGGCCAGCGGGCCGACCAGGGCGATGGTGCCGGCCTTTTTCAGCGGCAGGGTCTGGTTGCGGTTTTCCAGCAGCACCAGGCTGCGGCGCGCCACGTCACGCGCGGCATCGCGGTGCAGGCGGTCGTTGCCGTAGTAGTCCTTCAGGTCGGTTTCGGCCTTGCCGATGCGCACGTACGGGTCCTTGAACAGGCCCATGTCGTACTTGGCACCCAGCACTTCGCGCACCGCCTGGTCCAGTTCGCCCTGGGTCACTTCGCCGGACTTCAGCAGGCCTGGCAGCTCTTCGCCGTACAGGGTGTCGTTCATGCTCATGTCGATGCCGGCCTTGATCGCCAGCTTGGCGGCTTCACGGCCGTCGCGGGCGACGCCGTGGCGAATCAGCTCCTGGATGGCGCCGTGGTCGCTGATGGTCACGCCCTTGAAGCCCCACTCCTTGCGCAGCAGGTCGTTCATCAGCCAGGTGTTGGAGGTGGCCGGCACGCCGTTGATCGAGTTCAGCGCCACCATCACCCCACCGGCACCAGCGTCAAGCGCGGCGCGGTAGGGTGGCAGGTAGTCGTTGTACATTTTCGGCAGGCTCATATCGACCGTGTTGTAGTCGCGGCCGCCTTCCACCGCGCCGTACAGGGCGAAGTGCTTGACGATGGCCATGATGCTGTCGGGGTTGGCCGGGCTGCTGCCCTGGAACGAGCGGACCATCACCTGGCCGATCTTCGAGGTCAGGTAGGTGTCTTCGCCAAAGCCTTCACTGGTGCGGCCCCAACGCGGATCGCGGGCGATGTCGACCATCGGTGCGAAGGTCATGTCCAGGGCGTCGGCCGCGGCTTCGATGGCGGCGGTGCGGCCGACCTTGGCGACGGCGTCCATGTCCCAGGTCGCGGCCATGCCCAGGCCGATCGGGAAAATGGTGCGTTCGCCATGGACGGTGTCGTAGGCGAAGAACATCGGGATCTTCAGGCGGCTGCGCATGGCCGCGTCCTGCATCGGCCGGTTCTCGGGCGCGGTACGCGAGTTGAAGGTGCCACCGATGCGGCCGGCGGCGATTTCCTCGCGAATCTTGTCGTGGGGCATTTCCGGGCCGATGCTGATCAGGCGCAGCTGGCCGATCTTCTCGGCTTCGGTCATCTGGCTGATCAGATGGTCGATGAACGCCTGCTTGTCCTGCAGGGGCGGGGCGGAGGGGGCGGCGAGGGCCGCCTGACTGGCAAGGCCCATGGCCAGGCCCAGCAAAGACAGTTTCATCATCAATTCCGTTGTGGGGCCTCTGCCGTATCCACGGTGATACGCGCGCGGCCGAAGTTTTCAGGCGGCTATTGTTGTACGATTTGCAGGCATTTCTTCCAGCGGCGGATTATGCCTGAATATGTCGCCTGCGGACGAAGCCCCGAATGCCGGGACAACAACTATAAGAACGCTCAAGAGACCGACGGCATGACCCCCTTCGACGAATACCATCAGCGGCAGATTGCCGAAGCCATTGCCCGTGCCGAACGGCGCACCGATGCCGAACTGGTGACGGTGCTGGCCCGCCGGGCCGATGACTACGCCTACTGGCCGTTATTCTGGGCCGCCGTGCTGGCGCTGGCCGTGCCGGCCCTGTTGCACTGGTTGCTGGGTTGGCCCGGAGTGCGTGGCTTGCTGGTGGCCAATGTGCTGCTGTTCGTCGGCTTGTGCCTGCTGCTGCGCAGCCCACGCCTGGCCGGCTGGCTGATCCCCCGGGCCCTGCGCCGCTGGCGCGCCTCGCGCCTGGCCCGCCAGCAGTTTCGCGAACAGAACCTGCAGCGCACGGCTGGTGCCACGGGCGTACTGATCTTCGTCAGCGAGGCGGAGCGGCATGTGGAGATCCTGGTCGACCGCGGCATCGAGCACCACCTGGATGCCACCGCCCGCGCGGCCATCGTCGCCCGCTTTGCCGAACAGGTACGCCAGGGCCGCACCTTGCAGGGGTTTGTCGAGTGCATCGAGGCGTGCGGCGAACTGCTCAGCGAACATGTGCCGCCTACCCATGCACGTAACGAGTTGCCCAACCGGTTGGTGATTCTCGATTGAGCCGAACCCCGATGGCTTGACGCGCCCATAGAACTGCACATAACTCATTGAATTAGCAGGGACTCTGTGGGAGCGGCTTTAGCCGCGAACACCGGCGCAGCCGGTGCCATGCACCGCGTTGGATTCTTCGCGGCTAAAGCCGCTCCCACAGGGTACGCGTACCGCTTGCGAATTCAGTTCTCTACGCGACAGCGCAGCCCAAAGGACTGGGCGATCTCCCACAGGAAGTTAGCCACCCTGTAGAATGCGTGCATTGCGCCATGCGCTCCCCGCTACCCGAGGCACCGTTTTTCCATGTCCGCCAGTTCTTCTGCCCCATCCGCGCCGGATGCGCGCACCCAGTTTCTCGACCTGCTGAACGCCGCCCTGCATGGCAATACCCTGGTCAAACTGGTATTGGCGCGCCATGTCGGTGCCGACCAGACCTTGCAACGGATCATTGCCAAGCCGCTGCAGGTCAAGGGCCAGCCGTGCCTGTCGCTGGTCTATCGCCACCAGACCCGCGACATCACCCGCAACCTGGCGCTGGACCAGGCCCAGGCGCTGGTCGCCGAGCTGCTGCCGGACAGCTTCCGCAACGCGCACCTGTTCGACGCCGACGGTGAAGTGCAGTTGACTTTCAGCAAGAAGGGCAAGCCCATGCTCCAGCGCCACGGCGCACAGGCACCGCGCGAAGCTGCCAGCAGCAGCGGCCATGACCGCGAGAAGAAGCGCTACCTGGAGCTGTCGCGGCCGTTCCTGCGTGACCTCGGCGTGACTGACGCACAAGGCGCGCTGATCCCGTCCATGTCGCGCAAGTGGAAGCAGATCAACAAGTTCATCGAAGTCTTCGACCACGCCCTGGCCAGCGCCCCGGTGCCGGCGGGGCAGGCACTGCGGGTGGCCGACTTCGGCTCTGGCAAGGGCTACCTGACCTTTGCCATGCACGACTACCTGCGCAACAGCTTGGGCCGCGAAGCGCAGGTAACCGGCGTCGAGCTGCGCCAGGACATGGTCGACTTGTGCAACGCCGCCGCCTTGCGCCTGGAGCACCCGGGCCTGGAGTTCCAGTGTGGTGACGTGCGTAGCGTGGTGCCCGAGGCCATCGAAGTGATGATCGCCCTGCATGCCTGCGACATCGCCACCGACTACGCCATCCACACCGGCATCCGCTGCAACGCCGCGATCATCATGTGCTCGCCGTGCTGCCACAAACAGATCCGCCCGCAACTGCACAGCCCGGGGTTGCTGCAACCCATGCTGCAGTACGGCCTGCACCTGGGCCAGCAGGCCGAAATGCTTACCGACAGCCTGCGCGCGCTGTACCTGGAAGCCTGCGGCTATGAGACCAAGGTGTTCGAGTTCATCTCGCTGGAGCACACCAACAAGAACAAGATGATTCTTGCGGTGAAGCGGCGCCAGGCAGGGGACAACAGCGCGTTGCTGGAGAAGATCGGGCAGCTCAAGGCGTTTTACGGGGTGCAGGAGCATTGCCTGGAGACGTTGTTGCGAGGGGATGGGTTGCTGCCTGGCGTGTGATTCTTCAGCGGCTCTTGTGAAGCGCCGCACTCGGTAACACGTTATCCAGTAGTGGCGCATTCGTACGTTTCAAGGGCTCGGTTTCGCTGGCCGTCGCTTCGAGCTGGCGGGCCTGGCGGTATTCGCTGGGCGTGCAGTTGCTGACCTGCTTGAAGGTTCGGGCGAAGTAGGACGGGTCCTTGAAGCCGGCCTCATAGCCGATGCTGGTAATCGGCATCTGGCTGTTGACGAGCAGGTCCATGGCCAGGTTCATGCGCTTGCTCAGGATGTAATCCAGAAACCCAACGCCGTTGACTTCCTTGAACAGGCGGCTGAAGCGGGCCGTGGTCATGCCGCAGCGCTGTGCGAGGTCCTTTTGATCGACACATTCGCGAAAGTGCTGGTCGATGTACGGCATGACCTTGCTGAGCGCCTGGTGCTTGTGGTGTTCGCCGGTCAGGCGAATGCTGTCCGGCAGGGAGGGAAGGTGATCGATGCGCTGCGCATTGCCTGAGGTCTTGCTGGCGCGGCGTATGTCGCAAAGCTGCTTGAGGACATCGATGTAGCGACTTTTCTCACCGCTTGTCAGCGGCAATACCAGATACTCCCAGACCCGCGAACGCATGGCCCAGACGGCCAACTCTTCGGAGTGCTGCACGGTGAACATGGTGACCGGGATGGATGGTGAGTTGCGTTTCACTTCCAGCAGCAGGTTGAGGTTGAGGGTGTCGGGGCGATCGAAATGCATGCAGATCATGTCTGCCTGCTGGCGTTCGGAATGCGCGACGGCCTTCGCCAGTTTGCAATCGCAGACATGACTGAACTGTGCCATCAGCGCTTCGGTGGAATGATCGCGTGTCAGATCGAACCACAACAACAGCGGCTTTGTGCCCGGGTTAGACATCGTGACTTAACCTTATGCTGGGGAGTTTCCCTACGAGCAGCAGTATTGTCAAAACACTATTAAGTCGCCGAGCAATTTGGTTATTACCTTAGATCGTTTTGGCTTAAGTGGTGCTATGCGTTTTGTAAAACCCTGATGTTAGACAGGTTCCGCATTTGGTCTGGCCTCTGCTCATGACGACCGCTTGTCGGCTTTGAACAAACGTGCCAGAACCTTTCCCTGAGCCGGCTGCAAATGCGTACGAAAGTGCTTCTCATATTCGGGTTTCCTGCCTGTTTTACTGGTGGCCTTGCCCACCTTTTCGATGCTGGCCAATGGCCGCAAAAAAGTCCTAGCGATTCGCAAAAATCTCCTAACCACTGCTGTCACCCTCTGACTAGGATTCGCAACAGGTAGTGCAAAACACCACTGCCCGGGAAGAAAAATAATGTCCTTAGCGAGGTGAGCGAAATGAATCTGCAAACTATCAAGGCTTCGGTGATGAAGTTCGTCAAAGATGAAGATGGCCTGACCATTGTGGAATATGCGGTGGCCGGGGGGTTGATCGCCCTCGCCGTAGTTACTGCTTTCACTGAGTTGGGGGGGGCAGTTGGCGACAGGATCAATGAGCTGAGAGATGCTATTAAACCTGCGGCCTAACTAATAATCAGGCCCGCACGGGGACGCAGCAATGTCCACAGAATATCTGTTCGCCATTGTCGTGCTGCTAGGGCTGCTGGGGATCGCGGTGGTGGGAGACCTTCGTCGCCACCGCATTCCCAACACCTTGATATTACTGGGGGTGGGTTTGGGGTTGGTGGGCCAGGTTTACTCCGCAGGACTCGTCGGGTTGGGGGATGGCGTGCTGAGTATGCTTATTGGTTTCGCGATATTTCTGCCGATGTACGCGCTGGGGGGGATGGCTGCCGGAGACGTCAAGTTGATGGCCATGGTCGGTGCCTTTCTTACACCGTACGACGTACTTTCGGCAGCACTCTTTAGCCTGATAGCCGGTGGTGTGTTTGGGATCCTGATAGTGCTCATACGCGGCCAGTTGCAACAGACGTTACAACGCTACTGGTTGATGTTGAGTGCGCGGGCCTACTTGGCGCCAGCGACGGATGAAGTTGCAGCCAAGCCTTTCCCTTATTCAGTCGCGATCCTGTCTGGAACCCTTGTCAGCCTGTTTGGGCTACCGCTAGGCCAATAGCCTTGGAGGCTAACCATGTACGCACTAAGAGACAATGGTGCCTGCGCTTGTGACAAGGACGCAGTGCAGAGCCTGGCACCTCAGCCACGTACAGTTCGTGAGACTGGCCTGGCGGAAAGCTTTCTCGGTGATTTGCTGTGCAAGCACCTGCATGACGCCGGTACGCTGGACCTGTCGCGCCTGGTGGAGCGCCTTGCGCTGACCGGTGCGGTGGTGGAAGAAGTGCTGGCCTTTCTGCGCAAAGATGGCCGCGTCGAAGTACTGGGCCAGGTCGGTGTGCAAACGGGGGGGCAGGTGCTGCGTTACGGCTTGACCGAACGCGGCCGTGCCACCGCCCGGGATGCACTGGCGCGCAGCGGCTACATCGGTGCGGCGCCCTTCCCCGTAAGTGCCTACCGTGACCTGCTCAAGCTGCAGACCATTCACCATGGCCGCATCAGTACGCAGGACATGCATGCGGCCTTCGCTGGCGTAGTGCTCTCGGAGAGCATGCTCGATCAACTGGGCGTAGCGCTGAACTCCGGGCGCGCGATCATGATTTACGGCCCCGCAGGCACCGGCAAGACCTACGTCAGCAGCCGGTTGATTCGCCTGTTCGCCGAATCCATCTGGGTACCGCATGCCATAGAAATCAATGAGTCGGTCATCGAGGTGTATGACCCTCAGGTGCATCAGCGCCTGGAGGAGGAGGGTCAACCCACCAGCCTGTTGCTGAACGAAGGCATCGATCGTCGGCTGGTGCGCTGCAAACGCCCGGTTGTGATCACTGGCGGTGAGTTGGGCATGGAGCAACTGGACGTCCGCTTCGATCCCAGTACCCGTCAGTACCAGGCCTCCTTGCAACTCAAGGCCAGCAACGGCCTGTTCATCATCGACGACATGGGGCGCCAGCGCATGGCCCCGGCCGAACTGCTCAACCGCTGGATCGTGCCGATGGAAGAGAAGCGCGACTTCCTCAACCTGGGTGGCGGGCGCCATTGCGAGCTGCCGTTCGATCTGGTGCTGGTGTTTTCCACCAACCTGAATCCCCTGGAGCTGGCCGACGAAGCCTTCTTGCGGCGCATCGGCTACAAGCTGCAGTTCAGCTACCTGAAGGTCGATGAATACGAACGCATCTGGCGCCAGGAATGCGAACGCCTGGGCCTGGCTTACGACTCGTCGCTGTTGCGCCATGCGCTACAGGCACTGTACGAGGTCGAAGGCGTGCCGCTGGTGCCCTGCCATCCTCGCGACCTGCTGAACATGGCGCTCGACCGCCAGCGTTACGTGGGCGGTGATGGTCCGCTGTCGCCACAGGAGCTGGAATGGGCCTGGCATAGCTACTTCGTCCAGATCGACTTCCTTGGATAAGGAGATGCAGACATGAGTGCCCGTACGCTGACCCTGGTTGCTGTTTCCCTGACCTTGGGGCTTGGTGCCGCCTTGATGGCCAACAACTGGCTCAATGGCCGGCTCAACGCCGCCCCGGATGACAACATGAAGAACGTGGTGGTGGCCACGGTGGAGATCCCGTTCGGGCAGATGATCGAGGCCCAGCAGGTCGCCATCGTGCGCATGCCCAAGGATGCGGTGCCCGACGATGCCTTCGACAGCAATGAAAAGGTGGTTGGCAAGATTGCCACTTTCGCCCTGTTGCGCGGCGATGTGCTGCGCAGCGCACGCGTGGCTGAGCACCTGGGTGGCAGTACCCTGGCGTCGTTGATCGCCCCCGACAAACGAGCCATTTCGGTGCGTGTGGATGATGTGGTCGGGGTGGGCGGGTTCCTGTTGCCGGGCAACCGGGTAGATGTACTGGCGACCAAGCGCAGCGACGGTAGCAGTAATGACTCAGAGTCCAGGACCATCCTCCAGGACTTGCGGGTATTGGCTGTTGACCAGACGGCGGGAACGGACAAGACCCAACCGGTGGTGGTTCGTGCGGTGACACTGGAAATGTCGGCCAAAGAGGCAGAGGTGCTGGTCAAGGCGCAATCGGAGGGGAAGTTGCAACTGGCCCTGCGTAACCCGCTGGATGCTCAGAAACAATCGCAAGCCGTTGCCGCTGTCGCGCCGGTCCAGACCCCGCCGCCTGTGGTCAAGCCGCAACCCAGGCCGGTGGCCAACCGCAGCAGTGGCGTTGGCTCGGTCACCATCATCCGCGGGACTGAAGTTGAAGTAGCGAAAGCAAGGTTTTAAGGCGGCTGGCGTCCGAATGGCTAACTTTCGGCAGGAACAAGAACACCTCGCAAGGAGTTGTGCATGAATACTTTGCAGAGACTAGGGATGTACCTGTTGTGCGGGCTGGGTACGCAGCTGCTGTTCGTCGGTGTGACGCAGGCTGCAGAACCGGGATCGGGATACAGCGCCATGCCGGCGGCCAACACCAATACGGTACAGGTGCCCATCTACAAGTCGCGGACGATCAGCGCTCGTACGCCGGTGAGGAAAATCTCGGTCGGCAACCCGGATATCGCCGATATCCTGATCACCAGCCCGACCCAGCTCTACCTGCTCGGCCGTTCCCTGGGCACTACCAACGTGCTGCTGTGGGACAACAACAACCGCTTGATCGAGACCCTGGATGTGGAGGTCGTGCATGACCTCACCGGGCTCAAGACCAAACTGCACCAGCTGCTGCCCGAGGAGAACATCGAGGTGTTCAGCGCCCAGGGCGCGTTGGTACTGCGTGGCCAGGTGCGTAGTGCCGCGGCCATGGACACAGCGATGAAAGTGGCCAAGACCTATGCCGCGCAAACCTCGAGTGTGGTGCAAGGCAAGGGTGAAGCCGCCGAAGCGGCCCCGGCCCAGTCGCTGGAGGTGATCAACCTGCTCAGCGTCGGTGGCAGCCAGCAGGTGATGTTGGAAGTGAAAGTGGCCGAGATGCAGCGCAGCCTGATCAAGAACCTCAACGTGCGCTTCAATGCACTTGGCTCATCCGGCAACTGGAGCGGTGGCGGGTTCAACAATGGTCAAGGACTGGGCCTGACTCCAGGCGGCGGATCGATCCTTTCGCCAGGTTCGCTGATTGGTGGCGGCAAAGGCTTGTTCGCCCAGTTCCTGTCCGACGATTTCCTCTTCAACGTGGTGCTGGAGGCGTCCAAGGACAATGGTTCGGCCAAGGTGCTTGCCGAGCCCACCCTCACCACTCTTACCGGCCAGCAGGCGGAGTTCATTTCCGGTGGCGAGTTCCCGGTGCCGATTACCGAGGATGATGGCATCACCATCGAATACAAGGAATTCGGTGTCGGCGTGAAGTTCCTGCCGGTGGTGCTCGACTCCGGGCGTATCAACCTCAACCTGAATGTCTCGGTGAGCGAGCTTTCCAACGTCAACTCGTTGGTACTCGACACTGGCCTGAACAGTATTCTGGGCGATGGTGTTACCCAGGTCATTCCGTCGCTGACCAAGCGCAGCGCCGAATCCACGGTCGAACTGGGCAATGGCCAGACCATCGCCATCGCCGGTCTGATCAGTGAAAACACCCGCGATTTCGTCAGCCGTTTCCCCGGGCTGGGGGACCTGCCGATACTCGGGCACCTGTTCCGCAGCCAGTCGTTCATCAACGGTGAAACCGAACTGGTGATCCTGGTGACGCCGCACCTCGCCAAGCCTGTGGACGCCAAGGCGGTGCGCCTACCCACCGAGAAATTCGTCGAACCCAGTGACCTGGACTTCTACCTGCTTGGCAAGACCAAGAGCAGTGAGCCCGGGCGCTCGGTGCCCGTCAGCCTCGGCGTCAGCGGTGGCAACTTTGGCCATGATCTGAACTGATCGGAGAGAACCAGCATGAGAACCATGATCGTGTGTTGCGCGCTGCTGTCGGGGTTGTCCGGTTGCATGTCATACGACGAGGGGCGCGTCGGCCCGCTGGGTTACAGCGTCTACCAGACTACCTACCAGCAGATTGCCGACAAGCAGGTGGCCGCCAATCCAGGCACCGAACTGCCTGCCGTCGGCGCCGATGGCCCGTTGCTGGAGAAGGTGATGAATGGTTATCGGGGGGCGACTGGCGATGCGCAGCAGGTCGGTCAGCCGATCCAGATCCAAGTCACTGATTCAACTCGCTGATTGAGGGCGTGATCATGACTCCTCGAGCTCAACGGATGTTCACCGCGCCGCCAGGCCAACAGCGGGGGGCAGTAACTGTCATCATCGTGATCGCCCTGTTGGCGATACTGATGATGGCCGCGTTGGTGCTCGATGGCGGTCACATGTTGTTGAACAAGACCCGACTGCAGAATGCCGTGGACGCCGCCGCCCTCAGTGGCGCGAAAACCCTGAGCCAGGTGATGGGCGCTGGCAATGCTGCCAGTACCGCGCGTGATGCCGCGCTCTCCACCCTGCAAAAAAATGCCAGTGCCACGGGTAACCAGGAACTGGCAACGGCAATCGGCGGCAACCCTGGCGGATTTGCGATGGTGGAACTGGCAGACAACGTCTATGGGCCTTTCTCCTACCCTGGGCCGGCCAATGCCACCTATGTACGGGTTTCGGTGGCGAATTATTCACTGGCGGGTTTTTTCTGGAACTTTGCCCAGTCGTTCACCGAGGGCGCCGGCGCCACCAAGAGTGTGACGGCAATTGCCACCGCCGGGCCAAGCCCGACCAGCCCTTGTGATCTTGCACCGCTGCTGGTGTGTGGCAACCCGGCTCAATACAACCCGGATGCCGGCATGTTCTGGGGGTATCGCTTTGGTGACCTGGAGGTCTTGAAATCAGCCTCCAAGAACAGCGACCCGATTGGCCCGGGCAATTTCCAGCTGCTCGATTTTGGCTCTGGCGGCAAGACCATTGGCGACCTGATGGCCGGCGGCGGTTCGGTTTGCCGCAATGTTGGTGACAACGTCGCCACCAAGCCTGGCAACACGGTTGGCCCATCCGTCAAAGGTCTGAATACGCGATTCGGCGAGTACTCCGGGTCGTTAAAGAGTTCGGACTACCCGCCCGACCTGGTGACGACCTATAGCAATCCGGTGATGAAGTACAACGACAAAACCACGCCTCACCGGGTAGAGCACCAGGGCCAACCTGTCACTTCGAGCAATGGCAACCTCTCGGCCGGCGGGACGCCGCTGTTCGACTACAACGACTATGTCTCGCAGACAGCTGCATGTGTCGGAGGTGGGGGCGCGGGGTGTCAGTCGAACGGAGTTTTCGAGCGGCGGATGCTGAAGATCGTGGTGGGCGACTGCTCGGGCAAGAACTCGGGGGCATCGTCTATTCCGGTCATCGGTTTCGGTTGCTTCTACGTAGTGCAGCCGGCCGACAACTCGGGTGGGGATTCGCAGATCTTCGGCCAGTTCGTCAAGCAATGCGAGGGTGACGGCGTGCCTGGGCCTACGCCGCAGGACGATTCCGGCCCGCAGATCATCCAGCTGTACAAAACCTTTATCAGTGGCAGTGGCACACCGAGCACCGACTCCTAAGGAGCTGTCATGGAACTTCACCGGTTCAAGCGTGCGCAGCGCCAGCAAGGGGTGGCAATCGTCGAGTTCACCATCACCCTGCCGCTGTTGCTCCTGGCCTTGCTGGCCTTTGGCGAATTTGGCCGCATGCTTTACCAGTACAACAGCTTGCTGCAGGGCAGCCGGGATGCCGCGCGCTTTGTGGCCAGCCAGGCCTGGAACTCGACCTTGGGCAAGGTCGAGGTGAGCGCCGATCTCGAGTGCATGACCAAGAAAGTGGCGGTGTACGGTGCACCTTCCGCGCCGCCTTGCAGCCTGACCGGGATGCCGGCCAATACCACCGTGCAGGTTACCAAGGTAGCGGGCACCAACGACCACGTGCAGGTGACCATCAGCGCGGTCTTTTCCCCACTGATCGCCAGCGGCATTCCGGCCTTTATCGGCAACGGCACGGCGCTGAACTTCCCGTTGGTCGCCACCACCGTGATGAGGGCACTGTGATGAAGCGCAGAGGCATGCAGGGCGTTTACGTGGTGGAGTTCGCCATCGTCAGTGCGTTGATGTTCACGCTGCTGTTCGGGGTGCTTGAAATAGGCCGGTTGTACTACACCGTGAACGTGCTGAATGAGTCCGTTCGGCGTGGTGCACGTCTGGCGGCGGTGTGCAATATCAGCGATCCGGTGGTGCTGCGCCGGGCGATATTCAACAGTGCGGGCGACAGTGGTGCCAGCAGCCTGCTGGCCGGCCTGGACACCTCGGACCTGACTCTGCGTTACCTGGACAAGAACGGTGCACAGGTCGCCAACCCCGGTGATCTGGTGAGTGCCACCGGGTTTGCCGCTGTCCGTTATGTGCAACTGACGCTGCAGAACTTTCAATTCAGCCTGTTTATTCCAGGGTTTGGCGTGCCCATTACCTTGCCAGTATTCAAGGCGACCTTACCTCGCGAGAGCCTCGGGCGTCATACCGAGGCGGATGTCGTACCGGAGATCACACCATGCTGAATCTTAGGGAATCTTCCGTATCCGCTACCTCCATCAAACCCGGGATGCGTCTGTTGATCAGCAGCTCTGACGCCTTGGCCTTGCGTCAATTGCAAGAAATCTGTCAGCGCATCTCCGGCCTGGAGGTGAATGTTCGCCAGGTGAGCAATGGGCATTGCGACCCTCTGTACGGGCTGGACCGGATGCCCGATTTCTTGCTGCTGCGCGTTGGCCAGCTGTGGCGTGAGGAACTGGCGGCCCTGTTGCAACGCCCGGCCCATGAGCGCCCGCCGCTTTTGGTGTGTGGCCTGCTGGACGATCGGGAAGGCATGCGCCTGGCGATGCAGGCCGGTGCGCGCGATTTTCTGCCAGAGCCTATCGTTGCCACGGAGCTTATCGCTGCCTTGAACCGTATGGTCATGGAAACCCAGACCAACAGCACGGCAACAGGCAAACTGGTCGCGGTGATGAATGCCAAGGGTGGCTCCGGCGGCACTGTGCTGGCCTGCAACCTGGCGCATCAGCTCAGCCTCAAGGGCAACACCCTGTTGCTTGACCTGGACCTGCAGTTTGGCAGCGTGTCGCATCATCTGGATGTGGCGCAGTCGCACAGCCAACTGGACGTGTTGCAGCAGATAAAAGAAATGGATGGTGTTGCACTGCGCGGCTTCTGCAGCCATTTCAGCCCGTCCTTGCATGTGCTTGGCAGCCGCGCCAATGAGCTGTGCCTGCCACAGGATGTGCAGGCCGAACAGCTCGATGCGTTGCTGCAACTGTCGCGTGCCAACTATGACTGGGTGGTAGCGGACTTGCCGCGGCAGATCGATCACATCACCGCTTCGGTGCTGGAGCAGGCCGACCGGGTGTACGTCGTGGTGCAGCAGAGCGTCAACCACCTGCGCGACGCCAGTTCCCTGGCGCGCATTCTGCGTGATGACCTGGGCGTACGTGGCAATCAGCTGGAGGTGGTGGTCAACCGCTACGACAAGGCGGCGCCGGTCAGCCTCAAGGATATCGGCGAGGCGCTGCGCTGCACCAATATCGTGAAACTGCCGAATGACTTCAGCGTCATCAACCAGAGCCAGAACACGGGTGTGCCATTAGGCCTGCAAGCACCTCGCTCCGCGATCACCCAGGCGCTGCGTGGGCTGGCCGAGGAATTGGTTGGCAAGCAGGTGGACACTGATACGGGACTGTTCAAACGCGCCTTCAAGCGTGTTTTTCGGGGGTGAACCATGCTTAGCGATTTCCGTAACCGTTTGCGCAAACAGGCAGTCACCCCCGAGGCATCGACGCCGTCGAAGCAGGGGGGCGGCGCGAAGGACCCGGCAGAGGCGTTGATGGCGTGGGAACATTCGGCACCGGATGTTCTGTTTGAAACGAAAAGCCAGGTCACATCGGTGGAAGCCGAGTGGCGCGAAAAAACCTACCAGCAACTGCTCAAGGTCATGGACCTGTCCTTGCTCGACTCGCTCGAGCAGGCCGAGGCCGTGCGGCAGATCCGCGATATCTGCCAGCGTCTGCTCGATGAGCATTCGGCGCCGGTGAGCTCTGTCAGCCGCCAATTGATCATCAAGCAGATCACCGATGAAGTGCTTGGCCTTGGCCCGTTGGAGCCGCTGCTGGCCGACCATACGGTGTCCGACATTCTGGTCAACGGGCATGACTCGGTGTATGTCGAACGGTTCGGCAAGTTGCAGCGCACCGATGTGCGCTTTCGCGACGATCAGCACCTGCTCAACATTATCGACCGCATCGTCTCCAGCCTCGGCCGGCGTATCGACGAGTCTTCGCCGCTGGTCGATGCACGACTCAAGGACGGTTCGCGGGTCAATGCGATCATCCCGCCGCTGGCCATCGACGGGCCAAGTATCTCGATCCGTCGCTTTGCGGTGGACCTGCTCAATGTCGACAGCCTGATCCAGGCGGGCGCCCTGACCCCGGCCATCGCGTTACTGCTCAAGGCGATCGTGCGGGGGCGGCTGAACGTGCTGATATCCGGCGGCACCGGCTGCGGCAAGACCACCATGCTCAATGTGCTGTCCAGTTTCATTCCCCACAACGAGCGCATCGTCACCATCGAGGACTCGGCCGAGCTGCAACTGCAGCAGCCGCATGTGGTGCGCCTGGAAACACGGCCGGCGAACATCGAGGGGCGCGGCGAGGTGGGCCAGCGGGAGCTGGTGCGCAACAGCCTGCGGATGCGCCCCGACCGTATCGTGATCGGTGAGGTGCGTGGCGCCGAGGCGCTGGACATGCTGACGGCGATGAACACCGGTCACGACGGCTCGCTGACCACGATCCACGCCAACACCGCGCGCGATGCGTTGGGGCGGGTCGAGAACATGGTGTCGATGACCGGGGCGACCTTCCCGATCAAGGCCATGCGTCAGCAGATCGCATCGGCCATCGATGTGGTGATCCAGTTGGAGCGGCAGGAAGACGGCAAGCGACGGTTGGTAAGCGTGCAGGAGATCAACGGCATGGAGGGTGAAATCATCACCATGACCGAGATCTTCTCATTTGTCCGCAATGGTGTGGGCGAGCAGGGCCAGGTGCTTGGTGACTTCCGGCCAAGTGGCATGGTTCCCGCGTTTCGCGATTCTTTGGCCAAGCGCGGGATCGAGTTGCCGCTGACGATGTTCAGGCCTGAATGGATGGAGGCTCGTCAGCCATGAGCCAGATACCCGTTGAATACATCCTGATATTTCTTGGCATGGTATTCGTTGCCGTATTTCTCCTCAGCCAAGGTTTGGTGGTGCCGGTGTTCGGTGAGGCAAGCAAGGTACGCAAGCGTATCCGTAGCCGACTGGTGATCCTGGAGCGGGCAAGTCATCTGCCGAACATGCAGACCGTGCTGCGGCAGAAGTACCTGACACGCTTGTCGCCGCTGGAGGCGCGGCTCGAGCAGTTGCCCTTCATGGCGACGCTGACGCAAATGATCGAGCAGGCCGGACATGAGTACCGAGCCTATCGGGTACTGCTGCTGGGGTTGGTTCTGGCAGCGGCTGCCGGAATGCTGGCCTGGCTGTTCTTTCCTTTCTGGTGGTTGGCGCTGGCGGCAGCGTTCGTGGCGTTCTGGCTGCCGCTGCTGAAAATCACCCATGACCGTGGCAAGCGTTTCGCCCAGTTCGAGGAGGGTTTGCCGGATGCGCTGGAAGCCATGTGCCGGGCATTGCGCGCCGGGCACCCCTTCAATGAAACCCTGCGCCTGGTGGCAGAGGAACACAAGGGGCCGGTGGCGCATGAATTCGGCCTGACCTTCGCCGATATCAACTACGGTAATGATGTGCGTCGGGCCATGCTTGGCCTGCTGGAGCGGATGCCAAGCATGACGGTGATGATGCTGGTCACCTCGATCCTCATACACCGCGAGACTGGCGGCAACCTGACCGAAGTGCTGGAGCGCCTGAGCAACCTGATCCGCGGGCGTTTCCGCTTTCAGCGCAAGGTCAAGACCATGTCGGCCGAAGGGCGGATGTCGGCCTGGGTGCTGGTGGCCATACCCTTCCTGCTGGCGGCAGCGATCATTATCACGAGCCCGGATTACCTGACGTTACTGATCAAGGATCCCACCGGGCAAATGTTGGTCATGGGGGCTTTTGGCTCCATGTTGGTGGGGATTTTCTGGATCCGTAAAATTATCCGTATCCAGATTTAGGCAGTTCTCGCATGGGGGCGTCGGTCATGGACTATTTGCTCGGTTTGTTGAGTGGGGTGACGGACAACGAGGCATTGGCACGCCTGCTGATTGTCGGTGCGATTGGGGTGAGCACGGCTATTGCGGTAATCACCGTGACGTTATTGGTGCTGGGGCTACAGAGTCCACTGCAACGCCGTCTTGCATTGATCAAGCGTGACCACTCAAGCGCTGCGGCCGGGCGGGAAGCACCAGGAAATCTGCAACTGTTACTGGAACGGGTAGGTCGGCGCGTTACCCCTTCTACGGAGGAGCAGATGTCGGCCACCCGAACCCTGTTGACCCATGCGGGTTACGGCTCGGCTTCAGCGGTACAAGTGTACTGGGCGGTGCGTTTGCTGTTGCCGCTGATGCTGCTAGGTATCTTGTTGTTGACACTGCCACTGGTTCCCAACCTTTCCCCGCTCAAGATCATGGGGTTGGTGGCCATGGGGGCTGCCGTCGGATGGCTACTGCCGGCAGTGTATGTCGACAAGCGCAAGAATGCTCGACAGGGGCGGTTGCGTGCGGCCTTTCCTGATGCCCTGGACTTGATGGTGGTTTGCGTCGAGTCGGGCCTGGCGTTGCCCCAGGCTATCGAGCGAGTGGCTGAAGAAATGGCAGTCAGCCAGGCCGAACTGGCCGAGGAACTGGCGTTGGTCAATGCGCAGATCCGCGCCGGCATTTCCAGTACCGAAGCGCTCAGGCAACTGGCGGATCGCACCGGCCTGGAAGACATCCAGGGTTTGGTCAGCCTGTTGGCCCAGAGCATCCGCTTCGGCACCAGCGTAGCGGCTACCTTGCGCATCTATGCCGAGGAGTTTCGTGACCGGCGCATGCAGGCCGCCGAGGAAATGGGCGCGAAAATCGGAACAAAGCTGGTTTTTCCGCTAATTTTCTGTTTGTGGCCAAGCTTTTTTCTGGTTGCCATCGGCCCGGTAATCATCGGGATACTTAGAACGTTCGGGAAGTCATGACATGAACAGGATCAGCTTGCTGTTGACCATGATAGCCGTGCTCTCGGGTTGCCAGAGCACTGGGCCAGACTTGAATGGGGTGCGTTCTGTCTACTCCGCTGGCAATTCGGTGCTCTATCAGGTGCAGTCGCAGAGCAACTCGCCCGACCAAGCAATGCAGATGGCCGCGATGGCTTACCAGGCCGGTGACCTGGACCAGGCGCTGTACCAGTACCTGCGCGTCCTTGAGCTGGCGCCCGAACGTTATGAGGCCCTGGTCTGGGTTGGCCGTATCCACCGCGAACGCGGCAATAACCAGCTTGCCGAGATGGCCTTCACCGAGGTACTGAGCAAGGCGCCTGAAAACCCCGATGCGCTGACCGAAATGGGCCTGCTGAACCTGTCCATGCGTAAACATGAGCAGGCCAAGGTGATGCTGTTGAAGGCAGTTGCCGTGGATCAGAAACGCTTCGCCAAGGACCCGGCCAACACCCAGACAGGGGCGGCTGCGCTCAGGGTCGACAGCAAGTCACCACTCAAGGCCTACAACGGGCTGGGGGTGCTCGCGGATCTGGCCGACAACTTCGCCGAGGCGCAGACCTACTACCGCCTGGCCGAGCTCATCGATCCGCGTTCGGCGTTGGTACAGAACAGCCTGGGGTATTCCTACTACATGGCCGGGCAATGGGCCGATGCCGAGCTCCGGTACAAACGTGGTGTGAGCTACGACGGCACCTACAAACCGCTTTGGCGCAACTATGGGTTGCTGCTGGCTCGCATGGGGCGCTATGAGGAGGCGGTGTCTGCATTCGAACAGGTCGAAAAGCGTGCAGAGGCCAGCAATGATGTCGGCTATGTCTGCCTGGTGGAAGGCAAGCTGGATGTGGCTGAGCAGTTCTTCCGCAGCGCGATCGAGTTGTCGCCGGGGCACTATCCCGTCGCCTGGGAAAACCTGAACAGGGTCCAGCAGATTCGGCAAATCCGCCAGCTGGGCGGCGATGTAGCGATGCCCGAGCCGGTTGCAGTTGGCCCGGCCGTGCAGGTGACAACCGCGTCGGCGCCTTGATGGGGCGAGTGATTCAGCGGGCAAGCCCTGATGCCTGTCAGAGAGCATTAACGGGGCTGCTTTGCAGCCCATCGCCGGCAAGCCAGCTCCCACAGGTACCGCGCAGAATTCAGGAGTT
>RCUT01000125.1_pt1 | contig 41637 bp, 35 predicted proteins | sample 2166171 | NCBI WGS metagenome assembly RCUT01 (sample SAMN09932757, study PRJNA488358) | compost metagenome | isolation source: compost soil in 4-hydroxybenzoic | place: Germany: Experimental Botanical Garden | reverse complement strand
TGAAACGGCCGCAAAACCTACCACTGCGATTCGTCAGGCCCAACGCGGTGCCCCCTTTGCGACTGCTCTGCAGTCGATCGCAGCCTCGTGCCTCGGCAGCGGCTACGGCACGTGGTTGTTCCCTCGTAGCCGCTGCCGTGAGGCTGCGATCGGGCGTGAAACGGCCGCAAAACCTACCACTGCGATTCGTCAGGCCCAACGCGGTGCCCCCATTGCGACTGCTCGTGCTGCTGGAGCGCTCAGCTGTGTGAGCGCTCCTTCAACTGCTTCGCTGGGATGGCCACCAACAGAAGCACTGCCCCCACCACCAGCACCACGGCGATGACGTCAAAGGCCAGGTATAAGCTGCCGGTTGCAGTTTTGATCGCGCCGACTACCACCTGGCTGATGACCCCAGCCATACCGCCAATGCAACTGATCACGGCAATCCCCACCGCCGCTGCCGAGGGGCTCAGCAACGCTGGCGGGATGGTCCAGAACAACGACAAGGATGCCAGCGCCGCTGCAGCCCCCACGGTCATCAGCATGACTGAAAACACCAGGTGTTCTTGCGCGGGCCCTAACAACGCAAAACACCCTGCACTGACCAGGACGGTCAGCGCCACATGCCAACGCCGTTCCAAGCGCTTGTCCGAACTGCGTGCCAGCAGGTACATGCCAACCAGCGCCACCAGGTACGGCAGGCTGGCCAACAGACCAATGGTTTTGAGGTCCTGCACGCCGAACCCGCGGATCAACGTCGGCATCCAGTACGACACGGTGTTCGAACCGCTGTACAGACAAAAGAACACCAGACCTGCGATATACACCTGCCGATTGCGCAGCACTTGACCCAGGCTGGCGCTGGTGGTTTCTGCGCCCTTCCCCTGTGCCAGTGCAGTGGCCAGCAGTTGCTTCTGTCGGGCCGTCAACCAGTGGGCATCGTCCGGCTTATCCACCAGCCAGAACCAGCCGAACACCCCCAGCACCATCGCCGGAATGCCTTCAACCACGAACAGCACCTGCCAGTCGCGCAGGCCCATCCAGCCATGCAGGTGCGTCATGATCCAACCGGCCAACGGCCCACTGACAATGCCGGCAATCATCGCCGCCATCAAAAACACCGCGGTGATCCGCGCGCGCAATGCCGGCGGGAACCAGTACGTCAGGTACAGAATCACCCCCGGAAAAAAGCCAGCCTCGGCCACACCGAGAAAGAACCGCGCCACGATCAGTTGGTTGGCGCTGGTGACAAAGGCCGTCGCCACGGTGACGATGCCCCACAGCACCATGATCCGCGTCAATGTCGCCCGCGCGCCGATCCGTTGCAGGTACAGGTTGCTCGGCACCTCAAAGAGGATGTAGCCCAGGTAGAAAATCCCCGCACCGATACCATACGCAGCATCGCTCAAGGCAATGTCTTCGGCCATGCGCAGCTTGGCAAAAGACACGTTGAGGCGATCGATGGTGTTCAAGGCATAGGCCAGGAACAGATAGGGCAACAAGCGCAGGATCACCTTGCGAAACACCTCGCGGGTTTCCAGGCTCTCTGCATCGGTTACGGCGGGCAGTGCAACGGCGTCGTTCATGGAGCTCTCCTTGGCACGCGTTGGGCCCGCCAAGCGGGCACAACGCTGCGCGGTAGCGAATCAGAGTGCCGCTTGCAGTTCAGGCACCGCCTCGAACAGGTCGGCGACCAGGCCGTAATCGGCGACCTGGAAAATCGGTGCCTCGTCGTCCTTGTTGATCGCAACGATGACCTTGGAGTCTTTCATCCCGGCCAAGTGCTGGATCGCACCGGAGATGCCCACCGCAATGTACAACTGTGGGGCAACGATCTTGCCGGTCTGGCCGACCTGCATGTCGTTGGCGACAAAACCGGCATCGACCGCCGCCCGAGAGGCGCCGACCCCAGCGCCGAGCTTGTCGGCCAGGCTGTACAGGTGCTTGAAGTTGTCGCCGTTCTGCATGCCACGCCCACCGGAGACGACGATCTTGGCGGCGGTCAGTTCGGGACGGTCGGATCTGGCCAGTTGCTCGTCGATAAAACGCGAAACACCGGCGTCATGGCTAACGCCTAGTTGCTCAATCGCCGCACAGTGAGCGCCCGCATTGCCGGTGATCGACTGCGCAGCAGGCGCAAACCCGGTTGCCCGAACCGTAATAACTTTCACCGCCGCACTCGATTGCACCGTGGCAATGGCGTTACCGGCATAGATTGGCCGTTTGAAGGTGTCGGACGACTCCACCGCGATGATCTCGGAGATCTGGTCAACATCCAGTGCCGCAGCCACCCGTGGCAGGATGTTCTTGCCGTTGGCGGTGGCTGGCGCCAGCACGTGGGTGTAGATCACCGTTTGTTCGATCACCAGGCCCGTTACCAGCGGTGCGATGTTTTCCGGCAGTTGATGGGCATAGGCAATATCGTCGGCCACCAGTACCTTGGTCACCCCGGCGATGGCGGCGGCCGCTTCAGCCACGGCAGCCACTGCCTGGCCCGCCACCAGCACATGAATATCGCCCCCTATCTGCGTCGCTGCGGTCACAGTGTTCAGGGTTGCCGAGACGACGGCGCCGCCTTGGTGTTCTGCAATAACTAGGATTGCCATCAGATTACCTTCGCCTCGTTCTTGAGTTTTTCAACCAGTTCAGCCACCGACTTGACCTTGATGCCGGCGCTGCGTGCAGCGGGTGCTTCGACCTTCAGGACCTTGTTGCTGGAGGCCGTGGAAACCCCCAATGCTTCTGGCGTGACGACATCCAGCGGCTTTTTCTTGGCCTTCATGATGTTCGGTAGCGACGCATAACGCGGCTCGTTCAAACGCAGGTCGGTGGTAACAATGGCGGGCAGGTTCAGGGCAACCGTCTGCAGACCGCCGTCGATTTCACGAGTGACCTTGACCTGCGCACCGGCGATCTCGACGTTAGAAGCAAAGGTGCCTTGAGCAAAGCCGCTCAGCGCCGCAAGCATCTGCCCGGTCTGGTTGTTGTCACTGTCGATCGCTTGCTTACCGAGGATCACCAGCTGCGGCTGCTCTTTGTCGACCACGGCTTTGAGCAGCTTGGCCACCGCCAGGGCGTTGAGCTCATCGAGGGTTTCCACCAGCACGGCGCGATCTGCGCCCAGGGCCAGAGCGGTTCGCAACTGTTCCTGGGCGGCGCCAGGGCCGACACTGACCACAACCACTTCACTGGCGATGCCTTGCTCTTTGAGGCGCACCGCCTCTTCCACGGCAATTTCGCAGAACGGATTCATGGCCATTTTCACGTTGGCCAGATCAACGCCAGTGTGGTCCGTCTTGACGCGCACCTTGACGTTGAAATCGACCACGCGTTTGACTGCTACGAGGACTTTCATCAGCTAACTCCACTCTTCGGGGACGGTTTACACAACGGCCATCAGTTCGCTGTACACCTGCAGGTGATAGTCGTCATCGCCTAACTGCCGGGCGACCATCAACAGGTGCTTGGCGTGGTGCGACAGCACGTATTCCCAAGTCAGGCCAATACCGCCGTGCAGTTGAATCCCCTGGTCGGCGATGTAGCGCGCGGCCCGGCAGACGATGAATTTCGCTGCGCACAGGGTGCGGGTGCGTTCATCACTGTCGGGCTGATCGGCGACGCAAGCGGCGAGCATCGCCATGGATGTGGCCTGGTCCAGTTCGATGTGCATATCGACCATGCGGTGCTGCAGCACTTGAAACTTGCCGATCGGCTGGCCGAACTGCTTGCGCGTCTTCAGGTAATCCAGGGTCAGCTCGCAGGTGGCAGTCATGCTGCCCACCGCTTCCGCACACTGCGCGGCAATGGCGCGGCCTTGCTGGTAGCGCAGTGCCGGCAGCGCCGCGCCGGGCGCGCCAAGCATGGCACCGGCGCTGACCGATACCTGATCCAGAAGCACATCGCAGGCCATTCGGCCATCCAGGCTCGGATACGCGCGCAGGCTTACACCCGGGCTTTTCGGATCGACCAGAAACAGGCTGATACCGGCCTGATCACGGCTATCGCCGCTGTTGCGCGCCGACACCAGCAACACGTCGGCGCAGTGACCAGCGACCACCACCGACTTGCGTCCACTCAGACGCCAGCCACCCTGCACCGCCTCCGCGCGCGTCTGCACGTCATGCAGTTGATAGTGGCTTTGTGGCTCCTGCAAGGCCACGGCCAGTTGCAGCGTAGCGCCGACTACCTGCGGCAACAGCTCGCTTTTCTGCTCCTGGCTGCCCAACTGCTCGATCAGACCGCCAGCGAAAATGACTGAATGCAGGAACGGCTCCAGGCACAGGCCACGGCCCAGCTCCTGAGCAACCAACATCACGTCAACGCCGTTGCCGCCAAAGCCGCCATAGGCCGGGTCGAACGGCACCGAGGTCAGGCCCAGTTCGCCCAGTTGCTGCCAGAACGCATAGCTGAAGCCGCGCGGGCTTTGCCGGTGTTCTTCGCGCTGTTCAAAGCTATAGGTGTCGCGCACCAGGCGTGCAGCGGTGTCTTGCAGCATGTGCTGCTCTTGGGTCAATTTGAAGTCCATGGCCTGCCCCTTAGAGTTCGAGAATCATCTTGGCGATGATGTTCTTCTGGATTTCGTTGGAACCGCCGTAGACCGAAGCCTTGCGCATTTCCAGGTACTGGCAGGTGGCGGTGGCACTGAAGTCGTTGTGCAGCTGTTCCTCGCCGTGCCCGTAGCCCAGTTCGCTTTCCAGGTACGGCAGCGCATAGTTGCCCACCACTTTGGACTGCAGGTAGGTAATGGCCTGACGGATCTCGGTGCCTTTGATCTTCAGGATCGAGCTTTCCGCACCGGGCACACCGCCATCGCGGGCGGCGGCGAGGATGCGCAAGTTACTCATGTCGATGGCCATCAGTTGCATCTCGACCTCGGCAACCTGAGCGCGGAAATGCGCGTCCTCGATCATCGGTTTGCCGTTGCGCAGCTCGATCTGCGCCGCCTGTTTCAGGCGTTGGAGCATGGCCTTGGCCATACCGATGCCAGCAATGGTGGTGCGCTCATGGGTCAGCAGGTACTTGGCACAGGTCCAGCCTTCATGCTCGCGGCCGACCAGGTTACGCACCGGCACCCGCACGTTGTCGAGGAACACTTCGTTGACGTGGTGACCGCCATCAAGGGTGATGATCGGACGCACGCTGACCCCGGGGCTCTTCATGTCGATCAGCAGGAACGAGATACCGCGCTGAGCCTGGGCCTGGGCGTCGGTACGCACCAGACAGAACATCCAGTCGGCCAGATGCGCTGTGGAGGTCCAGGTTTTCTGGCCGTTGACCACATAAAATTCACCCTCGCGCACCGCGCGAGTATTGAGGCTGGCCAGGTCAGAACCGGCACCCGGCTCGGAATAGCCCTGGCACCACCAGTCTTCGCAGGCCAGGATGCGCGGCAAGAAGTGGGCTTGTTGCTCGGGCGTACCAAACTTGCAGATCACCGGCCCGACCATGTTGATGCCGAACGGGATGATCCGCGGCGCCCCGGCCCGGCTGTATTCTTCATCGAAAATATGCTTCTGCACGGCTGTCCAGCCGGTGCCGCCGTGCTCTACTGGCCAACTGGCCGCCAGCCACCCCTTGTTATTGAGAGTGCGCATCCAGGCAACGTTGTCGGCCTTGGAGATGCTTTTGCCGTGGCGAACCCGCTCGGCCAGTGTCTTGGACAGGTTTTGCTCAAGAAACGCGCGCACTTCGTCGCGAAACGCGAGCTCATCGCGAGTGAAATGGATATCCATCTGAAACCTCGATAGGGGGATTTACCCGCCAGCTACCTGTGTCGATACCGGCAAGGCTTGGCCGCCGCAGGCCTGGGCACTGCGACGGCCAGGGACGGTTACTGGTCGAAGACGATGACCGAGCGCGCCAGTTCGCCGCGACGCAGCTCATCGAAGGCGTCGTTGATCTGCTCGAGCTTGATTCGCTGGGAGATCATTTCGTCGAGCTTCAGTCGGCCCTGCATATAGAAATCGGTCAGCCGTGGCAGGTCGACCGGAAAGCGGTTCGAGCCCATGAACGAGCCCTGGATACGGCGTTCGTGCAGGAGCATCAGCGGATCAATATCCAGCTTCAGGCCCGGCTTGATCATGCCGATGATGGTTGCGCAGCCGCCACGGGCGAGCATGGTGAAGGCCTGCTCGGCGGTTTGCTTGAGGCCGATGCACTCGAAGGAATGGTGCACACCGCCACGGGTCAGTTCCTGCACCTGCTGCACCGGGTCGCCATTTTTGGGGTTGATCACGTCGGTGGCGCCGAATTGCCGGGCCAGTTCCAACTTGGAATCCTGCATGTCGATGGCAATGATCCGCCCTGCCCCCGCCAGTGCCGCACCGTTGATGGTGGCCAGGCCGATACCGCCACAGCCGATCACCGCCACCGTCTCACCAGGACGCACCTTGGCAGTGTTGAATACCGCCCCCGTGCCGGTGGTTACCGCGCAACCGAGCAAGGCCGCACGGTCCAGCGGCATGTCGCGGCGGATCGCAACCAGGGCATGCTCGTGCACCAGCATCTGTTCGGCGTAAGCCGACAGGTTGATGAACTGGGTCATCGGCTTTTGCACGTAGGTCAGGCGCGGCTCTTCGTCCTTACCACGCTTGGTGTCTGGCGACACGCACAGCGACAGGTGACCGGTCACGCAGTGTTCGCAATGGCCGCAGTAGGCCGACAGGCAGGTGACGACATGGTCACCCGGCTTGACCGTGCGCACCAGTTCGCCGACTTGCTCGACAATCCCCGAAGCCTCGTGGCCGAGCACCACCGGTGCCGGGTGTGGATAGTGACCGTCGACAAAGTGCAGGTCGGAGTGGCAAACACCGACGGCGACAGTACGCACCAGCACTTCGTGAGGGCCGGGTTTGCTGATCCCCACCTCTTCGATGGTCAAGGGTGAGCCAGGGGTATGGAATACGGCAGCTTTCATAGTCTTGTTCTCTTTATTAGCGAAGCTGGACAGTGGCGAAGGCGGTTCAGCGCTTGATCAGCGAACCCACCAGTTGTCGCACTTGATCGGTATAGGGTGGGCGCATAAGGTCCGGCCCATCGGCCGCGCGCAGCACCGCCTTGGCGTGACTGAAGGTGCGAAAGCCATCGAAACCGTGGTAAGCGCCCATACCGCTGGCCCCGACGCCACCAAATGGCAAGGTTTCGACACCGGCATGACGCAGCACATCGTTGACGCAAACGCCGCCGGAGGTGGTTCGGCTGAGAACGAAAGATTCTTCGGCGGCATGGTTGCCGAAGTAGTACAGGCCCAGAGGTCGCGGGTGACTGTTGATGTAGGCAACCACTTCCTGGATGTCGCTGTAGGGCTTGATCGGCAGCAACGGCCCAAAGATCTCGTCCTGCATGACCTTGAGGCTGTCATCGGGATTGATCAGCAAGGTCGGGACAATCTTGTGATGTGGCTGGTCGGCGAAGTTCTCTTGTGCCGGATTCAGCTCCAGGACCTGCACACCCGCGGCTCGGGCCTCGCTGAGATAGCCTTGCAGGCGCTGGAAATGCCGGGCGTTGATCACCGAGGTATAGTCAGGGTTGTTCTTCAGTGTCGGGTACAGTTTGGCCACTTCGGCTTTGGCCAGGCTGATAAACTCCGCGACCTTTTCCTCGGCGACAAAGACATAGTCCGGGGCCAGGCAGATCTGTCCGGCATTGTGCAGTTTACCGGTGATGATTTTTTTCACTGCTGCCGCCAGGTCAGCCGAGCGCGAGATGATCGTTGGCGACTTGCCGCCCAGTTCCAGGGTCACCGGCACCAGATTCTCGGCCGCCGCGCGCATCACCTGCTTGCCGATGCTGCTGGCGCCGGTGAACAGCAGGTGGTCGAACGCCTGGGCACAGAACGCCTGACCGACCTCGGCACCGCCGGTGACGATGGCCACTTCATCCTCGGCGTACACCGTCGGGAAAATCCGCGCGATCAGCGCGCTGGTGCTGGGGTTGAATTCCGACAGCTTGATCATGACCCGGTTACCTGCCGCCAAGGCACCTGCCAGGCCATTGAAGATCATGTTCCCGGGGAAGTTCCAGGCCGTGAGGATGCCCACCACCCCCAGCGGCTGGTAGCGCACCCAGGCCTCGCCTCGGTCAGTCTGGCGCGGCTCGTCGCGCATCCACTCGGCGACCTTGCTCTTGGTGTACTTCATCGACGCCAGCGGGCTGAGTACATCGAACAAACGCGAGAAGTCATCACTGCGATGACCGAAGTCGGCCGCCAGGGCGGCGACGATATCGTCCTGATAATCAACCAATAGGCCGATGGCCCGGTCGATCAGTTCGCAGCGCTGTTCAGCCGTCCAGGGCTCGTTGGCCAGGCACGCGGTGCGTTGCTTTTCAAGCACGACACTGACATCGGCACCACGCAGGTTTTCATTGGCACTCATGCGATTGGGTCTTCCTTAAAAAGGGATCGGTTCGGGAGCTGTCAATCACGCATCGGACCGTTACACTCACGGCTCGAACCGCGATTCGGGTAGTGCTCTGAGTCTCTGATAGTAGGAAGGCCGATACCGCCCCGACGACAACCAAAGGTAGGATGCATGGAAGGTTTTCAACGTAGTTCCAACGAACCAGTGCAGGGAGTAGTGCTGCCAATTCGTGCGGGCAAATTCCTTGTGCCTTCGCTCCTGCCGGGTCAACTGCAGCGCCCTGCGTTGCTGCCCGACCCTTCGCAACCGGGCCTGCGCCTGCTGTTGATCAGTGCCTGCGCCGGTGCCGGCAAGACCACCCTGCTTGCCCAGTACCAGGCGCGCTGCCTGGCAGCAGGCAAACCAACCTTGTGGTGCACGCTCGACACAGCCGACAACAACCTGCCGCGTCTGCTGGCGACCTTGCACAGCGGCCTGAGTGAACTGGGACTGATTGCCGGCAATCCGCTGCCGACTGATCCGCGCCAGGCGCAACATGCCTTGATCGAACAGATTGCCGACTGCCAGGGCGCCTTCGCGTTGCTGCTCGATGAGTTCGAAGCAATCAATAACCCCGAGGTGTTCGACTTCATCCAGCAGTTGCTCAAACGGCTGCCGGCCGATGTCACCTTGGGCGTGGCCACGCGCATAACTCCGGCGCTCAATCTCGGACGTTTGCGCGCGCAGGGGCAGTTGCTGGAAATCGACAGCCAGGCGCTGCAACTGAACCTGGAGCAGACCGGCCAGTACCTGCGCGAGCTGCGGCAACTGTCGTTGAGTCAGGATGAGATAGCCCGGCTTTACCAGCGAACCGGCGGTTGGTTCACGGGCTTGTATCTGGCTTCGCTGGCCTTGCAGCGCCACGACGATACACCTGCGTTCATCCGTTCCTTCGGCGGCGCGACGCCGGCGTTGGCCGAGTACCTGGCCGAAGATGTCCTGGCCAGGCTGGACGAACCCTGTCGCCAGTTTCTGTTGCAGACTTGCATACTCCAACAGTTCTCCCCGGCGTTGTGCGATGCAGTTGCTGCGCGTAATGACAGCCGCGCGATGATCCAGGCCCTGGAGCAGGCCAACCTGTTCATCGGTGCCATCGACGAACAGCGCCAGGTGTTTGAGTACCACGGCCTGTTTGCCGAGTTTCTGCGTCAGGCCCTGGCGCTACAGCACCCGGATCGGTATGGGCAGGCGCACCATGCCGCGGCGCGCTGGTATTTTGCCGCCGACCGCTGGGTGGAGGCACTGGAGCATTTGTTCACCGCCGACGATATCGACGAGGCCGCCCGCCAACTGGCGCGACACGTCGACAAGTTGGTGGAGAGCGGCCACGCCAGCTTGATGATGCGCTGGTTGTCGCGAATTCCCGAGGCTATTCGCGAGCAACATCCGGGCCTGGGTATTGCGTACGCCTGGGCGCTGATTCATGCGCGCCGCTACAAAGAAGCGCTGCAGATCATGCAAAACCCGACCCTGGCCGATCAGCACCACCATATCCATTGCCTGTTGCTGTTGATCAATGACCGCGTCGACGAGGCCTTGCACAGCAGCCGCGAACTGCTGCAACGGCTACCGCCGCAGTCCAAGTCGCCCTTTCGAATCGCCGCCTATGTCCAGGCCTGCAGCCTGCTCTACAGCGGCCACTACGACCAAGCTCGGCAATTGCTCGGCAGCGATGAACTGCGTGAAGCACAAAGCGAGTCGTCGTACTTGCGCGACGTCACCGATAGCCTGGAGGCGATGCTGGACATCACCCAAGGGCAGTTGGACAGCGGATTGAGCCGTTTGCTGGCCGCCAACCGGCGTAGTCGGGAATCGTGGGCCGGCACCTCACCGGTGGGTTTCCCTGTGCTGCAAACCACACTGTGCCTGGTGATGTACGAAACCGACGCGCTGGAGCAGGCGCAGCACAAACTCGCCGAGCTGCTGCCCTATGCTCGTGACCACGCGGCCCCGGACTCACTGATCACTACCCATGTGCTGTTGGCGCGCATCGCCTACCTGCACGACGACCGTCCGGGATGGATGCGCTACCTGGCCGACCTTGACCAGCTGGGCCGCATCGCCGGTTCCACGCGCATTCTGTGTTCCACTTGGCTTGAGCGCGCGCGGGTCGCCACCCTGGAAAAACGCCTGGATACCGCTGATCATGCCATGCGTTCGGCCGAGCAGCTCAGTGAGTGGGATCAACCCGGGATACTGCTCACTGCCAACGATGTCGATACCCCTTTCATCGGCCGTCAGCGCCTTAACATCGCTCAGGGCATCGGTAATCCGGACGATGTACAGCAGGCCCTGACACAGGCGCTGCAACGCAACCAGCTGCGTCGTGCGCTAAAACTGCGCTTGTTGCTGGTATTGGCGTTAGAAGCCCGCAAGCAGCCCGCTGAGGCCTTGGAGCAGTTGACCATGGCGTTACGCGCTGCCAGTCCGGTAGGCTTTATCCGCACCTTTCTCGACGAAGGCATGCCCCTGGCGGCAGTATTGGAGCGCTGGTCGGTAACCTTCCACGGTCAGGAACATGCCTTGGGTATTGAAGCGCGCTTTGTTGCCCATCTGCTGCAACGCAGCCAAGGTGAGCCCGCCTCCCAAGCCAAGCGCGAGGAAGGCCCCCCCAGTAGCCTGTCTGTGCGCGAATTGCAGGTGTTGCGCTTGCTGGCATTGGGGTACCGCAACCGCGAAATCGCCGAAAAAATGTTCCTGTCAGAACTGACGGTCAAATCCCACTTGCGCAAGATCAACAGCAAACTCGGTGCGGGCGGTCGTACCGAAGCGGTGTCAATCGCCCGGACCCGCGGTTGGCTCGACTGAGCCGGAGCTCAGACGGCCATGGCGGTATCAAGGAAATCGAGCAGTTGCTTATGCAACAGCGCCAGCTCGATGCCTTCTGGGTCGAGCAGATACTGCAGCATCGACCCACGCAATGTACCGAGGATCAGCACTGCGCCGGCCAGCGGCTCGATCCCGGCACGAATTTCACCCGCAGCGATTCCCTCGCTGATGCAGGCGGCCAGGTGCTGCTGTACCGAGCGGTTGTACTGCGCCAAGATCTGCGCGGTTTCCGAGTCCTGGGTCACCGCTTCACTCATCAATGACAACAGCGCCCGGCTATTAACCCAGTCGCTGTCACTGCGTCCCAGGTAGACACTGACAAAACCTTTGAGCGCACCCAGGCCGGGACGCCATTTCGGCGCCTCGACCTGCACCAGGCTCATGAAGTTATCATTGACGAAGCCCGCCAGCGCCCGCAGCAGGCCGGCCTTGCTGCCAAAATGATGCGTTGCCAGGCCCCGGCTGTAGCCCGCCTCCTCGCCCACTTCAGACAAGGTCATGCCGACCCAGCCCTTGCGCGCCACAATCTGCCGCGCCGCCTGCAACAGGCGTTGCTCGGCTTCACCACGGCGTTCGGCCTGGGTACGGCGGGAGCCGTGGGCGACGGTTTTATCAGCGGGTTCCATCAGGTAATTCCTTACTTACCGGTAAAAATGGGTTGGCGCCGCTCGGCCATGGCACGGGTGCCTTCGGCAAAGTCGGCGCTGACAATCTGCCATTCCTGCTCGCTGGCTTCACGGTCGATGATCCGGTCGACGGCATCGGCCAGGCCCATGCGCAGGGTCTCACGGCTGGACATCACCGCAGCGGGCGCGCTGGCGGCAATTTCTTCTGCCAGCGTGCGCGCGGCCTGACGCTCCTGGCCAGGCTCGGCCAATACATCGGCAAGGCCAATACGCACCGCCTCACGGCCATCGATGCGACGGCCCGTGGCAATCAGCAGCGACGCCATCTGCACACCGACCAGGCGCGGCATGGTAACCGAAATGCCGAAGCCTTGATGAATGCCCAGGCGGTTGAAGTTGGCCGAGAAGCGCGCTTTCTCGCTGGTTACACGGAAATCGGCCACTAGTGCCAGACCCAAGCCGCCCCCCACCGCCGCGCCTTCGACCACACAGATCAACGGCTTGCGGGTACGAAACAGGCGCACCGCCGACTTGTACACCCGCCGCGGATACTGCGGATCACACTGATCGGCGCCGGAAAAATCGGCACCGGCGCAGAACACTTTGCCCTCTGCGACCAGCACCGTCACCCGGCACGCGGGCAGCTGATCCAGGTAATCCAGGGTGTTGGCCAGGTCCTGAATCAGCTCGGCATCAAAAAAATTCAACGGCGGACGACTGAAACTCAAGGTCGCGACATGACCATCGAGTTGCAGCGCAAGGCCGCGGCCAGGGACAAAGGCGGTATCAGTAGACATGCAGGCTCCGGATTGAACACAAGGTAAGGGATCGACAGCTACTTGCTTCGCTGCAACGGTTGCTGCTAGGTTATTTACTTGTTGGGCGTTCAGCAAGTTTAGATTGAACCCCGCTCCTTCAATCACATGAGCACACAGCCATGCAGGCACTCGATATCCGGCCCTGTCATCTGGATGCCAAGGCAGACGCCTTGCGCACCGAGGTCCGCGAATTTCTCGCTGACGCGTTGAAAGACTATCCCGCCGAGCAACGCGCCAAGAACTGGAACGGTGCCGACCCCGACTTCAGTCGCAAGCTGGGCGCGCGCGGCTGGCTGGGAATGACCTGGCCCAAGCGGTATGGCGGCCACGAACGCAGCGCCCTTGAACGCTACGTCGTCCTGGAAGAATTGCTGGCAGCCGGCGCGCCCGTGAATGCGCACTGGATTGCCGAACGTCAGTCCGGCCCGTTGCTGATGAAGTTCTCCCCCGAGGTGCTGGCCCCACGCTTGTTGCCGGCCATTGCCCGCGGCGAGTTGCTGTTCTGTATTGGCATGAGTGAACCCGACGTAGGCTCGGACCTGGCCTCGGTGCGCACTCGTGCGCAGAAAACCGACGGCGGCTGGCTGGTCAATGGCAGCAAGGTCTGGACCACCGGTGCTCAGCGTTGCCACTACATGGTCACCTTGCTGCGCACCGGCCCCAAAGAGGCCGATAACCGCCACGCCGGCCTCTCGCAACTGTTGATCGACATGCAGGCGCCGGGCGTCACGGTACGGCCAATCTACAACATGCTCGGCGAGCATGACTTCAATGAAGTATTCCTGGAGAACGTCTTCGTTCCCGACGATTTCCTGATTGGCAAACCGGGTGATGGTTGGAAACAGGTGGGCGCCGAACTGGCCCTGGAACGCAGCGGCCCGGAGCGTTACCTCAGCTGCACCCAGCTGTACCTGGAAATGCTCGACGCCGCCGATGCCAACGACAGTCGCCAGCGCATCAGCCTCGGCCGCGTCGCGGCACGCTATGCGGCATTGCGGCAGATGTCCCTGGGCGTGGCCGGCATGCTCGCCCGCGGTGAAAACCCAGCGACCCCCGCAGCCTTGGTCAAAGACCAGGGCGCGCTGCTCGAACAGGCGTTGCCCGACCTTGCCCATGACCTGTTTGGTGGCAGCCGCGAGCCCGGCAGCGCCCTTGACCAGGTGATGCGTTACCTGACCCAGACCGCCCCGTCGTTTTCCCTGCGTGGCGGCACCCGCGAAATTCTTCGTGGAATCATTGCCCGAGGATTAGGCCTGCGATGAACCAGCCCATGATTGTTGAAAATCTCGATACCAGCGCCCCGTCGCCCCTGCAATCGCTGATCGCCGACAGCGTTGAGCGCCTGTTCACTGATCAGGTCAACGCCCAGTTGCTGGCGCGCTTCGACGCCGGTGAGCCCGCCAGCGCGCTGTGGCAGCAGGTTGTTGAGCTTGGCCTGCCCTTGGCCCTGGTGGCTGAGGAGGCCGGTGGCAGCGGTGCCAGCTGGCTGGACGTCAGCCCGGTGTTGCGTGCCTTGGGGTACTGGAGTGTGCCGTTGCCGTTGAGCGAGACCCTACTTGCCGCGCTGCTGTTGTCCCGTGCCGGCCTGGCAGTGCCCGAAGGGCCGATCAGCCTGATCCAGATCGGTCGCCTCGGCGATCTGCACCTGGACAAAGACGGCCTGCTCCATGGCCGCTGCATCAATGTACCCTGGGCTCGCAGTTGCCAGTGGGCCGTGGTCGCTGATCCCCAGGGTTGGCTAGCGCTGGTCGACCTGCGCCAGGCCCAGGTCAGCCTCGAGGCCGGGAGCAATGTTGCCGGTGAAGCGCGCGACACCCTGCAGTTTACCGCCGCCCCCGTGCACGCCAGTGCGCCGTTGCAGCTGGCCGGTATCCGTGAACCTGTGTGGTTGCTCGGCGCTTTGCTGCGGGCCTGCATGCTGGTCGGTGCGCTGGAGGCGAGCCTCGACCAGGCCGTGGCCTATGCCAATGAGCGTGTCCAATTTGGCAAGGCCATTGGCACGTTTCAGGCGATCCAACAGCAATTGGCGCACATGGCCGGAGCCATTGGCGCGGCGCGTACCGCCGCGCAAGTCGCCTTGCACAGCGCCAGCCAGCTGCTGCAGGCCGGGCCCGGCGAGCGCAGCAGCCTGGCCTTCGATGTTGCCGTGGCCAAGGTGTGCGCCAGTGAGGCGGCGTCGCTGGCTGCGTCTGTCAGTCACCAGGTACATGGCGCCATTGGCTTTACCCACGAGCACAGCTTGCACTACAGCAGCCGTCGCCTGTGGTCATGGCGCGATGAGTTCGGCAGTGATGCACAGTGGGCTGATGTGCTGGGCCAGGCGGCAATCGCGGCCGGCAGCCAAGGCTTCTGGGCAGGCCTGACTGCCCGTGATCTTGGCCTGCACGCCTCCCACACCGAGGAAACTGCCCATGGCCTTGCCTGAGCGGTTGAGCACGCGACTGCGCCTGCCCATGCTGGGGGCGCCGCTGTTCCTGGCGTCGACCCCGGCGCTGGTTGCCGCCCAATGCCGGGCCGGGATTATCGGCGCGATGCCGGCGCTCAACGCGCGCAGCCCGCAACAACTGGATGACTGGTTGACGCAACTCACCGAGCAAATGGCGACGGTGCCCGCGCCGTTCGCCATCAACCAGATTGTGCGGCGCAGCAATACCCGCCAGGACCAGGACCTGGCGTTGCTGGTCAAACACAAGGTGCCGATTGTCATCACCAGCGTGGGGGCGCCGGGTGAGGTCGTCGACGCTGTGCATGGCTACGGCGGCTTGGTGTTTCATGACGTGGTCAGTGTCCGCCATGCGTACAAGGCCACCGAGGCTGGCGTCGATGGCCTGGTCGCCGTTTGCGCCGGGGCCGGCGGCCACGGTGGTAGCCTCAACCCCTTGGCGTTCGTCAACGAGATACGGCGTTTCTTCAACGGCACCTTACTGCTCGCCGGTGGCATCAGTTCGGGCAAGGACCTTTTGGCCGCACGCATCATGGGCGCGGACCTGGGCTATGTCGGCACACGGTTTCTCGCCACTCAGGAGTGTGAAGTGGATCCTGGCTATAAACAGATGCTGCTCGCAGCCGATGCCGACCAGATCGTCAACACCGCCCTGTTCAGCGGCCTGCGCGCCAACTACCTGCGACGCAGCATTGAGCGCAGTGGTCTGGACCCGGACAATCTTCCCCCGGTACCTGACCAAGGTGGAACCGGCGGCCACAATGGCCATAAATTGTGGAAAGACATCTGGGCGGCGGGTCATGGCGTTGGCAGTATCGACGATGTGCCGAGCGTAGCCGAGTTGATCCAGCGCTTCGAGCGCGAATACCAGCAAGCAGCTGCCGTGATCCCTTAAAGGGGATGGCCGTTGCAGGCCGGTGCCGTTCTTCAGGTAGGATTGACTGCGTTCAAGTCAATGGAAATGACCCCATGCCACCCCTCTCTATCGAACAACACTGGATCGACACCTCGCACGGGCAGCTGTTCGCCCAATCCTGGCGCCCGTACGTTGAACACGGCGCGCCGATTGTGCTGTTGCACGATTCGCTGGGTTGCGTGGCCTTGTGGCGTGAGTTCCCTGAACAATTGGCAACGGCGTGTGGGCGCCAGGTCATTGCTTATGATCGCCTGGGTTTCGGGCGCTCTGCACCCTTCCCCGGCACCCTGCCCGCCAATTTTGTTGAAAACGAAGCGCAGGCAGGGTTTCAGGCCCTGCGCGAGCAACTGGACTTCAACGCGTTCGTGGTATTCGGCCACAGCGTGGGGGGTGGAATGGCGGTGGGCTGCGCCGCCGCCTACCCACAGGCCTGCCAGCACGTGATCAGCGAATCGGCGCAGGCTTTCGTCGAAGACCGCACGTTAGCCGGCATTCGCGATGCCGAACGTCAGTTTGCCGAACCTGGGCAGATGGCCCGGTTGCAGAAGTATCACGGTGAAAAAGCCCATTGGGTGTTACGTGCCTGGGTCGACAACTGGCTGTCCGACGCCTTCAGTCAATGGCGCCTGGATGCGCAATTGTCGCGGGTGCGCTGTCCGACCCTGGCGGTACATGGTGATCGCGACGAGTTCGGCTCTGCGCTTCACCCTCAACGTATCGCTGCCCTGACCGCCGGCCCGGCAAGCCTGCGGATACTGCCTGATTGCGGCCATGTCCCGCACCGGGAATACCCGGATGCGGTATTGGCCGCTGTCAGCGCCTTTCTTGACCCGGCAAAAGCCTGAAACAGTAGCATCACTTGTTGTAGCCGCTGCCAAGGCACGGGGTTGCGGCTACAAGGGACGGCTCAAGACGTTTCGCCTATGCAGTTGGGCGATGCTTACCAGCGCATGCCTTTAAACGGATTCCACCCCTGCTCACCCTTTTGTTCCTTCAGGTAATAAGCGTAGTTAGTCGTCATCGCATATAAAAGGTTGAAGGCAAAGCCCACACCAAAGTCGAGTTGCTGGGCAAAGCTGACATGGACATAGGAATACAAAATTTCCAGGGCAACGTTGACTGCAACAATAATCGCTATCAGTGTCAGGTTTTTCTTCCACAGCCCCAGCACAAACAGATAAATCGGCCCAAAGAAGAAGGCAATAATGTTTGTGTTGATGGTTACTCTCTGCTTGAACGGAAGCGCCTTAAGTGCCACTTTGTAACCCGGCTCACTGGGGGCACCGTGAGCGTCAAAGAACGCAAAACGCTTCTGCCATTTTTCGCTGTACTTGCTAGGTTCCTGCACCTGTTCTGTCGTGCTCATTCACTTAGTCCTTTGATCCATGAAAGATGTGTTGCTTCCTGATGTCCTTGATGTTGCGCGGCGCTGCTAGCTGCCAGGCATGTCATGTGGCCAGCAAGGCAGGCTATGGAAAGCACTTTTTCAGTAAAGTTCCCGCGTGGAAATAATTTCCTGCGCAAGGTAATTATGCACAAAAAAGTGACTACTTATTACAGTACACTCAGGCTTTGGGTGTCAAAGCAGCGGCACATCGTTAATAACCGGTCATTTCCAGGTAGCCGATGCCCCCTGTACTGCCCTTCAAGCGCACCGGCCCTTCCCAGTAAGCAAAGCGCGTGTTCATCCAGGCGTTGGGCTCCAGGGCTTCAACCTGCACGTCCACGCCGTGCAGCGGCACCTGTACCCGCCACCGCGTCGGCACTTCTGGCCCGTGTGGCTGACGCGTCCAGGCCAGCGCCTCAAGCTGGATCTGCTCGCTCTGCAATGCCTGGGCGTGGCCTGCAGCACTGATCCAGGTACCTGCCCGATAAGGTAAACCCTGGGCCTCGCGCACCTGAAACAGCATCAACTTGGCGCCACTGTCCAGGTGCAGGGAAAACCAGTCCCAGCCTGACTGGCTGGCCGCCAACGGCTGGCTGCTCCATTCGCGGTCCAGCCAGGCCTGGCCGGTTACCGCAATGCATTGACCGTCGCGTTCGACCTCACCGCTAACCCGGTAAAACGGCTGGCTGTAGTAGTAAGACGCTTGCCCTTTGCCAGATTTTTCGCTGTAACCCTGAATGCCATGCAGCACCACTGGCCGATCACTGACCAAGTTCAAGTCATAGCGAAAGCGCGGATCGCTGGCGCTCATGCGCAGGTGATCGATGCCATCGTTGCCCAGCAGCGACCAGTCGTTGATCCAGGCCCGGAACGGTTGCGTTTCAACGCCCGCCTGGCCGATACCGCCGCGCGCCAGCGTCTCACTGGATTGATGCCCGCCTGGGCCTGTCAGCGCGGCGTGCCCCAGCCACAGGTTCGGGCTGCTCCAGTCAGCCGTTTCCGGGCCGGGGCGCAGGGCCGAGCGGAACAAGGTCCACTGCACGCCCCAGTCACGCCCTTGGCTGTCCTTGAGGTTGGCGGTGACGTACCACCACTCAATGCGAAAACCCTCATGGGCACCGTGGTCAAGGGGAAACACCAGCACTCGATTGCGCGTCACCTGTTTAAAAGCCGCAGCATCCTGCCCCAGTCCGGCAAAGCTTTTCGCAGACGGCACAGGTTGATCACACCCGCACAGCAGCAGGACCAGCATCAATACACAGGCTTCAGGCTTCATCGGCAAATCGCCTCAACAGTTCGCTTGGCTGACGCCGCGCCAATTGCCACAGCGGCCAGGCACTGGCCAACAGGCTGGTGAGCACACCCAGCAATGCCAAGTGCAGCAGTTGCAGGGGAAACAGGTGCAGCGGCAACCGCCAGCCAAACGCCTGCACGTTGACCACGGCCACCAGGCACCAGGCAAGGGCTATGCCCAAGGGGATCGCCAACACCACGGTGAGGCTGCTCAGCATCAAGGTCTGGCCAAGCGATAAGCAGATCAGCTGTGTGCGTCCTACGCCCAGGGCCCATAGTGGCGCCAGTTGTCCCAGGCGACTCTGCGCCAATGTCAGCAGGCTGATAAACAACGCGATACCGGCAACACCCAACGTCAGGCTATTGAGGGCTGTGGTGGCGGCAAAGGTCCGGCTGAAGACTTCGGTCGACCAGTGTTTCAAACTCGATTGCTCGACAACACGGCTGTCATCCAGGGCAAAACGTTGCTGCAGCTCGGTTTTAAGCCCGGTAAGCCCTTCGGGCGGCAGACTGATGCTCAGCCCCGTGAGACTCGCCTGCGGCCAGTACCGGCGCAGCCAGTCGGCATTAACCAGCAGATGGCCCTTGGGGTTGCCGTAGTCGGCATACACACCCACCACGGTCATCGCGGGTATCGACTCGCCAGGCAGTTGCAGACGATCGCCGAGCTGCAGGCCCAAGCGCCGGGCCAGTTGCTCACTGAGCATGACGGCGCGACCGCTGGCCAGTTGTTCCCAGGCACGTGTGCGGTGTTCCAGTAACGGCCAGTGTGAACGGTAACCGGGATCATCGATGATGCCCTGAAGCTGTACTGGCCAGTCGTTCAGACGTACCTCAACACGCCAGTTGGGCAGCACCGCCGTGACGGTCGGCTGCTGGGCAAGCCAATCGCGCACGTGCAAACCTTGCCGAGTGTCTCGAGGGCTAACGTACAGGTCGGCGGACAGGCGCTGGTCAAGCCAGCCAGTAAAGGTTTTGCGAAAGCCCTCAGTCATGCTGCCCACGCCGACACTGGCTGCCAAGGCAAGCAACAATGCCATCAGTGCCAGGTTCAGCGCCGGTAACTGTTGGCGACTGTCGGCGATGAACCATTGCGCCAGGGGTCGATGGCAGTAGCGTGTCAAGATCACCAGCGCGCCATCGAGCAAGGCAGGCAACAGCAGCGCTGCGGCCAACAGCAATGCAGCAAGCAACACCAAAGCGCTGGGCAGGCTGTTGCCCAACTGCCAACAACTGACCGCCACCAGCAGCAAAACCCCTGCAACTGCGGCCTGACGCTTCAACCAGGGCCCTTGGGCCATTCGCCACGCCTGCGGTTGTGCCAGGGCCAGCAGCGGCAGACGGGCCGCACGCAGCACACTGCCAGCGCCTGCCAGCAGAGCGCCCAATACGCTCATCAGGCCCCCCGCCAGCCACCACCAGGCCGGCAGACTCAAGTGCCCGGCGACCTGCGCACCGTATAGGCCGCGCAGGCTGGCAGCGACATCGGGCAGCAACAACGCGGCCACTGCATAACCACTGGCCACCCCAGCCAGACCACCCAGTAACGCAAACACTCCCAGTTCCAGCGCAAGGCTGGCCAGCACTGTGTTCAAGCTGATGCCACAGGCGCGCAGCGTGCGAATCAGACCACGGCGCCGTTCAAGCGCCAGACCGATGGCAGCATGGGCGATAAACAGCCCGACGACAAACGCCAACAACCCAAGTGCCGTCAGGTTGAGATGGAAGCTGTCGGTCAGGCGCTGCAAGCCGCCATCATCACTGGGCGGCTGCACTTTAAGGCGGGTGGCAAACTCGGTGGGCAACGGCCCTGGAGAGGCCGTCAACAGCAACTGTGACAGCTGCCGCGGCGCCTGCAACAGTGTCTGGGCATGGCCGATATCGACGACGATGACCCCCGGTGCCAACTGTGGTTTGAGCACGAAAGGCGGGAGTAGCTGGCCGTCACTGCTGAGCGCTTGATCGCCACTATGCTTCCCCAGTCGCTGCAGCGTGTCCGGCCCAATCCAGGCTTGCCCGGGCATAGCAATGAACGCCTGCAGGTCGAAGGTTTGCACTTGGGTACCGGCAACCTCCATCGTCGCTGGCAGGCTCAATGGTTCGATGCCGATCAGTCTTACCGTCAACGGCTGCTCAGCAGCAAAACGCAAGCGTCCTTCCAGTATCGGGGTGACGGGCCAGCCACGCTGGCGCAACGCCAGGTACAGCGACTGGTCGAAACGCTCGGCGTCAGCGGCCACCAGTTGCCCGTGCACTGCCCCTGCCAACACCGCGCTGGCACGAGCGTAGTCACTGCGCGCCTGGCTGTTCAGTGCCTGGACGCCGGTCCACAGCGCAGTCGCCAGCCACAAACCGGTGAAGATACTGAAAAACTGCACGCGATGGCGCCGCCAATGACTGAGCAACGCCTGCAAAGCGATCAGCAACGGGCGCATTAGGCCTTCTCGCCCCGCACGCGCCCGGCATGCAGGAAACACCGATGCTGCAGTTGGGCCGCCAAACGTGGACTGTGGGTCACCAGCAACACACTACTGCCGGCCTCCTTGACCAACTGCAGCATCAGCGCCAGCACCTGGTCGCCACTGGCCTCGTCGAGGCTGCCGGTGGGTTCATCGGCCAACACCAACGGCGGTCGCCCGGCCAGTGCCCGGCCAATGGCGACTCGCTGTTGCTGACCGCCAGAGAGTTGCTCGGGGTAACGTTGCAAGACGGTCGTCAGCCCCAAGTGCTCGGTCAAATACGCCAGCCATTGTCGGTCATAGCGGCCGGCCAGTCTGGCCTGAAACCCCAGGTTAGCGGCAACATCCAGGCTGCTGATCAGGTTGTACTGCTGAAACACCAGGCCGATACCTTCCCGGCGCCAGCTCGCCAAAGCCGACTCCGAGCGACCATCGAGGGGCACGTCGTCGATCAGAATGTGCCCACTGTCAGCGCGATCGAGCCCGGCGATCAGGTGCAGCAACGTACTTTTACCGCTGCCCGACTCCCCCATCAACGCCAGGCTGCTGCCTTGTGCCAGGCGCAAGTCGACGCCCTGCAACACCGGCAACGTACCTTGGGCAGTGGTAAACGACTTGCGCAGCTGTTCGATAACCAGCATTAAGGGCTATCCCTTGGGCACCTGTTCAGCACTAGGAATAGCAGCGTTCGCAGACTTTGGCCTGGCGGTCTGACCGCGGCCCTTGGCGGGGCAGCTCTCTAGCGCAGCTGATGATCGGTGCCTGGGGCGCCAACCGCACGATCTGGCATCGGGTCGATTTCGCCCAGGCAGCGGGGTATCGTCATCTGCAGGGGGTCCCGCCAGGCTGATCACCCGCTATACCGTCGAGACACCGTTGGGAAGAAAGATGAAACCCTGACGCCAATCTGGCCTCCATTGATCATTAAGGGTGTGTTACGCCCCTGATCCGGAGGCTGATATGGCAAGTCACCTGATGAAACTCTTTACCCAGCCGAACCATGCCTGGCTCGATATTCGTCACGACGAGGAACAACATCCCCGCCACTACTTCATTCATTTGCTGCTGATGGGGCTGATACCACCGGTTTGCCTGTTCATAGGGATGACGGCCGTGGGGTGGAGCTTGGTCGACAACGAAACGGTACGCCTGAGCAGTGCCAGCGCCTTGGAATTGAGCGTGTTGCTGTACCTGGCGATCATTATCGGCGTGTGGATAATGGGCGGTTTCATTCGCTGGATGTCGCGTACCTTCGACGCGCGTCCAAACCTGAACCAGTGTGTCGGCTTTGCCGCCTATAGCGCCACGCCCTATTTCCTTGCCGGTATCGCCGGGCTGTATCCGGGGCGCTGGCTGGCGATCATTGTGCTGCTGGCCGCCTCGGCCTATGCGACCTTCCTGCTGTTCGCCGGCCTGCCCACCTTTCTGCGCTTGCGCAAGGAACAGGGCATGCTCTATTCGGCAAGCGTGTGGGGCGTCGGTTTGCTGGTGCTGGTGACCATTCTGGTGTCGATGATCCTGATCTGGTCGAACATGCTGGCGCCGGAATACCTGCGCCCTGCCGGCCTCGGCTAGCGGTTGTCCCCCGTAGCCGCTGCCGTCAGGCTGCGATCGGCCGTGAAACGGCCGCAAAACCTGACCACCGCGATTTATCAGGTGTACCGAGGTGGCCGCCTTGCGACTGCGCTGCAGTCGATCGCAGCCTCGTTCCTCGGCAGCGGCTACAGAAATTGGTGCGTGCCTAGCGCAAGGTCTGCAACCCTTGAAAACTCGGCATCACCACACAGGCCGGACAACGCCTGTCTTTAGGCGGCGTGACTGTGAGCGCGGTATACAGCACGATCACCAGGCAACACAGCGGAACACTATAGGCTCGAAGGCTTTTTATTTTCATTATCGGCACCCCTGCAACCCGTGAAACGTGAAACGCCAACCCAACGTTGCCCCTGGGCTGGCAGCCACTCAACGCTCGTCGACCGTCACAATCTCGCGGCGCTCGGCCATGCTCGCCGGCACCAGGTCCTCATCGGTGAAGAACTGCTGATACCACTCGCGCAGCTGGTACACCGGGCCGTCGTTCTCGGCCAATACCGGTTTATCGATGCGGATCTTGTGCTTCCAGATGTCCACGTCCTGGTAGAACGAGGCGCGGTTACCCATGACATAGGCCTGGGCCACTTCACGGTTCTGCTCTTCGCTCCAGCCCGGCACCCGCTTGACCATGCAGCCAAAGCGCAGTTGGAAGCTGTCAGGCGTCACCGGCACATGGCTGTTGAGCAGAATGGCGTGAACCCGCGCCTCACCGAACATCGAGCTCAAGTGCGTGAAGTGAGTTGCCGGCCCGTAATAGGCCGACGGTGCGATCAAGTCACCGCCCAGGCGCTCAGAATCACCATGGAAAATCTGCCGACCGATGTGGCCTTCAAAGACGTTGGCAAAATACTTGGTCGGTGTGCCATGCACCGGGCCGAAATGCTGGGCATCGACCAGGTTGTCGACCAGTTCGCGGGGATTGGTTTCGATGAGCATGGTGTCGATGTTCCATTCATGGATCCACTCGTCACTGTCCATCTCTTCCAGATGCGGGATCACCACGCCTTCTTTCGGCGGGCGGCCCTCAGGGTTGTTCCAGACGAACAGCAGGTTGTTCTCTTCGCAGGTCAACCAGCTACGCGTCTTGGCCTTGGGCGGAATGCGCTTACAGTAAGGAATCTCCACACACTTGCCGCCCGTGTCGTACTTCCAGTGGTGGAAAGGACAGACCACGGTGTCGTTCTCGATGGTGCCTTGGGACAGGTCGGCGCCCATGTGCGGGCAGTACGCATCCAGGAGGCTGATGTTGCCTTGGCTGTCGGCAAAGGCGACCAGGCGTGTGCCGAAGATATTCAGGGTGTGCAGCTTGCCATCACGGTAGTCAGCAGCATCCCCCAGGCAGTGCCAACCGCGGGCGTAGCGGTGCGTGCGCTGGGTATTTTCGATGCTTAGTTCAGCGAGTTTCGTCATGTTCTTGTTCTTCCTCTGGTGGAAACTCCGGGTCGAGCGGCGCCGGACCAGGCCGCCGGCACAATCCCCTACCCGACATCATTGAGCAGCCCTGGCGGGCCGCTCATCCTTCAAATGGACTAGATCAACCAAGCAGTCCTATTGCCCAGCCCGACGCGCCGCCTCGGGGCCGAAGTCACGCGGGGTGAAACCGCCCTTGTTGAGCACATAACCATTGCGCTGTTCGTTGATCAGGTTGAACGCCAGGTAACTACCGGCGTTAAGGTCGTGGTACAGGCCAACACCGGCCTGCGGCACCTGGCTTTCATAGGCATAGAAGTAGTTGACCATCGAGGTGCGCCACAGCTCGCCACGGTTGTCGTAGTTGTCGGCCAGCATCGGGAACCAGGTGTCTTCATCGATGTACAACTTGCGTTTGCCGTACAGGTGGCGGTAGCCAGGCTTGAGCGTGCCCTCCAGTTCCCACACCCGATGGCGCTCATAGCGCATGGCCTGGGGATTGATATGGCCTGGAGTCAACAGGTCGGCGTATTTGAGGTTGGCCGCGTGCAGGCGATAGGTGTTGTAGGGGATGAACATTTCGCGCTTGCCGACGATCTTCCAGTCGTAGCGCTGGCCGGAGCCGTTGAACAGGCGCACCTCATCAACGGTGATCGAGCCACCGGAGCCGGGAAACGCCATGTCGAACCCGTAGCCTGGCGACTGCCGTACCCGCCGCGTGCCCGGATCATAACGCCAGCTCTGGCGTGGTTCGGTCTTGTCGTTCCAGAACTCGGTGCCGGTGTTGATCTCCCCCTTGTCGCGCTGCGGTAGCAGGGTTTCGTTGAGGTAGAACGAGGAGTTACCTACGGTTTCACCGATCTTGCCCGGTTGCAGTGCCGGCGCCAAGTTGCGCGAGTGCACCCGACCCCAGTTGATGTTGCCGTCTTTGAGCACATAGGCGTTATCGGAAACGTACTCCTCGGTCCAGGCCCGCAACGTAAAGGTAGAGGCGTTCTTCAGCAACTCCAGGCCACTGCGCGGCACCGGAAACGGCGTGCCGCCGGTCTTGCCCACCACGCCTTCGCCGTCATCGACCAGGCGCGCGATGCTGGCGTTTTCGCGGGTCGCCTCACACACCGAGTCGGCGAAGCGGAAATCCCGGTGGGTGGGATAGATGGGCATTTGGTAGCTGTCGGGGTAGAGCTTGAACAAGGCCTTCTGCCCGTCCGACAGGTAGTCGGCGTACTGCGCAAGGTTGGCCGCGGTGATCACGAACAGGGGTTTCTCATCGGGGTACGGGTCAACCGGATGATGACCGGTGCCCTTGAACTGCACCTGCGGCGGCACCCCCAGCCACTGGCCGCTGTACGCCGGAATACTGCCGTCGGCATTGCCGCGCTTGTCAGCGCCGACACAGGTCAGCTCGCTGCCCAGGCGTGCGGCATCCTCAGGTGCGGCACTGACAGGGCCTGCGCTGGCGCAGCCGAGCAGCACCGCCAGCAGCCAGGGGCGGTGATGGACGTGTGCCTTGCGGGCAAATGAATTACGCTCGGTCATTGTTGTTCTCCGTGGTTTTCCGATAGCGGTGGCCCAGTATCGACAGCGCTGCAAAGCCCGGACATCGTCTGCTCGGACTAACGCATTTTTACCCGGCCGCCTTGATCGCCGGCGGCAAGGCCCCGGGCGGCCCCAGGGCCACCACACTGTTGAGCAGAATGCGCACCAGTTCGGTCTGGCGCCGCACCCCGGTCTTGGAAAAGATCGAGCGCAGGTGTGCGCGAGCGGTGTTGCGGCGGATGTTGAGCACCTCCGAGGCTTCCTCCAGCGACAGGCCGTTAGCCAGTTCCATGGCCAGGCCGGTTTCCGCCGGGGTCAGGTTGTACAACTGCGCCGTCGCCAGGTTGCTGACCAGCGACTTGCCCACCGCATCGCGCACATACACCACCACCGTCGGCTGGCCCTTGCCCTCGACCCAGTCCTGGGACGGAATCAGCTCCACCACCACCCCCAGGTTGACCTGCCCGGAAGGTCGAGAGATCGACAACGCCGCGGCGTTGCAGTGGCCGATATCGCCCTGACGCGCACGTTGGAAGGCGTCGCGCACCAGACGCGAAAGCTCGCGGTTGTCGCTGGGATAGGTGGCCTCCAGGCGTCCGCCCACCAGTTTCAGGCCGTCATTGCTGTCGAGGATGTCGCGCGCCACCGGGTTGAGCTGCAGCACACTGCCGCTCTCATCGAGGACAATGGTGGCCACCGACAAGCGGCTGATGGCCTGAAAATACAGACTGCCCAACGACTCGCTGCGGTCCAGTTGCGCATGCAGGTGCAGGGCCCGACGCAGGTGCGGCAGCAACATGGCGCACAGCGCCCGCTCACTGTCGCTGAACTTGGGCTGATCGCGGCGGCGATTGATACGAATCCGCAGCTTGCCGCCATCGGGCATGCTGATATCGGCGCCAAGCATCTGAAAGCAGCCATAGGGCTGGCAGTACAACAGGTAGAACGACGAGCCCAGCCACTCGGCTTCCGTCATCAGGTCATCAATGGTGAAGACCTGGTCCAGCGGCAGATTATTGAAGGGGGTCGACTTGCTGTAATAGGCGTAATGCTGGATTTCCCCGGCACCGTTGACTTCGCCTACCGCCAGCATCGGCGACAGGTACGGCTCATCCACCGCACGCAAGATCAGGGTGACGATATTGGCCTGGAACAGCCCTTGTAACTGGCGCAAGGCCTCGGCCACACGGCGGGTGTCCAGTGCGCCGTCGTAGAGGTTACCGATGAGCTGTTCATAGTCCTCGACATCCAGCCCCATCTGCGCCAGGACCTGCGAGTTCGGCATACGGCTTTGCATAAACACACTCCCAAGGCGCGGCAGGTTGCCCGGCCGTGCACGCTGTGTTGGATTGATGCGGTTCAAACGGTGGGAGCCGGCCTTGCCGGCAATAACTCAGCGCGGTGCCAGTGAATGCGCGTTGCCTGCATCGCTTGCAACGCCAGCACCCACAGCCACCAGTGGCTTGCCCTGATTGAACCAGGCCGCCAACGCCGGCAGCAGGAAAATCGCCCCGAGCACGTTCACCAGGAACATGAACGCCAGCAGGATGCCCATGTCAGCCTGCAACTTGAGCGGCGCAAATGCCCAGGTACCGACACCGATGGCCATGGTCAGCGCCGTGAACACGGCGGCGGTGCCGCGTTGGCACATGGCACGGTAGAAGGCTTCGCGCAGCTGCGCACCGTCGGCCATTTCGTGCTGGATACGCTCGTACAGGTAAATCCCGTAGTCCACGCCAACACCCACCCCCAAGGCCATCACCGGCAAGGTGGCAACCTTCAGGCCAATACCGAGCATCGCCATCAGCGCATTGCACAGAATCGCCACCACCCCCAGCGGCACGACGATGCACAGCACCGCACGCAGCGAGCGGAAGGTCAGCAGGCAGAACAGCGCCACTGAACAGAACAGCGCGGCCAACATGATCACCTCAGCGTGCTTGACCGCCTCATTGGACGCGGCCATGACCCCGACATTGCCCCCAGCCAGTTTGAACTGCACCTCGGGTAGCTGAACCGCAGCGATGATGCGCTTGGCCTCATTGACCACATGGAACACCGTGGCGCCCTCATGATCGTTGAGGAACACCAGGATCTGCATGCGCTGACAGCCTTCGCTGACCAGCCCGGAGTCGGCCGAATAGGCCAGCGAGCCCTGCTGCAGCCCCCGGGACGAACCCGGGATAGCCGACCAGCGCGGGTTACCCTCGTTGTTGCCGGCGATCATTTCCTTGCCCATGCCGGCCACACTCTGCACCGACTGCACCCCGGCCACCGCACGCATTTGAAAATCGAACGCCTCCACCGCACGCATCACCTGCGGATTGAGACAGGCTTCACTGCCGGCTGCGGTCTGGACGAACACCGCCAATACATCCAGGCCGATGGAGTAGCTGCTGATGATCTGCTGGTTGTCCAGGTTGTAGCGCGAGTCAGCGCGAAGTTCCGGCGCTCCGACTCCGATATCACCCACTTCCAGCTGTCGCGCCTTGAGCACACCGGCGCCGAGCAGTACCAGACTGAGGCCGAACACCACCAGGGCCGGGCGCGGCTCGGCCAAGGCCGACAGGCGCCACCACAGAGCGTGGCGGTGAGTCCGCGCGGTGACCGCGCGGGGCCTGGGCGCGACCTTCAAGCCCGCCAGTATCAATGGCAAGAGCATCTTGTTGGTGACGATCATCAGCATCACCCCGATGCACGCGGTGACACCCAGTTCGTGGACGATGGGGATGTCGATCAGCATGATCACGGCAAAGCCCAGGGCATTCATCAGCAAGGCCAGCGCGCCGGGTATGAAGATCGCGCAGAACGCCGCGTGTGCGGCCTGGCGCGAATCGCTGCCGGCCAGCACTTCCTGGCGCCAGGCATTGCTCATCTGCACGGCATGCGACACGCCGATGGAGAAGATCAAAAACGGCACCAACACGGACATTGGGTCGATGCCCAGACCCAACAGCGGCAGCAGGCCGAGCAGCCACACCACCGGCAGCAGCGCAACCACCAGCGCCACCAAGGTCAAGGTCAGCGAACGGGTATACAGCCACAGCAACAGTGCGGTGATGACAAAGGCCACGGCAAAGAACATCAACACCGTGTTCAGGCCCTCGACCACATCGCCTACCAGCTTGGCAAAGCCCACTACATTGATCTCGATGTCGGCGCTGCTGTAACGGGCGCGAATGTCTTCCAGACGCTGGGCAATCTCGACATACGACACCGGCTGACCGGTTTTCGGGTCAGTGTCCTGCAGGTCGGCGCGCACCAGCGCCGAGCGCTGGTCATTGGCCAGCAAGCGGCCGATCTGCCCGGCACGGGCGGCGTTGCTACGTACCTTGGCCAGGTCGTCGGCAGTACCGGCATACTGCGGCGGCACCACCAGATCACCCACGTAGCCTTCTTCGGTGATTTCCACATAGCGCACATTGGGGGTGAACAGCGAGGTCACGCTGGGGCGGCTGACCCCGGAAATGAAGAACACATCGTCGGTGACTTTCTGCAGCACATCGAGGAACTGCGGGTTGTAGATATCCCCCTCGCCTTTCCAATGCACGTTGACCAGCAAGCGATTGGCACCGGTGAACTGGCGACTGAAGTCGAGGAAGTTGAGCATGTACTCATGACGCACCGGGATCTGTTTGTTGAACCCCGGATCAAGGCGTACCTGAGTGGCGCTGTAGCCCAGTGCCAGGCTGATCAGCAGAAACAGGCCGAGCCAGCGCCGCCGATGATTGAGCAACAGATCGGCACAGCCCCGCACACAGCGTTGCAGCCTAGAAGAAGTCGACGTCATGGGAAGCTCACTGTGCATGGGCGGCAAGGCCGCTGTCCGGTCCCTGGGAGACACCGCGTTCACCAGCCACCAGCAGGTGACGGGCATTGAGGGCCACGGCTGAAGTCAGGGTACCCAGGCCGTTGCGCCGACTGCTGTCGAGCAGGCGGCCTTGGGCGTCCAGGTGGATCAACTGGCTGCCGGCCCCGACCAGCACCACCCCGGCGTCGCCCGGCAAGCGCGCATGGCCGTAGATTGGCTGCGCACTGTTCAACTCGACGCGCTGCCAGCTGTCACCAAAGTCCTCGCTGCGAAACACTTGCCCACGCATGCCATAAGCGACCCAATGCGAGGCCGATAGGGTGACCACGCCAAACAGTGAGCCGTTGTAGAACGGTGTCAGTGGTTGCCAATGGCGGCCGCCGTCGTCAGACCGCAGGACCAGGCCCTGCTCGCCGACCAGCATGCGTCGCCCTTGGCGGTCACCGTCCATGCCGTTGAAGTGGGCGCCATCGCCGAGCATCTCGCGCGCCTGCCAGTGCTGGCCTGCATCGCTGGATTCCAGGTACTTGCCGTAGCTGCCGTACGCCACCACATGCTCGCCATCCGCGCTCCAGACGCCCAGCAACGGCTCGCCAAGATCAGCGTCGTAGCGGGTTTCCTGCCAGTTGCGACCGCCATCATCGGACCGCAGGATCCAGCCATCGTGACCGACAGCAACCAGTACCTGGGGAGTGAGTGCGATCAGGCCCGTGAGCGTCGCTTGCCGTGCACTCGAGACCTGCGCTGCATGCCAGGAGCGACCGCTGTCGACACTGCTGAGCAAGGTGCCACGCTCGCCGGCCGCCAACAACTGCGGGCCATTGACCAGCAGCGCATTGACCTGCACCCGGTCGACCTGAAGTTGAGTCGCGGCCAAGGGCTGCGGGTTGCGTGGCGCGAAAGCAAAAGCCACGGCGGCCAGGATCACGCCGCTGACAGCGTATCCGATCAGCTGGCGCATACCGGGCTCCGAGAGAAAGGTCGTGGAGAGAGGCACATGGGGCGTTGATCCTGTTGTTATTGTTGCCCGGATCATCAGCTCGCCCCACCTGCCCTACATCGTCCAAATGGCCTAGTCAGGCCAGTTCGAACAGCCCTGCCGCGCCCATGCCGCCGCCGATGCACATGGCCACCACCACGTACCGCGCCCCACGCCGACGCCCCTCCAGCAAGGCGTGACCAACCATACGCGCCCCGGACATGCCAAATGGATGGCCAATGGCGATAGCGCCGCCGTTGACGTTCAGGCGCTCGGGCGCAATGCCCAGTGCATCGCGGCAATGCAGGACCTGGCAGGCAAAGGCTTCGTTGATTTCCCAGAGATCGATGTCGGCCACCGTCAAGCCAAAGCGCTTGAGCAGTTTCGGCACCGCCAGCACCGGGCCGATACCCATTTCCTCAGGTGCGCAACCGGCCACCGCAATACCTCGGTAGATGCCCAACGGGCTCAGGCCGCGACGCCGAGCTTCGGCGCGACTCATCAGCAAGCACGCTGCAGCACCGTCAGAGAATTGCGACGCGTTGCCCGCCGTGACGAAAGCGCCCTGCTCGACCCACTGGCCGTCCTTCCACACTGGCTTAAGCGCGGCGAGGTCCTCCAGGCGCGTGTCCGGACGGTTGCATTCGTCGCGGTCAACCCACACCGATTGGTGACCGGCCGGCTTGCCCTCCTTGTCCAGCAGCAACGTGTTGACGCTCAGGCCGACTATTTCCTCATCGAACAGCCCGGCGCGCTGGGCTGCTGCCGTGCGTTGCTGACTCTGCAGGCTGTAATCATCCTGCGCGGCGCGGCTGATGCCATAGCGCCGGGAGACGATCTCGGCGGTTTCAATCATCGGGATGTAGGCACTGGGCATCACTTCCAGCACCGCTTCGGAACGCGCCCGGTAGCTGTTCTTGTGCTTGGTCTGGGTCAGCGACAGCGACTCGACGCCGCCGCCGATGGCAATGCTCATCTCCCCGGCGAGAATGCCCTTGGCAGCGACGCCGATACTCATCAACCCCGAGGCGCACATACGGTCCAGGGCCATGCCCGGCACACTGTCGGGCAAGCCGGCGGTGTAAGCGCAGAGTCGGCCGATGTTGTAACCCTGGGTGCCCTGCTGAACGGCGGCGCCCATGATCACGTCCTCGACGGCATCAGCCTCGATGCCGGCGCGTTGCAGCACCGCGCGTACCACATGGCCGCCCAGGACGGGGGCCTCGGTGTCGTTGAACGAACCGCGAAAGGACTTGGCCAGCGCCGTACGGGCGGTGGCGACGATAACTACTTCATGCTGGTCCATGGACAGATTCACTCGCTGACAGGGTTGAAGGTGTAACGGCTGATAGTGTCGACCACACAGCCTGGGCGCTCCTGGCCCTCGATCTCGACGCTGACCCGCACCACCAATTGCACGGCGCTGCCAATGGCTTCTGCGCGCAGTACGTGGGCGTGGCCGCGCACCCGCGAACCCACTGCTACCGGCGCAGGGAAACGCACGCGGTCGCAACCGTAGTTGACGCCCATGGCCAGGTTCTCGACGCGCATTAACTGCGGCATGAACAGGTTGGCCAGGGCCTGGGTCAGGTAGCCGTGGGCGATACAGGCGCCAAACGGGCCGCTGGCAGCCCGCTCGGGATCGACATGAATCCATTGGTGATCGCCAGTGGCGTCGGCGAACAGGTTGATCCGCTGCTGGCTGATGCTCAGCCAGTCGGTGCGGCCCAGGTCCATGCCCTCGGCGTCGAGCAGCGCCTGGGCGCTGGTAAATACATGAGTCATTTACACGTCCTCAGGCTTGCTGCGAGCTGACCGACAGCACTTCGCCGACCATGTAGGAGGCGTAGTCACTGGCCAGGAACATCATCACGTTGGCCACTTCCCAGACCTCGGCAGCACGGCCAAACGCCTCACGCCCGGCGAGGCTGGCCAGCAGTGCTTCGCTGGAGGCCTTCTTGAGAAAGTCATGCAAGGCAATCGACGGTGCCACGGCGTTGATGCGTACACCGAACTCGGCGGCTTCCAGGGCGCTGCAGCGGGTCAGCGCCATCACCCCGGCCTTGGCCGCAGCGTAATGGGCCTGTTCCTTCTGCGCCCGCCAGCCGAGCACCGAGGCGTTGTTGACGATCACCCCGGCGCCGCGTTGCTGCATGGCAGGGAGCATGGCGCGGGTCATGCGAAACGTGCCGGTAAGGGTGACATCGAGCACCTTGGACCAGTCGGCGTCGCTCATCTCGACCACGCTCTTCTGCCCACCCAAGCCTGCGTTGTTGATCAATACGTCAACACCGCCCAGTGCGCTTTCGGCGCTGGCCACCAGCGCCTGCACCTGCTCCTCGCAGGTGACATCACACAACTGGCCGTAGACCGCCTGCAAACCGGTTTCGGCTTTGAGCCGTTCGACGGCGTCTTCCAATCGGCGCGGATGCACATCAGAAATCATCAACGCCCGACAACCTTCTTCGGCACTGCGCCGGGCGGCGGCGTAGCCGATACCGGCACCGGCGGCGGCAGTGATCAGAACAGACTTGCCGGCCAGCAATTGGTGGCCGGGTACATAAGGGGGGGCTTGTTTCACAGCGTTAATCTCCAGAGGATCTAGACGCTGTCAGGTATAAAGTCTTGCCTTGCGGGGAACATCGTCAAAACGGGGTATAAGCTTCGTAGCCGCTGCCGCTAGGCTGCGATTGGGCGCGAAGCGGCCACAAAAGCTGACTTATGTCTGGCCCCTGGTGCGACTGCGTTGCAGTCGATCGCAGCCTGGCGGCAGCGGCTACAAATGCACTCGCTGTGAATCAGCTACCCCAGACTTTCTGCGCGCTGGGCGCCTCGGCAAGGATCTGATCCACGGCAGCCCCCACCTCCTCTACCCGCCACGCAGCGCCCTTGTCACGGGTGACACCGGTGCGCCAACCATCGCCAAGCGAAATCCGCCCGCCTTGGCTCTCGAACACCTGACCGGTCACATGCCCGGACTGCTCACTGCCCAACCACACCACCAGCGGCGCGACATTCTCCGGCGCCCAGGCATCAAAACTGCCATCCTCGGGTTTCTTGACCAACTCAGGCATCGCCCCTTCCGTCATCGCCGTGCGGGCGGCCGGAGCCAGGGCATTGGCGGTGACGCCATAACGCCCAAGCTCCGCCGCTTGCACCAAGGTCAGCGAAGCAATCCCGCCCTTGGCCGCCGAATAATTGGACTGTCCAATCGAGCCCTGCAACCCTGCCCCGGAACTGGTGTTAATGATCCGCCCAGCCACTGGCGTACCGGCTTTGGCCAAGTCGCGCCAGCGCCGTGCCAGCAGGTTGGCCAAGCAGTAATGACCCTTCAGGTGCACACGCATCACCGTGTCCCAGTCATCTTCCGACAAGCTCAGAAACAGCCGGTCACGCAACACCCCGGCATTGTTGACCAGCACGTGCACCTCGCCGAACGCCGCCAACGCGGCCTCGACGATGCGCTGTGCATGCTCCAGGGAAGTAATGTCATCACTGTTGGCGATGGCCTGGCCACCCGCCGCCAGGATCTGCCCAACCACATCGCGGGCCGCTTCGTCACGAATATCGTTGACCACGACATTCGCCCCCTCGGCAGCGAAGGCCAGCGCATAGGCGCGACCGAGGCCGCCGCCTGCACCGGTGATAATTACCGTACGACCGTTACACATTGCCATGAGGCGCTCCTGGGATTCACAGACGTTCAATAAGGGTGACGTTGGCCTGGCCGCCGCCTTCGCACATGGTCTGCAGGCCATAGCGGCCACCGCTGCATTCCAGTTCGTTGAGCAACGTGGTCATCAGGCGCGCACCGGTTGCACCCAACGGGTGGCCCAAGGCAATGGCACCACCGTTGACGTTGGTACGCGCCGGGTCGTAGTCCAGCGCCTTGGCCCAGGCCATGACCACCGAGGCAAAGGCCTCGTTGATTTCCACCCGGTCGATATCCGCCATGCGCAATCCGGTCTTTTGCAAGGCCTTGCGGGTGGCGGCAATGGGCGCGGTGAGGTGCCAGATGGGGTCATCGCCCATCACCGTCAGGTGATGAATGCGCGCCCGTGGCGTCAGGTCATAGCGCTTGAGCGCCGCCTCCGACACCACCAGCAGCGCCGCCGAGGCGTCGCAGGTTTGACTGGAAACCGCCGCAGTGATCAACGGGTACTGCGGGTCCACCGGTTCCAGGCTGGCCATTTTCTCAAGGCTGGTCTGGCGCGGGGTTTCATCCTGGCGCAGCTCACCGTAGGCGACGATCTCGCGATCAAATCGGCCACTGTCAATGGCGGCCAGGGCGCGCTGATGGCTTTGCAGCGCGAACACTTCCATCTGCTCGCGGCTCAACTGCCAATGCTCGGCAATGCGCTGGGCGGCATAGAACTGGTTCACTGGCTGATCACCAAAGCGCTTGCGCCAACCGACGCTGCCACTGAAGGGGTCCGGGAAACCCAGGGGCTGGCCGGCGAGCATCGCCGAACTGATCGGGATGCGCGTCATCGTCTGTACCCCGCCTACAGCGACCACGTCCTGGGTGCCGCTCATCACCGCCTGGGCGGCGAAATGCACGGCCTGCTGCGACGAGCCGCACTGGCGGTCCACCGTGGTGCCCGGCACATTCAGGGGCAGGCCGGCAGCCAGCCAACTGGTGCGGGCGATGTCACCTGCCTGCGCGCCGATGGTGTCGACACAACCGAAAATGACATCATCGTACTCTTCGGCGGGAATGCCGTTGCGCTGCACCAGGGCCTTGAGCACATGGGCGCCCAGGTCGATGGCATGAACCTGCGACAGCGCGCCCTTGCGCTTGCCGGTCGGGCTGCGCAGGGCGTCAACGATATAAGCCTGGGGCATGGGTCAGTCCTCGAAGGTATGGCCCGGGCCGAGCCGAGCACCGGCGGCGAACAGGTAGTCACCAACACGGGATTTATGAAAACCACGGTCGCCCCAGGCCGCATCCAGCGACCAGGCACGCTTCATGAACATCTGCAGATCGACTTCCCAGGTGTAACCCATGGCGCCGTGCACCTGGATACCCTTGCGCGCCGCCAGCCAGCTGGCTTCGCAGCAGGCCAGGCGTGCCTGCGACACCCAGCGTCCAGCACTGCCCTCACCACGGGCCAGGCCGTGGGCGGCGCGGTACAGTACCGGCTTGGCCTGTTCAATCTGCCGGGCGACATCGGCCAGGTGGTGTTTGACCGCCTGGAAGCTGCCGATCGGCTTGCCGAACTGCTTGCGCTGGGCCACATAGTCCACGGACAGATCGAGCATGCGCTGGGCCAGGCCGAGCAATTGCCCGGCCACCGACAACGCGCCACGGTCGAGCAGTTGGGCCTGCAAGACGCGGCCTTGTTCGCCCTCGATCAGCAAGGTCGCGGGAGTGGCACGCCAGCTGACCCGGCCAAGACGCCGCGAGGCATCGATACTGGGGTTCGCTTCCACGTCCACCTCGGCCCGCGGCACCGCGTGGATGGCATTGCCGTCACACAGAATCAGCACTTCGGCCAACTGCGCATCGCTGACCAACGGGTTAACCGGGTGGCCGATGGCCAGGCGCAAGCTGCCATCGGCGATCCGTGGCAGCAATCGGGCCCGGGCTGGATGCTCGGCGGGCAGCCCGGCCAACAGCCCGGCAGCGACATAGGCAGTATCGGCCAGTGAGTCGGGAATGGCGTAGTAACCCAGCTCCTGGGTCATCAGTGCCCAGGCCACATCGTCCATGCCCAACCCACCTTCGGCTTCAGGCACCGACAAGGCGGTCAGGCCTTGGGAGGCAATTTTGTTGCGCAGGTCCGGGGAACGGCCGGCGTCGGTGTCCCAGATTTCCCGGAGCATTTCCGGCGCCGCTTCGGTCATCAGAAAACGGCTGATGGCCTCGCGGAAGGTCAGCTGGTCATCGCTAAAGGTGAAGTCCATGGCCTGCTCCTACTTCGGCAAACCGAGCATCCGCTCGGCAATGATGTTGCGCTGGATTTCGTTGGTGCCGGCGTAGATCGGCCCGGATTGGGCGAACAGAAAACCCTCCAGCCAGCCCGCCGCATCACCGGCGGCCGGGGCACTGGCCAGCAGTTCGCCGCGGGCGCCGAGCAGGCGCATGGCGGTGTCGTGCATCTTCAGGTCCAGCTCTGACCAGATGATTTTGTTGATGCTCGATTCGGCACCAATCTGCGCGCCCTGGCTCAACCGCCCGACCGTGTGATAGGCCGACAAGGCATAAGCCTCGGCGCTCATCCAGCAGTCCTGCACCGCATCGCGCAGGCCCGGGTCGCGGTCGGCGCTCTGTTGATGAGCCAGGTACAGCTCGACCAATTTGCGTGCGGTGTACTGGAAGCGTGCCGGCGAGCGCAGCAACAGGCCGCGCTCGAAACCGGCGGTGGCCATTGCCACGTGCCAGCCTTCGCCCTGGGCACCGATCCGGTTGGCCATGGGCACGCGTACATCGTCAAAGAACACTTCGGCAAAGGCGTCCTTGCCATTGAGGGCCTTGATCGGACGGATACTCACGCCGGGCGCGTTCAGTGGCACCATCAAGAACGACAGCCCGTGATGGCGGGTAGAACCCGGCTCACTGCGAAACAGGCCGAACAGCCAGTCGGCGTAGATCGCCCGGGTCGACCAGGTTTTCTGGCCGTTGAGCACGTAGTGATCCCCCTCGAGCAGCGCCTTGCTGGTAATCGCCGCCATGTCGGAACCGGCATTGGGCTCCGACCACCCTTGGGCCCACATGTCGATACTGGCAGCCATGCGCGGCAAGAAGTGCTTTTTCTGTTGCTCGGTGCCGAACTCCATCAGGGTCGGGCCGAGCAGCAACTGACCGTTCTGGTTAACCCGCATCGGCGCGCCGGCGCCGTAGTACTCCTCTTCGAAGATCAACCATTCAATCAGGCCGCAGCCACGCCCACCCAGCTCGGCCGGCCACATGACCATCGACAGCCGACTGTCGAACAGCTTGGCCTCCCAGGCGCGGTGCTGCTCAAAGCCTTCGCGGGTGTCATAACTGGCCAGCGGCTGGCGCGGCAGGTTGTCCTTGAGCCAGGCGCGCACTTCGGCGCGAAAGGCATGCTGTTCAGACGTATAGGTAAGCTCCATGGCGTTCCCTCAGAACTTCGCGTCGCGTTTTTCGACGAAGGCCCGGCGCGTTTCGGCCGAATCCGGGCTGTTGTAGGCCTGCAGGGTGAAGCCCTGCTCCCAGCGGTATTTGTCTTCCAGGTTGCCGTCTTCAATGCCGTTGAGCGCTTCTTTGGCGATACGGATCATCTGCGGGCTCTTGCTGGCGATGCGTGCGGCGATCCCCAGGGCGGTTTCCCGCAACTGCTCGCGCGGTACTACGCGCTCGATGAAACCGTACTGGCTGGCCTCACGGGCACCAATGCTGTCGCCGGTGAAGAACAGGTAACGCACCTTCTGCACCCCAAACAGGCGTTGCAGGTGCGCACCGCCGCCCATGGCGCCGCGGTCGACTTCAGGCAAGGCGAAGCTGGCGCATTCGGCGGCAACGACAATGTCAGCGGCGCCGGTGATGCCGATGCCGCCACCGAGCACATAGCCGTGCACCGCCGCGATCACCGGCACCGGGCTGCGGTGCACCGCCTTGAAGGTGGCGTAGTTACCGGCGTTGACCGCGACAATCCGCTCGGGGTGCGCATCGAGTTCCTTGATGTCGACCCCCGCGCAGAAGCCGCGCCCTTCGGCGCGAATGACGATCACACGGACTTCAGGGTTAGCCCCCAACGCCTCGATGTGATCAGCCAATCCTTGCCATTGCTGGCTGTCCAGGGCGTTGACCGGCGGGTTGGCGATCACCAGTTCAGCGATCCCGGCATTGAGTTGGGACGTAAAGGCAGGATTCACAGGGTTTCTCCAGTGTTCGCCAGGTGAATGGCAGGTGCAGGTTCACAATTCGGCAGACGCCGGGCCAGCAAGCTGTTCAGGCAACGCTCCGCTTCAGCGGCAATGCCCTCGATTACGTCGCGGCAACTGAGCAGCTCATCGATGGCCGCAGCCACCTGGCCGCTGGGTAGAATTCCCTCGTCCGGCAGGCCATCGACCATCGAGCGTTGCAGCAGCACCGGCTGGTTGGCGGCCATGACCACCTGCGACAGCGCCGCCGGGTCTTCGCGCAGGCCACGCACAAACACCCCGAGCATGTGTCCAAGGCTCATGCCGGTGTGCTGCTTCCACTGCCAGGCGCTACCCAGGGCGATGCGCAGCCGGCCAAACGGCCCCGCCTGTTCCAGGCGGTTGATAAAGGGGTTCTCGATCATGCGGTGGCGCATGCCATCCACGGCCGTGGTGACCCGCACCTGCTGCGGATCGGCAACCTGCAGATAGCGCTCAAGGGTGGCGGCCGGGGTCGGCGACTCGCGGGTCATCAAAAACCGCGTGCCCATGGCAATACCACTGGCGCCGGCAGCCAGCGCCGAGGCTAAGCCGCGCCCGGTGGCAAAACCACCGGCAGCGATCACGGGCACGCTGACGGCATCGAGCACCTGCGGCAGCAGGATCGAACTGGGTACGCCGCCGGTATGACCACCGCCCTCGCCGCCCTGGATGGTGATCAGATCAGCGCCCAGGGCCTGGGCCTTCTGCGCGTGCTTGACGGCGCCCACCGTGGGAATGCACAGGACCTTGGCCGCTTTGAAACGGGCGATGGTCTGCGCATCGGGGCCGCGGCCATAACTGACCGCGCGCAGGCGGTAGCGGATGGCCAGGTCGACACACTGCCCGGCGTTGTCCTGGAACATATGGAAATTCAGGCCGAAATTGCTGCCACCGGTGGCGTCGATGACCTTGCGGATCTCGCCTTCCAGGTCCTTGCCGGCTATGGTCGCGCCAGCGAGGAAACCAAAGCCCCCCGCGTGGCTGGTGGCAATCACCAGGTTGGCATCGGCGACCCAGCCCATGGCGGTCTGCACAATCGGGTAGCGACAACCCAGGGCTTCGGTCAGCGCAGTGTTCATCCAGCTGCTCATGACGACGGGTCCTGGCGGTTGGCATGGTCCTGACGATTCGCCTGGACCATGCCTTTGGCATCGAAGCCGCCGAGTTTATCGCCCGAGAGCAGTTCGTTATGGGCATGGGCGAAGTGATGCCAGGCAAACGCTGCGTCCATGGCGGTGCGTTTGCCTTGCAGGTCTTCAACGTGATTGATTGCCTGTTTGGTCAGGGCCAGGCCCATGCGCGGCTGGCGGGCAACAGTGGCTGCCAGGGCGTAGGTCGCCTGTTCAAGCTCTGCGGCGGGCAGTACACGGTTGACCATGCCCATTTCATAGGCGCGGGCTGCGCTCATGCGGTCGCCAGTGAATAGAAATTCCTTGGCGATACGCGGGTTAAGCTCGTAGGGGTGAGCGAAATACTCCACCCCGGGGATGCCCATGCGCACCACCGGATCCTGAAAAAAGGCATCGTCGCTGGCGACAATCAGGTCGCAGACCCAGGCCAGCATCAGCCCTCCGGCGATACAGGCGCCATGGACCATGGCGATGGTCGGCTTGGGCAGCTCGCGCCAGCGTCGGCACATGCCCAGGTACACTTCCTGCTCACGGGCATACAACTGCTCGCCGCCCGGCTTGTTGGTGTGGTCCCACCACAGATGGGCGCGCTCGAAGGGTTTGTTGATGTCACGCCCCGGCGTACCGATGTCGTGCCCCGCGGAAAAATGCTTGCCGGCACCGCGCAGGACAATCACCTTGACCTGGTCATCGTCCACCGCCTGGCGAAACGCGGCATCCAGCGCATAGGTCATCTGCGAGTTCTGCGCGTTGTTGTAGGCCGGCCGATTCAGCGTCAGCGTGGCAATGTGCTCGGCCACGCTGTAGAGCACCGGCGCCTCGGTCTCGTAGACCGCAAGGTCGTCACGAACCACGAACTGGCTGTCGCTGTTGTGCATGTTGGCGCTCCTTGGGTCAGGCGATACGGATGCCGGGCGGGTTACCCTTGATCGCCGCAGCACGGTAATCGTGGGGGTCGAGGCGACGAATCAGCGCCAGTTGCTCGGCGCTCGGGTGCGCGCTTTCCTGTAGCAGTGGCGACTTGAGTAACGGAAATCCGGTCTTGTCCTGAACTTCATCGAAGCTCACACCGGGGTGCAGGGTGCGCACTTGAGCGGCGCGGTTCGGGCCGTCGAAATCCAGGGTGCAAAGGTCGGTGACCACCCGGCGGATGTCCATCAGGTCACGCCGTACGTCCTGCGGCCAGCGCTCGGCCTTGAAGCCGACGCCCGAGACCATGTCCACCTCACCGCTGACGAACACCCGGTTGTTGTGGTTGGGTACGAAGAACGAGTTGAGGTGGTTGATGCTGTTGCCCGGCAGGCCCCGTACGCCGAGGATCGCGCTTTTCGGTTTGTAGTAGTTGCCGATGCACGACAGGTTGGTTTGGCCCCAGCGGTCGATCTGAGTCGGGCCGATCATCGCGTGCCGGCGCCCACCCCAGACGCATTCGAACACCCGCTCGAATGACAGATACCCCGAATAGCGCGGCTGGTAGCCCTCCGCCCTTGGCCCAAGCGGCACCGGTTCCTCGACCAGAAACGCTTCGCTGTCGGTCATCAACAGCTGCGGGCTATGGGTCAGTTTGGCCAGGCTCGCCCCCAGGCGCGGGATCACGCCCAGGCCCGAGGCAATCACTTCACCGTCGCCACGCCAGGCTTCGGAGGCGGCGACGATCATCAGTTCGGCGAGGGTGAATTCACAGGTTGCAGACATTTTTCATCCTCCTCAGAACACAGGCAGGGGCAATGTGCCCATGCGTGCGGCGCCACCGTTGGCGTCTTGATAGGCTTGCTCACCGCCTGTCACGTAGGTGCTGACATACTCATCCCAGCCCTGCGCTTGCTGACTGCTGGCGACATAGCCCTTCAGGTGCTGAAGGTCCCAGCCGTAGTCCGACGGGCAGGACGTCGGATGGGCACCGAGTGGCGCGTGGACCACGCCCGTCACCAGGTAGCGCTCGAAGGTGTTGAAACGGGCCTGCTCGGCATTCAGCGACAGCCGCTCTTCCAGGCGCTCGCAGGAGACGAAGCACTGCTGCGCGGCGCGGGCGAACAGGTGATCGAAATACGGGTCGGGGCCGGTGACCAGGCAGTTGCCCAGGCGGTCGGCGACGTTGACATGCAGGAACGCCACGTCCAGCTCCAGCGCCGGCATGGCCAGCAGCACCTC
>RCUT01000124.1_pt1 | contig 41695 bp, 28 predicted proteins | sample 2166171 | NCBI WGS metagenome assembly RCUT01 (sample SAMN09932757, study PRJNA488358) | compost metagenome | isolation source: compost soil in 4-hydroxybenzoic | place: Germany: Experimental Botanical Garden | reverse complement strand
GCTCGTCAGGCTCATAACCTGAAGGCCGCAGGTTCAAATCCTGCCCCCGCAACCACTGAAACTTGTAAATTCTCCCATTCGGGGTATTTGCGACGAAGCTCCTCCTCATATGAGTCGAGGAGCTTTTTTTGTTTCTCCTTCGTCTCGATCTCGCCAGCCTCCAGCTTCTCGATGAAGTCCGCATGCACTTCGGCGACGAAGCGGCGCTCCATCAGGTCGAGAACGTCCATCTGCGCGAGGATGGAAGCGATCAGACCATGCACCTGCAGAGTTGCCGGCTGGTGCCCCGGGGTCTTGCCGATTACCACTTTCTGCACCAGTGAGCGCACAATCGGCATCACCTGCCGCTTGGCATCGTCGTTTTTGTCGCGGCGCGCCTGCAGGAAGAAATGACGCATGCGCAGTTCCGTCTGGGCGGGATTGTGACGCTGCTTCAGTTCCTCGATCTTCGCCCGCATGTCTGGCTCGGATGAGGTGAAGGCGTCGATCTCCCTTGCCAGGGCGACACGCTGGAGCTCGATCTGATCGAGCGTATCGTCGAGCGCAGCGAGAGGAGGGCGACCTTGCATGGCGCGGTCCGAAATCTGCTGGATGATGCTCTTCTGCTTGCGCTCCAACTCGTTCAGTTCGCGCGTCATCTGCTCGCGCTCGGCTTTCGGGCGGCGAAGCTTTGATGTCTCCTGTTCGATCACCTTTGCCGACATGGTGTCGAACATCCCCAGGGAGAAGAAGGCAACCGGCAGGCAATCAAGAACGCGGCTCTCCAGTTCCTGACGGGTAATGGTCTTGCTGTTGCTGCAGCAAGCTCCGCCGAGCTCATCGATCGGCAGGCGCTTCTTGCGGTTGGTGCAGCTATAGCGATCTTTGCCGCTGATCGCGTAGGGGCCGCCACATTCCGCGCATTCGAGCAGGTGACTGAGCAGGTATCCCGGGCGGTGCGTTGCATTCAGCCGGTTGCTCTGCCCGAAATCGAACAGCTCACCGATCTCTTTCTGACGCTCCTTCACCCGCTGCCATAGGTCGTCGGAGACGATGCGCATCTCCGGTACCTCCGACAGCACCCATTCGCTCGCGTCGTTTGCGCGCGCGGTACGGCGTTCGGTCTCCGGGTTCTTGCGGTAGTTACGCTTGTTCCAGACCATGCGGCCGATGTAGCTCTCGTTGTTGAGAATGCCCGTGCCACGGCTGACGTGACCGCGAATGGCTGTGTCGCGCCACTTGCGGCCGCGCGAGCCCGGAATGCCCTCCTTGTTCAAAAGCTGGGCGATGTCGCGAGGCGACATGCCGTCGGCATAGAGGGTGAAAATGCGGCGAACCACCTCAGCCTTTGCAGGATCGATCTCGCGCAAACCCTTGATGCGATCGCCGTTCGCATCGCGCTGCTGGGAGAGCATGTAGCCGTAGGCGAGGCAGGTGGATGCCTTGCCTTTCCGGACGGCCATCTTCATGCCTTCGCGCGTGCGATACCGGATCTGTTCGACCAGTTCATGGCTGAGCGCGGCGCGCAATGCCATCTCGAGGTCGGTCACCGGGGTGCCGGCATGGACCGTCCAGATGTCCGCGTCGCAATAGCGAAGCTGCTTGAGGATCTTCGCGCTATGCTCGATGTCGCGCGACAGGCGATCGACGGTGACGCAGAGGACGACATCGATGCGCTCGCGCTTCACATGCGCCATGAGGCTCTGGATGCCGGCGCGGAGCTGGTAGCTGGTGCCGCTGATGGCGGCGTCGGAGTAGATCTCGACCAGCTTCCAGCCCTGACGTGCGACAAAGGCCTTGCCGAGTTCGATCTGCGTTTCGATCGAGACCTCGTGCTGGCGGTCGGTGGAGTAGCGGGGAGACCCATATCGAAATCCCGAAACCTGACGTGCCGACACTTGCCGAAATCCTGGCTCACCATCTTGGTGGCGATGTGATGGCGCTGATCCGTGAGCCGGTACCAGAAACCCGGTCGGAGGTCGATGATGGATTCTCTCTGAAGAGGATCGTTGCCGACTATCTGGAGGAAGACGCAGAAAGTGAACGGAAGGGAGCCAGCCGATGACTGAACCACAGAACAGCAACGCGTCGGAATTGTCGGCAGCCGCCCAACACCGTAATTCCGCCGATGCGATCCTCAGGCGTCTCGCCACGCGGGCGATGGGGCTGACGGGTGCGGATATCGAACGCATCGTCCGCGAAGCGCGATTGAAGGCGCGCCGCGGCAAGCGGGCGATCCGCTACGAGGACATCGAAGAGGGTATCCGCGGTCATCGCCCGCCCGTGCCCTATAATCTGCGCTGGCGCTTCGCCTTCCACGAGGCCGGACATGCGGTCGTGCATCATGCGCTTGATCTTGGACCTGTTCGCGGCCTGAATATCGATTCCGGCGAGGGCGGCTACAATCTCGTCGGCTTCCATCTCTGGGCCACCGACACCCGCGACTGGTACGAAAACATGCTGACCATGCTGATGGCCGGGCGGGCTGCCGAGCAACTGGTGCTCAAACGTGTCTCGAGCGGTTCCGGTGGTACCGACGATAGCGATCTGGCGCGGGCCACGCGGCTTGCCTTTGACATGGAGCGCACCCTCGGATTCGGAACCGAGCATCCGCTGCTCTATCGACCGCATCGCGATCCTGGCGCGGTTCTGGACCGTGAACCAGAGCTGGCGGCTCGCGTTCACGCCAGGCTGGAAGCGGCACTCGACCGGGCGGCGACAATCCTCAGAAAGCGCAGGTCGACCTTCAATGCCTTGGCAAAGGCCTTGTTCGAGGCCCAGGCAATGGACGAAAAGGCGGTGCTGCAGATCCTGACGGATGGTGAACTGAGGCGCTGAACCGGATAGTCATAGGGCTGCATAGCTATGGCTACCCGCGTAGCTGCTTGACCGTTTCACACCATGGTTCCTGCCGTTACCCACAACTGGGGCAGGCTAGCCTGTGCGCGGTGTATAGACATCAACAGGGGTCTCCAGTCTTTTGAGTTCGTATGCGCCCAATCCATCGAATGATATGGATGGGACGGCTGCGACAAAATCCGAAGAAACGAGCACTTGTCGACCGAGTTGCTTCGTGAGGGCCCCAAGGCGAGCAGCAACGTTGACGGCGCGTCTGATAACCGTGAAATCCAACCGAGTGCGTGAGCCGATATTTCCATACTTGACGTCGCCGAGGTGTATACCGATCCCATACCTCAAAACCTCGACACTAAACGTAGGATTCCGCCCCCTAGCGGAACCGACCCCAAAAAGCTTCCGAACTGAGCATAACTCACAACGGTATGACAGCCAGGCGCGACAATCGAATCTTCGGAACTCAGAGGAATATACCCTTGCCGCGTGTTGTTTCCTCTTCACGCTGCGCCATCCAGCAATACCCATCCTCGTTGCTGCGCAGTTCAAATGTCCAGCCCGTATTGAGATCAATCAGCACGGTAATTTCCTTGTCTGTGTAGTTCACGGCCGCAACAAACTTTATTCATACGGTCGCAAACCAAAACTTTTGACCCTTCGAATGGCTTGATCGGCGTCAATGCATCACGGAGATGAATTTGAAGATTGTTGATTTCTGAGACAACCGGGACAGTTTTGTCATGCTCACAGCTTTGGCCAAGCTACTTAAGCGTCTTGAGGATCTGGAGGCACAGATGGTGATCGTATGCGATCTGAAGCTGTCCTCAGAGGCGCGACAGCAGATATTGAGCGAGATGCTGGAGGAGCATCGTCTGATAGCGCAAGAGCTCATGAAATTGGGATTTCGGGAGAAGCTGGATGGAAGTGAGGAGCTGGCTGCGCGGATCATTGGCGAAACCCCAGTCCTTGATCAATAGGGAGCGCCGAGACTAGTCGCCAGCCTGCGGGGGGAGGGAGATTTTTGCCTGTTAGTGGTTCTCAATCCGCCGCACGGAGTTCGTCAACCGGATGGCTCGTTGGCGCACTGGTCCGCTATCTGCATTTTGTTGCTGGACCAACTCCGGACTAGTCCAGTATTCTTGCTTCTATGCAAGCATCAATGAACGCCTCTCTTGCACGCTCGCACGGAGCGAAATTGCCCCGACGATCATCGCACATATCCAATGCTCGTGCATAAGTGTCACTTTTTCCACGGTGCCATTTATCCATCAAAAATTCGAACGCTTGTGATGGACTATCTATACGTTTTGGGTCGAATTTACCGCAGCGTACGTACACAGGCTTCACCCACCTGCCTCGGCGATCGCGAAGATCCGTTGTCATCGTCAAAAAACCTCCCATCAATTGGGGTGACCTCTACGATCTTGTCCGCACCTTTGAAGGCACGTGAAATCTGCCGACGGTTCATGACTCGGCCGAGAGCCGACTAGGTGCTCTAACACTGGCGTTGCGCGCACCAACTGAATTTGTAAAATGCTGACGTCTGCTATCATGCTGTGCAAGACCCCCATCGCTTCGCGGTGTCGTAGTCTTGTCGTTAAATTCAGCGCCCCACCTGATCCTGAAAATTACGCGTTGTCGTCTCGAAGCGTGTTGACGCGCATCAAAGGCGATGGCTTGCTGTCCGATAAATTCGAGGGTTTCCATGCCGATTGGCAGCTTCAGGCCTTAAAGGCCCACTCGCATCAACCCCTTGGGGAAAGGGGTTGGAAACCAGCTTTCGTCAGGGCGAACCGATCACATTGCGCCCACTCAATAGGCGGCTACCGGAAAAAAAGAGAATGCCTTCGCTCAATTCATAGCCTTATACAGATTTTTGGAAAAATGCGGTTAGCCATTGACGCGCGTCAACGCAGGCATTCTTCGAGCTGGCATCGTTGTCGATCAGAAAAAAGCGAGAAAGCCGAATGCGAGAACATCAAAGCGAGGAACAGGGCGGGCCAACCTATCAGCAAAAGAGAGACAATCATCTTGAGCAAAGGCAGTCGTTTCAGGTGCCCGATTTCGAACTCTATAGACACGGAGACGACGGCTGGAAGATTTTTGCTATTTCCGACCGAGGCATCCATTGGATTGCAGCGAACTTTAACGACTGGAGGAGTGGTGAGACGTTGCTCACATTACAGGAAGCGAACAAATTTCTGCGTGAGGCAAGGAAATTTTCTCTTTGCACGAGTTACAAAGGTCCCAACGGCAAGACCATACTCTGAGACATCTCTGTCAAGATCGGCTTGGGAAGTGCCGGGATGGGCCACCGAAGTTGAATCATTGTGCCGTGGTTTCCGCTTTTTTTGTTTCGCAAGAAGGAAGGGTTTAATTTCTTAATCAGGGAGGTGAAGCAATGCTTGTGCGAGAAATGACACACAATGAATGTCTGGTCGTACTCGCGGAAGGAAGACTGGCGCGGATGGCATGCGCAAAGGACAGCACCCCTTATGTCGTTCCGATATACTACGCTTATTCCGGAAATAGTCTTTATGCCTTTTCGATGCCAGGAAAAAAACTGAATTTCCTTCGGTCGAACCCGCGTGCCTGTTTGCAGGTCGACAAGAGCCGCGGCGATCATCAATGGGTGAGCGTTATAGTTGATGCGGCCTTCCGCGAACTGCCCCAGGAAGATCCGCCCGGTGAGGAGCGGCTCCATGCCTGGTCGCTTCTCTCGCACCACTTTGACTGGTGGGAACCGGGTGGGCTGAAACCGCAACCGCAACCTCTCCGCGCCGCTTCCCGGCATATATTCTTCGCCCTGGATATCAACGCCTTAAGTGGAAGAGAGGCGAGGCTGGGTGAGCCTGAGCGGGTTTCGCCACAATGATATGGATGCGGTGAATGTCAACTCAGTCCAGAGCGAGACAGACGGGAGAATGTTGACAGATTAGCACGGGAGGACTGCATTGTGACGATCTACGACTAACGCGAAAAAATGGCGGAACAACAATATGTCATGCAGATAGAAAAGCCGTTCAGGGTTCGCGCCCGGCGCGACAGATTGCTGGCCAACTGGATGGCGACGCTGCTTGGCCGGGATATTGAGCGTTGTCTTGAAGAGATAATTGAAACTGATTTTTCTCGGGGTGAGGAAGGTATCCTAAAAAAACTGGAGCACGATATCGGCGTTCTGGGATTGTCGGACGCACATGATCTGATACGGGAGAAAATGCATAAATATCTCGCCGATGCCGTGCGCGAGGTCGAAGGGTCGATCGGGCAATAGCACAGGTGCCCGTGGCCGTGACGACGACACATGGACTCGCCGGATCCGCCAGCACTCGCATGTCGCACCACGCGGACGCAGCAGGCCTAAAACTGTTGACTGTCGCGTTCGTTTTTCGCTGCTGACGGGCCCTGTGCCTTATCCCAATCGTTGCGCCGTCTCCACACGCCTTGCCTGATATATGCTGCCGGGCTCGTCGTTTCGCGCCCGCTTTGGCAAAGGAGAAAACTTTCCGAACCCGAGCCCGTTGGCCGCCAAAATCTGTGGCCGGGTTGACCGCGGTCAATGGCAGTTCTCGCAAGTTCTCCGATCATGACCGCGTTTATAACGAGCAAAGGGGGAATGGTCATGTGCGACAATACTCTTTGGCAAAACATTATAGATGCGCTCGACTTCGAACCCAGCATTGATGCGGTGAACATCGGCGTTGCTGTCGATGCGGATCACTTGCGAATTTACGGATCCTCGCGCGCCGCAGCGCGGCCAGGGACGCAGCACAAGGACTGCTCGTTTCGAGCATGGTCGGGGAGGAGTGTATGATGTTCTCTACGCTACTGTATATCACCAAAGGTAAATCGGTTGAGCTGGAGGGCGATACTGCTCTCAGACTGGCAGATGAGGTGGGCAGTCATCTTTCCGTTTTGTTGACGAGTGTCGCGTCGCCTCCGCCGGTCGGTGCACATATGGAAAGTGTCTCCACCGCGTGGCTTGGCGAGCGACAGGCGGATCAGGACAGGTTGGCCAGACGCTCTCTTGCTCTGAACACCTACTTCAAGGACAGGATTTCTTCATTCGATATAGAAGAAGCCTATACCGAGATATTCAATATGGACAACGTCGTCGGTTATCGTGCACGATTTGCGGATGCCGTGGCCTTAGGTCCGGATATTCTGGGTGATCCGGCGTTACGCGATGCAATTCTTGACGGAAGCCTTTTTCACGCGCGTGTACCCGTGCTGATAGACCCGCTCAGAAACTTCTCCTGGGACCAAAACTCGGTTCTCATCGCGTGGTCTGACACACCTGAAACAGCCGCTGCGGTCAGGGCAAGCATTCCGGTTCTGAAACGCGCGAGGTCTGTTCAGATCCTCGTTGTTGATCCGGATGGCGAACAGGAACTCGCGGCCGAACTGCGCTCCTACCTGGCCCATCATCACATCACGCCGTCGATAGACAGTCTGATGAGTGAGGGCCGGACCGTCGCCGAGACCATCGAAGTCTACGCAGAACGCATCCAGTCAGGCCTGATCGTCATGGGGGCCTATGGTCATTCTCGGCTACGCGAACGGATTTTCGGTGGCGTCACGCGTAGCCTGATTGAGCAGATCAGGCGGCCGCTCTTTCTGGCACGATAAATCCTTGGATAAACCCGACAGCCCGGCAGGTGCAGAGGGTACAAGCCTCACGGCTTCAAATCAAAAGGTGAAAAAGATGAAAGCTCTCGTTTTTCAAGGACCGGGCCAAAAGGCGCTTCTGGAACGACCAAAACCCGTCATTCAAGGTGTGACGGACGCACTGGTGAGGATCACCAGGACAACCATTTGCGGGACCGATCTTCACATACTCAAAGGCGATGTTGCTTCTTGTACGCGTGGACGCATTCTCGGGCATGAGGGCGTTGGCGTCATTGAGGAGGTAGGCGCTGCGGTGTCCCGTTTCAGGAGGGGTGATCGCGTTCTTGTTTCCTGCATTTCCTCATGTGGTCGGTGTGATTATTGTCGCCGTGGAATGTATTCGCACTGCGAAACCGGGGGCTGGATTCTGGGCAATACCATCGACGGTACGCAAGCGGAATTTGTGCGCATCCCGCACGCCGATACCAGCCTTTATCCCATTCCGGCGGATGTCGATGAAGAAGCCCTGGTCATGCTTAGTGACATCCTCCCAACTGGCTTTGAGTGCGGCGTCCTCAATGGCAAGGTCCAGCCCGGCAATACAATCGCAATCGTCGGTGCTGGTCCCGTTGGACTGGCGGCGCTTTTGACAGCGCAATTCTACTCGCCCGCCGAGATAATCATGGTTGACCTTGACGATCATCGTCTGGCGATAGCTCGTCAATTCGGCGCGACGCACACTATTCGGGCCGATGAACCTGATTTGGCGGCGCGCATTTTCGAGCTCACAGATGGCAAGGGCGTCGACACGGCGATCGAGGCGGTCGGTGTGCCATCCACGTTCGAATTCTGCGAGGAGATTATCGCTGCCGGCGGCGTGATCGCCAATATCGGAGTTCACGGCCTCAAGGCAGACCTGCACCTTGAAAAGCTGTGGTCGCGGAATATTGCCATCACGACACGGCTGGTCGATACAATAAGCACGCCCATGTTGCTTCGCACGGTGAAATCCGGCCTCATCGACGCCGGGAAGTTGATCACTCACCGCTTCAAACTGGACGATATTCTCGAAGCCTACGACACCTTCAGCGGGGCGGCCAGCACACATGCGCTCAAGGTCATTATCGAGATGCCGGCAGCGCAGGGGCAGGTTGCGCCGACAGACGACGGCAAGCCCGTTGCCGAGGGCAGGGCGCCAAGTGCCGGCGTCATTCTTTCCACGCGAATGGGCCTGTTACTTGATGTGCGGCCCGTGCGAAACGACGATGAACCGCACCTTGCGGAACTTTTCAGGCATGTCACGCCCCAGGACCTGCGCTTCCGCTTCTTCGGCGGTATCGGAGAGGTGAGCCATGAGCGCCTGGCTTCCATGACCCTGGTGGATCATCGGTTGACCGAAAACTATCTGGCTTTCCTCGAAGGGACGAATACGCTCATTGCATCCGCCCTGTTGGCTTGTGACGATACAGAAAAGAAAGCGGAGGTCGCCATTGTCGTGCATGGTGACTATAAAAATAAGGGCGTTGCCTGGGAATTGCTGCGCTATGTGTCGAACAAGGCGCGCGAAAAAGGCGTTCAAACGCTGCAATCGATCGAAAACCGAAACCATATTGACGCTGTTAAGCTGGAACAGGAACAGGGGTTTGTCGCAAGGCCGTACAATGACGACCCGACATTGGTCCTGATCGAAAAAAATCTCCGGTGACGCGTCGATAAGTTCTAGGCGATTGGCATCCAATCCCGACGTAGCGGAAACAATCAGTCGAAGCGCATTGTTTCAGGTTTCAGCGTCGTCAAGCGCCCGTCTCATCTTTCGCAGTAGCACGGCGCGTTGTTTTTCGTCGGCTGCTTTCTCCATCCTCTCCTGCAGGTCGATGATCAGGGACTGGAAATCATTATGCCAATCCCGGTGTCCGACGTGGAGCGGTTCAAGTCGCGGCAGTTCCCGCTGCGTTGAAACAGCAAGGGCGCCCTCGCGCGTGAGGCGATAAGTTGAGTCCAATGCCGGTTCGATGATCGCAAATGCAGAGTTCATTGCGGCGAGGCTGGCGTTCAAACCGGCGATTGCCGGACGCTCGCCGTGCACCAGAAAAACCGCATGTTTGACGGGAAATCTGGCGGCAACCCACGCCGCAAGTTCAGGCCCGTCGGCATGGCCGCTGTAGACGTCGAGTTTGCGAATATTGGCCCGCACGACAATTTCATCGCCCTGGATACGAACGGTAGACGCTCCGTCCTCCAATATGCGGCCGAGTGTGCCGGAGGCCTGATAACCGACCAGCAAGACCGTTGCTTCTTCTCTCCATAACCAGTTCCGCAGACGATGACGAATGCGACCTGCCTCGCACATGCCGCTCGCTGCAATTACGATGTGGAAACCCCTGAGATTGTCTATGGATCTGGATTGTTCGGCGGTTTCTGTGAAGCGAATTTGCCGCGAGCGGAGGGCCCGCAAGAGAAGCTCACCATATTCGAGTTCCCGGGCGTGACGGCTGAAAACTTCTGTCGCCCGCGTTGCCAGCGGCGAATCGATAATGATTGGGCAACTTGTGATGGCGCCCGTATCAAGCAGGCTGACCAGATCCGCAAGAAGCTCCTGTGTCCGTTCGACCGCGAAGGAGGGAATGAGAAGCGCGCCGTTTTGATGCCGGGCGGCGAGCTGCACCTCATCTCGCAGCATTTTTCGTCTTTGCTCCGGCGAGGGATCATTGCGATCGACATCACCATAGGTACTTTCGCAGACAAGATAATCCAGACCAGAAGGTCCCTCCGGTACTGAGTGGAACAGTTTGTGCTGCGGTCCGATGTCGCCGGAAAAAAGCAGGTGCCGGCGCTCCGGGCCGTTTCCAACCTCAACTTCGACGGATGCCGAGCCAAGGAGATGTCCTGCATTCCAGAAGCGGAACCGAAAGGCGGGAGAAATCACCATCCATTGCTTCATGGGATGAGCGCGCATCTGGGTCAGGGCCGCAGATGCATCCATGGCTGTATAGATCGGGACGACGAGCTTTCGCCCCCGATGCTCGTTGCGGCGGTTGAGTTGTTCGACTTCCATTTCCTGGATATGGCCGGAGTCGGGCAACATGACCGCGCAAAGATCACGCGTTGCAGCGGTGCAGAAAATGGGTCCAGAATAACCGTCTTTTACAAGCTTCGGCACGAGACCCGTATGGTCGATATGCGCATGGGTAAGGATGACGGCGTTCAATTTGGTGGGAGCGAAAGGAAAGGGACGATAATTCAGTTCCTTTTCGGTTTTGGATCCCTGAAACAAACCGCAATCGATCAATACGCGTTCGTCGCCGTATTCGATGAGAAAGCATGAACCGGTTACCGCGCCGGCCGCGCCATGAAAGGTGATTGACGGGCTGTATGACATTTCGCCTCCGATCGCGTGCCTTTGCCTAAATGGCTGGAGCGGGCAACTGCGGAACGTTAGGGTCCGGGATTTCGGTCATGGTGGCCTCCGTGAGCAGAAGGACGCTTGCCACCGATACGGCATTCTCCAAAGCCACTCGAACCACCTTTGTCGGGTCTATAATGCCCTCCTTCAGCAGATCGACATAGCGATTTTGCGCCGCGTCGAAGCCCACGGTCCCGTTGTCGTCAAGCATTCGCGCGACAACGACACCCGCATCTGCGGCCGAGTTCTCGGCAATCTACCGCGCCGGCGCCTCCAGGGCACGACGAAGGATCTGGACGCCGGTCCGCTCGTCGCCCTCGCAATGATCTTCCTCCGCTGCGACGGCGTTGATGCAACGAAGCAAGGCAAGACCGCCGCCTGGAACGATACCTTCCTGCACCGCGGCTCTGGTAGCGCTTATCGCATCGTCAAGCGCATCCCTTTTTACTTTCATTTCCGCTTCGGCGGGCGCTCCGACGCGGATCACGGCGACGCCGCCGGCGAGTTTCGCCAATCGTTCCTGCAGCTTTTCCCGGTCGTAGTCGTTTGTCGACCTATCGATTTCTTTGCGGATATGATCGGCGCGCGACTTGATCGCCTGGGGCGCACCGCCGCCACCAATGATCGTGGTTGTTTCTCGATTGACAATAACCCGTGATGCCTTGCCGAGTTGGCTCAGCGTCACTTTCTCAAGCTTCAGGCCAAGATCAGGTGAGATAAGCTGGCCACCTGTCAGGATTGCCAGGTCTTGAAGCATTTCCTTTCGACGATCGCCAAACCCGGGGGCCTTGACTGCGCAGCTGTGTAGCGCGCCGCGAACCTGATTGACAATCAGTGTCGCGAGGGCTTCGCCTTCCACATCCTCGGCTATGACAAGAAGTGCCGCGCCGGATTTGGATAGTTCCTCGAGAAGATTGACGAGGTCGGTAAGGGCTGAGATTTTGCGATCGCAAATCAAAATCCTGACCTCTTCGAGAATTGACTCCATCTTTTCAGTGTCGGTCGCAAAGTATGGGGAAATGAAGCCGCGGTCGAACTGCATGCCCTCAACGATCTCGAGATGCGTATCGATGGTTTTTGAGTCCTCCACTGTTATGACGCCTTCCTTGCCGACCTTTTCCATGGCATCAGCCACAAGCCTGCCGATATCGGCATCGTTATGGGCAGAGATTGCTGCAACCTGCTGTCGCTCCCTGTCTGTCGTTACGGGGCGCGACATCTTTCGAAGTGCTTCGATTGCGCATCGGAATCCGCGATCAAGTCCGCGCTTTAGATCGATCGCATTTGCACCCGCTGTTACGTTACGATGTCCGTCAGCCAGTATAGCGTGAGCCAGGATCGTCGCGGTGCTCGTACCATCACCCACGACCTCACCGGTTTTCTCAGCCGCTGCGCGAAGCATTCTGGCTCCAAGATTCTCTTCAGGGTCTTTGAGGTCGAACTCTCTGGCAATTGTGACGCCATCGTTGCAAACCAGCGGCGTTCCCCATTTCTTTTCTATCAGAACGGATTTGGACTTTGGACCAAGGGTCAGGCGAACGGCATCGGCAAGCCGGGTCGCTCCCTGAAGGATTTTGCCTCTGGCCTCTGAGCTGAAGAGAACATTCTTATGGGACATGGAACTCATCACGTTGCTGCGACCGAGGCGACGTATGACCTCCGTCTACTAATTCACTCATAATGAAGGTGTCTGAAGAGGAAGCGTTTGACCGACGTCAACGATGTGATGACCCCCCCCAATTCGTGTGGAAACGGGGATTGACGCCAATCAAGGGGGTGTTGCCCCAGCAGCTCTATAATGACCTGACTAACAAGGGGAGGGATCAATGATGGGTGAAATCATTCCTTACAACGCCTGGATACTCGTGGCGGATGCCAAAAGGGCGCTGCTCATGCGAAATGTGGGAAATGCCGCGAACATCATGTTGAAAGTCGAAGAGGTTATCCAGGCACCCTCGAATGGACCCACGCGTGACCAGGGCAGCGATAGGCCCGGTCGAACCGCATCTGGCAGCCATCGGAGCAGTCTTGGTAATGCCGACCTGCACCGACTGGAGGAAGAGCGCTTCTTTTCCAGCGTTGTCGAAAAACTCCAATCTGTCTGCACCGACAAGGACGTTAACAAACTCTTCGTCGCGGCGCCGCCCAAGGCGCTTGCAGACTTGCGTCGCGCCATGCCGGAAATGCTCAGAAAACTCATAGTTGCCGAACACGACAAAGATATCGTCAATCTACCGGTAAACGAGATAGAGAAGTATTTTGCGTCATAAGTCCGTGCGCCCGACGGGAGGCCGATCGCGACTGGGCGCGGCACCCGTACCACATTTGGCGAGAAGGCATTCCTCCTCGCAAATATCGTATCCTGCGCCGGATCGGGCTGGTTGCCGGGTGAATCGGCAAAGAAGGGCCAATCATGAAAAATGGGGTGGAGCGGCGTGGGTTGCCTGCAACCTTCGCCATCCCACCCCACTCGGAATCAGGCCGCCCTGACCTCGATCTTTCTTTCATTCTTCTTTGCCTGCGGGCTTTTGGGAAGCTTGACCGTCAGGACGCCTTTTTCGAACATTGCGGTTACTTTGTCAGCGTCGACGTGATCCGGCAGGGAGAAGCTGCGCTGGAAGGAGCCATATCGCCGTTCCGAAAGGTGATATTCTTTTTGCTTGTCTTCCTTTTCTTCACGTTTTTCCCCACGGATCGTCAGCAGGCCATTTGAAAACTTGACCTCGATATTTTTCGCATCAAGTCCGGGGCATTCCGCGGTCACTTCGTATACATCGTCTTTTTCGACCAGATCGACGGCTGGCGCGGTGTTCCATCCGTTCAGCATATGGCCGGAGGAGAAAAGATCGGGCGCGTGCCAGGATGTGGGCATGAAATCATCGAAAAGACGATCGACTTCCGCCCGAAGGGTTTCGAACGGCGACCAGAAATTTCCCGCGGGCGTTACCGGCTTTTCCTTGTTTTTTACCGGAAGTTTGGTTGGGGCCTCAGCCATGATAATTCTCCTGTTCTCCAAGAAAGATATCGGTCGAAAAAGCAGTTGAGAGCCATTTCAACCACTTGCGGCTCTTCAGTGAGCATGCCGATTCAACCGTGATGCAACGGGTCCGGCATTGATGGGGATCAATGCGGCACTTCATCTGCCTTGCAATTCGCGGCCAACAGGCCTGGCTTCCTGTGCACGGGATTCGACAAACCGGTTGACGAAGATCATCGCGGGGCTGCGATGTTCGGTTCAGGCTTGGTTTATTGGTTGGACGATTTACGGGAAGGAGCCACGTCAATGTCAATTAAAACCATACTTGCTGTCCTTGGCGCAAAGCATGCGGCGGCGGATGCTAGTCAGGCCGTCGAGCTCGCCCGCGAGTCGGGCAGCCACTTGTCTATCCTGGTTCTCGGCGCGGCACTGTCGCCCGTGACGGCTGATTATCCTCTCACCACCGCCTGGCTGGAAGAGAGACAGAAAGAAGTCGATGAACTCATAAGCGCCCGGGTCGAGGCCGAAGCCCTTTGTCAGAAAAACGGCGTGTCCTACGATGCCGATCAGATTTACGATGATCGCTTCATCCTTGAAAACAATCTCCGCATGCGGTCGCTTTATACCGATATCGTGCTCGCAGGTAGCGGAATTCGAAACGATGGCGATCTTCGCAAAACCGTCATCGCGGCAACAGTGTTCGATGCTCGTAGCCCATTGGTTTTTTTGGCACCGGAATTAAAAGCGACCCTCAGGCCAAAAAAGGTGCTGCTTGCCTGGAATTCCCGACCTGAAGCGGCTCGGGCGGCCAAGGAGGCTCTTCCGCTTCTGGTGCAAGCGGATGCGGTTCATATCGTTCTCGTCGATCCGGACGCCTCCTACTATTCGAATGGCGGGGAACCGGGGGCAGATGTGGCTGCCTTTCTTTCTCGCCATGGCGTCAAAGCAGTCGTCGAGCAAGTGGCAAGCGCCGACAGACGTATAGAAGCGGTTCTGAGGCAGCGCGCACGCGAAATCGGTTGCGATATGATCGTCATGGGCGCCTATGGGCATTCGCGCCTGAGGGAGCGGATATTCGGGGGCGTCACGGCTTCGATTTTGGAGGAGTGCCAGATACCGGTCTTTCTTGCCCGATAGCGATCAGGTGCGATCATCATGGTTGGCTCCGGTGGGGCCAACCAGCCTTCATGCGTAGCGCCCGTAGTGCATTAAGAACAACCGCAACGTCAATTGCCTCCTGAAGAAGCGCGCCTTCGACCGGTTTAAGAAAGCCGAGCGATGCAAAGATCATCGCGCCCACCGACAGGCCTATTCCGGCTGCGACGCTCTGCATCGCTATCCGCCGGCAATCCCTTGCGATTTTGATGCCATCGCTGATGCGTTCGAGCCGCTCAGAGAGCAGAACCGCGTCGGCTGCTTCGGCCGCAGCCGCCGATCCATGTAAGCCCATGGCAATCCCTATGTCGGCTGCGGCGAGTGCCGGCGCATCGTTCACACCATCCCCGACCATCATGGTTTGCGCCAGATGTGCCTCCTTCCGAACGAGCTCGATCTTTTGTGCCGGTGTCAACCCCGCCCGGATTTCGGACAAAGGCAAACCGCTGGTGATGGCATGAGCCACTTCGGCGCGGTCGCCGGTCGCGAGGATAAGACGGTTGAGCCCGAGCCGCTTCAGTTCGGTCAGGGTTTCTGTGGCGCCCTCGCGAAGTGCGTCGCTGAAATGCAGGGTGCCGGCAAACTTGCCGTCGAGGGCCACGGCCGCGCTCATGATTTCAGCCCGATCGGGTGAGGGCGTATCGCCAACCTTGGAGGCGATGTACTCCAGACCGCCAATGGCGACCTCGGTGCTTCCGACGTATCCCGAGATACCTTCGCCGGGTTTTTCCGATACATTGGTTGGCGACGTTAGGACGAGGTTGCGTTCAAGCGCTGCGGAAACCACCGCACGTGCTGCAACATGGTTTGAGCCCTGATCCAGCGAGGCGATCAGCCGCAGCAGTTCGTTCTCGTCCTCTACTGCATTAATGGCCACGAGATGTGGTTTGCCATCGGTAAGCGTCCCGGTCTTGTCCAGAACCAGCGTTTGTATCTGGCCAAGCTTTTCGAGAATGTCGGCGCCTTTGACAATAAGTCCAACGCCCGCGGCCCGTGACATGCCAGCTGTCCATGCAACCGGAACGGCCAGGATGAGAGGACAGGGGGTCGCAACGACAAGCACAGCCACGGCGCGAACGGGATCGTCCGTCAGCAGCCATGCGAGGCCGGCTATCGACAAAGTGACGCACAGGAAAGCGAAAGCATAACGGTCGGCCAGCCGTGACATGCGGGCCTTACTGGCATGTGCGGCCTCCACCAGCTTGACGATCCCGGCATATGTACTTTCCCTGGCCGGTTTTGTCGCTGTCATTTCAAAGAGGTCGCCTGCATTGGCGGAACCGCTCATGATCGGCTGCCCTCTTTTTCTGTCAACCGGAAACGCCTCCCCGGTGATCGCCGCCTCATTCAGGATGGCATCCTGCATAAGTATGCCGTCGGCTGGGATGATGTCGCCTCTGCGCACGACAAGCTGGTCGCCGGGTTCAACGAGTTCTACAGCTATCTCGTCCAGAATTTTCCCCCGACGGCGGGTCACGATTCGAGGCGCCCGCGTCAGCAGCGCTGTCATCTCACGTCGGGCGCGACCCTCCGCGATACTTTCAAGATATTGCCCGCCGGAATACATCAAGGCGACGACAGCAGCAGCAAGATTCTCTCCGAAAAAAAGGGCAGAACTCATCGACAGCAGCGCAATCGTATCGAGGCCGAATTCCCGTTGGCGCAGACTAATGACAATCTGAGCCGCAAGCGCCAGAATTACGACGAGTGTGGCAACTGTCAGCGCGCCGTCGTAGACTCCATCGAAACCGGCGAGCAAGCCCAGGAGGGCAACGGAAATCCCGCCAAGCGAGGTAATGACGAGGATTGGTCTGAATCGCTTCAGAAGATCGGCAAAGGACAGATGGCGCACAGCGGTTTTCCCGGATAAAAAGGTGAGACCTGTAACCCTCTGGATTTTGCCGGACAAGGTTTTGGGTCCACCGGTTTCCAGAGCGAGCAGCAAAGAAAATCCTCGTCGTGACGGTACCCCGCATCATCCGGTGTAGCTGGTCGTCGTGGCAGCTACACGGCGTGATCTACCGCTGACGAATTTCTCGGCCTCCGTCACGACAAGGAGTGTTGCCGAGACTATCAGCATCAATGTCCATTCGAAAAGGGAGATGGGCGTTAGCGACAGGACATCCTGGAGCCAGGTGCTATGCATGGCGCCGATGTGAACAAGCTGGGATAGTCCGACGGAGAGCATCAAGATCGGATTCCCAAAGAGGGGTGTCGCGAAAACAGACCGTCGTTCCGAACGGCATGCCACAGTCTGAACATTCTCGAACAGCACGAAGAGCAGAAGTAGCAGGTTGCGGGCTTGTTCTACCGTATAACCGGTCGCCAGAAGCCAGTAGAACACGACGAAGCCGCCACCCCCGATGACAAGGGTGGACTGGGCAATGCGGCGGATCATCACGCGATCGAAAATTGGCTCCCGGGGATGTCTGGGCGGCTGAGACAGCTCGTCGCCCTCCGGTTTTTCACTCGCAAGCGCCACATCCTGGATGCCATTGGTGACAAGATTGAGCCAGAGAAGCTGGACGGGTAACAAGGGCATCGGAAAACCCAGCGGGATTGCAACAAGAAAGAGAAATATCTCTGCTGCACCCGTCGCCACGGACATCAAAATCACCTTGCGAATGTTTGAGTAGGCTGTCCGTCCTTCGCGGATGCCGCTTATAATCGATGCGAAATTGTCGTCGGTCACAATTATATCGGCGCTTTCCTTCGCGACATCCGTACCTTTGAGGCCCATCGCGACCCCCACATGAGCATGCTTCAGCGCCGGCGCATCATTCACCCCATCGCCGGTGACAGCTACAAAGTGGCCGTTGCGGGCCATGGATTTTACAATTGCGAGTTTCTGGGACGGGTCAACCCGGGCATAGATCCGGGCCTTTCCGGTGAGTTCGTCCAACTGGGTCGTTCCTGCCGCCTGTGCCCGGTCGACGGCTTCACCAGTGGTAATTTCTCCCGGCCCGACCTCGAATCCTGCCTGCCTCGCGATTGCCAGAGCCGTCCTGGGGTCGTCGCCCGTCACCATCGCCAGTTCGACACCTGCCGTCCTGCACTCCTTGATCGCCATGGGTACTTCCGGCCTTATCGGATCCTGCATGCCGACAAGACCCAGGAACACGAGGTCGACAAGATGATGCGGGCCAAAGTTCAGGTCAACTTCGCTACGAATCTCACCTTCCGCGAATGCCAGCACCTTCAGGCCGCAGATCGCCATTGCATCCTTCTGGGCGATCAACGAACTGCGGTCGATGGGGACTGCGCTGTCATCCACCTTCATCCGGTCTGCCATCCCGATTAGTGTCTCGGGAGACCCTTTGGCGAAAACGCGAACATGCTCGCGGTCGCGATGGAACGAGGCGGCATATTTGAGGTCCGGTTCATAGGGGATGCGGCTGATTAATGGAAAATCTGTCGATAACCGGGTCTGATCGAGACCAATTCTGGACGCCGCTACCAGCAGCGCGACGTCGACGCGATCACCAACGCCATCCAGGCCGGAACCACGTTCTGTTAGTGATCCTTCGTTAGGTAAGGATGCGGCGCGCAAAAGAGCTGTGGTTCGCGCTCGAACGGCTGAAGGGGCGTTGTCAGCTCCGGCAAGATCGCTCGTATAAAGATTCCCGACGGCGTCAAGCTCGAAGCGGTTGCCACCCGGAAGGCGGACTTCGACAACGGTTAGTTCGTTGAGTGTCAGCGTGCCCGTTTTGTCGGTCGCGATCATCGTGCACGAACCCAGTGCCTCAACCGCCGGCATGCGGCGCACGATGACATTCTGATTTGCCATGTGACGCATGGCGACGGCCAGTGCAATGGAGATGGCGATCGGCAGTCCTTCGGGTATAGCGCTGACAGCCAGTCCCACCGACATCAGGAAAAGCTCGTTCCAAGGCAAATCCTGAAAGAAGCCGATTGCGACCAATATCACGGATGTTACGCCGACCGTCCAGGCGATAAGGTTCGAGAAATGTGAAAGCCGGATCATCAACGGCGGCTGGGCGGTATCTGCCTTGCCAATCTCTACGGCGATCTTGCCGACCTCAGTGGCTTGGCCGGTGCCGGTGACAATTCCCCTGCCGCGACCACGCGTGATCAGAGTGCCGGCAAAAACAGCGGACAACCCGCCATCTGTATCCTGTGCGCCGAGTGGCTTCGAGGTCTTGCTGACCGGCGCAGACTCGCCGGTCAGGAGAGATTCGTCACAGACAAGGTTTGTGGTTTCGATCAGATCAATATCGGCGGGAACCCGCTGGCCGGCATCGAGCACGACGAGATCTCCAGGGACCAGATGTCGGGCCTCGATCTCGCGCATCGCACCGTCGCGAATGATCGTTGCGTATGGCTGCTTAAGTTTACGGAGCGTCGAGGCTTCCCGGCCAGCAGTATATTCCTGAAGACTTCCGATTATCCCGTTCAACAATAACACGGCACCGATAAAGGCGGCATCTCGCACCTCACCGGCGAAAAATGAAACGGCGGCGGCTACTAGCAGGATGTAGATCAGCGGGCTGCGGAACTGCCGCACGAAAATCGTAACTGGCGAGGGAACATCACCTCCCGCTAAGACGTTTGGCCCGTAAAGACTGAGACGGGCCTGTGCATCTGCCTCTGAAAGGCCTTTCGCACAGACCCCGGACTTTCGCAACGGTGCGGTCGTAACGGCCATCTGCGCTCCTTTTGACTGCTTCCGCAATGCGATCTTCAGAACCTGCCCGATACAAATCGGAATGCGCCTCTCGTGTAGCGTCCTGAGGTTCGCTGTCGCCGAAAGATCGGAAGATGCCTTCGAGGATCATTTTGCCTGTCGCGCAATGTCGGGCATTGATCGCGGTCAATTCCAGGTAGCGCGATTTACGTTTGATCTGTCGACCAAGACGGGTTCGACCATTTCCAGTCGCGGATCTCCGGCATGTCCTCGCCATGTTGCCGGACGTAACGATCATGCTCGGTGAGTTTTTCTCTCAGCATGCGAATGACGCCAGGAACCTTGTCTTTCAATCCCGGCACCCTGTCGATTGCCGACAAGGCGAGATGAAACCGGTCAAGTTCATTCAGAACGGTCATATCGAACGGCGTTGTCGTCGTGCCCTCCTCGATGAAGCCGCGCACGTGAATATTGCGATGGTTGGTGCGTTTATAGGTCAGGCGATGGATGAGATAGGGATAGCCGTGATAGGCAATGATCACGGGTCGGTCAGGAGTAAATATGCGGTCAAACTCCTCATCGGCCAGACCGTGTGGGTGATGCTCTTTCGATTGCAGGGTCATCAGATCGACGATGTTGACGACGCGGACTTTCAGCTCGGGGATCGCCTCACGCAGCAGGTTCACGGCCGCTAACGTTTCCATCGTCGGGACATCGCCCGCACAGGCCATGACGATATCCGGTGCTATCGCTGCCTCTTCGTTGCCGGCCCATTCCCAGATACCGATACCAGCCTCGCAATGCTCCGCGGCCTCGTCGATGGTCAGCCATTGCGGTTCCGGCTGTTTGCCCGCGACGATGACGTTGATGCGGTTCCAGGTCTTCAGGCAATGGTCGCCGACCCAGAGCAAGGTGTTGGCGTCCGGCGGCAGGTAGATGCGAACGATATCGGCCTTCTTGTTGGCGACGAGATCGACAAATCCCGGGTCCTGATGGGAGAAGCCATTGTGGTCCTGTCGCCAGACATGCGAGGTCAGCAGATAGTTGAGCGACGAGACGGGCTTGCGCCAGGGGAGTTCACGGGAGACCTTCAGCCACTTGGCGTGCTGGTTGAACATTGAATCGACGATATGAATGAAGGCCTCATAGCAGGAGAAGAAGCCGTGCCGTCCCGTCAGCAGATAGCCTTCCAGCCAACCCTGGCATAGATGTTCGGACAGCACCTCCATCACCCGGCCTTCGGGTGACAGATGTACATCATATGGCCTGATGCCCTGCATCCATACGCGGTCGGTGACTTCGAAGACGGCACCGAGGCGGTTCGATTCCGTTTCGTCCGGCCCGAAGATGCGGAAGTTGGCGTTGATGTCGTTGAGCTTGAGGACGTCGCGTAGGTATTTACCGAGGATTTCGGTCGTCTGGATCATGAGCGCGCCGCGCTTTCCAACCGGGATCGCATAGTCGCGGATATCCGGCACCTGTAGCTCCTTACGCAAAAGGCCGCCATTGGCATGGGGATTGGCGCCCATGCGCCGCGCGCCGCGTGGAGAAAGAGCGCGCAACTCTTCCTTCAGGCGGCCGTTCGCGTCGAACAGGTCTTCGGGGTCGTAACTGCGCATCCAGTCCTCAAGGATCCTGCGATGGTCTTCGTTTTCGCGGCAATTGGCGACCGGCACCTGATGCGCCCGCCAGAAATCCTCAACCTTCTTGCCGTCCACCTCCTTCGGTCCTGTCCAGCCCTTGGGGCTGCGCAACACGATCATCGGCCAACGCGGCAGGCTTTCCGTCCCGCCGCTCCGGGCTTGCGTCTGGATGGAGCGGATGCGATCGAAGACCTGATCCAGAACCGCCGACATTCGCCGGTGCATTTTCTCAGGTTCGTGTCCTTCGACGAAGAAGGGCTCATAACCGTGACCTCGGAAGAGATGATCGATATCCGTATCGCTGGTGCGGGCGAGCAGGGTTGGATTGGCGATCTTGTAGCCGTTTAAATGCAGGATGGGCAGCACCGCTCCGTCGCGCGCGGGGTTCAGGAACTTGTTGGAATGCCAGCTCGCGGCGAGAGGTCCCGTCTCGGCTTCGCCGTCGCCGACAACACAGGCGACGATCAGATCCGGATTGTCGAAGGCCGCACCGTAGGCATGCACCAACGCATAACCGAGTTCGCCGCCTTCGTGAATGGAACCGGGTGTTTCCGGCGCGGCATGACTGGGTATGCCGCCTGGAAACGAGAACTGCCTGAAAAGTTTCTTCATGCCTGCAGCATCCTCGGAAATTTCCGGATAGACCTCGCTGTAGGTTCCTTCAAGATAGGTGCTCGCCACCATGCCAGGCCCGCCATGGCCGGGACCGCAGACATAGATCATATCGCGATCGCGATCGCGAACGATACGGTTGAGGTGGGTGTAGATGAAATTGAGGCCGGGTGTCGTTCCCCAATGCCCAAGCAGGCGCGGCTTGATGTGCTCCGCCCTTAAAGGTTCGCGCAGGAGCGGGTTGTCGAGCAGGTAAATCTGCCCGATCGACAGGTAATTGGCGGCGCGCCAGTACCGATCCATGAGCAGCAGTTCCGGATTGCTGACTTGGCGCATTTCCGTCGAAATATCTGCTGGTTGCATGTTTGGCTCCTTGGAATTCGGATGTGGTTGCGATGTGTGGCAGGTTTCATCTGATTGGAGCGAGAAGGGAAAGACACTCCTCGGCGATCATCTGCTCCTCGTCTGTGGGAATAACGTGGATGGATATACGGCTTGCCGGGGTGCTGATCGTGAGCGCGTTGCGCTGGTTGGCCTGCTCGTCAAGCTCGGCACCCATCCAGAGCAATCGGCCGGCGACCATGGCGCGAATATCTGGTTGGTTTTCGCCTATGCCGGCCGTGAAGACGAGCCCGGCCAGTCCGCCGAGTGTTGCGGCGAGGCGGCCGATTTCGCCGGCGATCCTGAAGGTAAAAAGCTCGATCGCCTCCCGGGCTTGCGCGCTGCTGTCCCCGATGAGTTCGCGCGTGTCGCCGCTGAGGCCCGAGACGCCGAGCAGACCGGACCTGTGATAAAGCATGTCCTCCAGTTCACCGCGCGTTTTACCGAGTGGTCCGAGAAAGTGCAGCAGCACACCCGGATCGACCGCGCCCGGGCGGGTAGCCATCGGAATGCCGTCGAGGGTGGAAAATCCCATGCTGGTATCGCGGCTTTTGCCATCCTCAATCGCGCAGAGGCTCGCGCCGCTGCCGAGATGTGCGATGATGACTTTCTTATTGGCGATGGCCGGAGCCCTGCTGGCGAGAGCGCCCGCGACATAGCGATAGGAAAGCCCGTGAAAGCCATAGCGTTTGACACCCCGGTCATGCCAAACCCGAGGAATGGCGAGGCGACGGATGAGATCGGGCTGCGTCGTGTGGAATGTGGTGTCAAAGGAAGCGGTCTGAACGAGCTTCGGGCGCAGGTGTTTGAGCGCCCTGACAAGCCGCAACGCCTGGGACTGATGCAGTGGCGCCATGTCGACCAGCGAACGGATCTGTTCCAGCGCCTCATCGCCGATCCGGACCGGCCCATCGAAGATGTCGCCACCGTGAACGATCCTGTGGCCGGCGGCTGCGACGCTATCGACATCAAAATGACTACCGAGCGCGCAAAAGACCTCCTCCATCAGTTCTGCTAGGTCGTCACCCGCAGTCCCTTTCAAAGGGAGATCGAATGTGATCGGCCCTTCCAGCAGATGTAGCATCAATGGCCGGTCCGAAAAATCCACCACTGCCTTGCCGATCCGTTTCGGTGTTTGCTCGGTCAGACGGAAAATACCGATTTTTACCGTCGAGGAGCCGGCATTTAACGTCAGCAGGAGCGTATCATTCATGCGAAATCTCCGTTTGCTGCAGGTATGTCACCACGTCATTGGTCCCTCGAATGGCGTGATAGTGAGCGCCCCTCTCAAGGGTTGCCAATTGTTCATCTATCGGTGATTACCTGCGGCCTGTGCCTTGACATAGCGCAATCCCCGACCGTTTTTTATGGGTCACCGGCGCAAGTCACGCTCCTTCGAACGCCATTGATCGCTATCAATGTAAAAACTTTCCGACGCCCGATGATCGAAAAGGTCACTCAGGAGATTCGACATGTCGGGAGATTACGAGGTTGGTTCGCTCACTGTTGCCAATGTAACCCGTGCCTATGCCGTCATCCAGCATCTATTTTCTGCAGTATCCTTCCAGCAATGGCAGGCTGCCACGGACACCGATCGCAAACGGCGTGATTGGTTGACTGTCACCGATACCGCGGGCGCGGTGCGCGGCCTCTGCTATATGTTCGTCACCGGCCATCCGTCATCCCTTCAGATGGAAGTTCCGGTTTTTGCTTCCTTCAGTCTGTTCGACGAGAGGAACATTGCGCGAATGCTGTTTGATGAAACCAGGGGAAAAGCCCGGGAATTGAAATGCAAGCGCATTCATTTCTGGCCTGCTGGACCCAAAGGCTGGTCTATTGTCACGAACCCCAACAGGCGGCCCCCGACTGTGGGTCTGGTCTATGATCTTCGGACCGCTGATGACGGCGTGCCTTCCAACAATGCAGCGAAAACGTAACCAACACCACGAACTGACTTGATGATACCTGGATGCTTGCTATCGATTTCTATCTTGCGGCGGAGACGTGCGACCTGTGTGTCGATCGACCGGTCGAATGTATCAAGGCGGCGCGCTCGTGTTTCTTCCATGAGAAACTCACGCGTTAAAACCCGTCCCGGATGCTTGGCAAAAGTGACGAGCATGTCGAACTCACCGGTGGTGAGATCGAGCTCACGACCGTCTCTGGCGAGAAGTGTGCGACAGGACACATCGAGCGACATGCCTTCGAAGCGAAATATCTCATGTCGCTGCTGAGGACTTCCCGATATACGACGGCGCAGAACGGACTTCAGTCTTGCATGTACCTCGCGAAGATGGAACGGTTTGGCAATATAGTCATCAGCCCCGAGCTCGATACCCAGAATTCTGTCGACCACGTCGTCACGACCTGTCAGCATGATAATCGGAACATCCGAAGCCGGTCGGATTTCTCGAACAAGATCAAGGCCGTCCTGTCCTCCGGGGAGCGTGAGATCGAGCAGAATGGCGTCGACCTGGTTGTGCCTCAGATGCGACTTCATCTGGACGCCATCAGCTGCAGCGCTCACTCTGTATCCCTCTCCTTCAAAAAAACGCATGAGCATATCGCGAACCCGCGCATCGTCATCGACAACAAGCAGATGGTGTTGGTCTCCAGCCATTTTCACAATTCCGCGTTACAATTTGTCACAGACCGAAACCTGTCGTCTTCTTTCCGGCATCACTCCGTTATTTTTGTCCTGCTTACTCCACTGAAAGCCAGATGGAGGACATCATGCATATTTTGGATGAGCTTTGCCCGCCTGCTCGTGAAATTCCGGCGCCTGTAGATGGGACATATTGGCTGCGGGACGTTTTCCGTCATCAGCCGGCAGAACATCTAATGGCCGGGCGTTCGGTGTTTCTTGAAGGTGACGAAGCAAATCATGTTTTCCAGATTACAGAAGGTGTACTGCGTCTCTTTAAAATTATAGCAGATGGCCGTCGCATCATCACCGGGTTTCTTTATGCTGGCGACATTCTTGGCATATCTGCACGAGGCCGCTATCTTTATAGTGTGGAAACAGTGTCGCGCACGACCTTGCGGCGTGTCACGCGCAAACAGTTCGAACATGCCATAAGCGAAAACCACAGACTCCAGCCGGAAATTCTTTCCGTTGTCTCCGACGAGATAGCCGCAGCCCAGGAGCAGATGGTGCTGCTGTCCACCAAGAACGCCGAAGAGAGGCTTTGCACGTTTCTCATGAAGTTCCCGGTGCGCAACGGGCTGCCCGGAGAACATGTGAGAAGGGTGGAACTTCCTATGTGCCGGCAGGACATAGCCGACTATCTTGGAATGACGATCGAAACCGTATCGCGTACTTTCACGAGGCTGATCAACAAGGGCGTTGTACGGATTGAGAATGCCGTTGCACGTCAGACTATCTTGATCGAGAAGCCGCTTCTGCTTGCACAATTGGCAGGCGACGACGATGATCGTTTCGGCATGCGGCAGACGGTCGTTCATGGTGGACGACACCGCTATCAGTGAACGCTGCTCGATAGGACAAAGATGCCTGAAACTTCGGAAATGGAAGAGCGTGGCAGACTACAACTTCAGGCCGTTACCACACTTCTGGATGATGCCAGCATCATCGTCCACGAAATGGACGGGACGATTACGAGATGGACTAGGGGTTGCGAACATCTTTACGGCTGGAGCAAAGAGGAGGCGACCGGAAAAATCGTTCACCAGCTTCTTTCAACGCACTTTCCATTGCCGTTGCCAGAGCTTCGAAGACAGGTTTCCAAACATGGGGTATGGGGTGGCGAGGTCGTTCACCATCACAAGGACGGTCACAGGCTTCTGATTGCAACGCGATGGGTGTTCGTTGATTTTGGCGGTGACCGTTCACCCGTTATCGTCCAGACGAACAATGATGTAACGGACATGAAAAGAATGCAGGATGAATTGGCCCGGCGCGAGGCGCATCTTCTTTCTATCCTGGAGACGGTGCCGGACGCGATGGTTGTCATCGACGCCGGCGGGATTGTCTCGTCTTTCAGTGCCGCTGCGGAAAGGCTCTTCGGTTACGACGCGGACGAGGTTATCGGACACAATGTCAAGATGCTGATGCCGAACCCCGACCGGAAGGCGCATGATGGATACATCGCGCGTTATCTGTCCACGGGTGAAAGACGCATCATCGGCTACGGACGTGTGGTGACCGGGCAGCGCAAGGATGGGTCACGCTTCCCGATGGAGCTGTCGGTGGGCGAGGCGATCGCCAATGGCAATCGCATTTTTACCGGTTTTGTCCGCGATTTGACCAGCAGGCGAAAAATAGAGGAGGAGCTGCGCCAATCGCAAAAAATGGAGGCGATTGGGCAGCTGACCGGAGGACTGGCGCACGACTTCAACAACCTTCTCACGGTTATCAGCGGCAATATCGAAATGGCCGAGAGCAGGCTCAGCGATGAGAGTGTCCGGCATCTGCTTCGTGAAGCTCAGGATGCTGCGCAGGACGGCGCAAAACTAACGAACCAGCTTCTGGCCTTTGGTCGCCGACAGTCGCTCAACCCACGGCAGTCGGACACCGCCGAGCTCGTCGGCGCGATCTCTGATTTGTTGCGGCGGACACTCGGTGAGGCGATCGAATTCAAAACGGTCGTGACGGGTTTTCGCAACGAGGCATTGGTCGATGGCTCGCAATTGCAAAATGCTCTTCTCAACCTGGTCATCAATGCCCGCGATGCCATGCCGAAAGGCGGAAAGCTGACGATCGAAATATCGCGCGTCAAGCTCGATATGGACTACGCGCGTATGTATCCGAACTTAAAACCGGGCAACTATGTGCAGATATCGGTCACCGATACGGGGACAGGCATGACGGCGGAGGTTCAGGAAAAGGCGTTCGAACCCTTTTTCACAACCAAAGACGTCGGAGCCGGTACCGGCTTGGGTCTGAGCATGGTTTATGGCTTCGCCAGACAATCCGGTGGCAACGTTCAGCTCTACAGTGAGCAGGGGCATGGGACAAGTGTGCGTATTTTCCTCCCCGCGGCCGAGGACGCCGCTATGCCACCGGAGGGTGATATCAAGGGTGTCTCAGCCCCGATTGCTCCTGGCGGCGGTGAACGAATTCTCGTCGTGGAGGACGACGCCCGCGTACGCCGTGTGGCGGTCGCTCGGCTCGTCGCGCTCGGCTACAGTGTTGTGGAGGCGTCCAACGGCGCCGAGGCGCTCCAGCAGCTTGAACGCCATTTAGACATCGCGCTTCTTTTTTCCGACATCGTGATGCCGGGTGGTATCGCGGGCGATGAGCTTGCCGACCTCGCGCGCGGTTTGCGGCCCGATCTCAAGGTTCTATTTACGTCGGGTTATGCGGAGCCCGCGGTCGCGGAACGGCAGTTGGCCATGAAGGGAAGCTGGCTTAAAAAACCCTATACCGCCCGTGAACTGGCCGTCATACTACGCGAACTCCTCGACTAGGAGGCAGTGTGCCATGACGATCACGATGATGACCATATTGGCCTTTGAATAGTGTCTCGTTTTGCTTTTCCCGGTACCCTCAAAGCGTTCCATGGCCGCAAGCACCTTGTCGAGGAGGGCTTCCCGGCGTTCAAAACGTTGATCGTTTTCTAAAATCCGACTGTCTTGCGTGTCGATGGAGAAGTCAGCTTCAAGATATTTGCAATCTCGTCGCAACAGGCTTTCAGGTTCCTGGACGTGTCGATTCTTCGCCACTTCATATCGCCTATTCGTCGGGCAAGTTGCATTTGTAATATGTCGACGGTGGCGTCCGATGGTCCACCGATCCGGTCTTGAACACGTCTCCAAAGGATTGCGGGGTCCGTATCCAGCCAAAATCCGCGAAAGTCGGCTCGGTGTGCCCGTGCCGCGGCTTCGATGGCGCTACGATGATCGGCGCGATCAAAGACTGCATCTGCCACCACGCAACTGCCGTCCGCCAGAATGACATGCGTTCTTAAAACCATTTCTGCGTAGACTCGCTCGGATACCTCCTTGCCATATGCCGCCTCGGGGAGCCGCGTTTCGGCCGGAACGCCGTGCAAGGCCTTGCGGATACGATCACTTTCAACGATGCGCGCGCCCGGCGCCGGGCCGAGCAAAGGGGCGATGCTTTCCGCGACGGTCGTTTTTCCAGAGCCGCTCAAGCCGCCTATGGCGACCAACTCGGGTGACCAAATGTCCAGCAAGCTTTGCGCCAACACGAAATAGGATCTGGCTTGAAGGGAAAGCGCCGCTCTGTCACGCTTTGTCGCGTCAGCTTGCGTCGCGATCACATGGGCTCTCACGACGGCCCGCACGGCCAGAAAAAACGGCAGCAGAACGAAGCCGTCCTCGTTGTCGGATTCGTCGAAGTACCGGTTCATCACCAGGTTTGCATGGTGGTAGTGTCCCTCGTGCCAAAGGTCCATGAGAAGAAATGCCAAGTCATAGAGAACGTCGATGGTGGCGATGTCATCACTGAATTCGATACAATCGAACAATCTTGGTTCGCCTTGAAAAAGGCAGATGTTGCGCAGGTGCAGGTCGCCATGGCAGCGCCTGATCTTATCGTTGCCCGCCCGTTCACGCAGCCGTTCCGAATGACGCGTCAGGGTTTGGCGGAAGGATTGGCCGAGGTGATTGATCTCCTCTAATGCAAAGACGGAACTCGTTTTGAGGGCGGCCTCGTTAATATCGAGAACCCGTTCCATCTGGCGACGACCGTCGAGGTCATGTGCAATGGTTGCCCGCTCGTGAAAGTGGACGATCGTTCGTGCCGTTGAGGTCATCAACGCATCCGCAAGTTTGTTTGCGGCGGCAAGATGATCGAAAAGCTGGTCCTGATCGAACCTCGTCATTTCTACGACGGCATCGAGAAGTTTGCCGTCATCCGCGAAGCGGATCTCCCCGTCTGCGCCTCTGGAAATGACCTTGACGCCAAGATAGAGGCCGGGTGCCCCCGGAGAATTGAGGGACACTTCTTTAAGGCAGGCATCCAGCCGAAGATCGGGGCTCGAAAAATCGAGATAGGGCAGCTTTACGGATTTCTTGAGTTTGTAGGCTTTGGTGCCCGTCAAAAAGACGATGGAAATATGCGTTTCAATCGTCTCGACGCGCTCTGCCTCTCCAAAGGAGGCAGGATCGCTGAGAAAGGCGATAACGTCCTTCTGCGTGTCGAGGGCCATTCCAATTCCCCTGTGTTTGAACCCGCCTTGCTTCCGCGCGACAAAAGAAGCGAAAATCGTCGCTCAGAATGCGTCCACAAACCTTTGATCTCAGAACACTACATACCGGGCGATGGACGCGCGCATTGATGAGAGTCAAAGATTTTACGAAACAGCGCGGCGTCATTTGCTCAGCGGTCATCGGTCGATGTGGCTTGACGCGTCCGTTTGTTGATCGCACTCAATGTCGCTGATCCATACGGGCATAGCGGCTGCTGCAGGTGTGGCGAAGAGGTCGTCACACCTTTCACTCCGACTGACCGGCGCATGGACTTCGATGGGGAACCATTTCGCGCAGCCTTTCCGTGGGTAGCTGGACGTTGCGGTGCCACTTGCGCTACATCATACGGCGCGGTGAGGTCATCGAAGCCGGGGCGTGGAACGATGAACAGATCTAGGCGAAGTGTCGTTGTGACCGTGGCGAGAAGCAGAGGTGCCATGGCCAGATCAATACCGCGCCACCTGCCACTTCTTCTGCTCCACCCAAAGTGCCGGAAAAGAGGGAGGGCTTCATCGATCGCTTTAAGGACTAGCTCGGCCTTTGAGCAGCGTGATGGAGAGTGCATATTCAACTAAGCCGTATCATCAGGCATCGCCGGTGCGGCTGACCGCCTGCTGCTGGATATGTTGGAAGCAGAAATAATTACCGCCAATGCGGGAGCTATCTAGCTGAAATTTACAAGTCTCTGCGCGTTCAGGACCTAGACCTGCACCTGGGACCATTGCGCGGTATCGGAAATTATTTCCGCATACCGTCCAACGGAGCTTTCGTTCTCGGCGATGCGAATGGCAGCTTCGCGCCCCCATTTGGACGTTCCGACGTTGGTTGGCTACCCTGAAAGTAGCCCTATGGTTCAGACACTGACGATCAGATCGCACCCAAAGATGAGCCCGTTAAAGATATCGTTTGCAGCCTCTCCGAATCAGCGTCAACAATTGCTGCCCGACCGCGCTTCTGCGGACTACGAAAGTTCAAGCAAGGTGCCTTATGCCAAGCATTGACGCTGATAGACCCATTATCGATGTGCAGTCCGATGAATACGGCTTCGCCGAAATGGCGAGGAAACTTACTCCCTCTATAGCTGAGCTCGCAAACGGCGAGAGCGTTGTTTTCGGCATCGAGGGACCACGGGGTTCCGGTAAGACGAGCTTTCTAAATTTCCTTCGCTCCTCGCTGGAAACCGATCAGAAACCCCATGTGGTGACGCTCGCACCTTGGCTTATTGGCGATAGCCGCGATCTCGTATCTGCCTTGATCGCATCGATGGCCCCAATTCTGGAAGATTTGGAGGCCAAAGACCCGGCTAGACGATGGTACGCCCGCAAGTCGAAGGTCGCAAAAACAGCGGATTTGCTGAAAGGCTATGCCGTGATGACCGGACGCGGATTGGGGCCATTGGCGAAGATTGCAGGATTGACGGTTCCTGGGCTAAGTATCGTCGGAGAGGCGATTGAATTGGGAACTAACACGCTCGATGGGCTAAAAGGTCCAAGCGAAACGCAGGTGAAAGAGAGCATTGCCAACCGCATCAGAGAGCTGATGCACGCTTCATTGTCCTGATCGATGACCTTGACCGGCTTGAGCCACATCAGGCGGTCGAAGTGGTGCGATTGGTGCGATCGGTCGCAGATTTTCCAAACGTCGCATACGTACTTTGTTATGATCGGGCTATCTTGGGGCACGCTCTTGAAACCGGGCTGTCGGTAAAGGACGGCGACCTCTTTCTACAAAAAATCGTCCAGCTGACGTTCACACTGCCCATGCCGGAGCCATTTGATCTTCGGCTCTCGCTCAGAAAGAAGCTGATCGCTTTATTCAAACATGTGGCTGGACGGGACTTGACCGGTGACGAGCGCGACGACCTGATGCGGTCGGTGGACCGCGAGGGCACGCGGCTAAGGACGCCGCGGGACGTGAAGCTCGTGCTGAACGGCGTTTCGTTCATCTATCCTTCGATCACGAACGAGGTTTATTTTCCGGACCTTTGCCGGATTCACCTAATCAAAATCGTTCACCCCCGGCTCCATCAGTGGATTGAGGAGTACCTTGGATCACGAAGCGTGCTAGTATCTGGCGACGCTCGCATCGACAAATCAGAACGGGCAAGGCTCGGCGATCGGCTCTTGGAGCTGATGCCTGACGACGACGCGGAGTCCCCGAACTCGATTTGGTCGCTGCTGAGTTTCGTGCCCGGCCTTGTGAAGACTGACAACAGTGCCGAGCGCGTTTTCAAGTCGGTAAGTGACAGAGACATCGAACAGTTAATCGATGCGCGACGGCTCGGCAGCCCTTTGCATTCTCGGTTCTATTTTGCCCTCAGTGCCCCGAAGGCCATGATCCCAGAAGCGGATATGCGATCGCTTCGAGAAGCGGCGGGGCAGGATGTACCGGCCACTACCAGAATCCTCGACGGATATATTGAGAACGACAGGCATTATGGGCAAAGCTGGATTGAGCACCTGCTCATCAGGCTCGACGACGTAGAACTTCGAACCTACTCGATCGGCCAACTGGCCGGGCTAGCAACCGCACTTGCAATCAGCGCCGGACACGCCATTCGCAAGCATGAGCGGATAGAACCTCTGGCCGTCTCGCTTTCTACGAAAATTCAATGGGCGGTCGATCTGATTCTAACGAAGATCAAGCGGATTGATGCTGCTCGTGCCACGACGGTCACCAGCGAGATCTTCCACCAAGGCGATCTTGCATGGCTCGTGGGCCGCTACTACCGCCAGCAACTCTATGATCATGGCCGCATGGGAGACAGAGCAAAGCCCGCCGACCAGCGTGTCCATACCGACGCCGTGATGGATCAAGGACGGGCTACGCTCGAGGCACGGCTTTCGGCGGCCACCGATGACTTCCTGGATTTCAAAGACTTCGGTGCTTTCATTTTCGGATGGCGAGACATGTCTGGGGTCGACACCGCGAAAGCCTGGGTCACGCAGAAAATTGCGACGGATGCCGACTTTCTAAAATTCCTTCTTCAAATGCGGAGCTGGGCGGCGAGTGATCGAGTGTACTATCCATTGCGACGTGACGCCGTGGAAATCTTCGTGCCGTGGCGTGACGTGATCACCTGCCTTCAACAGATCGAACGACAGGCGGACGGCGAAACATTGCGGACCGTGGATAGCATCAAGCTGTCAATCAAGCAGGGACGCGACCGCGCGGGTGATGATTTCGATGCCGGCGAAGATTCAATGGAAGGCGAAGACCACCCAGAGGAGGCGGCGGTGAACCCTAACCCTGCTGACGGTGAGGCGATCAACACCGAGTAAAATGGACGTGCTCTAGGCCTTCGGCGAAAGCTGCTTTTTAGTCCTGAATAGGGTGCCGCAAGTAAGCCCGCCGGTTAACATGCACATCAATGATGTGCAGCCTTTGAGTGGCAAACGCTGGCGTCGTCGTCCTTGACCAAGGCCGCAAGCCGAGCGAGCGCTTCGGCCACAATGCGGCCCTGATCGTGGATGCTCTGGATGAGCTCAACTGGCGACCGGCCGTCAAACTTTGCAACGGAGCGTGGATTCACCGCCTTGAGGTCGAAGACAGCAGCGTCAATGGCAGCTGCCTGAGCCTCCAGTTCTCGCGCCGCCTTGTCCTTTTCGTTGATTTCTCCGATCAGCGTAGCCAGCTCGGCATCGGAAGTCTTCAGCTTCTTCAAGCGCTTGAGCTTCTCCTTGAGGTCGATCACCGCGGCCTTGGTTTTGGCTGCCTGCGCCTGGATGGGCTGCATTTCTTCGCGGGCTTTCGCGCGGCGCGCAGCAAAGTCGATTGTCCAGGAGTAACGGCTGTCGGCCTCCGACTTGCCGCCGAGCGCCAGCAGCCGGGCATAAGACGGGAAGGGCGTACCGGCGTTCTCTTCCTGTTCGAGCCAATCGGCGGTCAGGTTGGTGGGCAGCGCGCTATCGGTAAGCGGCTTCCCATCCTTGTCGAAACCGAAATGCGCCAGCGTGAGCGGGGTCTTCTTGCCGACTCTCACATGGCTCAGGTCGTAGTACCAGATCCGTTCTGTCTTCTTGCCTTTGGTGAAGAACAGCAAATTGGTCTTCACGCCTGCGCCAGCAGTCGAAAAGACCCCTCCCGGCAGGCTCACAATTGCCCAAAGGTCGCATTCGTCGACCAGCTTGCGCTTCGTCTCAACGAATGAGCTTTCGTTGGTCCTGAACAGCATCCCCTCGTCGAGAACGATGGCGCAGGTCCCCTTCGGAGCAAGCTCGGCAAGGATGTCCTGGACGAACAGCACCTGCGTCGAGCTGGTTTCGAAAGCGAAGTTCTTCTGCGCGTCCTTGCCTTCCTTTCCGCCGAACGGCGGGTTGGTCAGGATGACATCGAACTGCTTCGGCGCCTTGTCGAACAGCGCGCCATAGGTCGCCCGGCGCGTGAGGGAGTTGCCATGCCAGAGATTGGGCTGGTCGATGCCGTGCAGGACGAGGTTGGCCAGCGTGATCGGGATGACGAGATTTTCCTTTTCGCGACCGAAGAAGGTGTCATGCTTCAGCGCCTCGAGAGCCGTGCTGAGAGGAGCCGCGCCAAGTTTCTGCGCGATGTGCTCGTAGGCAATCGCGAGGAAACCGCCCGTCCCGCAGCAAGGATCATAGATTGTCTGGCCCAGTTTCGGGTCAACCGTGTGGACCATGGCACGGATCACCTCTCGCGGCGTGAAGAACTGACCGCCGTCGGAGTTCTTCTCACCCATCTTCAGCAGCAGATCCTCGTAGACCTGGCTCAGTGTGAAGAAGTGCGTGTCGTCGATGTTGTCGACGCTGATTTCGTCGACCCGGTCGAAGATATCCCGCAGGTTCGTTTCGGAATCGACGCGCACCCGCTCGACCGCCGTCATGATCCGGCCGATGATTCGCTGTTTTGGTGTGGCGCCTGCGCGAGGCAGGTTTGTCTCCGGATCAACATCAAGGCCGTGAAGCGCGGGCAACAGCTCTTTGTTGATGAAGTCGAAAAGCTTGCCGTCGCCCGCTGCGAACAGCTCCTGACGCTTCCAGCCAACAGGCTTGCCTTCCGGTGTTTTCGGATGGCCTGGCTTGTCCGAATATGGCGCGGCCCAGTCCTGCCACCTGTAGGGCGAGCGCAAGGCGGGAACGAAGTCCGTTCGTCCCAACGCCTCTGCTTCCTCGCGGTCCCGGGTCTCCTGCGCATCCAGTAGGCGCAGGAACAGGATCCATGTCAACTCGGGCACATACTGAAGGGCACTGGCGCAGTTCGACCGGCGCATAATGTCACAGATGCCCTTGACGAAGGCGCCCAGCGACTGCGTGGAGGAGATGGATCTCGGTTTCTTTTCTTTCTTGGGGCGGGCCATGGTCACATCTCGAAGGCCGCCGACAGAATCTTCTGAGGCAGCAAGTTAATTTCGGCGAGCCGGGCTTCCAGGGCCCGCTTCAGCGGTTTCAGTTCCTTCAGCGCTGCGGATGCGCGTTGCTGGTCGGCAAAGCTCGGCAGGGCGATCTCGCCTTGTGCGAAGCGGTTGAACAGCATGCGTTCACGCACCGCGCCGCGCGCGAGGGACTGGATACACCTCTTCCCCAGTGGCGAGCGCAGCCAGTAGTAGAACCAGCGGCTGTCCACCACGCCCGGATTTCCGCGCAGCACGACATAGTCCGGGCTGGTGATGCCGGGCGTGTCGTCCTCGTCTACCATTGCAATTGAGCCGATCAGGATGCGCATTGGGTTGTAGAACACCGTGCCGGGCACCGCGGGCTTGTACTTGTGGGCCTGCTTGCCTGCCGGCTCCTTGGCAGGCGCCAAGCCGTCACGGGTCGCCCCGAGGACGGGATGGGACGCCCAGCCCTCTCCGATGCCATGTTTCACCTCGTCGAGGACGGCCCCCAACCGTGGGTGAGCCTCGGGCCTCTTTACGCTGTCAAAAATGATCGCGTCGGTAAGTGCGGCGACATCACGAAGCTGGCAAACAGCCGCTTCCTTCGCGACCGCATATTCACTGAATTGCCGGGCGATTTTCTCAGCGCGTTTCTTTTGCTCACCAATTTCTATGTCGGGCAGCTCCAGTCCCGATATGACCTGTTGATTTATGGTGAGTTGTCCAGCCGAGGTTGAAGCGGCCTCCTCAATGACATTCCGTGCTGGTGGTGCGGACAGAAAATAGCGAGCAAACTCAGGATCCAATCCTTCCTTCAAACGAACTCGGATCAGGTGGTCATTGAAGATCGTGTCTGAAGGCACACTTTCTCGAACGACGCAGCAGCGTCCAACAATTTCGCGTGAGCCATTGACACGAATGAGTAGCAATTCGCCTGGAGAAAGCCGGTAAGTCTCCAAGATCTTCTGGGAAACATTTCCCCTTCTGGGATCACTCAGGTCGATTTCACCAGAGGATACGTCAGCAATCCTTAATATGACTGGGCCGTCCTCAACGCCTTTGGGTCGAACCCCGTAGCCGTTGCGATAAGATAAAACAAAGTCACCGAAGGCCGGCAAAACGGTCATCCCTCAAAAAGCCTTCCCTTCGCTTCCCGTACCACGTCGGACGGTTTCCCGAGCCCGCGAAGCGCGGCGAGCCCACCTGCCATCCGGATTTCCGGGACATCCCACAGCGCCGGTGTCTCCAGCGCATCCGTGCCGCCCTGCGCGAACTGGTGCCCAAAGCCCTTCAGCACTGTCGCGGCCTTGGGTTCCATGCCATCAAACCAGACCGTGTTCAAGTCGATATACTGACCGCTCCGCTCGGCGCGTTTGAGCGCACGCGCGTGGTAGCCGTGGTGCCCGAAGAAGTCGTAGAGGTCGAAATCGCCCATCCTGTCGATTTCACGGATCACTTCCGGGCTGAAGTTGTCGCCGAGCAGGTGATCGATCAAGTCGCGCCGCTTGGTCGTCTCTATCCACAGCGCACGGAACTCGTCGAGTGTGTGCGCTTCCGCCAGGACGCGGGCCATGACCTCCTTGCGGTACTCGTCGACCGGGATCGGGGTATCGCGCCCGTCTCGGCTGACCAGGATGAACCGGCCCTGCGGATTGATGAGGACCTGTTTGCCCCCGATTTCGGCCACCGCGGGACCATCGCCACCACCGGGTCCATCCGGGCCTTCGCCGCCGCCCCCTTTTCCACCGCCACCGGGACGCGGGGGCTTGGTGATGAATTCCGTCCCGAAGAGGTCGGTGACGCCGGTGTAGTCATAGAGCCAGAACTTGTACTTGGCTGTCTCCTCGTGGATCCGGGTTCCGCGGCCGACCATCTGGTAGAACTTGATGGGTGACTGCAGGTAGCGGAAGAAGACGACGGCGTTGAGGCGTTCGATATCGACGCCGGCCTCGAGCAGATCGACCGTGCAGGCGATGAAGGCCCGCTCGCCCGAACCTCGCATCGGTTCGATCATGTCGGCGCCGTTGTTGGCTCCGCCCATACACTTGAAGGCGTAATGATCCTTTGGCGTCTGCCCATTTTCGCGACACCAGCGGACATAGAGGTTGTTCATCTGCTGCGCGACGCGGTCGGCATGAATCTCACGCGTGCAGAAGACGATGACCTTCTGCTCCGGACCGCCGTTCTGGCAGAGCAGCTGGAACAGGTCTTCGCACATCTTCGGCGTTCGGAGTTCGATGAAGAGGTCGTCGTCGAAGTCCTTGCCGGTATACTGCTCTTTGGTCAGGTCTTCCTCGGTCAGCGGCAAGCCGGTCTTGATGTCCCGGACGCCGGCCGCGAGGATCTCCGCCCGCGAAAAGACCCGATTGTCGATGCTGGCCTTGCGCTTCACGATCTCGCACGCTGCCAGGTAGCCGTCTTCCTGCGCCTCGATCAGTGTGTATTCGTAAACGGGCTCACCGAAGTACCTGCGGTTGTTCGCTGTGATCTCCTGGTCCTCGGCGCTCGCGTGCTTGGATTCCTCGAGCTTACGAGGTGTAGCGGTCAATCCGATGTGGATCGCGTTCGGGTTTCGGCGCAGCACCTCGGACCATTTCCCCCAGGCCGACCTGTGGCATTCGTCGATGATGATGACGCTGAATGCGTCATCACCGTAGTGCTCGGTCAGGAAGCTGGCAAAGCCCTCATCGTCGTCGAGGCCCAGCGTCTGATAGGTGGCGATATGGACGCGAGCATTCTGCGCCGCGTTGCCACCACGTTCCGTCCTGACGATGCGCGCGTTGTCCCCGAAGGCCGCCTTGAGCTTGGTGTAGGCCTGCTCTCGCAGTTCGTCCCTGTCGCACAGGAAAAGCGCAGGCTTCGGCAGTTGCCCAACCTGCGACAAGCGCCACAGCAGGTTCGTGGCTATGATCGTCTTGCCCGCGCCAGTTGCGAGCGTCAGCAACACCCGGGGTGCTGTGCTGGCTTGGCGGTCCAGAATGATCTTCTCGAAGGCGGCGCGGATCGCTGCATCCTGATAGTAGCGGCTTTGAGCCCATGCGGGGCTGTCCGCCTGGAACAGCATGGCTGCGTTGGGTGTGTGGAGGTCTATCCCGCTGTCCTTGGCATACCGTGCCGTCAGGTCGGGGTGCGTGGGGAAATCGGGAAACTGAAATGGCCCAGCCTGCAGGCTTGTGAAGCAGTCGTACTCTCCATAGCGGTGGCCATTGGTCGAGAAGACGTATTTGACCTCGTATCGTTCGCAGTCGGCGTACGCCTTGGCTTGCTGCATGCCCTTGAGCGGGTCGTCCCCTTCTTTCTTTGCTTCGAGCACAGCGATGGGCATCGACTTTGGCATGTCCGCGATCTGGACGCACAGGAGATAGTCCGTGCGCCCCGGACCTTTCCGCCTGCGCCCTTTTGGCCCTGTGGGCTCTACCGGTGGCGGCGTCAGAACGGTTTCGAGCGTAATCTGGTCCCGGCTTACATAGCCTTTTGTCCGGAGAACTGGGTCGATGAGGTGATACCGCGTGTCAGCTTCATTCATGCTCATGATCACCCTCACGCCCAGCTGAAAAATACTGTCGGAGAACCGAACCACGAACCGGGTTGGCATCCAGTGCCGAGAGTGCTCCGAAGTGACAGACCACTATGCATTGACTGACCATATCCGCTGCGCTCTATCGACCAGATCAGCCTGACGTGTAGTCAGCAGGTCCTTCGTCCAATGATCAGCCGACAGGATCGGCTTTGTGGTGTCGAAGGATACTCGGTTGTTCCGCTCTGCGTAGATCTTCTTCTTGCGGTCGAAGGGGAAGTATTGCGCCTTGTAATTCTTGATGCCAGCAAGCAGCGCAAGATTGGCGAGGCGGTGCAGCCAGAGGCGGTGGTCGTCATCGCTGAAACGATCACGCCAGTACGTGTCCTTGAGCGCCTGAGGCAGAACATGCTCGATGGTGATTTTTCCGCCGAAGTCCTTGGTGACCGACTCGTCCTGATCGGCCTCTTCAAGCCGCAGCAGGACGGCCTGCGCAAAGGGCCGTCCATAAACCTCGCCGTCAAGCAAAGAACGGAACTCATCGTCGTTGGCATTGGCGCGGAAGATGGCGCGGATGTCGTCCGCGTTTTTCCCTGCACGGATGGCGGTGATGAGCTGAAAGTACGCTGTTAAACGAGCAGTGAACGCGAGCCGCCGGATCCAGTTCTGATAGGTGATCCGTTCCAGTAGATCGATGAACTCCACCTCTGGCATGTCGGCTACCGGCCTGTTCAAGAAGGCAAGCAGCGGCGGTATCCACTCCTCGAACGCTACCCGCTTGAGCGATCTGACCGCGCGACGAGCTGCAGGCACCTCGAACTCGTTCCTGAGAACACGCAGATAATTGCGAGCGGAATTGTTCACCTCGTCGAGAAAAGTGAACGGTGTCGCCGCAGTCTCGATAAGCGGCTCAAACTCCTCGTGAAGTGCCTTCCTCGCCTTTGTGGCGACAATTGAGCTACGGTGATGTGCCATGAACTGATCAAGGCGCTCGATACCGATCTGTTCCTCGAGTTCGAGCCATGCCTCGTCCAAATCGCTGCTTCGGGCCGAGTCGCCACTGAGGCGCGCGAACAACATGTTTTTGATCAGGTCGGCATTTGACAACGCCATCCCGCGGGCATTCAGGACGTTGAACAATCGGTATGCCGACTGCCAGGAAGCAGTGGTAACAAACACCACATAGACCCTGCTGAGCAGATAGTTCGCGAACAGCTTCAGCGTCTTCTGATCATGCTGAGCTATGAAGCTGTCGATGACCTCGAGGTTCTCGATGATGCGCTGCTTTGGAGCATCCTGCTCCTTCGCGACCTCCTTGCGTAGCGCCTCGGGAACCACTTCCCCAGCCAGCACGTAACGTCGGAAAAAGTTCTGATCGCGCTGGCGTAGGGTCAGGCGTGGCATCTCCTCCTCACCTGTCAGCGCATTGCGAGGCAAGACACGCCGACCCAGTTCAGATTTTGCCGGTTCATCGACGGCATCACGCAGGCGTGAAAAAATCAGGTTAAGGGTCGTCAGGCGCTGCTGGCCGTCCACGACATCATATAGGCGACCCTTTTCGTGTTCGATGGTGATGAGCGACCCAATAAAGTACTCCTCGTCGCTAGCCGCATATGCTTCCCAGACATCGTCGAGAAGCTGTTCAACGTTGCCCTTCTCCCAAGAATATGGTCGCTGATACGCGGGTATTTCGTATCTTATCTGTTCGGTCAGGATCTGACTGATTGTGCGCTCGGCCGCTTCCATTATCGCCCTCAACTATCGGACGGCGATTGGATTGCTGGACGCCCCATTTTTGAGCTGACATTATCGCCGTTTGCGGCGCAAGATTAACCTGTGGCCCTAATGTGATGCAAGCTGCGCGCATTTCGTTGTAGGGGATATCCGCGCTAGATCGTCTCGACCCAAAACGAAAGGCTAAGGCCGTGGCAGCGGGTACTGACTAATGGATATGTCAGCGCCGCGATGCGAAGGTCAGTGTGCGATGTGAGCAGTCGGAAAGCTCTGCATCGTTGATAGCGGCCGTCTGCCAGGCCGGGTTGGAGTCATGGTGAAACCGATTTGCGTAGTTGAGCAAAAATTTGAGTTCGACAATATCGACCGCCGAGAGTATTCCGTTAGGCGTGCCGATGCGCTGTTCGCATATGTTAATGAACGGTCCAAGAAGCGTCCCCGGAGGAAACTGCTCAGGGTACGCCACTCGCATAAACGACTCTAGTATCGGCCTCAGCGCCTGCGCCACCTCGCGTTCCCGAGCAGGATTGGCAACCTGCAGGTACCCCCGGACGAGTTCATGGCGCTTGTCGTGCTCGGAAATACTGTCGCTACGAACATCCCACACCGCGATTTCAGAACCGACCGCTGCCCTATTGATCCTCAAGGCGACGGAACTGTTCCTGTCAGCCTGCTCCCAAAGGCTGCACAAGAACGGCTTGGAATGTGAGAGTACAATCACCTGGCGAACCCTTGCGGCTAACGCCATGATTTCCTCGCGGGTCCGCAAAGTGCGGTGGTCATCGAGGCTTGTCATCGGATCGTCGATCAAAACAATCTTGTTCGCCAGATTCGGATCCTGTTCCAGCGATGCAAAAAAGAATGCGAGGGCGAGGGTGTTGCGGTCTCCCGCGCTAAGGGTGTTTCTGAAGGATGGGCCTGCGTCGGCCGTAACGTCTACATTCTGCTGGTTAATAACGACCAAGTAAGATGCCGACGAGCCCGACCTGTTGTTGACCGACTGAACTTCCCCGAGCCGAAACGACGCTCCGAAGCGGCGCAGGTAGTCGTTCATCGCCGCTTCAAAGGCAGGGAAAATCTGCTGCCGATACTGATCGAGAGCCGCGCGGGCCTGCGTCCGAAGCGCCTCAGTTGCCGTCTTCGCAGCCTTCTCTGTCAGATAGTTCGCGCAGTGAGGCAGGACTTCCGGCTCGAATCGCGCTTTTTGCGCATTCAGTTTGGCGAGGTCGGTTCGCAATGCAGAAAAGTCGTCTGCGGCAGCTTGCTCTTTGACGAGCTCCAACCGAGCGTTGGCACCGATCAAGCGTTCGGAAAGTGCCTTCACTTCAGCGATACACGCGCGATAATCTTGGATGGACTGTCGTGTTTCGTGCGTAAGCGCCATTGCTTCCAATGGCGAAGCAGCCTTTGCGCGAAGCTGTTCAAGGACGGACTCGCGCGCTGCGTTCCATTTCCGGGCTACCGCCGCAGTGTCGATGTCGATTGCAGGCAGTTCTGCGAAGTCCCTCCAGAACTCATGAGCCTGCACAGCCGTACGCACGTTCCGCTCGAAGGCGGAAGGGATGTCTCCGCCATGGGTATCGCGTACCCCGATCCCCGTCTGCCGTATGGCGGCTTTTAAATCCTCATACTCCTGGCTGAAATAAGCGCGGTAGTGGGCAATCAGATCAGAGCCCG
>RCUT01000123.1_pt1 | contig 41865 bp, 38 predicted proteins | sample 2166171 | NCBI WGS metagenome assembly RCUT01 (sample SAMN09932757, study PRJNA488358) | compost metagenome | isolation source: compost soil in 4-hydroxybenzoic | place: Germany: Experimental Botanical Garden | reverse complement strand
GAGGACTTCGCCAGTCGGCAGGGTATCCAGCCCTCCCAGGGTAAAGTGTGGGTAGAACGCATAATCGACTCGGCAATCCAGCGCGACGAAGGGCGGCTCAATAAGTGGCTTGAGCCATTTTTCGGCTTTGTGGAACAGGGGATCCTTGCCTTCGGCCGCGTGGCGATTGTACAGGGCGACCGTGTTGACCAACGCGCCTTCAGGCAAGCCAAGATCGTGCTCTACCTCTTCCCACGTTTCTCCGGCGGCGGCAATGTCAATGCGGGTCATTTCCGTCGGTGGCGTGTAAGACGCATTGTCGACGAGCAGATAAATCCGATCGCCCGTTTGCCGCATGATGTGATGGCCAACCCGTCCGTGATAGCAATCTTCGTTGATGAAACGCTGGCCACGCTCATTGACGAAAATACCTTTTACCAACGATTCGGGGGCATAGAACGGCAGGCTCTGAAAAGCCTCGTCCATGTGAATCGACGCGGCCCCCACGCTCATCCCCAGGAGGATGCCCGTACCGTCATCGCCAGGCGTTCCTATGGGGTCATCGGAGCGCAGCAGGAGCGGCGCGTGGCGCTTGACCATGTCACGGTTCATCGCGAAGCCGCCGGCGCACAGGATGACGCCGTTGCGGGCCCGTACAAAACAGATCTGGCCGTCGATTCGCACCACCACCCCGTGGACGTTGTTGGCGTCATCGGCAACCAGGGTGAGCACCCGGCTGTCATAGCGAATGTCCACGCCCAGTTTCTCGACGCGAGCGGCCAGCACGTCCATCAGCATGCGTCCGCCGCCCCAGCCGGTCCATTGCGGGGTATGTCCGCGGGGGCAGGGCTTGGCCTGCTCCGAGAACGGCCAGGCTTCTTCGCTACCGGACCAGATCAGGCAGTCGTCCGTCTCCGGCTCCAGCATTTTTTCCGACAGGAACGTGTTCTTGTACTTGACCCCTTGTGCGACCAGCCACTCATAGTGGCCAAGACTATTCTCCGCATACAGCCGTACTTTCGATTCATCGGCGTCGACACCGCCAGCCATCATCAAGTAACGGAAAAAGTCTTCGGTATCGTCGTGAAAGCCGGCCTGTCGCTGAGCGGGCGTGCCGCCGCTGCCACCAAGATAGATTTCACCCCCGGATAAAGCGCTGGTGCCGCCATTTCCGGAGGCCGCTTCCAGAAGCGTCACGGCGACGCCGGCACTGGCGGCTTCGATGGCGGCGCAAGCGCCCGCTGCGCCAAAGCCGACGATGACGACATCGGTTTCAAGATCCCACTTGGGGACCTGATGGGTTCGACAGGGGTGTGAAGCAGAATAGATCTGTGACATGGGCACCGTCCTTTGTTCTTGTTTTGGGGGGCGACAATCGGTGTCGCATAAACTTGCAGCTTGCAGCTGGCTCAGGGCATTGCGCACCGAGGCCGCATCCGCCAGGGCTCAGAACCGCGTTGGCCGGGTCTGGGCGTCGATGCCGCCATCGACGAACAGCTGGGCTCCATGAATGAAGCTGGCTTGCGGGCTGAGCAGGAAGGCTGCCGCCGCAGCTATTTCGCTCGGCTCTGCATTGCGCCCCTGCGGTGAGACGTAGTCACGGATCGCCTGGCTGAAGCGCTCATCCTGCATGCCAGCCTGCAGCAGAGGCGTTTGGGTGGCCCCCGGGGCGATGCTGTTGAGGCGCACGCCGGCCTGACCCCACGCCCGCACGCGGCGGCGCACCGCCACGGTCAGGGCATTCTTCGAGGCCGAATAGGCCAGGTAGCCGGCCTGGTCGCCAGCGGCCATCACTCCCTCGCTGACCTTCGCCTCATCGCCGTCCTCGAAGGCCACTGCCAGCGGATTGGTCTCCCAGTCGATAGCCACCGAGGCGGTGGAGGATATCACCACCACTGCCGGCGACTGGCCGCCACGCAGCAGCGGCAGCAGGCCGTCGAGCAGTTCCACGGCGCCAAAATAGTTGACCGAGCTGATCAGGCTCTCCGGTTTCACCTGCGGTCCCAGACCGGCGCACAGCACCATGCTGTCGAGACGACCGCCCAGGCGCTCATGCAGCGCCTCCAATACTTGCTGGCGCCCCTCGGGACTGGATAGATCGCCGTTGATGTCGGCATTGCGCAAATCCACACCCACGACCTCATGTCCGGCGGACTGGAGCAACTGACGGGTAGCAGCGCCGATTCCCGACGCGGAACCGGTTATCAAAGTAGTCGGCATTGTTTTACTCCTGGCTATGGGAAAGTGCGCACCCGGAATCAGGACGCGGCGCCCTTGCTGTTGAGCTGCGGATCACCGGGTTGCCCCAGCACGCAGGAGGTGCCGCCCGGGGTGTACATCATCGCCACGCAGCGATTGCAGGCGGTGCAGATCGAGTCGCGACTGATACCCGACTGCAGCTTGTTGACATAGTCGTGCTCGGCGATCAGCACGCGCCCCATGGTCACGGCATCGAAGCCCTCGGCCATCAGCCGCTCGATCCCGGCCAGGCTCTTGGCCCCGCCCAGGTAGGCCAGCGGCATCTTCACTGCCGCCCGTATCTTGCGGGCATGCTCGAGCAGGTACAGCTCGCGGAACTCTACCTTGGGTTCAGTGAGGCTCTGGATGAACATGCCGGCGGCGATGATCGGGTTGCGGGCGGTGACGCGGTTTTCCTTGGGAAAGGTGGAGCCGAACATGGTGGTCGTCGACTCGACGTTCATCCCCGCGCTCAACACCAGCAGGTGTGCGCCCTCACGTTCGAGGATACGGGCGATGGCGGCGCCGTCCTCGGCGGTATTGCCGGCCCGCACGCCCTCGGTGATGCTGAACTTGCACACCACCGCCAGGTCCTTGCCCACTGCATCGAGCACCTTGCGCAGCACCAGGCTGGGGAAGCGCAGGCGATTGTCCAGGCTGCCGCCATACTGGTCGCGGCGCTTGTTGTACAACGGCGAGATGAACTGGCTGAGCAAATAGCCGTGGCCCATGTGCAGTTCAACCGCATCGAAGCCGGCCTCGCGAACCAGCCGCGCGCCGCGCACGAACTCGTCGGCGACCCGCAGCATGTCGACCTCGGTCATCGCCTGCTTGCGGAACATGCCGCTGAGAATGCCGACCTTGTTGAAGCCGCCGCTGGCGGACAGCGGGCGCGCGGTTTGCCGCGGCGGCAGGAAGGTGAAGCAGCCGCCGTGGGTGATCTGTGCCGAAGCCGCGGCGCCATGGCGGTGCACGGCGTCGGTGAGCACGCGCAGGTGCGGAAGGCTGTCCCGGTCGAGGACGATCTGGTTCGGCAGCGTGCAGCCATCCGGGCTGACGGCACAGTAGGCCAGTGTGGTCATGCCCACGCCACCGGCAGCGATGTCGCCATGGAACTTGGCCAGCTGTTTGCTCGGAATGCCGCTGGGGGACATCCCCTCGTTGGTGGCGGACTTGATGAAACGGTTGCGCAGTGTCAGCGGGCCGATGGTCAGCGGGCTGAAGGGGGACGGCGCAATGGCCTGAACGTTGTTGTTCTGCATGGCTAACCCTTTGTTGTTCTAATTGTCAGTGCAGCGGTTCCTGCTCAGGAACTCCGGATTGTGCTTCCTCCCTCCCGGCAGCAACATCGTCCGACAGAACTAGGCGTCGGTACGGTGAACGCGAAAGCGGGTCATTGGCGCCAATGCTTTATCGGGTCAGCCCGCGATCTGCAGCACCAGCATTACCTTGGCATTGCCGCTTTCGAGCCGTTGCCCATGGGCTTGCCCAGGGTGACGATGTCCGGGGTAATGCCCATCAGCTGATGGCCCCACATCGTCCCGGTGCGCCCGAAGAGGGTGGGGCGGGATGCGCGGCAGCCCCTCGTTGGCAAAGGTCGGGCAACGGCTATCTCATCCAAGACGCTCCAATTTCGCCAGACTTCCGCACATGAAACGACGATCCACACGGCCAGCTTTCTATCCGCGCTGACGCCCATCAACGAACAGCCCGCGCCAGCCAGGGCCAAGTGGCACAGGCGCAGAGTGGCCTGCCCATGGCCTTGGGCGGCGGGGCGGGTCGTACTAGCGGACCTCTTCGTAGGGCAGGCCGACGTAGTTCTCGGCGATGTTCACCAGGCCGGCGTGGGAACTGAGGAAGTATTCGCGATCGGCCTCCTGCATCTTCCGGTCCCAGGCATCCTTGTGGCCATTGAAGTCGTGAAGCAGGTTGGTCATGAACCAGCTGAAGCGCTCGCCCTTCCACACCCGGCGCAAGGCCAGCTCGGAGTACTTCTCCAGCAGGTCGGTGCGGCCCTCGCCGTACACCTTCACCAGGATGCGGTACAGGTAGCAGACGTCCGAGGCGGCCAGGTTCAGGCCCTTGGCGCCGGTGGGCGGCACGATGTGGGCGGCGTCGCCCACCAGGAACAGCTTGCCGTACTGCATCGGCTCCACCACGAAGCTGCGCAGGGGCGCGATGCTCTTCTCCAGGGACGTGCCAGTCACCAGGCGGTCGGCCACGTCCCGGGGCAGGCGCGCCTTGAGCTCGTTCCAGAAGCGCTCATCGGACCAGTCTTCCACCTTGTCGGTCAGCGGCACCTGCAGGTAGTAGCGGCTGCGGGTCAGGGAACGCTGGCTGCACAGCGAGAAGCCGCGCTCGTGCTGGGCGTAGATCAGCTCCTCGTGCACCGGCGGGGTGTCGGATAGCAGACCCAGCCAGCCGAACGGATAGACCCGCTCGTACTCGGTCAGCACACCGGCCGGGATGGTCTTGCGCGAAACACCGTGGAAACCGTCGCAGCCGGCGATGTAGTCGCAGTCGATGCGCTGCAGCTGGCCATCCTTCTCGAAGGTGACATGGGGCCGCTCGCCCTTGAGCTCGTGCAGCTCGACATTGGCCGCCGAGTAGATGATCGGCGCGCCGCAGGCCTCGCGGGCGTCCATCAGGTCGCGGGTGACCTCGGTCTGGCCGTAGACCATCACGCTCTTGCCGCCGGTGAGCTCGGTCAGGTGGATGGGCACGCGCCTGCCATCGAACACCAGCTCGACGCCTTCATGCACCAGGCCCTCGGCGTCCATCCGCTCGCTCACGCCGGCCTCGCGGAGCATGTCGACGGTGCCCTGCTCCAGCACCCCGGCACGAATCCGGCCGAGCACGTAGTCGGGGGTCTGGCGCTCGACGATGATGTTGTCGATACCGGCCTTGTGCAGCAGTTGGCCGAGCAGCAGTCCCGAGGGACCGGCGCCGATGATGGCAACCTGAGTTTTCATTGTTGTTGTCTCGCTTGGGGTGTCCGGCCATGGAGAAGGCAGCGGCCTGGTACACGGTGGCTTTGGGGTCCCCTGCATTTTTGCTGACAAAAATCGAAAAAGAAGGTCAGAATTCCACAAGGAATTGCACTTTTAGAAACATCGTCCGATTATCGAACAACCCCGTACCTACCTGGAGCCCCAGGCCAGCCCATGAAGACCAGCATTCCAGGCGTCCCCGTATTCAAGCTCTATGGCGAGAACAAGGCCTGGCCGACCCCCGACCTGCTGCACTGCGAATCCATTCCCAAGCGCAGCAGCCTGCACCACTGGGAGATCAAGCCGCACCGCCACGCCGACCTGTTCCAGCTGCTCTACGTACAGCGCGGCCAGGCGGTGGTGGAGGTGGAGGGACGACGCGGCGAAATCCTCGAGCCGTCGATCCAGGTCACCCCGCCGCTCTGTGTCCACGGCTTCCAGTTCTCCGAGAACATCGAGGGCCACGTGCTGACCCTGGGCGCGCCCCTGGTGGAACAACTGGAGGCACAGTTGGGGGCACCGCTGGCGGTGCTGGCCTCTTCGGGCTGCTACCCGGTGGGGGCCGACCGCCGCTACATCAACACCCTGTTCGCTGCCCTGCTCAACGAATACGAGGGCAGCGCGCCGGCTCGCGACCTGGTGCTCAATTCCCTGGTCAGCGTCCTCATGGTCTGGATCAGCCGGCGCAGCCAGCAGAACACGCCGCCCAGCGGCCGCGACGAACGCAACCGGCAGTTGCTGGGGCGCTTCATCAAACTGGTGGAGCAGCACTATCGCGAGCACCTGACGGTGGAGAGCTTCGCCCACCGGCTGCGGCTGTCCAGCGTCCACCTGAACAACCTGTGCCGCCAACTGGCCGGCCAGAGCGCGCTGCAGATCATCCACCAGCGCCTGCTGCTGGAGGCCCGGCGCAACCTCATCTACACCAACATGACCATCGCCCAGGTGTCCGACAGCCTGGGCTTCACCGACCCCACCTACTTCTCGCGCTTCTTCCGCCGTCTCAGCGGCCAGTCGCCCAACGCCTTCCGCCAGGCCGGCAGCCAGGAGGGTGCCGAGGCCTAGGACCGGCGTCGAGATTTCGCCAGGGCGCGGAATTTTCTTAACAGCCTGCCGCCACACCTGGTGAGGCCCGGCGCAATTCGCAAAAAATCAACAAAACATGCAGCCATCTTCTGCAAAAAACAGGACTTTCTAACTGGCACGCTAATTGTTTAGGGCAGCTTTCGGACAAGGCCACCACCTTGCCCGCCTCCAACAACAACAAGGCTGCCTTTCATGAACAAGAAATCCTTCAGCACCCCTGTCCTTGCCTGCACCACCAGCCTGCTGCTCTCAGGCGCCCTCCCCCTGGCCCAGGCCACCGAAGGCGGTCTGTCGTCCTGGCCGATGGGTATCGAGATCTACGGCATGGGCATCCTGCCGCCCCCGGGCACCTACGGCCAGGTGTTCGTCGGCAACTACCTGGCCGACTCCCTGCGCGACAACGCCGGCGACAAGGCCGCCGACATCGACCTGCGGGTCACCACCATCGTGCCGCGCTTCGTCTGGGTCACCGAACAGCAGGTCCTCGGCGGCAACCTCGGTTTCCACGCCCTGCTGCCGCTCAACGACATCCGCCTGAACATCGAGAACGGCCCCCACGACCACAAGCGCGGCATCGGCGACGCCCACCTCGGCCCGGTGGTCGGCTTCCACCACAGCGACAAGTTCCATACCGCCGTCGGTGTCGACTTCGTACTGCCCACCGGCAGCTACGACAAGGACGACCTGATCAACCTCGGCAACAACTACTACACCGTGCAGGCGGTGTATGCGATGACCTACACCGATCCCAACGGCTTCAACGCCGACGTGCGCCTGATGCACGACTACAACTTCGAGAACCGCGACACCCACTACCAGTCCGGCCGCGAACTGCACGCCGACTACACCCTGGGCTGGGGCTTGGGCAATGGCTGGGTGGTGGGCGTCGGTGGCCACGCCTACAAGCAGATCAGCGACGACAAGTGCAGCGTCTCCGACTGCGCCGCAGCCGCCCTGGTGGACGCCAACGACGGCAACCGGGGCCGCAGCTTCTCCATCGGCCCGGCCGTGCAGTACAGCGGTGACGGCTGGTTCTTCAGCGCCAAGTGGCAGGATGAAAGCGGCGTGCGCAACCGCGCCGAGGGCCAGACCTACTGGCTGAAGTTCACCATGCCGCTCTGAGCCGTCGGCCACCGTCCAGGGGGATCAGTCCCGTAGGATGGGTTGAGGTACGAAACCCATGCTGTCGCAGCTGATGGGTATCGCTGCGCTCAAGCGGAACGCCGCCCGCCACATCCTACGGCGCAGATGGGTATCGCGTGCTCACTCCCCCTTGAGCCGGTAACTGATCTGGGCGCGGCTCATGCCCAGCATCTGCGCCGCCGCGGTGAGGTTGCCGCCGGTGCGCTCCAGGGCCAGATGCACCAGGCGCTGCTCGATTTCCTTCAGCGACGTGCCCAGCACCCGATCGCGCCCGGCGAGGAAGGCCTGCAGGTTGGCCAGCTCCGGCTCGACCGACGGATGCTCCCCGACAGTCACCTCGGCCCGCGCCTGCGACTCGCCACCGACGCCATCCAGACGGCCCTCGGCGGTCAGGCCGATACCGCTGGAGCGCAGCGGCTCGCCGGCCTCCGCCAGGTGCACCAGGTCCATCAGCTCGCCATTACCGGCGGCAATCACGCCGCGCTCGATCAGGTTCTGCAGCTCCCGGATATTGCCGGGGAAGCGGTAGGTCAGCAGGGCGTTGACCAGCCGCGTGCTGAAACCCAGGGGCTTGAGCCCATGGCGAACGCTGAACTTGCGCAGGAAGTAGCTCATCAGCAGCGGGATGTCCTCGCGGCGTTCGCGCAGGGGCGGCAGGTGGATGGGGAACACGTTCAGCCGGTACAGCAGGTCCTCGCGAAAGCGCCCGGCCTCGACCTCGCGGCGCAGGTCGAGGTTGGTGGCGGCGATCACCCGCACGTCCACCGGGATCGCTGCAGTGCCGCCGACCCGCTCGATCTCGCCCTCCTGCAGTACCCGCAGGATCTTGCTCTGGGCGCTGAGGCTCAAGGTGGCGATCTCGTCGAGAAACAGCGTGCCGCCCTTGGCGCGTTCGAAGCGCCCCGGACGGGAGCGGTCGGCACCGGTGAAGGCGCCGCGCTCCACGCCGAACAGCTCCGCCTCCAGCAGGGTTTCCGGCAGCGCCGCGCAATTCAGCGCCACCAGCGGTGTGTGGCGGCGCGGACTGGCCTGGTGCAGAGTGCGCGCGAAAAGCTCCTTGCCCACCCCCGACTCACCGGTCAGCAGCACCGTGGCCTGGGTCGGCGCAACCCGGTAGAGCTGCTGACTGGCGGCGACGAAGGCGGCGGAGATGCCCACCATGGCCTGGTCCTCGGCCGGTTCCTCCAACACGGCCATCTCCGTCTCGCCGGCCGAGCCGTAGGTGCTGCGGCTGAGGAAGTCGCTGGCATCCAGGTGGGCCAGGTCCGTATCGATGTCGTCCCACTGTTCCGCCGGTTTGCCGACGATGCGACAGGCCGAGTGCCCCATGCAGCGGCACTCCTGCTCGCGGAACACCACCAGGCGCCCCAGCAGGGACGAGGCGTAGCCACTGGCGTAGCCCACCTCCATCCAGCAAGCCGGCTCGCTGCCCAGCCCGTAGCTGGCGATGTGCTCGTCGGCCTCCAGGGAGTTGTGCCAGAAGAACTCCGAATAGAAATGGCCGACGCTGGAGTCGATGTCGAAGCGCACCACCTCCACGTTCACCATGCCCTCCAGCATGTGCAGGCGCGGGCCGGCGCTGTAGAGGCTGGCGTGGTCCCCCTCGGGCCACTGCGCGCTGACCTGGGCGGCATCCCGCGCCCCGGCCTGCCAGCCGATGCGGGTCAGAAGGCCACGGGCCCTGTCGAGGCCGAGGGCCTCCACCAGTTCGCGGCGGATGGCGCCGAAGGCCGCCCCCTGCAGCAACATCATGCGCTGTCCGCAGAGCCAGATATTGCCGTCCTGGGGTGCGAAGGCGACGGTCTCCGCCAGTTGCTCGGCCGAAGGCAGCCCGCTGCTGCCGAACTGGTTGGCGTAGTCGACGATCAGGCGCTTCTGCCGGCCGAGCAACTGCTTGAGGAATTCATCCCCCATGGCGCGGGCGGGATTGCTCGATGATTTGCGAGTCATGGTCATGGGCGGGAGGCAGGAAAGGAGTCATTCAGTATGCCCGCGTGAAATGGCCGGTCAATCGGCCCTCCGCCACCAACGCTTGCCACCACCCGATAACCGCACGGTCTCCCGCGAACCGCTGCGGGAAAGTTTCAGCGCCGCGGAGACTTCTCTGCAGAAATTTCCGCACCAACCGTCTCGCAATCGCCCCGAGGCACTCGGCAAGCCTTCGCAAAATCTTAATAACTTATTGTTTAAAAAGGAAAAAACTCAAAATAGAAAGAATGGCACGGTAGTTGTTAAAGACCTGCTGCGTGCACCCACGACAACAACAACGCAGGTAATGGCCCCATGAAACCGCTTCCCATCGCCAGACCATCCCGCTCGCCCGCCCGCACCACGGCTTCGTTGTTGATCCCCGACCGTACCGCCACAGGCCGGACGCCCGCGCGTCACGCCTGAGGTGTCGCCACGCGCCCATACGCCCCGCGGATCGCCGCCACCGGCGGCCTTCCGCTCAAACAAGAGAGAACCCATGGACACCACCCGCCCTGCCTACCAGAACCTCGAGTTGCAGCCCCTCGCCGGGCAATGGCGCGCCGGCAGTACCGGCCGCCAGCTGGAAGTCTTCGACCCCTACAACGACGAGCTGCTGCTGCGCATCGCCCTGGCCAGCCGCGAGGACCTCGACGCGGCCTACCACAAGGCCCGCGACAGCCAGCGGGAGTGGGCGGCCAAGGCACCGGCCGAGCGCGCCCGGGTACTGCTGGACGCGGTGAAGATCTTCGATGAGCGCCGCGAGGAGATCATCGACTGGATCATCCGCGAGTCCGGCAGCACCCGCATCAAGGCGCAGATCGAATGGGGCGCCGCCCGCGCCATCACCCTGGAGTCGGCCAGCCTGCCGAACCGCGTGCACGGGCGCATCGTCGCCTCCAACATCCCCGGCAAGGAGAGCCGCGTGTACCGCGTGCCCCTGGGCGTGGTCGGCGTGATCAGCCCGTGGAACTTCCCCCTGCACCTGACCGCCCGCTCCCTGGCCCCTGCCCTGGCCCTGGGCAACGCCGTGGTGGTCAAGCCGGCCAGCGACACCCCGGTCAGCGGCGGCCTGCTGCTGGCGCGCATCTTCGAGGAAGCCGGCCTGCCGGCGGGCGTGCTCAGCGTGGTGGTGGGCTCAGGCGCGGAAATCGGCGACGCCTTCGTCGAGCATCCGGTTCCGGCGTTCATCTCCTTCACCGGTTCCACCCAGGTGGGCCGCAACATCGGCCGCATCGCCAGCGGCGGCGAGCATCTCAAGCACGTCGCGCTCGAGCTGGGCGGCAACAGCCCCTTCGTGGTCCTGGCCGACGCCGACCTGGAACAGGCGGTCAACGCCGCCGTGATGGGCAAGTTCCTGCACCAGGGCCAGATCTGCATGGCGGTCAACCGCATCATCGTCGAGGCGCCCCTGCTGGAAGCCTTCACCCGCCGCTTCGTCGAGCGCGTCAAGGCCCTGCCCTACGGCGACCCGAGCAAGCCCGGGACCGTGGTCGGCCCGGTGATCAACGCCAGGCAGCTGGCCGGCCTGAAAGAGAAGATCGCCACCGCCAGGGCCGAAGGCGCCACCCTGCTGGTGGGTGGCGAGCCCGAGGGCAACGTCATGCCGCCCCATGTATTCGGCAACGTCACCGCCGACATGGAAATCGCCCGCGAGGAAATCTTCGGCCCACTGGTGGGCATCCAGTCCGCCCGCGATGCCGAGCACGCCCTGGAGCTGGCCAACCGCAGCGAATACGGCCTCTCCAGCGCGGTGTTCACCGCCAGCCTGGAGCGCGGCGTGCAGTTCGCCCAGCGCATCCATGCCGGCATGACCCATGTGAACGACATCCCGGTCAACGACGAACCCAACGCCCCCTTCGGCGGCGAGAAGAACTCCGGCCTCGGCCGTTTCAACGGCGACTGGGCCATCGAGGAATTCACCACCGACCACTGGATCACCCTGCAACACAGCCCGCGGCCCTATCCGTTCTGATGCGGCCGTTCCCCGCTCAACCCGCACCCCACCAATAAAAAACGGAGTACGAAATGTCCTCACTCCTCAACAGCCAAGCTGTGAAACGGCCATTGCTGGCCGGCCTTGCCCTGCCCTTCGCCCTGCTCGCCGGCCAGGCCTTCGCCGATGGCGACGGCGTCTGGAAAAGTGGCGAGAACGTCTACCGGAAGGTCTGCGGCCACTGCCACGAACACCAGGTGGGCCCGGTGATCACCGGCCGCCAGCTGCCGCCGGAGTACATCAGCGCCGTGGTGCGCAACGGCTTCCGCGCCATGCCGGCCTTCCCGGCCTCGTTCATCGACGACAAGGCCCTGCGGCAGGTCGGCGAGTACATCTCCAAGTCACCCGCTCCCGCGGCCAAGCCCTGAGGTGCCGGCGATGAACATCGAACGTCGTACCCTGCTCAAGGGCTTGGCCCTGGGCGGCCTGGCCGGTGCCGCCATGGGCGCCTCCAGCCTGGCGATGACCAAGGCCGTGCTGGGTGGCCAGGCCCAGCCGCTCCCCACCCTGGTGCTGGTGGATGGCGAGGCGGCCGGCAAGGCCTTCCTCGCAGGGGTCGGTTCCAGCCCGGCGGCCGGCAAGGCCGAAGTGCAGCGCACCGACCTCGGCCTGGACTTCGTCCTGGGCCTGGAGAGGCGCCTGCAGAGCGGCCAGCCGCAGCACATCATCGGCCTGGTGGATGACGCCAGCGCCGCGCTGATCCTCGATCTCGCCCGCAGCAGCGGCGCGCGCGTGCAGTGGCTCGGCCAGCACAGCGCAATGGCCGGCGCCACCCGCCACCACCTGCTCAGCGCCGACAGCGCCCAGGGCTGCACCCTGCGCCTGGGCGAGCAACTGCACGCCTGCGGCGGCGGCTTCAGCCTGCGCGAACAGCACCCCCTGGGCGGCCAGCCCCTGAAGCTGGCTGGCGCCGCGCGCAGCAGCGGTTCCGCGCAATGGGCGGTCAGCCTCGGCCACAGCCTGGCCAGCCTGGGCGGCGCCGACAGCAGCGCGGCCCCGCTTATCGCCAGCCAGCAGCCGGCGCTCGCCGGCCAATTCGTTTCGTTCTCGATCGTGGCTTGAAGGAGCTGACAGATGACCGAGCAAACCCAGAACACCCTGCTTCCCCGTGGCGTGAATGACGCCAACTTCCAGCAAGCCCTGGCCAAGTTCCGCAAGCTGCTGGGCGAGGACAACGTCCTGGTCAAGGACGAACAACTGATCCCCTACAACAAGATCATGATGGCCGTGGACAACGCCGAACACGCGCCCTCCGCCGCCGTCACCGCCACCACCGTGGAACAGGTGCAGGGCGTGGTGAAGATTTGCAACGAACACGGCATTCCGGTGTGGACCATCTCCACCGGCCGCAACTTCGGTTACGGCTCGGCGGCCCCCGGCCAGCGCGGCCAGGTGATCCTCGACCTGAAGAAGATGAACAGGATCATCCACGTCGACCCCGACCTGTGCACCGCCCTGGTGGAGCCGGGGGTGACCTACCAGCAGCTGTACGACTACCTGGAGGAGAACAACATCCCGCTGATGCTGTCCTTCTCCGCGCCCTCGGCCATCGCCGGCCCCCTGGGCAACACCATGGACCGTGGCGTGGGCTACACCCCCTACGGCGAGCACTTCCTCATGCAATGCGGCATGGAAGTGGTACTGGCCAACGGCGACGTCTACCGCACCGGCATGGGCGGGGTGAAGGGCGACAACGCCTGGCAGGTGTTCAAGTGGGGCTACGGCCCGACCCTGGACGGCATGTTCACCCAGGCCAACTACGGCATCTGCACCAAGATGGGCTTCTGGCTGATGCCCAAGCCACCGGTGTTCAAGCCCTTCGAGATCAAGTTCGAGAACGAGTCCGACATCAGCGAGATCGTCGAATTCATCCGCCCGCTGCGCATCGCCCAGGTCATCCCCAACTCCGTGGTGATCGCCGGCGTGCTCTGGGAGGCCTCCACCTGCAACACCCGCCGTTCGGACTACACCCTTGAGCCGGGCGCGACCCCCGAGGCCATCCTGAAGCAGATCCAGAAGGACAAGAACCTCGGCGCCTGGAACGTCTACGCCGCCCTCTACGGCACCCAGGAACAGGTGGACGTGAACTGGAAGATCGTCACCGGCGCCCTGGCCAAGCTGGGCAAGGGCAAGATCGTCACCCAGGAAGAGGCCGGCGATACCCAGCCCTTCAAGTACCGTGCCCAGCTGATGTCCGGCGTGCCCAACCTGCAGGAGTTCGGCCTGTACAACTGGCGCGGCGGCGGCGGCTCCATGTGGTTCGCCCCGGTCAGCCAGGCCCGTGGCAGCGAATGCGACAAACAGCAGGCGCTGGCCAAGAAGATCCTCAACAAGCACGGCCTGGACTACGTCGGCGAGTTCATCGTCGGCTGGCGCGACATGCACCACGTGATCGACGTGCTGTACGACCGCACCAACCCCGAGGAAACCCAGCGCGCCAACGCCTGCTTCCACGAGCTGCTGGATGAGTTCGAGAAGCACGGCTACGCCGTGTACCGCGTCAACACCGCGTTCCAGGAGCGCGTGGCGCAGAGCTACGGCACCGTCAAGCGCAAGGTGGAACACGCCATCAAGCGCGCCCTGGACCCGAACAACATCCTGGCGCCCGGCAAGTCCGGCATCGACCTCGCCAACAAGTTCTAACCCCAGCCAGGCCTCGCCGGGTCGTCCGGCGGGGCCTTTTCACGTGCAGGTAATCCCATGCGCCACAAGCAACTCATCGCCGCCGGCCTGGCGTTGGCCTCCCCTCTCGCTTTTGCCCAGGGCGACGCCGCCAAGGGCCAGATTCAACCTGCCGAATGATGGCAAAGGGACATGATTTGTGTGTCGTGTTTTTGTATTCTTGCCAGCAAGGCAGGAAGCAAGAACCTCCAATGGAACACTCGCCGCAATTCGCCAAAGGCCGCCCTCACGGCTTGCACGGAAAGCATGCTCGCAATGGGCTTCCTCAGCCTGTTCGTCAATGCCCGGATGCAAATGGCCCCCGCTACCCGCTGCAGGTCAATGACCAGCGGCAATGGATTGCAACCCAGTCATAGGAATCACGATTGAGCAGTGGACGCGCAGCAACTCTTTTAAAGCGAGCGATTCAACCAATAGCAAGCATGAGGATGCGCTGCGCATTGAACTATTGCCTGGAATAAAGCGGCGGCAGAAGCCGCCTTTCTAGCAGTAAAGACAGGAGAGTCTAAGTGGCAACAGTCAATGGCAGAACAGTAAACGGGTCGACCATATACGGAACAACCGGATATGACACCATTCATGGCGCCAGCATCGCCGAATTGATTTACGGGGAAAATGGTAACGACACCATTCATGGCAATGATGGCAACGACACGCTCTACGGTGGCGTTGGAGCAGATGACCTGTTTGGCGGCAACGGCAACGACATCCTCAACGCTGGAACCGGTTACGGCGACAAACTTACAGGTGGCGCAGGTGCTGATACCTTCGTTATAACTCGTGATACCGGCAGTAACGCGCAAACCATTACCGACTTCGATGTTTCCGCAGACAAGCTGGATCTTCGAAACATCGGCATCTCCGATATCGAAACCCTGAATCGCCTGTTTGAAGTCGATGGCTATAACGAACTTTTCTTCAGGCTCTATACCAACGGGAACAGCTCGAAGACCACGCTGAACGGTCTATGGGTCGACCAGATCCGTGAGCTCGACGCCTCCAATGTAATTCTCAGTACGACCCTGAGGGACGATCCGCTGACCGCAACCTACAGAGGCGATCTCTTCGGTGGCTGGGGCAACGACAGACTGACCGGTTCCTCGACCCACGACCGCCTGTTCGGTGAACAGGGCAACGACATCCTCTCCGGCATGAACGGAGACGACCTTCTCGTCGGTGGCGCAGGCAACGATACCCTGAGCGGCGGCGCAGATAGCGATACGCTCGAAGGCGGGAGCGGTAACGACATCCTGGATGGGGGTACGGGCAGCAATCAGCTCATTGGCGGAGCAGGTAGCGACGTATTCGTCGTTTCGCGCGCGATCACGTCCTACTACAACGACAGCCGAATCGTCGATTTCAGTGTTGCGGAACAGGACAAGCTCGATGTCCGTGCGCTGGGGATCAGCGATATCGACAGCCTCAAGCGCCTGGCTGAAGCGGCGAACTACGAAACTGGCGATGTCATCAAAAACTTGAAAGATGGCTACTCGGCCAGCCTGAATCTCTCGGGGGTTTCGGTCGCCGAACTGACAGCGGCCAACCTGATCCTCAATACGAGTACGGCCAATACCAACCAGTTCGCCAGCGGCGCCAGCGATCTGTTCGGCGGCCTTGGCAACAACCGTCTCGTGGGCTCCTCGTCCAATGACCGCCTGTTCGGCGAAGGCGGTGCAGACACCCTGGAGGGTGGCGACAGTTACGACCTGCTGGTTGGCGGCAGCGGCAACGACAGCCTTTTGGGTGGCAATGGCAACGACACGCTGGAAGGCGGCATTGGCGACGACAAGCTCGATGGCGGCGATGACACCGACAGCCTCAAGGGTGGCGCCGGCAACGATACCCTGAATGGCGGCCTGGGAGGCGATGCCATATCGGGCGGCACCGGCAATGACCTGCTGACTGGCGGCCTTGGCGACGACTTCCTGGACGGTGGTGAGGGCATCGATACGCTGTCCTACGCTGCCGAGGGCCTGGCGCTCAGCGTCAATCTCAGCCTCACGGGGGCGCAGCGCATCGTGGCGACCCGCTATGAAGATGATCGAATCCTCAACATCGAAAACGTGACGGGTGGCTACGGTAACGATCTTCTGACCGGCAACGCGTACGACAACAGCCTCGACGGCGGCAACGGCGACGACGTCCTGAGCGGTGGAATGGGTAACGACACCCTGCGCGGAGCAGCCGGCAAGGACACCCTGAATGGCGGCGGCGGCGTGGACACTGCGAGCTACGCGGGTGCAGCGGCTGCGGTCACGGTGGACCTGAACAACACCGCCTCGCAGAACACCGGTGGTGCCGGTATTGACCGCCTCCTGTACATCGAAAACCTCACCGGCTCCAGCTTTGCCGACACCCTGACCGGCAATGGCGCCGGCAACGTGCTGAATGGTGGCTTGGGCGCCGACAAGCTGTCTGGCGGCCTGGGCAACGACACCTACTACGTCGACAATGCCGCCGACCAGGTCATCGAAGCCAGCGCCGCCGGTGGCGTCGACACGGTGATTGCCACGGTCAGCCGCACCTTGGGCAACTTCCAGGAGAACCTGACCCTGTCAGGCACGGCGGCAATCAATGGGGTCGGCAATAGCCTGGGCAACAAGCTGACGGGCAACGGCGCAGCCAACGTGCTGACGGGTGGCCTGGGCAAGGACACGCTCACCGGTGCTGCCGGCAACGATATCTTCGACTTCAATGCCTTGTCGGAAATGGGGACCACCAGCGCAGCCTGGGATGTCATCACCGATTTCACTCGAGGCGATCGGATCGACTTGTCGACGCTGGACGCCAATGCGGCCACCACCGCCAACGATGCCTTCACCAGCGTGATCGCCGGTACCGCCGCATTCAACACGGCCGGCCAACTGAAGGTCGTGGGTGGTGTGCTCTATGGCAATACCGATGCCGACAGCGCCGCGGAGTTCGCCATTCAGGTCACCGGCGTTTCCAGTCTGTCGACTTCGGACTTCGTGCTCTGAGTGCGGGGGCAGACAGCGAGCTTCTGAATCACCCCCGCAAGCTCGTCAACGCTGTTCGGTGAAGGACTATCCTTCGTCGCTGGAAGAAATCCGGAACCCCTGACCGGGTTCCGGATTTTTCATCTGCCGCAGGGGGCCTCTGTGGCAGCCAAAAGCATCGCGCCAAGCCGGTTGCCTGCCTACGCGCCCAAGGCGCAGCGCCTGCACGTACTCCACCGTAGGGTGCGCCATGCGCACCGAGCGCGGGATCGACCCCTGCGCTTCGCTCAACCAGTGGTGCGCACGGCGCACCCTACCTGCTCCACTCCGTCGCTCCATCCGTGGCCTGACCGGGCGGACTCAAGCCGTGGGGCACGACACGGGCGACCAGCCGTCGTCGTCGATTTCCGCCATGCTCAGCGGCGCGGTTTCGCGGAGCAGGTAGGAGCAGAGCGCGACTATGCCCAGGGCGAAGGTGCCATACAGGGCCACGCCGTAGGCGTTGTTGCCGCTGGAGATGAGGATGCCCGTGGCGATGCTGGAGGCCGTGCCGCCGCCGAGGGCCGCGCCGATCTGGTAGGCCGCGGACATCCCCGAATAGCGCATCCCGCGCGGGAACTGCTCGGCCAGGAAGGCGGGGATCGGGCCCTGGGTCGCGCCCATCAGGGCCCCCACCATCACGTAGGCGGCACAGGAGAGCGGCAGGTTGTGCAGGCCCATCACCGCGAAGAAGGCGAAGAATCCCACCGCCATCAGGGCCGCGCCGAGGATCATCACGGTGCGCCGGCCGATGCGGTCGGAGAGTGCCGCGAATAGCGGCGCGGTGATGACGATGGCGATCGACAGCGACACGTCGAAGAGCAGCGCCTCGGTGCTGCCATAGCCGATCTGGGTGGCGTAGGCGAGGAAGAAGGTGCTGCCGATATAGGCGATGGTCACGTAGCCGAAGGCGATGCCGGTGCACAGCAGCATCTCCCGCGGGCGCGAGCGCAGTGCTTCGATCAGTGGCATGCGCACGGTTTCGCGTCGCTCCAGCGGCTTCCTGTTGGGTGCCTGCAGCCGTGCATAGAGACCGATCAGCACCAGCACGCCACCCAGCCAGAACGGAATGCGCCAGGCGAAGCTGGCCAGATCGTCGTTGAACGCCGCGCTGACGATGGCGAATACCGCCGAGCCGAGAATCCCGCCGATACCGATGCCCATGCTCGTGAAGCTGCCCCACAGGCCGCGCCGCCCGCGCGGGGCGGACTCGATGCCGAACAGCGCGGCACCGCCCCACTCGCCGCCTGCGGCGAAGCCCTGGATCAGTCGCAGCAGTACCAGCAGCACCGGGGCGGCGACACCGATCGAGTCGTGGCTGGGCAGGCAGCCGATCAGCAACGTACTCATGCCCATCAGCAGCAGGGTGATGACCAGGGCTTTCTGCCGGCCGGCCTTGTCGCCGAGGTGGCCGAACACCATGCCGCCCAGCGGGCGAGCAAAGAAGCCCGCGCCGAAGGCGCCGAACGCCACCAGGGTGGCGGTGAGCGGGTCCATCTGCGGAAAGAACACCTGCGGAAACACCAGCGCAGCGGCGATGCCGTAGATGACGAAGTCGTAGAACTCCAGGGCCGTGCCCATGCCCGAGACGAAAAAGGTCCTCAGGGCGGAGGGTGAAGCTGCGTCGCGATCAGGTTGATTCGCCATTTGCCGTACTCATCTTGTAGTTGTCGGGGGAGTGCTGCAGGCCGATGCGGACCGCCGCCCACCCGGGGCGCCGGTCCGGGTCAGGGTGCTAGAAGCGCAGGTAGCCGTTGCCGGCGAGGCGCTTCGGGTTGCTGGCCGCGTACTCCAGCACGCAGTCCTGCGTGTCGATGCCGATGGTCAGCAGGGTTTCCCAGCGCTCCTTGGCCGGCATGCTCAGGTCCGGGTGGAAGCAGATCGGTGCCTGCTCGCCACTGGCGCCGCACATGGCGTCGGCCCGGGCGGAGAGATCGCCGGCGAACATGCCGCCCAGTTGCGCATTCACATGCTCCAGGCGCGCGTAGGTGGTCGACACGTCCGGCGTGCGCTCGCCGCGGCTCAAGGCAGGGGCGAGGAAGTGGTTGGTGTGGGTGATCCAGCCATCCTCGCGCGGCAGCACGGTGGCGATGGCCTCCCGGGAGAGCTCTATGCTCGCGGCCCGCGGCGACGCATCGTCGCGCGAGAAAACGGTCAGCACGGTGGAGGCGCTGACCCGCGCGGAACGCGCCAGGGCGATGGCTTCGTCGACGCTGCGGGCCTCTTCCAGCAGGCGGCGGGCGATGGCATGCACCGGTACGCCGGCACTGTCGTCGTCGCTGGCGTGGTGGAGGATATTGAAATGCAGGCCGAGGCCGGCGCTGTTCACGCCAATCTTGCCGAGCATGCCGAACTCGGTGAACAGCTTGACCTGCAGGCCGCTGCCGCCAGTGAGCTGCAGCATCAGGCCGTGGGGCACCAGGGCGTCGTGCCAGTCCCAGGTCTGGATGGTCCGTGGCGCTTGCGCACCGCTCGGGGCGAACACGGCCGTGGAACATTCGCCTTCGGCCGGCGCCGGCATCACCGCGAGGATCTCGGTACGGGCATTGAGGCTCGCCAGTTGCCACAGCGGCAGCCCGGCGCCGGCGGCGGTCGCGGCCACTTCCCGGGCCAGGTCCGGGCTCCAGGTCTCGAGGGCGCCCAGGCTGGCTTCGCCAAGGCTGCGCACCCGTTGCGGGTCCACGCCCACCTGGGAGAAGAAATCGAGGTAGAGCGACACCGTCTGCCGGATCTGCTCCGCCCACCGTTCGCCGATCTGCCGTCCACGGGTCTGCGGGTTCTGGGTGTCGGTGACGAAGGTATGAACTTTCACTGCGAATTACCTGTTGGGTGCTACGTTTTTCGGGCGTGGCCCGGCCGCCGGGCGCCGTTCGGCGCCCGGCGGCAGAGCGCGGGGATCAGCGGGAAAAGACTTCGCGGCCGGCGAAGAAGGTCTTGAGTACCCGGGTGTCGCGCAGCGCCTCGGGGGCGACCTGGAACACGTCACGGTCGAGCAGGATCATGTCGGCCTGCTTGCCGGGCTTGAGCGAGCCGATCCGCTCATCCAGGCGGATGGCGCGCGCGGCGTTGAGGGTATAGGCCTGGAACATGGTTTCCCGGTCGATGCCTTCGGCGGCGTTGAGCACGCCCTTCGCGCCCTTGCGGCTGACCGCCTGGTAGATGGCCTTCCAGGGCTCGGGAGTGGTGATCGGCCAGTCGCTGGCGCCGGCGATGGTGGCACCGTTCTTCAACAGCGAGCGCGCCGGGTACTGGTACTGGAAGGCCATGGCGCTGACGTAGGGCTTGACCAGGTCGACGCTCATTTCGTCGGCGCTGGCCCAGTACAGCTGCATGGAGGCGATCACGTCCAGCGGCTTGAAACGGGCGAACTCCTTCGGATTGACCATCTGCAGGTGGGTGATCGAGTGCGGGATGCCGCTGCTGCGGGCCTTGCGCGCCTGCTCGATGCCGTTCAGCGACTCGCGCACCGCACGGTCGCCGATGGCGTGGACGTGCACCAGCCAGCCGCGGGCATCGGCCGCGCTGACCAGTTCGCCGAAGTGCGCCGGGTCGATCAGCAGTTCGCCCTGCTTGTTCGAGTTCCTGTAGGGCTCCAGCATGGCCGCGCTCTGCGCCGGGTGCTCCGCCACGCCGTCGGCGAAGACCTTGATGCCCGGCAGGCTCAGGTTGGGCACCCCCTGGAACTGCTGGCGCACCTTGTCGAGCTCATCGAGGCTGGCGGGCGTGGCCCTGGAATCGGCCATCAGCAGGGCGGCGACGTGGGCGGTGAGCTCGCCGTTTTCGGCGAGGGCCTTGTAGACCGGCAGGACGCCGACCGAGTCGTTGTTCACCGGCCCGCCGGGAATCTCGTTGGCGAGCGGGTCCATCCAGGCCGTGATACCCAGGCTGTTGTAGTACTTCAGGGCGTCGCGGCCGCCCGCCAGCAGGTCGTCCGCGCCGGGCAGGGGGATCAGCTCCTGGACGGCATAGAGGCCAGCGTCGACCAGGAAGCCATTGGGCTGGCCGTCCGGGCGCTGGCCGATGGTGGCCCGCTCCTCGCCCTTGAGGCCCTTCACCTTGGCGGCGTCGATGCCGGCGCGTTCGAGCATCGCCCGATTGGCCCAGCCGGTGTGGTAATCCCAACCCGCCAGGAGGATCGGCGTGCCGGCCCACTCGCCCTGGTTGAAGCGCCGCTGCAATTCGTCGAGCTGGTCCCAGTAGGTGGACGGCAGGCCGCCGACCACCAGGAAATCCCCGCGGCGCGCCTTGCCGTCCTCACGCCACTGGCGCAAGCGGCGCTCCAGTTCGTCGAGCGGCAGCGGCTCGCCATCGAGATTGGCCTGGCGCATTTGCAGGCCCCCCTTGATCACGTGGGCGTGGGAATCGATGAAGCCGGGCATCAGCACCTTGCCGCCCAGGTCGAGCAGCCGGGTGCCGGCCTGCTGGAGTTTTCGGACCTCGGCATCGGAGCCGACGGCCAGGATCCTGCCGTTCTCGATCGCGACCGCCTGCTGCAGGGCCTGGCCCGGCTCGGCGGTGTAGACCTTGGCGTTGTGAAGAATCAGGTCGACGGCGGCCATAGTTTCCAGGGAAGAAAAGGACAGTGATGTGGCGAGTGCCAGGGAGATCAACGGCTTCATGGAATGCCTTCATTCTTGTTAGTCTGCAGCGAAGACTAACCAGTCAGCGCGCTCGGAAGAACGCCAGGGCTGGCACAACTTCTTTTCTGAAATGGAAAATAACTGTGGATAGACTGACGGCCCTGACCCTGTTCGTAACCGCTGCCGAGCAGGGCAATTTCAGCCGCGCCGCCGAGCAGCTCGGCACCACGCCCTCCTCGCTGACCAAGGCCGTGGCGCAACTGGAAGAGGGGCTGGGGGCCAAACTGTTCGAGCGCACCACTCGTCGGATGTCACTCACCGAGGCCGGGCATATCTACCTGGAGGGCGCCCGCCAGGCGCTGATGCAACTGCAACTGGCCGGTGAGGGCGTCGAACAGTTGCAGCACGAGGTGCGCGGCAGCCTGCGCATCACGGCACCGCCTTCCTTCGGCCCGGCCTTCCTCAACGCCGTCTGCTGCCGCTTCCTCCGCGAGCACCCGCATGTGCATCTGGAAGTGGACCTGAGCGACAACTACGTCGACCTGGTCGACGGTGGCTACGACCTCGCCCTGCGCGATGGCCCCACCGACCTGCCCGGCGTGATCGCCCAGCCGCTGGTGGAAAACCGCATTCTCCTGTGTGCCAGCCCGGCCTACCTGGAGCGCCGCGGCTGGGAAGTGACGCTGGAGAACTACCTGCAGCACGACTGGCTGATCTTCCGTCATCCCCTGCTCAACCGGCACTTCTGGTGGGTGACCAAGGGCGAGCAGCGCATCCGCCTCAACCAGCCGGCGCCGCGCCTGGCGAGCGACAACTACGACTTCCTCCTCGCCTGCCTGCTGGACGGCCAGGGGTTGCAGTTCATCCCGCAATGGAGCGCCGCGCCCTACCTGGCGCGCGGCGAGCTGGTGGAGGTGATGCCCGAGTACTGGCGCGAACCCAGCGGCTTCGGCCCGCTGGTGTACGTGCTCTACCTGACCCACAGGCGCAACACGCGCAAGGTCAAGTTGTTCATCGAATACCTCGCGGCGTCCTTGCGCGAAAGCGATGCGGCGGGGCTGGCTGGTGCGGCGGGTTGAGGGCCGCCGTTTTCCCAGTGCGGGCCACTGCGATCAGGCGATCGGCAGCCCGGAAAAACAGAACCCCCGGAGCTTTCGCTGCCGGGGGTTCTGTCTCTTGAGATGGGTGACGTCCGTGTCGCTTGGTTGCATTCTGCCATTATCTGTTGAGGCTGCGCCACAGTAAAAACAATTATCGTTCAGCCCGATGGGAATGCCGGAAGGTTTCGGCATCGTCCAGGGTGGGGTCGAACAGGGGATCTTCCGGATCGCGCTCCAGTTCCAGGTCGACGCAATCAGGATCGATCAACCAGCGCGGGAAGTCCGGCTGGGTCTTGCTGTCACTCGCAGAAATGCCGCTTCTTCGATCACTGCTCATGCTGCACCTCTTCCGACCTACAAGGTCCGTGAACATTTGAGTCACGCGGGCGCGGCATCGTTCAGGCAATCCCCTGGCCATCGGTCAGTGTTCGCCAGGCCCCGTTCCCCCGTCCACGAACAGGTGCTTGCGATCATCCCTGGCCCCCGCGCCGATCAGCATCTGCGCCTGGTCTTCGCTGACCACCGCATTGCCGTCCACGCAGCGGATGACGGAAGCGCGCAGCTCCTCGTCGGTGACGATGACGACCTGGTGGATGGGCAGCTCGACCAGTTGGCCGTTGAGCTCCAGGGTGCACAGGTCGCGGTCCAGGTCGATTTTGACGGTCATGGCGGTGTCCTCCGGCGGGCTGGCGCAAGCTCCGTAAAGGGTAGAAACGCCGGCGGCGGGCAAAGTTCAGGCGGGATGACCAGCCGGCGCCGGCCCCTTGCGGAGCCGGCGCCCGGAATAAGAAAGCGGGGCCGGTGTGAGGGCACCGAACCCCGGTGGACGATGCGGCGATGCGAGCAGGATCGCAGCCCGGCCACAAGGATCTCCTCCTCCCGTATCGGCGAGAGGGAGTGCTAGGGAACAGTGGCGCCAGAGGCGCCGGGGCCAGTTGGCGGATCAGTGACGGCGATCCGGCCGGACCAGGCCCAGTTTCTCGATGCGGTAGCGCAGCATGTCCCGCGTCAGGCCCAGCAGGCGGGCGGACTTGGTGACGTTCCAGTCGGTCTTGTCGAGCATGCGGATCACCATGTCCCGCTCGGCCTCCGGCTCGGCGCCATGGCCGTTGCCGTTGGTGCGGTAGTGGCCAGCGGAATCCTCCACCAGGCTCGGACAGATATGCAGCTGGGCGGCGGTCACCAGGTTCCCCTGGGCCAGCAGCACGGTCTGCTCCAGCATGTTGCGCAGTTCGCGCACGTTGCCCGGCCAGCTGTAGCCCTGCAGCAGGTGCTCGGCCTCGGCGGAAAACCGCAGCCCCGGCTTGCCATAGCGCTTGCCGTGCTGCTGCAGGAAATGCCGCGCCAGGAGGAGGACGTCGTCGCTGCGGGCATACAGGCGCGGCACGCGGATCGAGATGATGCGCAGGCGGAAGAACAGGTCGCGGCGGAACCGGCCCTGCTGGACCATCTGTTCGAGGTTGCAGTTGGTGGCGCTGATGATGCGCAGGTTGACCTTGCGCTCCTTCACCGAGCCGATGCGGCGGATGGTGCGGTCTTCCAGCAGTTTGAGCAGCTTGGCCTGGAGCACCAGGTCGATCTCGCCCACCTCGTCGAGGAACAGGGTGCCGCCGTCGGCCGCCTCCACCAGGCCGACGCGGCGGTCCTTGGCGTCGGTGAAGGCGCCCTTCTCGTGGCCGAACAGCTCGGCTTCCAGCAGGTGGGCGGGAATCGAGGCGCAGTTGAATTCGACGAAGGGGCCCTTGCTGCGACAACCGTCGAAATGCAGCGCCCGGGCGATCAGCTCCTTGCCGGTGCCGGTCTCGCCCTCGATCAGCACGGCCGGCAATTCGGCATCGGTCATGCGGCTTTCGGCTTCGAGCAGCTTGCGCACCATGGATTTGACTTCGAGCATCGCCGGCGACTCGCCGATCAGCGCGCCGAGTCCGGCGTCCTGGGCCGCGCGGCTCTGGTAGAAGTCCAGCTTGTGCTCCATGCGCTGGGTTTCCAGGGCCTTGTCCAGCAGCAACTTCAGCTCGGCCAGGGCCACCGGCTTGGTCAGGTAGTGGAAGGCGCCCGCCTTCATCGCCTGCACCGCGTCTTCGACATTGCCGAAGCCGGTCATCATGATCGGCTTGACCTGCGGCGCGCTGACGCTCACCTGGCGGATCAGCTCATGGCCGCTCATGCCCGGCAGGGAATTGTCGGTGAGCAGCACATCCGGCAGCTGGCTCTGCAGCAGCTCCAGCGCCTCTTCGGCAGAGTGGCACACCAGCGTCTCGAAGTTCTTGCGCTCGAGGTAGGTCTGGATATTGCCGGCCAGCAGCTCGTCGTCTTCGACTATCAGCACGCTATGTTCCATTTAACCCTGCCCCTCTGCGACCTTGAAGTTCAGGCAGATGCAGGTGCCCTCCCGCTCGCGGCTGCTCAGGCTGACCTTGCCGCCGAAGCGCTCCATGATGCGCTTGACCATCACCAGGCCCACGCCCAGGCCGCCCTGCTTGGTCGTGTAGTAGGGTTTGAAGACCATGGTTTCCTGTTGCGGCGACATGCCCTTGCCGGTGTCGGTGATGGCCAGCAGCAGGCGCTTGCCGCTGCCGTCGGGCCTGACCTCGATGCGCAGCAGGCCACCGTTGGGCATGGCCTCGATGGCATTGGCGAACAGGCTGTTGAGCACCTGCGCCAGCAGCACCCGGTGGCTGACCACGGCAGGCGCCGCTTCGGCATGGAACTCCACCCGCACGCCGCAATGGCGGATCTGCTGATTGAAGCCATGCAGCGCCTCGCTGATCACCGCTATCGGTTCCACCTCCTCTGAATCGCCGGAGAGCGGCCGCGCCGAAATCAGCAGCTCGCGCACCCACTTCGACATGCGGTCCACCTGGCCGATGATGTCGGCGATGTTCTTCTGCAGCGGCGGCTCCACCAGCTCCTGGGCCAGCTCGGCGCTGGAGCGGATCGAGGCCAGCGGGTTGCGCAGGCTGTGGGCCACGGCCGAGGACATCTCGCCCAGGGCGACGAAGGTCTCGTTGGCGATCAGCTGGCTCTGCTGCAGGGCCAGCAGACCGGAGGCGCGGCGCACTATCCAGTAGAGGCCGAAGTAGATCAGCCCGCCGCCGATGGCGGTGGCCAGCCAGATCAGCACGAAGCCGCGCTGGATGCGCTGCACCAGGTCACGCGGCTCCTTGTAGATCTCCACCACCGAGGCCACGTTGCCGGCGTCGTCCAGCAGCGGGATGTAGTTCTCGATGAACAGGGTGCGCGGGGCGCGGAGGAACTTCTGCTCGCTGCGATCGCCGCTGACCTCGTCGTAGCTGGAAGCCACCTGGCTCGGAGAGGCGAAGGCCTTCGCCAGGTCCTCGTTGCCGCTCATGTCCTTGCCCACCAGATCCGGATTGGTGGACCAGACGATCACCCGGTCGGCGCCGTAGATATTGGCCAGCAGGGCATCGGGCAACATGGCGATATGGTCGAGGAACTCGTTGCGCGCCCGTTGCCGCGCCTCGAGCAGGCTCTGCGGCTGGTGGCCATCCTGGCGGGCATCCAGCAGTTCGCCCATGGTCATGCTCGCCGGCAGCGCCACGTGGCGGATCTCGGCCGACGCGATGGACTGGATGAACTGCGAGCTGAGCATGGCGTCGCGCTCGATGCTCTCGGTCACCACGAAGCGGGTGGAGATGATGCCAAGGCCGATGGCCACGCTGGCGATCACCACCAGGCTCACCAGTGAGAACCAGCGCAGCAGATTGAATTGCGGGGGCGGCGAGTCGCCGGTCTTGCCGGTCGAGTATCTATCCCAGATCACAGACAGAGCGCTCATGGAGGGCTTCCTTCGCGTTGGGTGATGGGTTCGGCCCGTCGTGGCAACCGGGCGGCCTGCAACGCCAGGGACACTGCACAAACCAGGCCCATTTCCGCATGTCGGCCTGGAAGCCCCGTGCCATGCGGTTTCCCACGCATTCCCCAGGTTTTCCCCAGTATCCCCACCTCCCCCAGGTTCACCCAGTTATGGGGAGACTCCCCCACCCCGCCGCACCGCTCAGGCGATTTCCCCATTGGCCACGGAGGCCTTGTACGGCGCGGCTTGCAGGGTTGATTCCGAAACACTGGCACGGTCGTTGCGGAGGGCCCGGCAGCCAGCCTGTGGCGCAGCAGAACCGCAGGGAGGCCCCACATTGCAAGAGGGAAGACTCATGCAACGCAGACTCTCCAAAGCCACCACCTCGATCCTTCTCGTCGTCGCGGCAGAGCAGGCTCCCGCAGCCCTGTTCGACGTCGACCAAGGCCCCTACAACCCCGACATCGGCTCGTTCGCCGCCTGGTACCAGGACACCCACGGCCGCACCCTCGACCTCTGCCTGTCGAAGGCAGTGAGTTCGCGAGGGGGCGGCACCCCCGGCGCTCCCAGCTACATGTGCTCGCTGCTGCCGGAGCCCGGTGTGTACGACGATACCCAGCCACTGGTGTTCCCCACCAACTTCCCGCCCGAGGCCTTCTGGTTCACCGCCGACGCCGCCATCACCGACGCCGCCAGCGGCATCGACCTCTCCTACGGCGCCGCCCTGGAAGCCGCCTTCGCGGTGGAGGAGCCAGCCGAAGGCGACCAGCTCAGCTTCGCCCGCATCCGCATCCGCGTGGATGTCCCCACCATCGGCACCTACACCGTGACCCACCCCTACGGCGTGGAAGTGTTCGAGGTCACCGCCGACGACTTCGGCGACGACGGCGGCCGCGCCATCAACATGACCCGCGACCTGGGCATCGGTGCGCCGAAGACCTACACCGGCGCCCTGGCCGGCGACATCGGCCCCTTCCTGCGCAGCGTCAACGGCCCCTACATCGAGGTGAACCCGGACAACGGCGCGACCGAGCGCTTCATCGGCGATCCCAACCTGGAAGAGCCGGTCACCGGCAGCCCCTTCAACACCAACTACGTACGCATCCAGGGTCCCGGCGGCATCGACCTGCGCACCAACCTGTTCGCCATCTCCGGCAAGCTCTCCGAGCAGGTCCGCCCGACGCCGGTGATCGTGCAGCGCTCCAGCTACTCGCGCAGCACCGGTGAAACGGGCGCCAGCGCCCAGCAGGACGTCTTCGTGATGGCGCCGCCTCCGCCCGGCACCGCCGGTTACGAGGACAGCGCAGGCAGCGCGGTCGCCATGACCGAGGCCAACGCAACCGGCAACTGGTACGGCCAGTCCGTCACCGACCCCGAGGGGCCGGCGAACATCGAGATCAGCGCCGAGAACAGTGTCGCCATCCCGGAAAGCACGCCGACCACCGTCACCGCCACGCTGGTGGACCTGGTGAAGATCGACCGCGCCGAATACAGCCTGAACTCCGGCCAGCTGACCCTGGTGGCCAGCAGCAGCGACGAGGTCTCGCGGCCGGCACTCACCGCCACGGCCAGCGGCGGCGCCAGCATCGGCGCGCTCGCGGGCGATGGCGTGACCAAGACGCTGGTCACCGGTATCACGCCCACACCGCCGGCGACGGTCACCGTCACCTCGGCCAACGGCGGCACCGATACCGAAGAAGTGGTCATTCTCCCCTAAGCGAACCCGGAGCCGAGCGCTCACGCGCCAGGAGGCAACATGAACAAGTGGCCCTGCCTGCTTCTCACTACCCTGGGTCTCGCCGTCGAAGGCATCGACATGGCCCAGGCCGCCCTCAAGGCGGTCGACCCTGGACCTTACACGGCCTCCACAGGCCATTTCCCGCACTGGTACCAGGACAGCGACGACCTCAGCCTGGAGCTCTGCCAATCCAAGGCACAGAGCCCCTCCGCACCGGGGTCCTACATGTGCACCCTGATTCCGGAACCGGGTGTCTTCGATGACACCCAGCCGATGGTGTTCCCCAACAACTGGCCCAGCGAACTCTTCTGGTTCGCCGCCGAAACCGACATTCCGGCGGTTGGCGGCAGCAACTACGAACTGGAGGTGTATGTCGCCGCCATCGAGGCCGCCTTCGCCCAGGAAGTACCCCGCATCGGCGACCAGCAGAGCTTCGCGCGCATCCGTATCCGCGCCAGCATTCCAACGCCCGGCACCTACAGGGTCACCCACCCCTATGGCGTGGAAACCATCAACGTGACCGCCGCCCAGATCGCCGACAAGGGTGGCCGGCGCGCCATCAACATGACCCGCGACATCGGCATCGGCGCGCCGGGGGTCTTCAATGGCGCGCTCACCGGTAACGTCGGGCCTTTCCTGCAGGGTTCGGGCGCGCCCTACCCGGCCACCAACCCGGAAACCGGCGAGCAGGAGTTCTTCATCGGCGACCCCAACGTTCCCTCGACCGTGACCGGCAGCCCCTTCGGCACCAACTACGTCGAGATATCCGGCCCGGCGGGGACCATCCGCACCGACGTCTTCTCGGTCTCCGGCAAGATCTTCGACTCGCGTTCCGCCACCCCGGTGGACATCGAGCGTGCCAGCTATCGGCGCACCAGCCAGGGCACGCGCCTGGAAGTCTTCGCCAATGGCCCGGCCGATGCCGATTTCTGCTACCGGGAAACCCTGGAACTGGTGGAAGGAGGCACCGAACCCGCCTGCCTGGCCGAGATGGTCAACGACGGCAGCGGATTCTTCTTCGCCCATAACCCGGCACCCGGGGTGATACCACCCTTCGTGGTAGTCACCGCGACCGATCCGAGCGACGCCACCAAGCCCACCTCGGTCTCCCGCGAAGTCACGGACGTCGTGAAGATCGGCACCGCCCGCTACTCCTGGGCCGACAAGTCGCTGACCATCGAAGCCAGCTCCAGCGACGAGGTGCAGATCCCCGACCTCGCCGCCCAGGGCTTCGGCCGCCTGACCAAGGCCGGCGTCCTGCAGACCCTGCGCGTCACCGACCTGGCCCAGCCGCCGGCCGTGGTCACGGTGAAATCCGCTCGCGGCGGTGCCGACACCGAGGCCGTGGTGGTGGTCGGCAGCGCACCGGAGGAAACGCCCAACCTGGCGCCGGTGGCCAATCCGGATAACGTCAGCACGGGCTTCGGCGTACCGGTGACCATCAACCTGCTGGCCAACGATACGGACGAGGATGGCGACCTGCCGCTGAGCATCACCGGCCTCACCCAGCCGGCGGACGGCTCGGGCACCGTGGTGCTGAACGGCAGCAACGCGGTGGTCTACACCCCGCCGCCGGTGGTCAACAGCCCGCTCACCGCCACCTTCACCTACAGCGCCATGGACCTGCGCGGCAAGGCGTCGGCGCCGGCCACGGTCAGCGTCACCGTCAGCCCCAACCAACCGCCAGTGGGTACGGCCGATACCGGCGCCACCCTGGGGGGCACGCCGCTGACCCTGAACGTGCTCACCAACGACAGCGACCCGGAAAACGCAGCGCTCACCGTGGTCAACCTGACCCCGCCAGCCGCCGGCCGCGGCACCGTGAGCACCGACGGCACGAGCATCACCTACACGCCGCCGGCCACGGTCACCAGCGCCTTCACCGCCACCTTCAGCTATCAGGTGCGTGATGCCGCAGGCGCCCTTTCCGCCCCGATAGGTGTGTCGGTGCAGGTATCGCCACGGCCGGCAGCGGAGACCTTCACGGTCACCACCGCCGAGTTCACCCTGCGCTCCAACAACCGCGTCACCTGGAGCCTGGACGGCCAATCCTCGGTGACCACCGGCAACAGCGTCCGCGTACAGGTGACCACCACCACCGGCCTGGTCGACCTGGGCTCGTTCGCGGTGCCGGCAACCGGCCGCTGGCGGGTATCGGTGACCACCACCGGCGTGACCCCGACCGCGAACCCGACGGCGACCATCACCACGGCCCAGGGCACGGTCCGCACCGTCACCCTGAGCACCCGCTAGGAGCCGGCCATGAACACCGCCACCGCGCTGCGCATCGTCACCCTGCTGGCCCTCGGCCTGGGCAGCGGTGCGCTGCCGGCGGCGGACCTGATGGAGAACTTCGACCTGGCCGGCGGCAACGCCGACCTGGGAGGGTCCCAGGGAGTGCCCCTGGACCAGCAGGCCCTGGTGCGCCAGATCGGCGAGGCCAATGTCGCGCTGCTGAGCCAGAGCGGCCAGTCGCTGCTGGGGCAGATCGTCCAGAACGGCAGCGACCAGGAGGCCTACATCCTTCAGGAAGGCGTGCAGAACCTGGCCTCCATCAGCCAGCAGGGCACCGGCAACCAGGCCTTCATTTCCCAGAGCGGTGCCTACAACCAGGCCCAGATCGAGCAGGTTGGCGCCTACAACAGCGCATCCATCGTGCAGTCCGGGGAGGGACTGAACAGCAGCATTTCACAGTACGGAAACGGCCTGAGCGTGCAGGTGATCCAGCACTGACGGCATCGACAAGACCCGAACGATTCACCGGGAACCATTCCCAGGAGGCATCCCATGTTCAAGTACCAACCCCTTGCCGCTGCCATCATCGCCCTGGCCAGCATGCAAGTCCTCGCCGACGACAGCCTCTCGACCCAGACCCAGAACGGTGTCGAGAACGTCGCCGAAGTGCAGCAGGCCGTTGCGGCCTTCAGCACCGCCACCCAGCACCAGACCGGCGACGGCAACGACGCCTATGCCGACCAGGCGAACGGTATCGGCACCATCACCCAGACCCAGGAAGGGGAGTACAACGCCGCCACCGGCGTGCAGAACACCGAAACCGAAGGCCAGATCAACCACCTCCAGGGCGGTGAGTGGAACTCCGCCTACAGCGAGCAGTGGTTCGGCCAGAACACTGCCGCCAACGTCACCCAGGACGGCAGCTACAACGCGGCAATGACCTTCCAGGACAGCCAGGTCGCCAGCACCATCAACATCACCCAGGGCGACTCGGAGAACCGGGCCGACGCCGAGCAGCTCTTCGGCGAAGGCAACGTCACCACCATCACCCAGGGCGGCACCGGCAACCAGGCCGGCACCTGGCAGGTGGACCAGAGCGGCGGCACCATCGACATCCAGCAATCGGGCGAGCTGAACGAGACCTACGTCGACCAGTCCCTGGGCAGCGACAACCAGGCGGATGTGTTCCAGAGCGGCGATAGCGGCTACGTCGAGGTCTGGCAGAGCGAGCAGGAAGGCAGCCGGGCGGAGGTCGAGCAGGGCGGTGGCGCGCTGAACGAGCTGGTGGTCGACCAGAGCATCGGCGCGAACAACCTGGCCACCATGACCCAGAGCGGGAACACCAACGCCGCCTGGGCCGACCAGTTCGAAGCCTACGACTCGACCACCACCGTCACCCAGACCGGCGACAGCAACCTCGCCCTCACCTACCAGACCGGCGATGCCCAGAGCCTGACCGTCACCCAGACCGGCAACGACAACAACGTCCTGGCCAATACCTGGCAGGCCCCGCAGGGTGGCACCGGCCAGGCCGGCAACGACCAGATCGCCGAACTCACCCAGAACGGCAACGGCAACACCGCCAGCTTCAGCCAGGCAGGCAACTTCAACGAGCTGTACTTCGGCCAGGAGGGTGACGACAACACCCTGGTGGTCGCCCAGAGCGACGGCGGCAACCTCGCCCAGGGCTCCAGCGTGGGCGATGGCAACAGCGTCGAGGTCGACCAGTCCGGCAGCGGCAACCAGACCAACATCCTGCAGAGCGGCGGTGGCGACAACATCGCCAGCGTCACCCAGGCCGACATGAACAACATCGCCCTGGTTACCCAGGTGGGCTGGTCCAACCAGGCCACCGTCAACCAGAGCGCCCTCAACCAGAACGCCACCGTCGACCAGACCGGCACCGGCAACCGTGCCACCGTGGTCCAGCAGTAATCATCCCCGAAACCGCCGCCCCCACGTGGGCGGCGGTCTTTTTCCCATGCTCCTCGCCGCCCTGCTGGCCAGCGCCAGCCTCCAGTTGCAACTCCAGGGCCCGGGCCAGGCCGAACTGCGCCTGTGCTTCGCCAACCCCACGCCCGCCATCCGCTACGAACTCCTGGTCATCGCCCGCGGCCCCGCCGGCCGCAGCCAGTCCCGCCAGAGCGGCGTGGCCGACCGTCCCTGCCCGGTGCAGAACCGCCTGAACCTGCCCGCCGAAACCCGCGTCGAGGCCCACCTGAAATGGTGGCTGGACGGGAAGGAACAGGAAGAACAGGTGGAGTGGATTCTCCTGTAGGGGATACAAAAGCTGATGGGTATCGCTCCGCTCCACCCATCCTACGTCGCCGTGCCATTCCTGAAGCCAACTCGCTGCCTGCCAGTCGGTAGCCCGGATGAAATCCGGGAAAATCCAACCGCCGCTCCCGGATTGCATTCGGCTACGACTTGCCAGCCGGCACCGTCCTGCGCTCTGGTCATCAACTCCACCTGTGGCGGCTTTTCCTGTGGGGGCGAATTCATTCGCGATGCGGGACGCAGTCCCGCCCTACCGCTAATGCCATTCACCCGAACCCCTCGCCCCACCGGACGGTCGCAGCATCAGAGACGTCCACCAGGAGCGAAGCCATGAAACACCACGACTGGGAAATGCTGGAACTGCTGCTGCACAAGGTCCAGGAATCCGCCCATGTCGCCTATGCGCCGCGGGAGTACGTAGCCGAGCTGGTTGAAGCGCGGCAGGCGGCCGGGCGGGACGTGGGGGGCAACCTGGATCAGTTGAAGATGCAGGCGGCCGACTACGAGGCGCTGCTGGTGAACAACGGCTTCATCGAGGCCCGCCCCGAGGAGCAGGGCGGCAACGGCGAGAACTTTATCCTTGGCCCGCGCGGCGTGCGCCTGCTGGAGTTGATCGACAGCAGCCTGCCGGCGCACCTGCACTGCCGGCAGATGCTCGACGCCCAGGGCGAGTCGGCGCTGGAGCCCGGCGTCTTCGACCGCATCGCGGCGCAGGCGGCCCGGGCCTGAGCGGGGGCGCCTGCGCCGGTCTCAATAGACCGGCGGCGCCTCGGGCAGCACTTCGGGGTCGGGGATGTAGGGCATGGCCCAGGGGTTCAGGTTGCGCCCCTGGCGCTGCAGGTCCGCCCTGGCCTGCTCGATCACGCCGGCCAGGCGCACGGGGTTGGCGTACTGGGTGCTCTGGATGTGCTCGATGGACAGCACCTGCTGGCCATGGAGGTCATGGACGCTGAGGCTGAAGCTGTCGTCCGCGTCGTGGGCCTGGGCTTTGCAGCCGTAGGGGACGAAGGCTTCACTGGCCAGACGCATGGCCGTGTTCCGGCTGATGGCTGTGGTCATGACGGGCTCCTGCGGGATGGCTACGACACGGTTGACCATCCCGCTGCGGGTCCGGGTTCCGGCAAGGCGATGGAGGGTCACTGCAGCGATGCCTGCGCCCCCATGTATTTCTTCAGCGAGGTCTGCTCTACCGACTGGCCGCCGGACACCTGCCACAGGCGGCGTTCCACGCCCTGGGCGATGAGGTGGGCGACGGCCGACTCGATGGCCGAGAGCACGCAGAGCTGCGCCGGCTCGTTGGTGGTGTAGCCGGCCTCGGCCTCCAGCAGCTCCTTGAACTCGATGAACTTGAACACGCTGGCGCTCTGCCCTACCGAGTAGATGGTCTTGGAGGTCATCACGTTGGCCAGCACCATGCCGCTGCGCACGTCCACCGCCCGCAGGTTCACCGAGACCTGGTCCACCCGGTACTCGTGGGAAGCGCCGATGCCCAGGTAGCGGGCGCCCTCGCCGCCGCTGCGGACGTTGGTGTCGTAGGCGATGATGCCGCCCTCCAGCAGCAGGTTGGCGGCCTGCAGCGGCGGCAGCTGGGTCTGGATGTTCGCCGGGGTGTTGGGCTTGTTCTGCGAGGCGCGGATGATCTTGCGCTCGGTCAGCACGTTCTGCAGACCCTCGCGCTCCAGCACCATGAACCAGCCGCTGGCCTGCAGCGCGTCCACCAGCATGCTGGCGGCGCCCTGGGTGACGCTGGTGGAGAAGGAACTGGCCGGGGTCGGCTTGTACTGGCCGGTCTGGTCGCGGAATCCGTACACCGCCGCCACCAGGCGCCCCTTGGGCCGGGGCAGGTCGAGCAGGTCCTGGTAGGTGGAGGCGCGCGGGGTCAGGGTCGGGGTCTGGCCCTCGGTGTCGGCCGACATCGGCTGGCGCAATCCGCAGCCTTGCAGGGTGGCGAGCAGCAGGACCAGCATCAGCACTCTGTTCATGGTCGTGGCTTCCTGTCGATGCCTGGGTTAGGGGAGCAGACCGTCGACGACGACTTCCGAGACCTCGCCCGTCGCCCTGTCGGTGATCATGATGGTCAGCTGCCCGCCGTCGTCGATCATGTTGATGATGAAGGAGTCGGTGGTGAGGCTGCCGGTGTTGCCGTCCTCGATGTTGGACAGCATCTGCGACAGCAGGCGCGACTCCAGCGAGCTGGTGAAGCGCTCCAGGGCCGATTGGCGCGTGGCGCCGGTGCTGTCCGGGTCATCGTGGTCGTTCTGCGCCTGGGCGTTGTTCAGCAGCCAGGTGCCGTTCAGCGGGTTGCCGCCGAACGCCGGGTTGACCGGGGTGTAGACCAGTTCGGTGGCCTGTACCGAACCGGCCAGGCCGAGCCCGAGCAGCCACAGGGAAAGTCTGTTCTTGTTCATAGCTCGTCCCTCTCCATGTCGTGTGTGTCTTGCAGGAGGCGTTGCAGCTTTTGCTGGGCTATCGACTCCAGCACCAGGTCCGCCGCCGCGTAGGCGGTGGGTTGCAGTTCCGAGGTGTTCGGCGGGAGAAACTGGCGGTAGAGCACGCGCTGCTCGTACTCCACCCAGATCAGGCTGCCCCAGCGGGCGTCGGGGCGTTCGCGCACCACCAGGTTGAAGTCCAGCTTGCTGGTGTCGCGCAGGCGCTCGCTGAAGTAGCGGTAGAAGTCGTGGCCGATATGGGAAATCGTGTAGTCGACGATGAAGCCCATGATCTCGTCCTCGTCGGCGCGGGCCGTGCCCAGCGCGCAGCAGAGGAACAGGACGGCGAGCAGCGTGCGCTTCATGGCGTGGCCCTCGCGGGGGTGTCTTCCATGAAGGACTTCTCGGCGACGAAGTGCCAGTCGGCGTAGCTGCCCATGCCCTCGAATTCCACCCATTCGGCGGGGAACCGGGCCTGCTTCAGCGGACGCTGCTCGGACTGGCTGTAGACGCCGGCGATGCGCCCGTCGAAGGAGCGGATCAGGCCCCAGTCGTGGCTGCCGGTGACCGGGTCGGGATAGAGCCGGCGCAGGTGGCGCACCACCTGCGGATAGCGGTTGTCCTCCAGCAGTTCCTCCAGGCTGGCGGGGTACTGGGCCACGCCGTTGGAGGCGCGGTAGTAGCTGCGCAGCGCCTGGGCATACTGGCTGCCGACCCAGAGCAGGTCGCGCTCGCGGGCGCGCTGGCTGGCGGTGGACCAGAGCTGTCCGGCGCCGGCCAGGCCCATCCCCATCAGCATGACGAGGAAGAGCACGCCGAGGTAGGTGAAACCCTGCTCACCAGTCCGCATAGAGGCTCCCGTCCCGCGCCCGCCCGGGGGCACCGCTCTTGACGTCGTAGACGCTGCCCGGCGCGCCCACCGGTGGCGGCAGTGCCACCCACAGGTCGGTGCGCTCGGTCATCGGGTCCAGCGGCAGGGCGCGTAGGTAGCGCTGGGCAACCAGCTCCTCTATCGAATCAGGATAGCGCCCGGTGTCGCCGTAGTACTGGTCCAGCGCTTCGCGCATCACCGCCAGGCTCTGCCGCAGGGTGGTCTCCTTCGAGTTCTCCAGGCTGGAGAAATAGCGCGGCACGGCGATGGTCATCAGGGTGGCGATGATGGCCATGACCACCAGCAGCTCGATGAGGGTGAAGCCCTTGTGCCGTGCCATGTTCACCACTCCCGGTAAGGCGTGCCGTTGAGGCCGTCGCCATCGGCCAGGGAATACACGTCGAACACGTCCGCGCCGGGGCGTGGATCGTTCGCCGGGCTCGAATAGGCACGCAGCCCCCAGCCCTCCGCCGGCTCCAGGCGGGCGTCGGCGAAGGGGTCGCGGGGGATCCGCCGCAGGAAGTAGAGGCGCTCGCCCTTGATGCTGCGCAGGTCGCGCACGCCATCCACCAGCACCGTCAGCGAAGCCGGGTAGCCGGAACCGCCGGCGGACTTCTCGATGTGCCCGGCATCGGCGGCCAGCTTGTAGGCGTCGATGGCGTCGCGGATCTGGTACAGGGCGACCTTGAGCTCCTGCTCCTTGCCCCGGCGGATCACCGTTTCGGCCAGCGGCGCGGCCATGCTGGCGAGCAGGCCGAGGATGGCCATGGCGATGACCAGTTCGATCAGCGAGAAGGCGGCCTGGCGGCGCATGGCTCAAGGCCTCCCGCTGATGGGGGTGGGAGTGACCACCACGGCCGGGGCTTCGGGCAGTTCCACGCCCAGGGCCTCGATCGGGCCGCGCACGGCGGGCATGCGCATGCTGCTCTCGGTGCCGGAGGGGAACTCCATGTCGTAGGGGCTCTGGTACGGCAGGTTGCGCACGATACGCGGGGTGATGGAGAGCACCAGCTCGGACTTGGCGACCTGGTCGTTGTTGCTGCCGAACAGCCGGCCGAGGCCGGGGATGTCGCCGAGGCCGGGGATCTTGTTGCCGCTGTTGGACTGGTCGTTGCGCACCAGGCCGGCCAGCACCTGGGTCTCGCCGTCGCGCAGGCGCAGGGTGGTCTGGGCGTTGCGGGTGTCCACCTGGACCGGGATGGTGCCCGCCTGGGTCGGCGTCAGCGGCGTGGCGTTGCTCACCTCCAGGCCGATCTTGATCGCCACCTCGTTGTTCAGGTGCACCGTGGGCTGCACCTCCAGCTTCAGGCCGACGTCCAGGTAGGTGATGCTCTCGGTGATCACCGGGCCCTGGGTGGACGGCACCGAAGTGGCGCTGACGATGGGCACCCGCTGGCCGATGTGGACGCGGGCCTGCTCGCGGTTGCTGACGCGGATCACCGGGCTGGCCAGGGTGTTCACGTCGTTGTCCTGGGCGTTGATCTTCAGTTGCGGCGAGGGCGAGATGCTGATGCGGCTGGAATCGATGCCCTTGAGCTGGTCGAGGATGCTCACCGGCTGGCCCGCGTCGTTGAGCACACCGAAGGTGTTGGGCCACTGCAGGCCGAGGTCGAGGATGCGCTTGCGCGATACCTCCATCACCTCCACCTCCAGCACCACCTCGGGGTTGGACTGGTCCTGGGCCTGGAACAGCTTCTCGGCCATGCGCACGGCGTCGGGGGTGTCGCGCATGGTCAGGGTGTTGAGGCGCTCGTCGACGAACACGTCGCGGGTCTTGAGCAGGGTCTTGACCAGGTTCATCGCCGTCGCCGCGTCGGTGTTGGTCAGGTAGAAGGTGCGCATCACCAGGTCCTGGTAATCCTTCAGCTTCTGCGGCGAGTCGGGGTAGATGACGATGGTGTTGTCGTTCACCACCCGCTGGTGCAACTGGTTCTGCTGCAGCAGCAGTTCCACCGCGTCCTCGATGGGCACGTCGCGGACGAAGATGGTGGCCTTCAGGTCCGCGCGCACATCCTTGTCGAAGATGAAGTTCAGCCCCGAGGTCTGCGCCAGCACCTCGAAGATGACCTTGAGGTTGGCGTCGCGGAATTCCAGGGTCACCGGCCGGTCCAGGCGCGAACGCAGCTGCGGGTAGGGCACGGCGGAACGGGCCTGGACCACTTCGATGCTGCGCTGCAGTTCCATGGCGCCTTCGTGCTCCGGGTCCAGGGCGAGGATGCCGCGCACCTGGCGCGAGGCCCCCACCACATCGCCCCGGCGCAGGTCGGTCTGGCCCTGGCGCAGCATGTCGCCGATGTTGCGCTGCTGCTCGATCATGTGCAGGCCGTCCAGGGCCCGCTGGTTGTGCTTCTCGATGCGCAGTACGCGCTGGTAGCCGAGGCTGGCGGTGGCGAAGTCGCGCTGGCTGCGGGCCAGGTCGGCGTTGCTCAGCAGGGCCTTCACCGCGCGTTCGCGCTGGGTGGTGTAGGCCATCTGCGCGCCGACGTCGCGGGGCGCCTCGCGGGCGGCCTGCTCCAGCCTGGCCAGGCCTTCCTCGAACTGGCCGGAGTCGATCAGGTCCAGGCCTTCGCGCTGGGCCAGGTTGGTGGCGCAACCGGCCAGCAGCACCAGGGCGAAACAGCACGCCAGGCGGTTCATAGTGCACTCCCTACGGCCAGGGTCTGGGCGATGTCGAGGGGCAGGTAGACCAGGGTCATGCGTTCGGGGTCGATGCGCTGGACCTTGTAGGTCTTGTCGATCAGGTCGCCCTCGCGCACCACCAGCACCTGCTCGCCGCGCATCAGGAACACCTGCAGCTGCTGGCGGTCGTCCAGCTTGCCGATGAACTTGAAGGGCAGCGGCGGCGCCTTGGGCGTGGCCTTGGTCGCGGCTATCGGCGCGGCTACCGGCGGTGGAGGCGGCGGCGCCACGTACCAGCTCTGCGCGGCGAACAGGTCGGCGGCCGGCACCGCCACCGGGGCCACAGCCTCCGCCGGAGCCGCCTCGGCCGGCGCGGCCTGCGGCTTCGCCACGGCCGGACGGACGCTGCGCGGCATGGCCTGGGGTTCGGCGTGCTCGCCGAAGAATTCGGGCGCCACCGCGAGGACGGCGGCCGAGCCGAGGAATGCCAACCAGAACAGACGGCGTGCCATGGTCACCTCGCCAGATACAGGGTCATGCGGACGCGCCCCTCGAGATCCGAGTCGGCGATCTGCTTGCGTTGCAGGTCCACCTCTTCCAGGGCCAGGGCCGGCAGTTGCGCCTGCAGGCCGTGGAGGAAACGGCGCAGCTGCGGGTAGCTGCCGCGCACCGGCAGCAGCACCTGGTAGCGCGCCAGGCGGGTCTTCGGATCGAGCCCGAGGGCGTATTCGCCACGGGCCAGGGCGATGCCCTCCTGCTGGGCCAGGGCGTAGATGCGGTCGATAGCGCCGGTGGCGTCCAGCTGCGCCGGCAGGTTGCGGCGCAAGTCCTCCAGCTGCGCCGAGGGCGCCAGACCCGGCAGCGGTTTGCCGGGGGCGTCGTCGCGGGCGGCGGCCAGTTGGGCGCGATCCTCGACGAGCCGGGCCTCCAGGTCGGCCAGGGCCTCGCGCGCCGGCAGCAGCCCGAGCAGGGCATGGCCCAGGGCCAGGACCAGCAGCGCGGCGCCGGCCAGCCCCGGCCAGCCGAGGCGGCGGGCGTGCTCGACGAGGATCAGCCTAGGGACGCGCATCCTTCACCCCCCAGGTCGCCAGCAGGTTGAAGCGGATGGGGCGTTCGGCCTGCTCGGTGACCATCTCGTGGTTGAGCAGGGACACGTCGCTCAGGGCGTCGCTCTCCTCCAGTTCGCGGTGGAAGGCCAGCATGGCCGGCAGGTCGCGGGCCTCGGCGGCGATGCGCAGCTGGCCCTTGCGCGCATCCGGCGCCAGGGACAGCAGGGCGATGTCCTTGCGCGACTGGGCTTCGAGCATGGCGAACAGGCCGTCCCAGGGCAGGTTCATCTGCGCGGTGATGCGGCGCATTTCCGCCAGGCTGGCGGCACGGACCTTCTCGTCGCCGGCGGACAAGGGCGCCTGGCGCAGGCCGCGCTTCTGCAGCTGCTGCTCGACACGCTGCAGCTCGGCACCGCGCGCCTCGGCCTCGCGGGCGGTTTGCAGGTGGGCGACCAGCATCAGCGCGCCCATCAGCATGCCGCCGCCCAGCAGCAGCCAGCCGGGAACACTGGAGACCGGGTTGTGCTGGAAGTCGAGGTCGATCGGGCGCATATCAGTTCACCGTCATCGCCATGGCGTGGAGGGGATCGCCGTCCGCCAGACCGGCGTCCAGGCGGGAGACGTTGGCCTCGACCTGGCCGGCGCGGCCCGGTGCATGCAGGTAGAGCGCGACCGGCGCGTCCTGCTCCAGGCCGTGGAGTTCGCCTTCGCGGGCGATCAGGTCGTTCAGTGCGGCATCGCTGTCGTCCAGGGCCAGCGAGCGCGCGGCGGCCCAACGGCCGCCTCGGGCCAGCAGCAGGCTGGCGCGACCGGGTTCGGCCACCAGGAAGAGGAAGTCATCCCGGGTCAACGCGCTGCGGTAGCGATTGAAGGCGCCCATCAGGTAGGGCTGCACCGAGGCCAGCCGCAGGCCGCAGGCCTTGGCCAGTACGCGCAGCTGGGCCAGCAGTTCCTCCGGCATGGCGGCAGCCAGGCGCGGGTGGCCGGCGGCTTCCGGCGACAGGCGCAGGCTCCAGCCTTCGCCCAGGGCGCCGTAGATGTCCTCGAAGCACAGGCGCGCATAGCCGGCCAGTTCCTCGGGGCTGTTGATCGCGTCGCTCCAGGGCACCAGGCAGAAGCGCGTGTAATGGCTGCCGAGCACCACCCGCAGGCTGGCCCGCCCCGGCCTGCGTTGCCCCAGCAAGGGCTCCAGCGCGACCAGGGCGGCTGGCCAGCGCAGGCCGCCGACCGGCTCGAAGTCGGCGCTGCCCAGCCACTGGCGGTCGCGGTGGCGGTACAGGCCCACGCTGCGCGGGCCGAGTACGGCGGTGTAGGCCTCAGGCGACAAAGGTGACACGGTTGATCTCCTCCAGCGTGGTGCGGCCTTCGCGGACCAGGTCCAGGGCCGAGGTGCGCAGCAGGCGCAGGCCGCGCTTGACCGCCAGCTCCTTGATGCGGCCGATGGGCTGGCGCTCGATGATCAGTTGGCGGATGTCGTCGTCCAGGCGCAGCAGTTCGGCGATAGCGGTGCGCCCGCGGTAGCCGGTGCCACGGCAGCGGCCGCAGCCCGGGCAGTTGATGAAGCGGTACTGGTGGGCGCTGGCCGGGTCGATGCCGGAGGCCAGCAGTTCTTCCTCGGAGGGCTGCACGACCTCGGCGCAACTCGGGCAGCCCAGGCGGATCAGGCGCTGGGCGAGCACGGCGTTGAGGGCCGAGACGAAGCTGTAGGGGTCCACTTCCATCTGGCTGAAGCGGCCGATCACGTCGAACACGTTGTTGGCGTGGATGGTGGTGAACACCAGGTGGCCGGTGAGGGCCGACTGCACGGCGATCTGCGCGGTGTCGGGGTCGCGGATCTCGCCGACCATGATCTTGTCCGGGTCGTGGCGCAGGATGGAGCGCAGGCCGCGGGAAAAGGTCAGGCCTTTCTTCTCGTTGACCGGGATCTGCAGCACGCCGGGGAGCTGGTACTCCACCGGGTCTTCGATGGTGATGATCTTGTCCACGCCGTGGTTGATCTCGGTGATCATGGCGTACAGCGTGGTGGTCTTGCCGCTGCCGGTGGGGCCGGTGACCAGCACCATGCCGTAGGG
>RCUT01000120.1_pt1 | contig 42645 bp, 39 predicted proteins | sample 2166171 | NCBI WGS metagenome assembly RCUT01 (sample SAMN09932757, study PRJNA488358) | compost metagenome | isolation source: compost soil in 4-hydroxybenzoic | place: Germany: Experimental Botanical Garden | reverse complement strand
CGGTTCGCCATTACGGCCAATCGCGCCCGGACATGGCTGAAGGCTGCAAAGAACGTTTTGACTGGGAATTTCTCAAGTTTGTCGCCAATTATCGAAAAAATGGCCGCATTCAGGCGCTTTCCTTCTTAGAAAAGGCTCCTACTCACCTGCAAAAACACCATTTGCGCAATCCGGCCGATGTGAAACGTTTTCTCTCTAAAGCAGAGCACGAAATATTCCTAAAAAATTGATGCTTAGAAATTACATTAAATCAACAAAGCCCCACCTAAAATAACAATATTGCTAGCAGTGCGGGCAAGTTCTCTGAATGCTATATTTGCAATGTCTCCCAAGACTTGACGCTGGCGCGTGGCGCGATAGCCCATCAGTACAGCGCGAATTTACATGCACTCGGATAGCGGAACGTTAGTTCGGGCCGTTTGGGTAATCTTGTCCGGATTTCCGGTTTTCGCAGCTCTGGAGTTAAACGTGGCTGATATCGCAGATAGCGCCTCCCCGCTTGCCGATGTGACCAGCGCAATGGGTTTCGATCGTCATCGTCTTTATGAGGACGCGATCGCCATGCTGATAGGCACCTCATTCATTGCCTTGGGCATTACGCTTTACAGTCAAGCAACGCTGATGACAGGCAGCACCGCAGGCATCGCCCTTTTGATCCAGTATGCTACCGGCATCGGATTTGGCCTGCTCTATTTTCTGATCAATCTGCCATTCTATTATTTCGCAGCAAAGCGTATGGGCTGGCCGTTTACGATCAGGACATTCATCGCGGTCGCGCTCATGTCGTTCTTCGCAAAAGTCATACCTCTGTGCGTTGATTTCAGTTCAATTAACCCACTCTTTGCAGCACTCATGGGCGGCACCTTGATGGGAATGGGGGTATTAGCGCTATTTCGTCACCGCTCCGGTGTTGGCGGCGTCAACATTCTCGCCCTTTATTTACAGGACGCCTACGGGATTCGCGCTGGCTGGTTTCAGCTTGGACTCGATGTCCTCATCATGTTTGGATCGCTGTTTTTCATTCCTCTGGAAAATATGCTGCTCTCGCTGGTAGGGGCGATAGCGATGAACGTCATCATTGCGATCAACCACAAGCCGGGGCGTTATCTTGGCATAAGCTAACAAAAAGCCGCCTGATGAGGCGGCTTTTTTGTCAGTGCGTCGAGCAATTTTAGTGCGCTGTCATCCACTCACGCGCACCACGAAGAGCTGCAGCGAGTTCAGTTTTGCTCATGGTCGCAGCGACCTGATTGCGCATGCGCTCGGCTTTCTGATTGCCGCGAATGGCAGCGATATTGAGCCACTTATGTGCTTCGACGACATCGATTTCACAGTCACGACCAATAGCGTATTTCAAACCCATCTCAAGCAGAATGCGATCCTGGGAACCTGCTTTGTCGTGCTGCGTAACGCTCTGAAACTGTGTCATTTTTCTTTGTCCCTGTTAAATCCCGAGAACCGTCCGCTCTTTGTTTCCAAGACTGGCTTTCACCGTCCCGGAACTGTCGGATCTGTCGTTCCGTTCATGGTCTTTAAGATAAGCGACAGGACTAAAATGCACGTTAAACCAGATGCTTAACAAGCGGACAACGAAATCCCAACAAGGAGTAAATTTGGGAATTCGTTAAACATCCAAGCCGTCCGAATTACAGCGTTTTTCCGAAATGGCTATGTTTTCTGCATCCTCGCCTGGAAACCAGATGATAACCATAGTGCAGATTGGCTTCGTTCAGAATGTTGCCGTCAGCGAATTCGAACACGCAAATTATCCCTCTTCCGCTGAGGCAAAAACTGGATTACGTTTACGTTTGCGTAAGTATTCTGCAAGGCTGTGAGCCTTGTGGCATTTTGGGAGGAATGCATGATCCGCAATTTTATTATGGGAATGACAGCAGCTGTTGCATTGACTGCAGGCCTGTCCGCACCGGCGTTCGCTGAAGAAGCCATTGTCGGCACATGGAAGCGCCCGAACGGCACGATCATCAGCTATGCAGCATGTGGCGGCGGCAAATATTGCGGCACGGTGCAGACAGGTGAATATAAGGGCAAGTCAATCGGCTCGATGTCCGGCAAAGACGGCACCTACAAGGGCGAAGTCAACAAGCTCGATGAAGGCAAGACCTATACCGGCAAGGCCAGCGTCAAGGGCAATACGCTATCGCTCTCTGGCTGCGTTATGGGCGGACTGATCTGCAAGAGCGAAAGTCTCACGCGCCAATAAGCAAACAAAAAAGGCGGCTTCTCAGCCGCCTTTTTAAATTAGCGGGCCTTCTGGCCGAACAGGATTTTCTGCGCTTCCTTGTCATTGGCCAGATTAGATTTTTCTCGCTCTTCCTTGCCAACCACGAGACCACGCTGCACAGCAGGACGTGCGTTCATCGTTTCATGCCAGCGCTTGAGGTTCGGAAAGTCTTCCAGCTTCTGATCGTAATTCTTGTAAGCATTGATCCAGCCAATGCTTGCCATGTCAGCGATAGAATATTCGCCTGCGATATAGTCTTTGCCTTCAAGCTGCCGATTGAGCACGCCGTAGAGGCGATTGACCTCGTTTGTATAGCGGTCGATGCCATATTGCACCTTTTCCGGCGCATAAACACGGAAGTGGCCAGCCTGTCCCGACATGGGTCCAAGTCCACCCATCTGCCACATCAGCCATTCATCGACGGCCACGCGCTTGCGTTCATCGGTCGGATAGAACTTGTCGAACTTGCGGCCGAGATATTGCAGAATGGCACCCGATTCAAACACCGAGATCGGCTCGCCGCCCGGACCTTCGGGATCCACGATGGCTGGCATACGATTATTCGGCGCTATTTTGAGAAAGTCCGGCTGGAACTGATCGCCTTTGCCGATATTCACATATTTGACTTCGTAGGGAACACCTAGCTCCTCCAGCATAATGCTGATTTTGAAGCCGTTCGGGGTCGGCCAATAGTAAAGCTCAATGGGTTTTGTCTGCTCAGCCATGGGTATCTGTCTCCCGCTTTCTTGGCTTTGTCCGTATTTCCAATGCGGGTTAACATAAGCGCCGTGCGGCCCGGCACAAGTGCGAAGCGATCAAGTTAGTGAAACATCAATATTTTTGAACGCCGGATGAATGCAGCTCTCAGGAGCAGTTCAGGTCGCATCCTTAAACTCAAGCCCGTAAAGCAAACGATTTTGAAGCTGGGGGAATTATGCTGCTGTGGCGCGTTACAATTGTCTGTTTAATGATTGCCGGCTTTGCGATCATTGCTGGCCTTTTCGTTGATCGCAAATATGACGTTTATCGTGATCAGCCAGTCGTTGGCCCCATTACAGCGATGCATCTCAAGCATGTGAGCGGAGACCAACAATTATGATGTCTCGCTTCCGTATCTCCGCAGGCATTGCACTTCGCGTTCTGCTGTTCACGGCTGTATTCACCGGGCCTGCTGCAACATTCGCTTATACGCAAATTGGTCAGAAAGCACATATGAGCGGAGTGGGTCTTGTGCTTTATGTGAGCCTGCAAAGAAGTGCGTAAACAGGGACATGCGACTGTCATGGAGTTTGCTATACTAAGCCATGACACAGCGAATCGAACAACCTTTTCTCACAGAGATAAAAACGCCTCCTTTCGTGGAACCGGCGGTTTTCACCGATGCCAGCGCGGCAGTTGTCGCGCTGCGCAAGCTTTATGATCGCAATACAGAATTCCTGCGCAAAGCTTTTGAGCAGCTTGCACGCGGCGAAGTTCGCCCGCAACGCTACCGCGCGTTTTATCCCGAAATTTGCCTGTCCACCTCCAGCTTTGCTCATGTGGATACACGTCTCGCTTTCGGTCATGTAACCATGCCCGGCGACTATTCGGCAACGATCACCCGGCCTGATCTGTTCGAGCATTATCTCAACGAACAGATTCGCCTTCTGATGCGCAATCATGGCGTGACAGTCACTGTTCGGGAATCGGCCACGCCAATTCCTATTCATTTTGCTTTCATTGAAGGCACCTATGTCGAGGCATCGGTTGCCAACGCCTTCACGCATCCGCTGCGCGATCTTTTCGATGTGCCGGATCTTGCCGCAACCGACGACAAGATCGTTAATGCTGACTTCGATCCAATTCCCGGCGAGCCGATGCCTCTTGCGCCGTTTACGGCACAGCGCGTCGATTATTCGCTGCACCGCCTTGCGCACTACACGGCAACAAGCCCCAAGCATTTCCAGAATTTCGTGCTGTTCACGAACTATCAGTTCTACATGGATGAATTCTGTGATTATGCCCGCAGGCTCATGGCGGAAGGCGGCGGCGGATATGACAGCTTCGTCGAGCCGGGAAATGCGATAACGCGTGCAGGTGAATCTGCGCCGAGCAGCGGAGTTCCATTACAACGATTGCCGCAGATGCCCGCCTATCATCTGCAACGCGGTGATCATTCGGGCATCACCATGGTCAATATTGGCGTTGGCCCGTCCAATGCCAAAACCATTACCGACCACATTGCAGTGCTGCGGCCGCATGCGTGGCTGATGCTGGGCCATTGTGCAGGTCTGCGTAACAGCCAGCAGCTCGGCGATTATGTGCTGGCGCATGCCTATATGCGTGAAGATCACGTCCTCGATGACGACCTTCCGGCATGGGTGCCTCTGCCAGCCCTTGCAGAAATTCAGGTGGCACTTGAAGAAGCCGTCGAGGAAATCACCGGTCTTGAAGGTTATGATCTCAAGCGCATCATGCGCACCGGCACGGTCGCGACAATCGACAATCGTAACTGGGAGCTTCGCGACCAGCGCGGCCCGGTCCAACGTCTTTCACAGGCGCGTGCGGTCGCGCTCGATATGGAATCGGCCACAATTGCGGCCAATGGTTTTCGCTTCCGCGTTCCCTATGGCACGCTTCTCTGCGTTTCCGACAAACCGCTTCATGGTGAACTGAAGCTGCCGGGCATGGCGACTGAGTTCTATAAGCGTCAAGTCGCCCAGCACTTGCAGATCGGTATTCGTGCGATGGAAAAAATCGCAGCGATGCCGGATGAGAGGCTGCATTCACGCAAACTCAGAAGCTTCTACGAGACTGCCTTCCAGTAAAAATAAGTCCGTAGGGCAATAGATGATTAGGGCAGTATGTTTTTCGCGAATACATACTGCCCTCTCTCCATCATCGCGCCGTAATCAATCGCTAATCGAGCATGATGTCAAAACGCCGCGAAAACCTTTCATTTTTCCTGCTGATCATCGCTGTTCTGGTGTCAGTTCCACTCGTGCTTGGTTTTCTCGGATCAGCACACCCGGCGCTTGATTCATTTGCGCATTTCCGCCCATATCTCGCAATTCTGATGGGGCTGCTCGCGCTCCCGCTTCTGTTCTCAACGATGCGGCGCGAAGGTGCGATGATCCTGTTGTTTGCGATCCTTGCTTTCGGCACGACATTGGGAGCGACACGCAACCTGCTAGATGGATCATCCTCGGCACAAGCCAATGTTCCAACGACTGGCGCACGCTACAGTCTGGTGCAGATTAATCTGCGCTACAATAATCCTGAGCCAAAGCGCGTCCTACAAATGGTTGCGCAGGAAAAGCCAGATGTCATCACTTATCAGGAAGCTGGTACAGACTGGACCATGTGGATCGACATTCTGAAGGGCACGTATCCTTATCACTTTGAGTGTCGCAAGGATGGAAGCAACATGGGTGTCGGTATTCTTTCCCGCCGACCATTCAGTGAAGGTAGCGAACAGACCTGCCTTGGGGATGATCGCCTTGCCATGACTTCCATCGACTTCAGTGGCACAAGGGTCAATGTCGCAGCTTACCACTCGATCCTGCCATGGCCTTTTGGCCAGGCGACTATTATCGGTGCGCTGGTGCCGGAACTGCAGAAGATTAGCGGCCCTTCGATCATTGCCGGTGATTTCAACGCCACGCCATGGAGCAATGCAGTCCATCGTATCGAAAAAGCTTCAGGGACGAAGGCTGTCACTGGCATTGGCGGCACATGGATGCCGCAAAGCCTGTCCGTAAAGCTCGCGCCTTTTATCGGCCTGCCGATCGACCAGATTTTGGTGAGCCACGAGATTGAGAAACCTGTCGCCGCTTCGCGTGAAGAAGCTGGTTCCGATCACCTGCCTGTAAGGCTCGAGTTTTCGGTTCCAATGTCAGTGCATCCAGATGCTGACGAGCCGGAAACTCAATCCGTTATGCTCCAATAAAAAAGGCGGTTTTAAACCGCCTTTTTCAATTCTGCTTTCCCGTAAACATTACATGTTCACGTAAACCGGTCCTTCGCCGACATTCCTCATACGCATTATCCGGACGCAAAACCGCTACGCACTTTTGCTGGAAATACTCTGACGGCGGTCGAGACGGACACAGTTCCCGCAAACATTACATGTTCACGTAAACCGGTCCTTCGCCGCCTTGTGGCGGAACCCAGTTGATGTTCTGGTTCGGGTCCTTGATATCGCAAGTTTTGCAATGCACGCAGTTCTGCGCGTTGATCACAAAGCGAACATCCTTTGCCTGCGGATCAGCCGCGGAATTGCCGTCGGCATCCACCCATTCATAAACGCCCGCCGGGCAGTAACGCGTCGATGGACCTGCAAAGACATCATGTTCTGATGTCTGCTGCAGCTTCATATCAGCGACCTGCAGATGCACAGGCTCGTTTTCGTCGTGGTTGGTGTTCGAAAGAAACACTGACGAAAGACGATCAAAGGTCAGCACACCATCCGGCTTCGGATAATCGATCTTCTTGTGCTTTGCTGCTGGCTCAAGGCTTTGCGCATCGTTCTTGCCATGCTTCAGCGTGCCGAAAAATGAGAAACCAAACAGCTGATTGGTCCACATATCGAGGCCACCGAGAGCAACACCAACAACCGTGCCGAACTTCGACCAAAGCGGCTTCACATTGCGGACCTTCTTGAGATCCTTGCCGATGGCGCTGTTACGCCAGCTGTTTTCGATTTCAATCGGCTCATCATTGGCACGACCAGCGGCCAAAGCTTCCGCAATCTTGTCGGCAGCGAGAATGCCCGACAGAACTGCGTTATGACTGCCCTTGATGCGGGGAACGTTGACGAAGCCAGCCGAACAGCCGATCAGCGCACCACCCGGGAAGGACAGTTTTGGCACTGACTGGAAGCCACCTTCGGTAATCGCGCGCGCGCCATAAGAAAGGCGTTTGCCACCCTCGAATGTATCGCGGATCGCTGGATGGGTCTTGAAGCGCTGAAATTCCTCAAACGGCGACAGATACGGGTTCTTGTAGTTGAGATGTAGCACGAAGCCGACCGCTACCATATTGTCTTCAAGATGATAGAGGAACGAGCCGCCACCCGTCTTCATATCGAGCGGCCAGCCAAACGAATGCTGCACCAGACCCGGCTTATGCTTGGATGGATCAACCTGCCAGAGCTCCTTGAGGCCGATACCAAACTTGGCTGGTTCACGACCTTCATCAAGCTTGAACTTCGTGATCAGTTCCTTTGCCAGCGAGCCGCGTGCACCTTCACCGATCAGAACATATTTGCCGAGCAGCGCCATACCGCGTGTGTAGTTTGGACCGTGCGAGCCATCACGCTCGACGCCCATATCACCAGTAGCAACACCGATTACAGCGCCTTCATCATTATAAAGCACTTCCGTGGCAGCAAAGCCCGGATAGATTTCAACACCAAGCTCTTCAGCCTTAGTGCCAAGCCAGCGGCAGACATTGCCGAGCGACACAATGTAATTGCCATGATTGTTCATCAATGGCGGCATGGCGAAATTTGGCAGACGCACCGAACCCGCAGGACCAAGCAGCAGGAAATGGTCGGCGGTCACAGGGGTCTTGAACGGATGCCCCTCTTCCTCACGCCAGCCTGGCAGAAGCTGATCGATACCACTTGGATCAACGACGGCGCCCGACAGGATATGCGCGCCAACTTCCCCGCCCTTTTCAAGAACGACGACTGAAAGCTCAGGATTGATTTGTTTGAAACGGATGGCCGCAGCAAGACCGGCAGGGCCTGCGCCAACAATCACAATATCAAATTCCATGCTCTCGCGCTCGGGAAGCTCCTGGCTCGCGATTGCTGGGGCTTCGGACATTTGTGCCTCCGTCGGGTTTACATTTTCCCTCACTATTTCAGCGCGAGTAATGCATCCAATTGTTTTTGCTCATGAACCTATCGCGAATGGGGATAAACCATATTCGGACAGGCCTTGTTTCCCCTTTAGAACGCTATGCGTCCTGGTGGCTTTACCCTCTCGCAGAGTTAAAGACTGTCGCATATGCGTCCAATTGTCCAAAACCGTTGCGAAATGCACCGCTATAATATTTACCTTAACGTAAACGTCAATTTCTAAACGGTCATATGGTCAGTTATAGGCTATTGTGACGCAACGCGGGATCTTTTCATCAGATAAATCGGCTCCCGCATTTGGAAAGCGCATAGATTAAATTCCACGCATACCTACATCTCATCTTGGTGGGTTTCGAACTCAACCCAGTGGACTAATCTCCCAGAGGAGGCCGCCCCCACTTTTGGGAGACATGCTTTAATCACTCTATGAACCGGAATTATGCGCTGCGCTCTTGCAATCGACGTCAAAATTCGCCACCTCAATCTGTGAGGTAAAAACATGATTGATGACCGGGAAACACTGGATATGGAAGGTCTGCTCCGCTTTTATGCGGAAGCGGGCGTTGACATGCCGCTTTCCGATACACCCATCGATCGCTTTGCGGAACCGCAGCGCCAGTCGGCCCGACCGGCACCAGCGCAAGAAAACAGACTTGCCACGCCAGCAGACCACACGCGTCCACAACAACAGCCCCGCCAAGCAGCAGTCCCCTCGCCCACCAGCCGTCCTGTGCAGGCTGCAACCGATGTTCCGGACGGCGCGCAGATTGCTCTCGCTCGCGAAGCAGCGGCACAGGCTTCCACGCTGGAAGAACTGCGCGAAAAGCTTGCGGCCTTCGACGGCTGCAATCTGAAATTTACAGCGAAGAACCTTTGCTTCGCTGACGGAGACCCATCATCCGACGTCATGTTCATCGGCGAAGCTCCGGGGCGTGATGAGGACATAGAAGGGCTGCCATTCGTCGGCAAATCCGGGCAGCTTCTCAATCGGATGATCGAGGCCATCGGCCTCAAGCGCGAGAACGTCTATATCGCCAACACAATTCCATGGCGCCCGCCGGGCAATCGGACTCCTACACCGGTCGAGACCGAACTGTGCCGTCCATTTATTGAACGCCAGATTGAACTTGTAGCACCCAAAATACTCGTCGCGCTTGGCGGTCCTGCAGGTAAGGCGCTGACAGGCGCAACCGAAGGCATCCTGCGCCTGCGCGGTAACTGGAAAGTGCATCGCACGCCTTCGGGCATTGAAATTCCTGTTATGCCGACATTGCATCCGGCTTATCTGCTGCGCACGCCCGCACAAAAGCGCTTTGCCTGGCGTGATTTTCTCGCAGTTAAAATGAAGCTCTCCGAATTAGGCAATTGATATTCCATCATTTCAGTGGCATCGCCAGCGGGACTGTCACCAACATGCCGCAAACATGCAGTAGTTCGCATTTTGAACGACGCCTGACGGTAACAGGTATTCTTTAAATATAGTCCTCGTGGACAATAAAGCCCTTCGTGGAGTTTCTCATGGCTGGACAGCTCCTGCCCATAGCTGCCTTGCTGGCAAGCACGTTTCTCATGCTGCTTGCAGGTGGGCTTGCGGGTATTCTTCTGCCTATCCGCGGCGGGATCGAAGGCTGGTCAACCACGACCATAGGCTGGATGGGAACGTCCTATTCACTCGCCTTCACATTGGGCTGCATCCTGATCCCGCATCTGGTGCGGCGCGTCGGGCATGTGCGCGTGTTTTCAGCCTTGCTGACACTGCTCTCCATTGCACTGCTCCTGCATTCACTGATCATAAGCCCATATGCCTGGATGATCTTTCGCGGTATTGCAGGCTTCTCGCTTGCCGGCTCCTATATGATTATCGAAAGCTGGCTGAATGAGCGCGTCACAAATGAAACGCGCGGCAAGATTTTCTCGATCTATATGATCATCACGATGCTTGGCCTGATGTGCGGGCAATATATCCTGCCGTTTGGCGATGCGACAACCGTCACGCTCTTCATCGTCTGCGCCATAATCTATGCCAGTGCCCTGCTTCCGACCACACTTTCAAGCGCACAATCACCCAACCCGCTGACACAGGCTTCGCTGGATCTGAAAGGTCTCTATAGACGCTCTCCGGCTGCAGCCGTCGGTTCGTTCATTGCGGGCATCGTCGCCGGTACATGGAGCTTCCTTGCCGCAATCTATGGCGAAATGAATGGGCTATCGACCTTTGGCATTGCGACCATGCTTGCCTGCGCCATGATCGGCGGCGCTATCTTTCAGTACCCGCTTGGCCGTGCATCGGACCTGGTAGACCGTCGCATTGTGATGGTCATCGCAGGTATAATCGGCTTTCTGCTGTCCGCCGTCATGCTGATTGCTCACCCGACGTCCCCTTATGCACTTTACATGATGATGTTTCTGTTCGGCTCGGTGCTCTACCCGATCTATAGTCTCAATGTGGCGCACGCCAATGACTATGCCGATGCCAGCGAATTCGTGAAAATCTCAGGCGGGTTATTGATTATTTATGGCTGCGGCAGCGTAGTTGGACCAGCGATTTCCGGCCCTATGATGGATCTGATTGGTGCATCCGGCTTCTTCGTGACCATGGCTGTTGCTTACGCCGTCTATGGATTACACGCTTTCTGGCGCATACGCCGGTTCGAACGACCCGCAATCAGTGATCAGAAGACGGAGTTCAAATTCCATACACCCGATGGTCAGTCAACACCGGAAACGATGCAGCTCGACCCGCGCGCCGAAGGAACGCCGGGTCAAGCATAGGTTTTACTGCGCCTGTTGAGGTGTATTAGCCTTGTGCGGTTCGATCGCCAGCTGATGCTCGCGATAGATGATATAGCCGCCAGCTGCCATCACGATTGCACTGCCTAAAAGCATTTCAAAGGTCGGAATATCACCAAAAAACAGGAAACCGATCCCCAGACCCAGCAGCATTGACGTGTATTCAAATGGCGCAATCGTGCTCATCGGCGCGTGCCGATAGCATTCAGTAAGCAGGATTTGAGCGATACCGCCAGCGATACCTGCACCGATCAGCATTGCGAGCTGTGGCAAGGTTGGCATGACCCAGCCAAACGGGATGCTGAACAGCGCAATGATACTGGCGGAAATCGAGAAATAAATAACGATTGTCGATGTGCGCTCCGTCTGCACGAGACGACGAACCAGCATCATCGCAAAGGCAGCCATGACCGCCCCGCCGAGAGCTGCGAGCGCTCCCATGGCTTCATTGCGCCCGACATTGCCTTCGGCAAATAATGTCATGCGTGGCCAGATAATAATCATGACGCCAAAAAGGCCAATAATCACCGCGCTCCAGCGATAAAGCCTGACGACTTCATGCAGGATAAGAGCGCCCAGCACCACAGCAATAAGAGGCGACGCGTAATTGATCGCGATTGCTTCAGGCAAAGGCAGCTTGGTCAGCGCATAAAAGCTCAACGACATAGCGCCTACACCAACCATTCCGCGCCAGAAATGGCTGAATCCGTGGTGCGTTTGAAGAATGCCAGAGAGTTGCCCGCGCAACGCAAAGTAAACAAGGATCGCAAGCACTGCGAAGAATGAGCGGAAGAAGATCAACTGACCAAGCGGAATGCCCTCGGCAGCCTTGAGCAAGGTCGACATTCCCACAAAAACAGCAACCGAAGCGACTTTAAGGCTGATCCCCAACATTGGGTTATTCTGAAGCAGATCAGGCTCGATGGTTTCACTGACCTGAGCATTTGCGGAGACCGCGTCCGGAAGGGACTTCACAACGCAATTCCTTAAACGGGAGATATGGGGCAAGGCGGGAAATTACAGTTATTGCGCTATCCATAGGCCTGTTCGCAATAAAGTGCCAGCCAAGCAAAGATCAGCACGCAAAAAATATTGAACAACTTCGCTTTTCTTGTCGTTTGCTAAAAAGCCGGATACGACTCTAGTGGTTTGATTCCGAAATTTGCATCCCTCGATACAGACGTTAAACAAATTTCGGAATTCAAAAACAACTAGTAAGCATATGAATCTAGTGGATTTTTCGAATTTGACGTTTGAAAGAGCGTGGATGTTGATCGTGATCCAAACGTCAAATTCAATCCACTAGCATCGAAGCGCTTGGAGCGCCTTTCGATTTGATTAAATCAAATCGACGCTCTCATCGTTTATTTTAACGCGTGTCTTATCCGAAAGCGGTTTCACACTTTCGGGCTGCGCTCCACAGAAGAGTTTCGCAATGCGTACTGAAACTGGCCAGACATTCCGCCTCGAAGATTATCGCCCGACCCCTTACGCCATACCAGAAACGAAACTCGACTTCATACTTGAGCCGGAAAAGACAATCGTTCGTGCCCAACTGACAATCGAGCGGCGCGCGGATACTGTCAGGGGGACCCCGCTTATTCTGGACGGCGACGAACTGAAATTGATCTGCTTGCGCCTGAATGGAGCGCCAGTTGGCGACAACGGCTATTCAGCAACGCCCGACCGGCTCGAAATCACCGACCTGCCTGATGCAGATCGTTTTACATTGGAAATCGTCACCGAAGTGAATCCAACGACAAATCGTCAGCTCTCGGGGCTTTATCGATCGAGCGATGTCTATTGCACGCAGTGTGAAGCAGAAGGTTTCCGCCGCATCACCTATTATTATGACCGGCCGGACGTGCTTTCCGTTTATACCGTACACATCGATGCCGAAAAGGCAGCCGCCCCGATTTTGCTCGCGAATGGCAATCCCGTTAAACACGGTATTGTGGCAAACAATGCTAGTCGGCATTTTGCTGTCTGGCATGACCCGCATCCAAAGCCATCCTATCTGTTTGCCCTTGTCGCGGGCTCACTTGATGTCGTGAAGGACCATTTCACCACACTATCAGGACGCCCGGTCGATCTCGCCATTTATGTCGAACACGGTAAGCAGGACCGCGCGCTTTACGCTATGGATGCGCTCAAACGCTCTATGCGTTGGGACGAGGAAAAATTCGGCCGCGAGTATGATCTCGACGTCTTCAATATCGTTGCGGTTTCCGACTTCAACATGGGAGCGATGGAAAACAAGGGCCTCAATGTCTTCAATGACAAATACGTGCTGGCCGACTCCGATACGGCAACGGATGTGGATTATGCAGGCATCGAAGCTGTTATTGCACACGAGTATTTTCACAACTGGACCGGCAACCGCATTACCTGCCGCGACTGGTTCCAGCTTTGCCTGAAAGAAGGTCTGACGGTCTATCGCGATCATGAATTTTCTGCGGATGAGCGTTCGCGCCCAGTGAAACGCATCGCCGAAGTAAAGATCCTGAAAGCACAGCAGTTCCCGGAAGATAGCGGTCCCCTTTCGCATCCGGTACGCCCTCGCGAATATAGCGAGATCAACAATTTCTACACGGCGACCGTTTATGAAAAAGGCTCGGAAGTAGTGCGCATGATCCGCACCATCATCGGGCCTGAACTGTTCCGTAAAGGCATGGACCTTTATTTCGAACGTCATGACGGTGATGCGGCAACCATTGAAGACTTCATCAAGGTCTTTGCCGATGTTTCGGGACAGGACTTCTCACAATTCTCATTGTGGTACGATCAGTCCGGGACGCCGAAAGTCGAAGCGAGCTTCGACTTTAATGCGGCAAAAGAGACGTTCACTGTTGAATTTGTACAGTCGCTTGCACCAACTCCCGGACAGGCAACAAAAAAGCCAATGCATATTCCTATCGCTTTCGGTCTTTTGGGATCAGATGGCAAAGATATTCAGCCTTCATCAGTCGAGGGTGGCGATGTTCATGATGGCGTTATCCATCTTCATAAGGCCTCGGAAACCATTGTCTTTCATGGCATCAGGGAACGCCCGGTCCCGTCACTGCTGCGCGGCTTTTCCGCGCCAATCAATCTGGTCTCCCCGCTTGATGCAGAAGACCGTATATTCCTGGCATTGAACGACAGCGATCCCGTCGCCCGGTGGCAAGCGCTGACCGGCATTTTCACGCAAGCCCTGCTGGACGGTGCCAAGCGTGTACGGGGCGGGTATGAACCGGAGGCGGACGACAGGATCATTGAGCTTGCTGGACGGGTTGCCTCCGATGAAACGCTTGACGCGGCCTTCCGTGCACTCTGCCTGACCCTACCGACAGAGAGCGATATCGCACGCGAGATGGGTCACAATGTTGACCCTGATGCAATTTGCGCAAGCCGCGATCACCTCATCGCGGCAATCGTATCCGCCTATTCGGATGACTTCGCATCGCTTTATGCAAGCTTGCAGCAAGAAGGTACGTTCTCCCCTGATGCTGTATCGGCTGGCAAACGCGCATTGCGCAATGTGCTGCTCGACTATCTCAGCCGATATGAAAACAGCCCTGCCCGTGCTGCCCAACAGTTTGCCGACGGCGATAACATGACTGATCGTGCGGCAGCTCTCAGCGTATTGGTGCATCGCTTCGGAGACAGCCATGAAGCTCAGGGAGCGCTTGCATCATTTGAAAAGCGGTTTGGTGACGACGGATTGGTGATGGACAAGTGGTTCATCGTGCAAGCAACACGTCCCGGCGAAAAAGCACTTGATGCTGTCCGCGCGCTCACCAGGCACAAGCTGCTTTCGTTCGACAATCCGAACCGCGTGCGCGCGCTGATCGGGGCGTTCTCAGCCAGCAACCCGACGGGGTTCAATCGCAAGGATGGCGCGGCTTACACTTTCTTCGCCGATATCATTCTGGCAATCGATCCGGAAAATCCACAGCTTGCAGCGCGTCTTCTCACCGCCTTGCGTTCCTGGCGTTCGCTGGAAGACACACGTCGTGAACATGCTCGCGCTGCATTGGCTCGTATTGCCGGTACACCGAAGCTTTCGACCGATCTTCGCGACATCGTGGACAGAACCCTCGCTTGATTCGCGAATCATATATCGCGACATACTGATTCGTTATACCCGGCCCCGAAATGGGCCGGGCACGACCGTTCCGCCATTGTTCAAGCAGAGCCGTATAAAACCTGCCAAGGCTTACGGCTTTCATGAGTCTTTTCATGATGTTAGATGCGCACCTTCTCAAACTGATTCCGCTTAACAGATTGAGATTCAACGGAAAAACCAAACGCGCAGATGGTGTTTTTTACATCTCGTTAACGAATTCGCTGGACAGCGCGAATCACTTTTGATTCATTGAAGTTGTTCGGAGACGGCGTATTCCGAAAGATTTTGAGTAGAGATTTCAGTTCACGCAGTTTCGGGCGGACAGCGCTTCTGGCGCATCTTGGGAACTGTTACGGCAAATCAAGAGGGGCCAACAGATGGCGAGCACCGACGCGTACGACGCGACGGCGGGGAAGCATCGCGACTCCGGACGGAAGCGGAAGAAGGGCAGACTCTCAGGACATGCCAAGCTTCTTGCAGGCCCTGCCTACGGCAAGTTCGTGGCGGTTGAGCCCGTATTGCGTCGTCTTGTTCCGGCCCTCATCATCATCTTTCTCATCATACTCGGCGTGGCGCGCGTGTTCTCGATGTTGTCGTGGCGCGAAGACATCGAACTGCAGCACAAGGCGGCTTTGTCTGCAACGACGGCCAATCTGGCGCAGATGATCGAGCGTGCTGCCAACGGAACGCAGGCTGGCGCGCAAATGGCGCCCAAGGAACTTGATAATACGATTGCGGAGTTTCGCTCCCGTGGTCTGTCTTCCAGCGGCATGACGATTGCTCTGGTTAATGACGATTCAGTCATCGTCACGGCTTCCGGCCCGGCAACAGACATCGTCGGCAAACAGGCCGATGATGTATTCAGCGACATCCAGCCTCTGTTCATGTTTGCGGAACGTGCTGGCGTTCTGACAGTCGTCATGAACGGAGAAGCCGCCTACGGCACGGTGTCAAAACCAATGACCGTGCCTTATGCGATCATTGCTGCAGAACCGGAAAGCACAATATTTGCTGAATGGAAACGCGCCGTATCGCTTAACGTGACGCTCTTTGCAGGCACGACCGGCGTGATGTTCGCAATTCTCTATGCCTATTTCAGTCAGGCAGCGCGTGCCCGCGAAGCCGACGATCTATCTGGCCAGATCCAGCGTCGTATTGATATGGCGCTTGCGCGTGGTCGTGGTGGTCTGTGGGATTGGGATATGGCGCGCGGACGCATCTACTGGTCGCGCTCCATGTATGAGATGCTCGGCTACGAGGCGCAGGATGCCGTGCTCGCTTTTGGCGACGTGTCGGCGATCATCAATCCTGAAGATGGCGATTTATATTCGATTGCAGAACAGGCAGCGGCTGGCGATATTTCGCATGTGGACCGTGTCTTCCGTATGCGCCATGCAGATGGTTCGTGGGTATGGATGCGGGTTCGTGCGGAGATCGCATCTGAGAATGATCTGCACCTCGTCGGCATTGCATTCGACGTCAGTGAGCAGCATCGCTTTGCGCAGCAGACGGCAGAAGCCGATATGCGTATCCGCGAAGCCATCGAGAATATTTCCGAAGCATTCGTTCTCTGGGATTCCAATAACCGTCTGGTGATGGCCAATTCCAAATTCAGCGAATATGCTGGCCTTCCGGTCTGGACACTGAAGCCCGGCGTGCCGCGCAACGAAGTTGATGCCCACACGCGTCCGTTCAGCTTTGAGCGTCGCATGGCGAATGAACATAATCGTGCAGGCGGCCAGACTTTCGAACGCCAGCTGAGCGATGGTCGTTGGCTACAGGTCAATGAACGCCGCACTCAGGACGGTGGTCTTGTTTCCATCGGCACCGACATTACCCAGATCAAGCAGCATCAGGAACGCCTGGTTGACAGTGAACGTCGACTGATGGCCACCATTCACGATCTGTCCATTGCCCGTAAGGGTGAGCGCGACCGCGTACGTGAATTGTCGGAACTGGCGCGCAAATACGGTCAGGAAAAGGAGCGCGCGGAAGCTGCAAACCGCGCCAAGTCTGAATTCCTTGCCAATATGTCTCACGAATTGCGTACGCCGCTCAATGCGATCATCGGTTTCTCCGAAATGATTCAAGCTGGCACTTTCGGGCCACTAGGCTCGGATCGCTACGAGGAATATATCAACGATATTCACACCAGCGGTAACTTCCTGCTCAACGTGATCAATGACATTCTCGATATGTCAAAGATCGAAGCGGGCCATTTCTCGCTCGACCGTGAAGAAATCGACCTCTGCCCGCTGATCAATGAAACCGTGCGCATGATTTCTCTGCAGGCAGACGAAAAGAACATCACAGTTGAGACGCGCATCGAAGAAGCCATGCAGCTCAATGCAGACCGACGGGCGGTCAAACAAGTGCTGATCAACCTTCTGTCCAACGCGGTGAAGTTCACTTCCCATAATGGTCGCATCACGGTGCGCGCACGAAAGACTGGATCAGCTCTGTTCATGACCATTCAGGATACCGGCGTCGGCATCCCGAAATCCGCTCTGCGGAAAATCGGACAGCCGTTTGAGCAGGTCGAGAACCAGTTCACAAAATCGCATACTGGCTCAGGTCTCGGACTTGCGATCACCCGCTCTCTTGCTGAACTCCATGGTGGCTGGCTGCGCATCCGTTCGACTGAAGGCATTGGAACCGTGGTTTCGGTTTGCATACCGGACCGGAGGCAGGCCATTGCCTCCAGCCAACATACTGAGATCCACGCAGCATAGTCAGTTTATCAGCTTGTCAAAACTGGCTCGAACATTTGCAGCCAGTTCCGTCAGATGATGTTCAACGCGTTTGATGTCCGGCAGTTCGGCTGCACGACAGAGAATATCAATCATTCCAGGAATGAACTCTTCACGCGTTGCATCGCTGCCAAGGCATAGACGAATTGTCTGGCTGAGATTGGTGTAGAAGCGATGCGCTTCAACCAGTGTATCAATCGTAGCCGGATCGGCGAATGAGGGGTCAAGGCCAGCGAGCACTTCCTCAGTTGCAAGAGGACGTGGCGTCTTTGCGACCTTTCCAACGAGAACCGCGAACTGCGCTATGAATTCAAGATCGACAATACCGCCGGGTTTCAGCTTGAAATCCCAATCGTCGCGCGGTGGCTTTTCCTGATAAATGAGGTCGCGCATCTCACGCACGTCCTTGGCTATTTTCCGCGTATCCCGCTTGGTGGACAGCACTTCGTCAATTTCACCCTTGATGAAATCAATGAAGGCCGCATCGCCGTGAATAGCGCGCGCGCGCGTCAGGGCCATGTGCTCCCATGTCCAAGCCTCTGTGCGCTGATACTTTCCGAATGATTCAATATGCGTAGCTACAGGACCTTTATTGCCCGATGGGCGCAATCGCATATCGACTTCGTAAAGCACACCTTCCCCGGTTGGCGCGGAAAGTGCCGCGATAAGGCGCTGTGTCAGCCGGATATAATATTGCGACGCAGCCAATGGTTTGTCGCCATCCGATTCATCCGTATCCTTATCATGGTCATAGAGTAGGATAAGATCGACATCCGAACCTGCGGTCAGTTCGCGGCTGCCAAGTTTGCCCATAGAAAGAAGCGCTACCCTGGCACCCTTTACCTTGCCATGACGCCGTTGCAGTTCAGCTTCGACGACCTCGAAGGCTTTACCGATCATCAGTTCAGCCAGATCGGAAAAGGCGCGCCCGGCACGGACGCCATCAATTGCACTTGTCAGCAGACGGATGCCAATCAGAAAGCGATGTTCGGCCGCGAATATACGCAGGCGATCCAGAACTTCCTCGAAATCAGTTGCAGCCCCCAGAAAAGCGCGCAGTCTCTCTTCAAGATAGGTGCGGGTCGGAACTTCAGAAAAAATCGCCGGATCAAGCAAACCGTCGAAAACATGCGGCTTCCGTGTAATGATTTCGGCAAGTCGTGGTGCCGCACTCATGATCATCACGAGCAGATTGAGAAGGCGCGGATTAGATTGCAGCAGGCTGAAAAGCTGGATGCCCGCAGGCAGGCCTTGCAGGAATCCATCGAAACGCAAGAGTGATTCATCTGCGCGTTTGGTGGCAGCAAAAGCCTGCAACAATGCCGGTGTCAGCTCTGTAAGGCGTTCGCGCGCTTCTGCTGATTGCGTGGCGCGATAGCGGCCGAAGTGCCATGTACGGATAACACGGCAGATATCGCTGGGACGCTCATAGCCCATAGAGGCCAGCGTTTCCAACGTACCCGGATCATCTACATCGCCGGTGAAAACGAGATTGCCGCTGGAAGAACCAAGCTCCGGCGCTTGTTCAAACAACGCCGCATAATGCTTTTCGACAACCTTGAGGGCCGACAGAAACACTTCAGAAAACTCTGCCGTATCGTCATAACCCATCATATGAGAGACGCGGGCAAAGCCTTCGTCGTCTTCCGGCAGAATATGGGTCTGCTCGTCAGCAATCATCTGGATGCGGTGTTCGACATCACGCAGGAAATAATATTCCTTGGCAAGACAATCGCGTGCTTTCTCACTGATCCAGCCACGCTCTGCAAGCTTTCCGAGCATCGGGACAGTCTGATTACCGCGCAATTCGGGGAAACGACCGCCTGCGATCAATTGTTGCGTCTGCACGAAAAATTCGATCTCGCGGATACCGCCACGACCAAGCTTCACATTATGGCCACGAATGGCGATGTCGCCATGCCCCTTATGGGCATGAATCTGTCGCTTGATGGAATGAACGTCGGCGATTGCAGCATAGTCAAGATATTTACGCCAAACATATGGAGCGAGCTCAACTAACACCTGTTTGCCAGCCTCCCGATCTCCGGCTACAGGACGCGCCTTGATCATGGCCGCGCGTTCCCAGTTCTGCCCACGCCCTTCATAGTAATGCAGGGCCGCACCAACTGGGATCGCCAAAGGCGTTGAACCCGGATCAGGACGCAAGCGCAGATCAACGCGGAAGACATAGCCGTCCGCTGTGCGATCCTGAAGAATACGCACCAGACGCCGCGTCATGCGAGAGAATGTATCAACGCATTCATATGGATCGCCAATAGCCGGACGTGTTTCATCAATAAAGACGATCAGATCAATATCAGAAGAATAATTGAGCTCGCGGGCACCGAGTTTGCCCATGCCAAGTACGATCCAGCCACATTCCTTGTCTGGATTATCACGGTCGGGCAGTTTGATCTTGCCCGCACTATCCGCATCGCACAGCAGGAAGCGAATAGCAGCACCCGTACAAGCTTCGGCCAGGTCGGTGAGCCAGCCGGTTGTCGCTTCCGTATTGAAGATTTGCGCCAGATCGCAAAGCGCTATCAGCACATGTGCCTCTCGCTTTCGCTGGCGCAGACCGCTCATCAGAGAAGCTTCTGTGACGCCCTCTTCCGTGCCGGATGCAGAGATCTCGGAAAGAATATTGGCGAGAGCCTCTTCCGGCGCTGCGGCTGCAATTCGATCAAGAATGCGTGGCTGACGGATCAGCGATTCACGAATAAATGGCGACAGATCAAGAACCGCTGCAAGAAAACTCCCGGCCTTCTTATTGCCTAAAAGGCTGGTAACACGGTCAAGCCCCTCTTCCTTTGCCCGCCCTTCAAGGTCGACAAGAAAGGATTGTGCCCGTTCAGGATCAAGCGGTGTCAGCCCACAAAGGTTACGGTCGAAAAGCAGTTCCTTTGAATTTTCAGCCGCCATGATCCCCTCATGCATGTAGTTTTAAGATTGTGCGTCCTTCGGCAGAGGGAACTCAAGAACTGCACGCAGGCCGGGTTCATTGTCTTCCAGACGCAGAGCGCCACCGTGCAATTTCATAACCGCCTTGGCAAGACTTAAACCAAGTCCCGATCCCGGCTGTGTACGGCTTTCCTCAAGCCGTACGAAACGCTCGGTTGCCTGCTCGCGTTTGTCTTCTGGAATGCCTGAGCCGTTGTCTGCCACCACGATGCGCACCCATTGTGAATCACACTCCATGGAAAGCGTAACTACTGCGGGGTTCTCGCCTACAAGCGCATACTTAATAGCATTGTCGACAAGGTTGGAGACGGTTTGGCCAACGAGTTCACGGTTGATATGCAGCGGCGTGTCGTCAAGCGCACCAAGCGTCAAAGTAGCACCCGCATCTTCGGCGACCGGCTCATACATTTCGGCCACATCACTGACGATTGATGCCACCGGCATGTTCTCCAGATTCTCACTTGAATAGCCTGCTTCAAGGCGGGAGATCATCAAAATAGCATTAAAGGTGCGGATCAGCTGATCGGATTCGCCGATAATGTCCTCCAGCGCCTCCCGATATTCAGGACCGGCCTTCTTGCCTGACAGTGCCTCTTCGGCACGGTTGCGCAGACGGGTGAGTGGTGTCTTGAGGTCATGCGCAATATTATCGGAAACCTGCTTCAAGCCTTCATTGAGTTCAAGAATTCGTCCAAGCATGACATTGAGATTGCCTGAGAGACGGTCAAACTCGTCACCGGAACCGTTGACCGGCAATCTCCCCGTCAAGTCACCATCCATAATGCGCTGCGAAGCGCGCGAAACTTCATCGATACGTTTAAGTGCGCGTCGCCCAACGAAGAACCAGATCAGAAGCGCACCGACACCCATGATACCGAGAGCCAGCATGAGCGAGCTGCGCACAAGATCCCGGAAACGCTCCGGCTCACCCAGATCGCGACCAACCAGCAGACGCATACCATTAGGCAAAGCAATCACAACTGCAATTGCGCGATGCTCAGTCTCGGTTCCCTGCTCACCATAGCGGCGATATTTGAAGGCGCGCTCCACGATACCATCCGTATCCAGCACGCCCGGCTCAACACCTTCGACGTTGCCGGACAGAATGCGGCCAGACGGATCTGCAACAAGATAGAGATAGGCACCGGGTTGGCGGGAACGATAATCAATCGTGCGCACAAGTTGCGGAATGCCGCCCCGTGCATAGGCCTTGCCGATACTCGCGACTTCTTCGCCCAGCGCTTCCTGAGTCTGGCTATTGATAATCGATGCAGAAAGATTGGTCATATAGAAGACCAATGCCACCGCTCCAACGGCAAATAAGAGTAGGTAAAGCGTGGACAGGCGAGCAGCTGTCGTGCGCATAAGCGCAGAGAAACGCCCCATCATTCCACCTTGGCGCTCGCAGTAGCGGCTTTGGTGCGCCCGGCTTTGAGCATATAGCCCGCACCACGCACGGTGTGCAGCAACGGGACGTCAAAGCCTTTTTCAATTTTGCTGCGAAGTCGGGAGATGTGCACATCGATCACATTGGTTTGAGGATCGAAATGATAATCCCAGACATTTTCAAGCAGCATCGTGCGCGTAACCACCTGTCCGGCATGACGCATCAGATATTCAAGCAGACGAAACTCTCGCGGCTGAAGCGTGATATCCACGTCCTGCCTTCGTGCCGTGTGAGCAAGCCTGTCAAGTTCCAGATCGCCGACGCGATAGATTGTATCTGCTTCGCGCGGACTTGAACGGCGCTGCAGAACTTCAACACGTGCAAGCAGTTCAGAAAATGCATATGGCTTGGTTAGATAATCGTCTCCGCCTGCGCGCAAACCAGTTACGCGATCATCCACTTCGCCGAGGGCAGAAAGGATAAGAACCGGCGTTTCCATGCCTTTGGCACGCAGACCAGCAACTACGGAAAGACCGTCGCGCTTGGGCAACATGCGATCCACGACCAGCACATCATAGTTTCCGTTTTCAGCCAACGCATAACCGATCTCACCGTCGCCAGCGATGTCGGCAGAATGTCCAGCCTCAGTAAAGGCCTTCTCAAGATAGCGGGCCGCTTCGCGGTCGTCTTCGATAACGAGAATCTTCATGGCGATACTATAAACCGGATCGTTGGAGAAAATGAAGGAATGCCAGGCGGATTGTCCGCCTGGCATTTTTTTCAGATACTCAGCGTCATGCAACCGTTATCCCTGATCGATCGGAAGGGCTACGAAGCGGCTCTGGTCGTTGCTCTGAAGTTGCAACAGCACAGCCTTACGACCAGCCTTTGAGGCTTCTTCAATCGCCTTGTCAATATCCTTGGCGCTTTTGACGACCTGATTGTTTACTGAGACGATGATGTCACCGGAACGGATACCACGGTCGGACGCATCGCTATCAGGATCCACATTAGTGACAACTACGCCGTCACCATCTTCCGACGGCGTAACCGTCAGACCATAGGTGTCGAGTGATCCACCCTGTTCGGTGTCCCCACCGCTGGACTGGCTGTCCGCCTTGCCGAGATCCTGTGGCATGGCCGCAATCGTAATATCGACTTCTTCAGCCTTGTTCTTACGCCAAACGGTCAGAGCAGCTTTTTCACCAGGAATGATATTGGCAACCTTACGAGCAAGATCACGTGGGTCCTGAACAGTTTCACCGTTAACGGCTGTGATTACATCACCGGCCTTGATGCCTGCCTTTGCAGCCGGACCGTCAGCCTGAGGGGATGCGACCAGAGCGCCCTTCTCTTCAGCGAGACCAAGCGAAGCGGCAATGTCCTTGCTCACAGGCTGAATCTGAACACCAATCCAACCACGTTCAACCGACCCCTTCTTGATCAGCTGATCGACGACCTGCTTGGCAGTCGATGCTGGAATTGCAAAGGCAATACCTACGCTGCCACCCGAAGGTGAGAAGATTGCGGTGTTGATGCCAATGACTTCGCCGGACAGATCGAAAGCCGGGCCACCAGAGTTGCCTTTGTTAACCGCGGCATCAATCTGGATAAAATCGTCGTAAGGACCTGCGCCGATGTCACGACCACGAGCTGAAACGATACCGGATGTGACCGTGCCGCCAAGACCAAACGGATTGCCAACAGCAACGACCCAGTCGCCCACCCGGATCTTGTTGTCATCACCGAGCTTCACATATGTGAACTTGCGCTTGGCATCATCGATCTTCAGGACAGCAAGATCTGTACGCGCGTCGGTGCCTATCAGCTTCGCATCGAGTTCGGTGCCGTCATCGAGAACGACGCTGTAGGCGTCACCATCAGAAACAACGTGGTTGTTGGTGACGAGATAACCGTCTTCAGAAATGAAGAAGCCGGACCCCTGTGCCACAGGACGTTCATGACCCGGACGCGGCTTGCCGCGATTGCCCGGACGGCGACTATCGGGACGTGCATCGCCACGAGGCTCCATGCCGAAATCACGGAAGAAGCGCTTTAGCGGATGGCCATCTGGCAGCTGATCGAAACCGGGAGGCGTTCCGAACTGCTGACCACGGCTATCGGCTTCCTGCACATCTTTCTTGACGCGAACGCTAACGACTGCCGGGCGCACTTTTTCAACCAGATCGGCAAAGCCTGCCTGCTGAGGCGGAGTGACACTGACTGCTTCGGCGCGGGCATTGTTCATCACGCCCATTGGGCCGGTTGCGACGAACGCACCGGCCAGCGCGGCTGACAGCGCTACGGCTGCAACACCCTTGCGATACTTTGAAGTTATGATCTTCGACATCTGTCTCTCCTTACGAGCAGCAATCCCGGACCAAGAATTCCCACCAAGGCAAATCTGGTCCTGTAATCCTTTATAGAGCTCAAGATAGTTCGGGCTACCTTACCGCTCAATTTCCGGAAGATGAAAGTTTTGTAAGGTTTGAGAAGAAAATCAGAACCGAATACTGGCTTACTTATCGTCGAGAAGCCTGGAAAGCTCGGCTTTTTCTCGTTCCGACAACGGCTTTTGGACTTCAGCTGCCGTGTTGCGCCGACGGAACGCAATGGCCAAAGCAACCCCACCAATCAAAAGAATCAGCACCGGAAAACCCCAAAGGAGTGCTGTCTGTGCATTGAACCGGGGTTTAAGCAGGACGAATTCGCCATAACGATCTACGACAAAGTCCATAACCTGCTTATCAGAATCGCCAGAAGTCAGGCGTTCACGCACGAGAACACGCAGGTCGCGCGCCAGTTCCGCATTGGAATCGTCAATAGATTCGTTCTGACATACCATGCAGCGAAGTTCCGCAGATATCTCGCGCGCACGTTTTTCAAGCTGAGGATCGGCGAGCACCTCGTCCGGATTGACAGCCAAAGCGGCTGATCCGCTAAAGACCAGCGACAATCCGAGAAGAAGCAGGGAAAGACGTTTGCCTATCCTCATGCTGTTGCCTCCGCTTCCTTCGACGCGGACTTGCGCGTCTTTGATGGAGCGCCAACACGCAGGCGGCGATCTGCGAGCGAGAAGATAGCTCCCACCATCATGATCAGCGCACCGTACCAGATCAGTGTGACATCCGGCTTCCACCAAACGCGCACGACAATGGAACCATTGCCAGGTTCGTCACCCAGAGCCACATAAACCTGACTGAACCACAGAGTCCGGATGCCTGATTCAGTGGTCGGCATCTGACGGGCCGGGAAAAACCTCTTGGATGGCTCGATCAGGCCCAGATCGCGATTTGACGAATCCAGCAGCGTAAACGTACCGCGGTTTTCAGTGAAATTCGAACCGGTCAAAGGACGCAGACCTTCAAAGCGCAGCGAATAATTCGCGACCTTTGTCGTATCGCCCGGACGCATCAGCAATACACTTTCGGTACCATAGGTGGTGACGCTTATAATACCGAGCAGAGTTACGCCCAGGCCAATATGCGCAAGAGCTGTTCCGAACACTGAACGTGGCAATCCTTTAAAGCGCGAAAATGCTTTGCTCGCGGAAACCTTGCCAATACCGGCCTTCAACCAGAGGTCAGTCAGGCTACCGAGAATCAGCCATACAGCAAGACCAATGCCGAGAGCTGCAAGGACTGAGTGAGCCTCGCTGCGCCAAATCACGATACCGACCGTAATGAGCGACAATGCGAATGCTGTCATCAGCCGTTGCGCAACGCCGTACAGGTCCCCGCGCTTCCAGGCGAGCAGCGGACCGAAAGGCACAGCGAACAGCAGTGGGATCATCAATGGCCCGAAGGTCATGTTGAAGAAGGGAGCCCCGACCGAAATCTTGTCGCCAGTCAACACTTCCAGCAACAGCGGATAGAGCGTGCCGATAAGAACGGTCGCAGCAGCAGTTGTGAGGAAGAGATTGTTGAAGACCAGCGCACCTTCGCGCGAGATCGGCTGAAACAGTCCGCCCGAAGACAAGCTCTGAACACGCAGAGCAAAAAGCGACAGCGAACCACCTATAAAGATGGCAAGAATAGCGAGAATGAAAAGGCCCCGCCCCGGATCAGTCGCGAAACTATGCACTGACGTCAGCACACCGGAACGCACAAGGAAGGTTCCCAAAAGCGATAGTGAGAAGGTCAGGATCGCGAGCAGCACTGTCCAGATTTTGAGGGCGGAGCGCTTTTCCATGACAATGGCCGAATGCAACAGCGCCGTTCCGACAAGCCATGGCATGAAGGACGCATTTTCGACCGGATCCCAGAACCACCAGCCCCCCCAGCCGAGCTCGTAATAGGCCCAGTAAGAGCCCATTGCGATGCCGCCGGTCAGGAACATCCAGGCGACCAGCGCCCAGGGGCGAACCCAACGCGCCCACGCCGCATCAATACGGCCTTCAATCAGAGCAGCTACGGCAAAGGAAAAGCATACAGAAAAGCCGACATAGCCGAGATAGAGCAACGGTGGATGGATCGCGAGGCCGATATCCTGAAGGATAGGGTTCAGATCGCCGCCTTCAATCGGTGCCGGAATGATGCGTGTGAATGGATTGGATGTGAAAATGATGAAGGCCAGAAAGGCGGTTCCAATCCAGCCCTGAACGCCAAGGACATTCGCACGCAGGGTTTCCGGCAGATTGCCGGAAAAAGCTGCAACCAGCGCACTGAAGAAACTGAGGATCAGCACCCACAGCAACATGGAGCCTTCATGATTGCCCCAAACGCCGGTAATTTTATAAAGCATCGGCTTTTGTGAATGAGAGTTTTCAACCACATTGAGGACGGAAAAATCAGAGACGACATAGGCGAAGGTCAGAACCACGAAAGAGAAGGCAATCAGCGCAAAGACGGCCAGTGCAGTTGGTACTGCCACGCCCATCAGCTGCATGTCTCTACGCTGCGCGCCTACAACTGGTGCAACAGACTGAACCACTGAGAGGGCCAGTGCCAGAACAAGCGCGAAATGACCAATCTCGACATTCATAAGCTTTTTCCAGTTCCAATTCCGATTATTGGCCCGATACTCATCATTGACCTTCCCAAACGCCCTTTTTCTTCAGACTGTCGGCGAGGTCTTTCGGAACATAATTTTCATCGTGTTTGGCGAGCACATTATCAGCTCGAAACACGCCGTCAGAACCAAAGCGACCTTCCGCAACGACACCTTGTCCCTCACGGAAAAGATCTGGAGCAATACCCTCGAAGACAACTTTGACCGTCTTGATTGTGTCGGTGACAGTAAAGCGCAGTTCACTGCCTTCACGCATCACAGAGCCTTCTTCAACAAGGCCACCCAAACGGAACCGGGCACCGGAGGTGATTTCCTGTTCAGTCAAATCGGCAGGTGTTCGGAAAAATCGAATATCCTGATTAAAAGCCATAAGCATGAGGCCGACTGCGACAGCGAGAACGGCCAACGCACCGCCGATCAACATCAGACGCTTGCGCTTTCTCTGACTGACTGTGCGGGCTAAACTGCCCTTTGGCTTCGTATTGCGTCCGTTGCTTTCTGCAGTCGCACTCATTGTGTTGCGCTCCCTGCTTCCAAACCCAACCCTGCGGCAAAGCCTGTCAGCTCAGCCCGTTTTTCACCATCCAGCGCCGCAACTCCACGTTTCAGCGCATCAAGTGCATCATCTCGACGATTAAGGATCATATAGGAGCGCACCAGGCGCTTCCAGCTATCAATATCCCCGCCATTTTCGCGAAGACTTTCGTCCAAACGTTGAACCATACCTTCAACCATGGCCTGACGATCTTCAGGGCTCATGGAAGCTGCAGCGTCTACATCCTCGGTTGTAGGACCGTTCGCAGGGGCCTGCGGAGCAGTTCCGCGAATGCGCGCAATTGTCTGTTCAACCTGTGCGCGCCAAGGCGCATCTTTCGGTGCTTTATCGAGGACGGTCTGCAATCTCTTTACTGCACCGTCAGCATTGCCATCCTGCATCTCACCTTGCGCAAGATAATATTGCGGCCGGATGTCATCAGACTCGAGCGTAGCCGCTTTTTCAAACAAGCCTTCCGCCTCGGCTGTGACCGGCCCACCGGATACTCCGATCAATGCTTCACCAAGACCTAGAATTCGTTGGAAATTTTCACCTTCAAGTCGAATCGCTGAACGGTAGGCGTTGACTGCATCAGCACCGCGACCAATCCGCAGATAAATTGGCGCCAATACATCCCATCCGCGCGCATCATTGGGGTTTTGTGCAAGATGCGCTTCGGCGCGAGCAATGAGTTCATCAACAGAGCTGTTCTGCGGGCTATTCGCCAAGCGCGCCGCCAATGGCATCGCCGGTGTGTCAGGAGCTCCGAAAAGCGGGTAGACACCCCAGGCGATCAAAGGGACAGCCAGTACAGCTGCGAGAGCCAGTACCCGACCAGATCGAGCTTTCCGTATAGTGGCAGCCGATTCCGCGCTGGTCTTTTCGGCATTCAGAATGCGACGGGAGATTTCGATACGAGCCTGTTCGGCGCTGGGAGTATCGATCATGCCGCGCGCAGCGTCGGCCTCAACCTCGCGCAACTGGTCGCGATACACTTCCAGATCGTTCTTTTCAGGGGGCAAAAATTCCTGCTTGTTCCGTGTCAGCGGCAACAAAACAGTCAATGTAGCTGCAAGAGTCAGCAATGCGGCAGTCAACCAGAATTCCATGGCTGAGACTTAATCTCAGCCGAAGGAAAAACCAACACTAACCTGCCGGAAGTTGCAGCCTAGGGCAATTCGCCGCAAAGGCCTGCAGCGATCAGTTCAGTGGCGTCCAGCTTCCATCCGCATTACGGCATGCAGTACCGCGCGCAGTTTGCATTGAATCTGCAATTGTAAAAGTGTGGGTATATTGGCGGCAGTTCTGGGAACCCACCTGATAAGGCTGTGCAGCTGTTACATCCCCAGATGTCGATCCACTGCCACTCCATGAAACTACCTTACCAGCAGGCGAATATTCAAGCGCACGATATTCTGCTTCGAGCGCCTTCTTGCGATCACCTGCGGTCAACTGTCCTGCCGAACTGCCCAAAAGCCCGTTCCCGAGTGGCGCCAGCAAATTTGGACGTGTTTCTGCTGATGACGACGACCCGCCAAGCGAAGTCAGTCCCAAACCTTTTCCACCACCGGATGTTCCACAGGCAGCAAGCATGAACGCCATCGAAGCGACCAGAAAAGGAGCGGAAAACCTTGATACCATCATCATAACAAACCGGCCTTCATAAAAAATGAGCATGCATACTATCGTAGGATGCAGCTAATAAGTCTAACCTTCTACTTCGCCCCGTGGCAAAAACAACTATCAATCTTCAGTCAGCGGCAACACAACGCGCACCTGTAGTCCGCCCCAGTTGCTTTTGCCCAAATGCAAGGTGCCACCATATTCCCGCACGGTGTCCTGAACGATTGCCAATCCAAGCCCCGTACCCGGCTTGGTCTCATCGACACGGTTGCCACGTTTCAGTGCTTGTTCGATCTTATCCGGAGCAAGGCCCGGACCGTCATCCTCTATCAAAATCTCAAACTGCCGTTGCGCATCAGCGGCCGGTCGCAAAACGATCTCAATCTGTCTGCGCCCCCATTTGCCCGCATTCTCCAGCAGATTACCGACAATTTCTTCCAAGTCTTCTTTTTCGCCAGCAAAAACCGCCTCCGGCAACACATTTCTGAATGTGATTTTGAAAGCAGGATTAAGCTTTGCGGTCACTCGCTCCATCCGCTCAAGCACTGGAGTGACCGGCGTTCTGAATACGACACTGTCACGTTGAGCAGCGATGCGAGCACGTTGCAGATAATGCTGTATCTGCACCTGCATGGCTTCACTCTGCTCTAGAACAACTCGCCCCTGTTCGCCCCCCATGGTCCGCGCTTCATTTGTCAGCACAGACAACGGCGTTTTCAAAGAATGAGCAAGATTGCCAACCTGCGTTCGCGAACGCTCAACGATACGACGGTTATTTTCAATAAGAGCATTCATCTCGTTTGCCAGTGGCGCGATTTCCAGTGGCAGCGACGTACCGAGTTTTGCTGACCGCCCTTCGCGAATATCAGCCAGAGCCTGTCGCACTTTATCAAGTGGACGCAAACCAAAGAGAATAATGCCAGCATTGATGAAGACACTGCCAAGCCCGAAAATCGCCAGATAAAGAGCAAGCTTACTGCGGAAGTCCGAGATTTCACTCATGACTTCACTCAGGTTTCCCATCACGCGGAAACGCGCAACGCGGTTGTCATTATCAAGAACGACTTCGGTTTCTACAATGTAGAGTTCCTCACCATTCAAGCCCGGGAGCGTATAGCTGCGCATAAAGGAACTATCGAACGGCGCTTGATTTATCGGTATCTCAGGCACAATACGCCCTACCAGAGATAGTGATTGCAACTTGCCATTGATGTTTGAAGAAACGGGATCAACAGACCAATACCAACCGGAAAGCGGACTGGAATAGCGCAGCTCGCCAAGCTCGGGACGGCCTTGAAGAGTGCCGTCCGGCGATATGCTGACAGCACCTACAAGACTGAACAAATGCGCAGTCAGAAGCCGCTCGAAATTGTTGCGTGCAGCATCGCCATAAAGTGTGCTGATAAGCGTTGCCACAACGACGAGCGCTAAAATGACCCAGAGCGTCGAAAGGGTGACAACGCGTATCGCTAGTGAACGCAACGGGGGGAAAACGCTAAAAAGCTTCAGTTCCCGTTCCCTCTCGTATCATCTTGCCCGTCCGAACGGATGCGATAGCCCATGCCGCGCACAGTTTCGATCAGATCGACGCCCATCTTTTTGCGCAGACGACCAACGAAAACTTCGATCGTGTTGGAATCACGGTCAAAGTCTTGATCATAGAGATGCTCAACCAGCTCCGTCCGCGAAACAACCTCGTCCATATGATGCATGAGATATGAAAGCAGGCGATATTCGTGGGATGTCAGTTTCAACGCAACGCCATCCACACTGGCTTTCGACGTCTTTGTATCAAGATGCAGAGAACCGCAGACCAGTTCCGACGACGCATGGCCGGCAGCTCGACGGATCAATGCGCGCAATCGAGCCAAAACCTCTTCGATATGAAAAGGCTTGGCGACATAATCGTCGGCACCAGCATCAATACCCGCAACCTTATCACTCCAGCGATCACGCGCTGTCAGCATCAGAACCGGCATGGTGCGGCCACTGCGGCGCCAGCGTTCAACAACACTGATGCCATCCATCTGCGGAAGGCCAATATCGAGGATCACAGCATCGTAAGGTTCGGTATCGCCCAGATGATGGCCCTCTTCGCCATCGAAAGCACTATCAACAACATAGCCTGTGGCAACCATCGCATCCGAGAGCTGCCTGTTCAGGTCCTTGTCGTCTTCAACGATCAGGATACGCAAGTTTGAGGCTCCTCGCGGGGGTGTATTACTGTGCGGGGACGGCTACTTCTACACGGCGCGGGCGTTCGCCATCGCGGCCGGGGACAAGTACCACGATCACACACATGGCGCGGCCATTCTGCGTGGTCGGAGTTGCCTTGGCCAACTGGCCACCCTGTGAGGCAGCCACTTGTTCGCCCACCGCCGCACAATCGCCAGCAGCGACAACCAGAAGATTAGACTTCTGGGGCGTCGCTATTGGCAAGGCACCGGCATCAACCGGCAACAGACCAATGCTAACGGCCAGAAGCGCGAAAATTTTGAGAGCAGGGTTCTGTTTCATCATGTCCCTTTTATAGCGCCTTTCAGCTGAACGATGCATGAACAATCGTCCCCGCTTATAGGCACAAAGGAAATTGGGCCTGTAAAACAGCTCCAATCAGAAAACCCTGAGTGGCGCCATTCTAAACTATTGTTTTTATGCATAATATTATCCGGGACATCCGTCAACATTCCGGAACTATGCCACTTTTCAAAACTTTGCTATCACGCTTTATAAAATTATGAAATGCGCGAAGTTGCCCCTATGCGACCAAAAACAGCAATAAGGCCAGCGATGCCGGTCGCAAGTTGCAGCAATACATCAGTTAAAGCGCCCTGATCGACCGTATCGCTGATAAGGCCAAAAGCGCCAGCCAACGATAAAAACAGAGCGACCAATCCAGCCCAAACAGTACGAGACAGATACCAAGGCTTATCTTCAGCCATTAGATTTCCTTTCTGATTTTCACAAAATATTTGAAATATCGAGCGTAGCGAAATCACCAGCTCCAGTTTTTGCACTCACCATCGCAACGCGAATCTGGAATTCTTTTGTGTCTAGTTCAGCAAGACGTTCCGAAACCGGATAAATCCAGGACGCGGTTTGCACCTTTGCACTGCGCACAAGTGCATCGGACTGCCAGATTTCCACCTGATAGGCTTCACGCTCTTCCCCAAGCGGAATATCCGCGCCCATCCAGCTATCAGCGTCGATCCGCCCACGTCTGGTCCAATGAAATGATAAGTCACCATTGGCGAGTTGTTCGGTCCTAAGATGTACCGGGCTTAAAGGCTTCAGGGCTTGCAAGCCGCCGACTACCTTCACGGCATCGAAGAACTCATCCGAGAACGATTTGCTTGCCGCCCCTATCCGCCAGTTCAGCTCAAGCCCGATTTCGGAAGCTAGCAGACCAATGTCCTGCACCCCACCGTCAAGCAATACAAACGGGGTCCCGACTGGCTTCTCAATGAGGCTGGCTGTTTCCGTACCAAGCTGTCCGCGTAGAAGCCTGTTCAATCGCCAGCGGTTTTGTCCAATCTCTTCTGCTTCGAGAAACTGAAAAACTTCCCATTCTCCATTGGGAGATTTTAGAAATGCCGTATTGGCCCCGTTCAATATCTGAGTAAGCGGCCTTGATCCCAGTTCGCCTGAGTAAAGTACAAGCTCTATCGCATTCCCGTCGATCAAACGTCCGCTCGGAGCTCCTATAAGCGGCCTTGTCAGTTCACCCATTACAGCGCGTTCACCGATCAAGCTGCGTTCAGCAAAACCATCGTCGGATGGTGACGCGTAAGCCGCGACACCGCGCCATGGCTTCGCATGACACGCAACGCGGAACTGACCAGCGGGGGCTTCCGCACTCGGCCAAAGCGGCAGATCTATGAGGTGAAAAATCGGCTTCATATCCGAGACCGGTTTTCCCGGTGGAAGTTTTGGAGTTTCACCTTTGTCTGCAAACACGACATTCGGTGCAAGGGCGACGGCTTTGACAGCCCGTACTTCGCCATCTTCCAGCACCGATACGATATAGTCGCGCCCGCCTCCCAGCAATTCAAGCCGGACACGGTCGCCCACGTGAAGTGCAGCCTCAGACCACGGCAAAGAGAAACTTGCCGTTCGTCGTTCAGCATAGCGGCGCGCCATCCAGCTTTCGGCAAGGGCAGTTGCCTGCCCTGTTTCCATCGAGCCAGATAGGCTGAGGCTTTCAATGCCCCGACCTGTATCGCGACGCACGGATGCGCCGACAACCTGAAAGTCGCGCAGCGGATCATTACAGTATAGCTCGGCCACGGAAGGCAGATCGCCCTGATCTTCGAGAACAGAGTTCAGCGCTTCGCCATCCTGTGGCTCGACCAGCATATACGCCACATCGAGCGCAGGAGCCGCACGGGCGATACTCCGAAACACAAACCGGCCCGCCTGCTCAAACCCATGCACGCCAAACACATTCAGCAGCGGTTCCAGAACACCCCGCGCTGTTGACGGTTCCGAAATAACAAATCCGGTGAGATGCCCATCCGCAGCAGTACAATCCGCTTCCGGCAATTCAAAATCGGCCAGTATGGCTGCAATCAGTTCATCAAGCGAAACTCCACTGACGCGACCGTTAAGCCAGTGACCGAGGCGCCAGTTTGGCGTATCGCCCCACACGTCACCTTTCAGTGGAAACTCCGGAAACGGTCGCGTATCCCAGGACCACAAATAAATGCGATCCATGTCCAGCATGGCCCCGCCATAGACAGTTGAAATCGGATTGTTTCCCGGCCAGTGCTTGAAATGTGCGCGCAGGAACCGGTCCATACAGATATCGGCGCGTGAACCGTTCGAGAAATATGGCGTCGCATTTTCCGACGATTTGGGATCAGGAAAGACATTGGGCTGGTTCGGCCCCTTGTCGACCGCCGGGCATCCGAGTTCTGTAAACCAAATTGGTTTGGATTGCGGCACCCAAACTGTCGGTGCAGCAACCTCTGTCCCATCAATGCGGTTATAATGCGGATTGCTCCACCAGGCGCGAATATCCTTGTAGCGATAGACCCACGGTTTGCCAGCAAGCCCATCGCTAATCGGTGTACGAACACGCGCGACACGGTCTTCGCTGCTCGCGTAATACCAGTCAAAGCCCTCCCCCGTTTCTACGCTCGCTGTCAAACCATCGAGGTCATAAGGGCTTTCGAACCGATCAGGGTTCCCGCCATCGAAATCACTATCCCGCCAATCGGCAAGCGGCATATAATTGTCGATGCCTACTGCATCCACTGCAGGATGTGACCATAGCGGATCGAGATTGAAAAACAGATCGCCGGTTCCATCCTGTGCCTGATATCCAAAATATTCAGTCCAGTCGGCGCCGTAGGTTATGCTGCAGGCACTGCCCAGCTTCACCCGTATCTCCGTGGCAAGCGCGCAAAGATACGTGACGAAAGGAAAATTTTCGCGGCTGTCACGGATGCTGGTAAGGCCGCGCAATTCTGAACCAAGCAAAAAGGCATCGACACCGCCAGCCTGCACCACCAGATTTGCACAGTGATTCAGGAAACGCCTGTAACCCCATGTTCCATTGACGAAAGCTGAGACCTGATTTCCTGCTTCGGCTGTCTTGTCTGGCGACCCAGCAACACCAATTGCGGGATGGCAAGTGATACGTCCGCGCCATGGATAGACGGATTGGCCGACACCGCCATAAGGCGACGGCAACCGATTGTCGGCAGGCACGTCCATCATGATGAACGGATAAAGCGTAACCTTAAGACCGCGCGCTTTCGCGTCACGAATAGCGTCGATTACGCTCTGATCGGAAGGGGTTCCGCCATAAGCCGCACCTTCGCCACTGGTCGAAATAAGATGTGCATCAGCACGCGTAACATTTTCGACTTTCCAGATCTGGCTTGATGACGATGTGCTCTGATGCGTGACGCCTGGGCGAATGCTGCAAGCACCAGCCCTTAGATCATTGCCAAACCATGGCAGAACAATTGCCACATGGCGTAGGTTCGGGCACAGCATCTGCAGCTCGTCCATGGCGACCGTCCAATCGCTGCGCCCGCGCCTTGCATTGCGGTTGATCGTGCGGCTTTCACCCGGAAAAGGCCTATCTTTGACCGGACTTGGCGACAGGCCGAACTCGGTGGAGCCCGGAATGAGCGCCACAGCACGGACATCGCGCGCCACCTTGCCAACCGGCCGCATGACCTCGAACTGGAATTGTGGCAGACGGTTTCCATACACATCGAGCGGAATACGTTCAAACACCACATAAGCAGTGCCGCGATAGGCAGGCGCGTTGCCTGTTCCTTGCTTGGCCTCAATCAATGGATCAGGCTGTTGTTCCTGCGTACCGCGATAGATGCGCATGTCAATGTCAGTGAGATCAAGTTCCTGACCATCAGCCCAGACACGACGGATGCCAGCGATTTCACCTTCAGCAACGGCATAGGCTGCATTGCCGAAATAGCTATAGCTGGTCACTTTCGGACCACCTTTGCCGCCTTGGCGTTCGGTGGTTTTCTTTTCTTCGAACCGCGTCGCCCAGATCAACGTGCCTGAAAGCCGCGCTGTGCCGTAGACAAAGGGAAGTGCGGCACCTTCTTCTGCTGTTGCCACGCGACCACCATTGAGGCGCGCACCTTCCATATGGCGAGTGGAATTGATGATCGCCGTATCGACGGCATAACCACCCATAGCGCCCAAGCCAGCGCCAATAGCTGCCCCCACAGGGCCAAAAATGCCGCCAACAGCAGCACCAACCGCTTGCAGAACGATAGTCGCCATTGCTTACACTTTCGCGTCAGGGAAGATAAAAATAGCGGCAATCCGGTTGCGCCATTGCGGTACCAGCGCGGAAGCCATTACGTGATGACCTTCATAGGCATGGATAAAGCGGTTCTCTCTCACCATGATGCCAAGATGCTTCGCCGCAACATCGGCGCGCCAGCGGAAGAGGAGCAAATCTCCCGGTTGAGGATTACCGCTGATGCGTGATCTCATATGCCTTTGCGCGGCTTCCATAAGCGGATCGCCGGAAGTGGCCTCCGCCCAGTCAGGTGCATAAGCCCCCGGATGTTCTGGCTCATTGCCATAAAGCGCCCGCCAAATACCGCGTACCAGCCCTAGACAATCACAGCTTACACCACGCATTGATGCGCCGTGGCGATAGGGCGTACCTATCCAGCTTTCGGCCTCAGTCAAAACTCTCTCGGCAACCATCATGGCACCAATGCACTTCCGTCATATTCATTGCCACCGCTGACGTAGGCGAAGGCTGCGTCATTGCCGGGAAGATGCGGAAAGCCTTGAAAATTGGTGCCATTTGCAAATTTTGCTTTGCAGGTTGCAAAGCTTTTGTCGCAACCAGCGGTGATGCGAAACGTGTCGCCGGTTTCCACCGGCAGAACGGGAGGTTCAATCAAACGCAGACTGTTACCATTCTGTCCCAGAACTCGAATTGCTTTTCCCGAGCTTTTCCCGCTTGTCCAAACAAGCAACCCTTCGGCAAACCAACCACTTGCAAAACCCTCAAGTCCAGCCACCGCCAGCATCGGACCATCAGCAACTGTTACTGATCCAGAAGCAGCAAACCGAGGATCGCTTTGGTTCACGCCACAGCGTTTATCGCCCAAAACAGCGTTGCACTGACGTAAAATCCGGCGGCCACAAACGGGATCGAAAGCAGCCGCAGCGCCTTTCAATTCCATGACAAATCGGCCACCGGATCGGCTGACCGTGCCAACCGTCCAGCGGCGCAGAAGCATGTACTGTTCAGGGCTTGTCCAATTGACCAGATAGCTTTCGATGGCCGCTCCGTCGTAACGGCCCTGCTCAATATCGACATCGCTGATGCGTGTTGAAGACAACGCGCCTTCGACCTCGCCGCCCGCAACAGACAGCCCGAGTGTTGTCGTGGCTTCGCTGCTGTTCAGACCCGTCAGCGGCTCGCAGGCAATTCCATCCAGAAACAAGTCACGATCATGGTCTGAGAAACCAAGCACAACCCCATCCGAACGTCTTATAAGCCAGGCAAAGCAATGGGTTGTGACTTCACCCTTCAAATGTGATTCAAGCACTGCCGGAACAGGGATCATATCTTGACCTCGACAATCGGAATGGAAGGGATTTCGCCTGCCTGAAACGACGCAATGCTGGCCATCAGCCTGTCTGTATCGAAGCGTACTGGCACATCGAAGAGAAACCCCGCCGTCACGACGGCACCTACGGCAGGCCGATAATCAGACATGAAAGTAACGTTACCGTTGGCACTGTCGAGCGTGAACGCCTCGCCTTCTGCAAGTCGCACACCGTTGACGCCAATCAGTACCGATCCATCAACCGGCCGTGTAATCGGACGATCATAAGCTTCGTAGCGTTTGATGAGCTGGAACTTAACGCTTGCTCCGTCGCCTATTCCAATCTGTTGATCGAATGGTGACGGTGCTGCGCTGCCCGCAGCGGATGAAAAATCGAATGGGTCGCGGAAACGAAAACTATGGAGCGAACCATGCCGGGCCTCGAAGAAGGCAAGCACGGCTTTCAAATCGTCAAGCGAACGCAATCCCGTGCCTGCATCAAAATGGCGTCGGGAATGTGCCCAGCGGGCGTTACGCTTTTCCATGCCGGATGTGAGCGTAACGATTTCATTGCGCCATTCCGGCCCTCCGGTTGCGCCGAAGGAAACCCCGAGTGGAAAACGGACATCGTGAAAAGCTTCCATCTCAAAGTCTCCGCGCGCCGCGGCGCACGGCACCTGCCAGCATGGTCGAAAGCTGCGCTTCGGATTTGCGGAAAGAGGATGCATCGGGTGAAGACATATTGAAGACGACCTGCACAGGTTTGCCAGCATTGCCACCTGTTGCAACTCCAAGCCTGCCGTCTGCACCACGCGCGAGCGGCAGGATGGCTTCTGCACCTGCTTCCCCGGTTAGGCCCAGCGAACCATTGCCCATGCCAAAGTAAGTCGGACTGGAAACCACGCCGCCTTTGGCAAATGGCATGATGCCACGGATACCCGTCATCATGCCCGACATCAGCGACGAGCCCAAACTTTGTAATGGCTGGAGACCAGCCGATAGTGCTGAGCCTGCCAGATTGCTTGCGAGGCCGCGCAGCACATCTTCCAGTCCTTTACCGGATACAATAGCGCTTTTTAGTGCCGTCGTGAGGTTGGAGCCGAAGCTCGACGAGCGCTTTTCAAGATCGGTCAATGCGCGATCGAACGCGCTCGTGTCCGCTTCAACAGAAACGGTTACGGTTTCATCTGTCATTTAAATTACCTGTCGGGAAAAGCGTGCATGAGCGCATCAAGCGTCGCACGCGAAGGAGCATAGCTGTCGCGCGACACGGGTCCGAGGGCCGCTGCAAATTCGCGTGGGGTCATTGCCCAGAAATCTCTTGAGGAAAGCCGCAGCAAACCAAATCCTGCCCGCATAACCTCATCCCATGGAAAAGGCTTCTGTGAAGGATCTGATTCAACTGCGGCACTCAAGGGTTTGACGTGGAATCGCTTTCCGGCTTTTCAGCGCTTCCGAATGTGGCAGTCAGAAGTGATGAAACGATATATGCGAACCCGGCTGCACCGCCTTCAGCCCGCATTTCTGCAACATCGTCATAGCTCACATTATGACCGCCACCATGCAGGCCTGCGCAAATGATGCGCTGCATATCATGGGCGGCAAGTCGTCCTGTCGAAAAGCGTGCAATAAGGTCTGACAGATTATCTGCTTCAAATGCCGCTTCCAGCTCGGCAAGCGCGCCAAGAGTAAGGCAGAGTGTCCAATCGCGGCCGTCCAGTTTTGCCGCAACCTCACCACGATGGCGGTTGACCATCATAGAGCCTCTCCAAATGCAATCAGCCCCGCCGATTCCAGTGCGATCTCGAAAGTCACTTCAGCATCGTGATTGCCGCCATATTCAAGTGCCACAATCTGAAACGGTCCCGTAATGGTGCCGAAATCCGGCAACACGACCTGCCAGTTGCGGATCTCTCCATTAAAGAAGAGGCTACGGATCAATGCATCCGATGCCGCGTCCTTGAAAATACCTGATCCACTAACCGAAGCGCGCTGCACACCGCTTCCAGCCAGTAGCTGCCGCCAGCGGCCAGCTGCATCGGCGTCCGTTACGTCCACTGTTTCCGCATTGAAAGCGATGCGTTTGGTGCGCAAACCCGCACAAGTTTCAAACGCATTTTCACCAGCTACGATTTTCAGCAAGATATCCTTGCCGCGTTGAGCTGCCATTTATTGATCCTTGAATTGTGCGTTTCCAGCGAAAATGAAAAACGGGTTTGCGTCTGGAAACGCGTAATAACTAACGATTAGAACGGGTCCGCTCCAAGTATTTGTTTTTGAGCGCACCTTGTCCGAAAGCCGCTTCACACTTTTCTGGATGCGAATTAATCAGCGGGTTCAGTCACGGCGCGATAGCGCATGGTGCCGAGATAACTGCCGAACCCATCGGTGTTACGTGCCAAAACTTCCGTCAGCATGAGATTGATGACCTTATGCCCATCCACTTCAAGCGGCTCCTCATCGAGCCGCGTGGCAATGCGCCCGGCAATATCAAGCACGCGTTTACGCCCTGCCTCGCGCGCCCATATCTGGATATTGAGAAAATGTTCGCCCCCCGGCTCACTTGCCGTGCTCCAGTCCTTGCTAAGTGTTTCACCCAACGTGACATAGGGGAAAGGCGTTTTAGGTGGCACGTGATCATAAACGTGCTCGCCACCAAGAGTTTCAATAAGTTCGTCGTCGTTCTTCAAGGCCTCATAAAGTGCTTTCTGCAATGCGCTCGCGCCATTCTTCATTTTGATCCCCGCTCGTTTTCTGATTGTCACCTCGGGTGTCCAAACGCCCGACGGCAATATCCTCCCGCACAGCTGCCTGCCTGAAACGCAGCGCCCGGATGAGACCTTCGAAGGTCAGTTTCATGGTGAGGTTCAACGCCCCTCCTCCACTGCAAGACAAATGAGGTAGCGTCCGCTTTCATCCGGATCGTGTACTGAACGCAGCACAAATATGCGTCCGCCCTTACGCAAACGCTGATCGGATGAAATGTCCGCGCGATAACGCACCAGAATGCGATGCGTTATTTCTGGGCGTGGGCGGATGCCAAAATCTCTCTGGTTGCTCGATACGGGTTCGATGCGCCCCCATACCGATGCAATTTCCGACCAGGTTTCACGATAACCGCCCATACCATCTGCAATCGGATGCATGGCTTCCAAGGCCAGCTCGGCTGTGAGCTGGCCTGGATCAATAAACAGCACATTGTTCATAGGGATATGCGTCGCCAACTATCCACCATCTGACCGACCATCGGCGGAAGTTCCGCCTGCTTGCTGTCGAGGCCAGCGCGATTTTCATATAGGTGTGCAGCCAAAGTGAGTATCGCCTGTTTGATCGCGTCCGGCACTTCAACGCCGGTCTCGCCAAACCCGGCAATGAAATCCACCTCAAGACCGCAGAAAGACTGCGCGTCTGGATATTGTGCCATATAAACGCGTTGCGGTCGGCGGCCATGCTGGAGCATAAACTCTTCCGGTTCCATGCTGATGGCACTTCCATCCGGTTGATAGGCAACCACAGCGGTCACCGCCTTAGCCGGATACTTAAATAGAGCCAGACGCCCTGAACGCGGCCAGCGATCCACGCGCAAACGCCATGTCTGGTCGATAAGTGCCAACCCCGTTTCGGCTTCAACAAGCTCACGGGCGGTCTTGATGACACGCCGCAGAATGTCGTCTTCGCTTTCAGTAGAAATTCGCAAAAATGCGCGCGCGTCGGCAACCGTCACCGGCTCGAGCGCCGGTGGCGTGACAAGAAACATTGTCATTTATTTTCCCCTTAAAATAACTCTCAAATCAGACAGTTACGCATGACACCCCAGAAAAAGATTCAACGTGTTCGCGAACTGAATCTAGCTGCCAAAATCGGCAGGGTTTCCCCGAAAAGGACTGTAAAAAATGACAGCAAAACCGCTGTCTTGTGCGTTTTTAAGCTGCAAATTTCAGAAGCTTGATCGCATCGAAGTCCTGCACACCACCACCCACACGCTTGGTGGTGTAGAACAGCACATATGGCTTGGCGGAATATGGATCGCGCAAAACACGCAAACCAATACGATCCACAACCAGATAACCACGCTCGAAATCGCCAAAAGCAATCGGAGTACTGTCGGCTGCAATGTCCGGCATATGCTCAGCTTCAACAAGACCAAATCCCATGAGTGATGCCTTCTCGCCGACAGCTGCAGGTGGCTGCCAGAGATAATTACCGTCAGCATCTTTCAGCTTGCGCAGCACGCTCTGGGTCTTGCGGTTCATGACAAAATTCGCGTTCTGTCGATAACCGGCTTTCAGCGCATAGATGAGTTCGATGAGCTTATCGGATGGATTAGAAGCAGGTAGCGCACCATCGACACCAGTTGCGATGTGACCAATCTTGCCCCATGCCCAGCTTGCATCCTCGACAGTATCGTAGCTCAGGAAACCCATCGGCTTGTTCACACCGTTACCGGTGATGAAAGCAGCGCCTTCCTGTTCAGCAAAAGCTGCTTCCACTTCCTCAGCAATCCACTGTTCCACATTGACTGCAGCATCATCGAGCAACGATGAGGTTGCCGCTGGCATTGCGTAGATTTCCATAGTGGGGAACTGGAGTTCCGCAAGCTTTGCCGATGCAGTCTGTGGACGTGCATCGGTTTCACCGACCCAGCCCGTGGCAGGACCGCTCACCGAGAATGGCTTTTTCAGGACGGCGCCTGAAACCTGACGTACGCTGGAGATGCCGCGGATCGGAGAAAGTACTGCCAGCCTGCGACCGATTTCCGTTTCGAGTTCTGCAGGAACAAGATAGCCACCATCCGGACCGGAAGCATAGGAATGCGCCTTCAACTCGATGCCGCGCAGCGCCTGTTCATCGCCCCGACGAACATAGCCATCGAAAGCCTGCTTATGTTCGACATTGGCCACAGGCATATTCTTGCCCATTGGCGGGCGTGCACTTTTCAGCACATATTGATCGAGGGCCTGCTTCTGTTCATCAAGAGCGCGGTTGATGCGATCAACCTTCTCGCGCAAAAGCACATCGACATCAGCACTTTTTTCGACCTTCTTCAGGCGTTCATCATTGGCTTCGCGAAAAGCCGAAAATGCGGTCATGAATTCATCGAAAGCTTCCGACACATCGCCGTCGTTGCCGAGGTTCGAGCCAACCGCCTTCGTTTCCACGCTCTTGGTTTCGAGCGGGATTGCATTGATATTTTTCATATTGATCCTGTTTTCGTTAAATCACATCATCTTGCAGGCGGCGCGCATACGCCGTGCGAGGCCTGCATTGTCTGACTGGATGGCTTCCCGCCCGTCCCTGTCGTGAAAAGCTGCAAGTGCTGCATAGCCTTTTGCT